>Ga0163144_10020418_pt1 | contig 13241 bp, 13 predicted proteins | sample OliLak19BULKMAT1_FD_123175 | JGI IMG/M metagenome (GOLD analysis project Ga0163144, IMG submission 123175) | Freshwater microbial mat bacterial communities from Lake Vanda, McMurdo Dry Valleys, Antarctica - Oligotrophic Lake LV.19.BULKMAT1 | ecosystem: Environmental > Aquatic > Freshwater >... | reverse complement strand
GCTGTGACCACTTCGCGGCGTGTCTCATCCAGCTGCAACCCGCGAGTTACACCAAAAATTTCAGCGTCGCGTACGAATTGCGATCAGTGGTCAGTCGTTCGAGGGGGGCTTTTCCGATGGCGGCGATGCGAGCGCGTGCACTCGAATAGCGGCGGTGTGAGGCACCCCCAACCCCCTTGGAAAGGGGGCTTTCGGAGGGGGGCGCAACGCGATGTCGCAACGGAGTTGGCAGGTTAGCGGCAACGTTGTTGGCAGGATGGAAGTCTGGGCGGTGAAAAGCGACGTGATCTCGTGGGCGATGGTGCGGCCCTTGGTTTGCTTGGTGCGGGGATGGCGCGAGATGCGTCTGGAGGCTGGATGTCGACTGGAGTGATCGCAGGCAAACGGGCTGGGCTGCTGGGCGCAAGGGCGCTGGGTGCGATGGCGCTCTGGCTCGGGATCACTGTGGCCGTGCTGGTCGGTGGGTGTGCTGCGCCGACGCTGCCACTGCCGCCGCCGGCCGCGCTGCTCGTGTCGAGCCCGGACCCAGTGACCGGTCTGGTGACGATCTCGGGCGAGGCGCTGCCTGGCGCGTTCGTCTCGGCGGTGAACTTGCGCCTCGAGTCTGGCGTCATCGTGCGCGCGGACGATGCGGGCCGGTTCAGCTTGGAGATCGCGGCGCAGGCTGGCGACTCGATCCTGGTGTGGCAGCAAGTCGACAATGATCGCGGGCCTTTCCGCGAGGTCTGCATCGACTGTCTGGCGCGCGATCGATGAGGCGGCGATGAGCGCTATCGACGTACGTTGACGCTTATTTGACGACATGTATCCGTGTGTCCTACATCCACCCTCAGGGCGTCAGCACTGGAGGCGGAGATGGACATGACGATGCGAGACCTCGAGCAGATCAGGGAGCGGGATGACGGCGCGGGCCGGCGCCTGGGGCTCTATGCCCTCGGGACCGTGGCCGCGGCTGGCTTGGTGTTCGCGGTGGGAGCGTTCGTCTCCGATCGCGCCGATGCGTCCGATGGCCCGGCGCAGGACCCGCTCGCGCGCCTCGACGCGATGGAGGGCCTCTCGGCCGCTCCCGCCGTCGCGGCCGCACCACCGCCCGTCTCGCGCGAGGCGCTTACTTTCCCCACCGCGCTCACCGAGGACGACGACGCGCGCCCCGAGGTCGACCGAGCGATCGCCGCGGCCGGCGCCGAAGCCGCCGCCCTCGTCGCGCCGCCGTCGATGCGCGAAGAGGCAGCCTTCGCCGTGCCGACCTCGCTGCCAGCATCAGTCGCCGCTGGCAGCGCTGGCCGCGTCTTCACGCGCACGACCACCGACGCGCTCGTCGCCCAGGTGCCCGCCGCGAATCGCGCCGCGACGCCAGCCCTCGCGCGCGCCGGCAGCGAGGGCGCGTACACGGTGCAAGTCATCTCTGGCACCGAGCGCGAAGAAGCCGACGCGTTCGCCGCCGCGCTGCGGGTGCGCGGCCACCACGCGTTCGTCACCACCGCGGACATCCCCGGGCGCGGCCGCCACTACCGCGTGCGCATCGGCCCCTTCGATGCGTTGCACGAGGCCGAGACCTACCGGCACACCTTCGAGGCGCAAGAGCGCATGGCGACCATCGTCGTGCGTCGCCCCGATGAAGCGCGCAGCGCAGCGGAGTGACCTGATATCCTCCCGCGTCGATGGACGAGTCGACGTTTCACGCCCTGCTCCAAAAAGGTGAACAGCACCGCGCCAGCGATGTCCTGTTCAAGGTCGGCCAGCCTCCCGCGTTTCGCATCGGCGGCGAGCTCCACTATCTGCAAGGCGACAAGCTGCGCCCCGACCACACGCTCCGCCTCGCGGAGCACGTGCTCGGGGCGTCGCGCTTTCGTGGCGAGGTCGACGCGCTCCAGCAGTTCGACACCGCATACAGCGTGCCCGGCATCGGCCGCTATCGCGTCAACGTCTATCGCCAGCGCGGCACGCTCGCTATCGCGATGCGCTCGATCCCGCTGCGCATCCCGACGTTCGAAGAGCTCGGCTCGCCGGCCGTCGCCGCGACCCTCGCCGAGATGGAGCGCGGTCTCGTGCTCGTCGTCGGAGCTGCCGGCAACGGCAAGTCCTCCACGCTCGCCGCGATGGTCGGCCACCTCAATCAGACGCAGCGAATTCACATCGTGACGATCGAGGATCCGATCGAATTCCTGCACTCCGACGTGCTCGCCTCGATCTCCCAGCGCGAGATCGGCCTCGACACCGAGAGCTTTGGCACTGGCCTGCGCGCCGCGCTCCGCCAAGACCCCGACGTCATCCTGCTCGGCGAGATCCGCGACGAAGAGTCGATGGACATCGCGCTCAAGTCCGCGGAGACCGGCCATCTCGTGCTCTCGACGCTGCACACACCCGACGTCGCGCGCACCGTCGGCCGCATCATCGCGCTTGCCGGCGAACGCCAAGTGAGCGAGACGCGCGAGCGCTTCGCCGACAACCTGCGCGGCATCATCGCCCAGCGCTTGCTGCCGCGCGCCGATGGACAAGGCCTGGTCCTCGCCGCGGAAGTGCTCGTCGCCACCGGCACCGCGCGTGAATCCCTACGTCGCCCCGAAGGCAACGTGCCACTCAAAGACGTCATGGAGCGTGGCACTCACCCCTACGGAATGCAGACCTTCGAAATGGCGCTGAAAGATCTGGTGAAGAGCGGCGCGATCAGCGTCGAAGCAGCGCGGGCGGCGATGGGGTGAGTGGCGACTACATCGCAGGACCGAAGCGCGCGACGAGCTCGTCCCACCGACGTGTGCGCTCGTCGGTCTCGCCCATCATCTCGACGATCCAGCGACGTACGTACGCGTGGTCGAGGTGCTCGCCCCGCACGGCGACGAGGCGCTCGAGGTCGACGATGTCCTTGCCGCGGAAGAACAGCAGCTTGAACACGGTGATGGCCTCGGGCGCGAGGAACCATCCGCTCCATCCGTCGGCGGTCGTCACGCGCACCCGCGTCCGCGCCGCCTCGTGTGCGAAAGGGATGCTCGGTAGAAATACGTCGATGCGCATCCCGTCCCAGTGACCGATGAACATCCCGTCGCGTGCGGCACGGCTAGTGGACGCCTCGCGGTCGATGACGATCCCAAGCGCAGCGAGCGCATCCATCACCCGACCCAGCTCGCTATCTGGGACGAAGGTGTTGACGTCGACGTCTGCGGTGCCGCGCGGCACGCCTGCGACGGCGAGCGCGAGCGCACCGCCAATAGCGTAAGAGATCCCGCTCGCCTCGAGTGAATCGGCGATGCGCTGGGCGGCCTCGGCCGCGCCGCGGTCAACGACTGGCACTTCCCCACCCTGCGGCCCGCCGCAATCGCTCGAGCGCGCGATTCGTGCTCTCAGGGACCGGGTCCACCTGCGCGAGGATACGTTCGCGCAGGCCGCTCGCCTGAATCGCCCACATGGCGTCGCGTGAGCACAGCACTGCAAGACGCCACCGGGCGGCCGGCGTGGTCGACACGAGCTCGCGCACCTCTTCGCGCACGGAGGTCACGTCGTCGACGACCCATCCTGGGAGACGCGAGAGCATGGGACGCAGCGTAGCAGACGGAGCGCTTTCGCCTGCGTGCTTCGCGTTCGACGGCACGCTCGCTTGGCCCGCTGGAAATTCCAACGAGGGGCGGGCTGGGCTGAGCGTGATTGCCCTTGGCCCTCCTTCGCTACGACTCACCCGGCGCCGCGCGCGATCGACGCCAATCGGTCGAGCGCGCCGGTGTTGGCGCGCTGCTGGAGGCGGCGGACGAATGGGCGACCGAGCTTCGCGAGGAGCGTGCCCGGCTGCGACCAAGAGCGGAGTGCCACCATCACCTCGCCGGTGAGGAGATCTTTCTCCGCGCTGAAGGTCTCTTCGCCGAGCTCGGGGTGGCCTTCGAGCGTGCGGTAGGTGAAGCCGGTCCACCAGCGATTGCCGCGCTGCTCGTCGAAGCGCGCGGTGACGCGCGACGCGAAGAACAAGTGCACGCCGGGCAGCAGCCGGTAGTGCGGGCCGACGTCGTCGCCGACCTCGAGCGGCGCTCGAGCGAGCACTGGCTGTACGACCTGGGGATCGAAGATGTCGTAGCGCAAGAGCGCGTCGGCCGCGCGTCGATGTGGACCATTGGCGAGCGGCGCGCCCGGTGGCTCTTGGGCGACGACGCGCTCGAACTGGTCCCGGTAAGCGCGTGGGCCCGGGCCGCGCTCAATCGCGGTGTAGATGGCGCGCGCGCGCCAGCGCTCGAGCTGCGGATTGGCGCCGAATAGGAGGATGTCCACGCGGCCGTATATAGCAGCAGACACGGAGTCGCGAGGGCGCCCTACTCGACGCTGTAGTCGCAGTGACCCTCACCGTTGAAGTGGCCGACGGTGCGCGCGTTGGCGCGGATGAACTCGCGGAGCGTCTGGGCCGCGAGCGGCGCGGCTCCCGGATCGTAGACGATCGGCGCGCCCGCTTCGTCGACGAGCGGATCGCCCGCGGTGTTGCGCATGTCCGTGAGGCTTTGTGTCGTGAGGTCGTCGAGCGTCACTTGGTTGGTCGCGTTTGCGGCGGCGCCAATGGCCTCGAAGCGCATCACCGCATCGTCGGCAAGCGAGTCGAAGAAGAAGTGGTCGAGGTGAAGGGTGAGCTCGACATCGTTCACGGTGTTCGCTGCGACGACGACTCCGTCGGTGTCGTCGAGGCCGCTGAGGCAGCGATCCGCGGCGACGGCGTCGGGCAGATAGAGCTCGAACGTGACGGCGCTGCCAGTCGCTGGCGTCGCGGTGCCGGCGACGTAGAGCGCGGCCCCGAGAGTACGCATCCGCGCGAGCGTCGTCTCGCTCACCGCGCCGAGGTTGCGCGCACCCACTGGTGGGACGCGGAGGTCGTAGCTGACGCGGTCCCAGCGACGCGCGGGGATGCCCTCGAGGGTCCACGCCAGCGGATCTTCGACTTGCAGCTCGGCAACGACATCGTCGACGTCGACCACCGCCTCCTCGCCGGACGCGGTGCGCAGGCGTAGGCCACCGACGCCTGCGACGACGGTATCGAAGGTGAGAGACCAGCCGTCGACGAAGCCTATTGTCTCCCCGTCTGCGGTGAACGGATAGCCAACCTTTGCGCCTTGCTCGGCAGAGAGCCTGACGCGGAGGCTGCCATTGCCTCCCGTCTCATCACCTCCGCATGCGGTGAGCGCGAACAGCGCGGCAAGGGTAGAGGGACCGAGTACATAATTTTTCGTGGAAGTCATCATCGTATTCTTTCGGGTCTGAGTGGGTCTGAGTGGTTCGAGTGAGGGGTGGAATCAGAGCGCGGGCTCGTGGGTTGTGCTGAACGCGGAGAGGCTGCGGGCGCCGAGGTACCAAGCGGTGTGCACCTGCGTGGTGCTGCCAATCGCGTAGGTGCCGTCTGCGCTTTGCTCGGTGAGTCGATCGAACTGCGCGGCGGCGAGCCACGCGCGCAGGTGCAGCGCGACGACGACGGTCACGCCGTCGTCGACGGCGACGTCCATCGGGACACCGTCGACGTGTCGCAGGAGTGCCTCGTCGGGGATGTCGAGGCCGCCCTCGAAGGTGACGCGCGCGCCATCCTTGGTCGCGACGCCGTGGACCCAAGCGCTGTGTGCGCGAAGCAGCCCGGCGACGTCGGCGGCTGGGTCAGCGATGTCGACGCGCAGCGTGCTCGAGTGTCCGGCGCGACCGCTCACGGAACCAAGCGCGCGACGCTCGGGCGCGAGCGCGTCGAACACGACGGGGTCGAGGTATTCGCCGCGGACGATGCGGCCGAGGTACATGTCCGCACCGCCGTGTGCGTGGGCGGTCGGCACGAGCGCGCGGCAGATCGTACGCAGCGAGAGCGCGCCCGGGTCGGCGTAGAGATAGATGGGGCCAAGCGCGATGCGCGCTTCGTCGAGCATGACGTGCCAGCCGGTGTCGGTGTCGAACACGCCGCGCTCGGTGCCGCCCGCTGACACCGCGCTCTCGAGCGCGATCTCGAACGTGACAGCGCGTCCCTCGGTGCCGCTGTCGCATGCGACTGCGCCTAATGCTGTGAGCGCGCCGACGATGAGCGCGACTGTGAATACGCGTCTGGTTCGAGCCTTGGTCATGGGGATTCTTCCTCTTCTTCGCCTGTTGGGACCGTCACGGAGAGCGAGACGAAACATGTGAATGGCGCGCCGGCGGCGATGTGGGTCGCGGGCAACATCGACGCGGTGCCAGAGCCGAAATTCGACTGATAGGCAAGCTCGTATGCGTGCCATTGTGCGTCGAGCAGATTGCGCCCGACGACGGCGAGCTCGAGCATCCGCCAGCGCGCGCGCACCGACGCATCGACCAGCGCATACGGCTCGCCGAACGTGCCGAGCGGCAGCGGTCGCGCGGCGAGCACCGTGAGCCCGATCGACGCGCCGAACTCGATGGGCTCGCCGGCGATGCGCCAGGTGCGACGTCCGGCGACGTCGGCGCGACCGACGAAACGCGGCACGTAAGGCAGCCGCGCGCCGGCCGCGAGATCGAAGACGCTGGCGCCCGCCGGTGCGAGGTGCGCCTCGGTCCAAGTGCCGCTGATCAGCGCGTCGAGCGACTTGCCGACGCGCAGCCGCCCGGACACGAGCGCGCCATAGCGATTCGACGGTCCGACGTACGAGTTGCGGCCGCGCTCGGCGTCGAACACGAGGTCTTGCGTGACGCGCGTGTCGAACGCGGCGGCGCGCAAGTCGAGCGCGATCTTGCGCGCGCTGCCGTGGCTGAGCGCGAGGCCGGTCTCTACGCTAGTGGCCTGCGCGAATGGCGCCCGCTCGCCGTCGGAGAGCGCCTGCGCGTCGGAGCTGCGCGTGCCGACACCGGCGCTGGTGAGCCAGTGCAGCGAGCGCACGAGGCGCACGTCGATGGTGCCGCGCGGCGCGAACGCGAGACCGAGCGCATCGGCGCGCTCCACGTCGAGGCGCGTACCTTCGCGATCCATCGTCGGCAGCGAGCGCCGCTCGAGCGCGAAGCCATACGCATCTACGCGCAGGCCGCCGCGCAATGCCAGCCACGACCACGGCCGCACGTCGAGCGAGACATATGCGCCGATGTTCGTGAGTCCGATTCCGTCGTCGAACAGCGTCGCATACGGCGCGCCGCCGCCCGCGCGAAGGCGATCTTGGCGCGTCTCGCCATCGGTGCGCCGCGCGATGAAGCCGAGCTCGAGCGCTTGCTGTCGCCCGCCGATGCGGCGCTCGATGCGATAGCGACCGCGCGTGCCGACGGTGCTCGTGTCGTAGAGCTCGTCGAGGCCATCACCGCGCGCGTCGACCAGGTTGCCAGTGAAGTTCTCGCGGATGCGCAGCCGCCGCGCGGCGAACCAGATCGTCTGTTCGTAGCGTGCGTGGCCTTTGCGCCACGCGATGCGCGCACCCACCGACGCGCGACTGCTCGCCCCGCCCTGCGCCTGGTCGGCGACGCAATAGAACGGATCTCCACCGCTCGGGCAGGTGAGTCGATCGGCGGCGATATCGTCGAGCCGCACCACGCCTGCAGAGGCGAAGTCAGAGATGTAGCCAGTCGCGAACAGCGCACCACGCCAGCCGCGCCCGAGCGAGCGCGCGATTTGCGCCATCGCCGACGCGGACGCGTACGCGCGATTGGGGCCGAAGCCGTCACCGCGGCGCAGATCGACGCCGACGAACGTCTCGTGCGACATCGCCTCCGGCCCCCAGGTGAGCAGCAGCCGCTGGTGCCCATACGTGCCGGCCTCCGCCGTGGCGCGCACGCCGCGCCGCGCCAGGCCAAGCGTGTATTCCGCGCTGCCGGCGAGGGCAAAGTCGCCCTGCGACGGGTCAAAGGGCCCCTCGACGAAGCGCAGTCGCTCGACCAGCTCCGGAATGATGAAGCCGGCATCTGCGTAGCCGTGCCCGTGCGCGTTCGACGGATCGTTGAACGGCACACCATCGACCAACATCTCGACGTCTTGTCCCTCGCCGGCATCGAAACCGCGCAAGAACAGCGAGCTCGCGTGCCCCTCTCCGGCGTGGTTGGTGAGCAGCACGCCAGGCGCGAGCGTGAGCAGCTCTTCTGCGCGCGTGCGCGGCACGTCCTGCAGCCGCGCGAGATCGAGATCCGTGTCGCTCGTCGCGACGTTGGCGCGCTCATCCGGGCGCGCCGTGCCGCGCGCACGAGCGCCGAATGTCGGGATACGCCGCGGTGAAACCGCCGCAGTCGCCGACTCCAAAGCTGACTCCGTTGCTGACTCCGAAGCTGACCCTGACTCCGTTGCTGTCTCCGTCGCCGACTCTGTCGCTGTCGCCGTCGCCGTCTCCGCCGCCCCCACATCCGCCCCACCGTCCGCCGCACGCACGCCCGCATCGCGCGTCCCGAGGTCGTGCACGCCGCCATCATCTGCGCGCGCCACGACGGCATGCGCGCTCATCACCCCGCCGAGCGCACACGCGCCGACGAGCCAAACGATCGAAACACAAGCACGCATCGCGGCCCCTGCGACCCACGCGGGTCGTCAGCCGATGTCGAAGATCAGGCGGAACGCGCAGCGAGCTTCGCCGCACATGGCCACCGCACGGCGAGCCTCAGGCCGGCGGGCCGCGCGGCTGAGCGGCGCGAGCGACGCGATGCGCGTAACGCGGTGCTGCTTCGACGACGCCTGCGAATTCGACGAAGGGCGCAGGCGCGAGCGGCGCGAGCGAGGGCGGCGGCCGCTGGAACGCGAGGCCGCGATGCGCGAGGCTCCCGGCGCCGTGCGCGCGATCGACAGCGCGCGCCGTGTCGTGCAGATCCGCTGGGCGATCCCAGCCGAGCGCAGAGCGACGCGCCGCGCGATGACAATGCGCGCCCGCTTCGTCGTCATGGCAGCGCGCGCCCGCGGTCGGCTCGCCCGGGCCATCCGCGATCGTCGCCGCGCCCTCGTGCGTGTGGGCCGCGAGCGACGAGTGCATCGCGAGGTGCGCGCCCGGCAGCAGTTCGACGAAGGCGACCCACAGCGCGGTCACGGTGAGCGCCAACGAGACACGCAGGCGCTGCATGCGCCGCGACCTCGTCGTTCCTCGCCCCCGTTCGTTCACCGCGCGAAGTTACATCACTGTCGCGCGAGGCGCTACGCGGCGGAATGGCGCGGCCGAGGTCGTGGACGCGGCTTCCTCACGCCCGACAGACGCCAACGTCGAAAACGACGACAGCGTCAGTCGCGGTCACCGACTAGCGCCGCGACCCCCCGCTCACCACGACGGAGTTTCGGAAGTCGCCGGCGCTGGCGCTGCGCTCGGCGCGGCAGGACCCGGCGCGGCCGGCGCTGGTGCGATCGGCGTCGGTGCGGCGGCGCGCTCGTCGATCACGCCGCCGGCGCGCGCGAAGCGCTGCAAGAAGTCGGTGATGAGCGTCGGTCCATCCGGGAGCGGATGCGACGCGCCGCACAGCTCGATCGTCAGCTGGCGAGCGCGGGTGAGCGCGGGCAAACGACCTGCCGCTATACGCGCGCTCAGCTGCGAAAGAATGATCGATTCGAGTGGCACGCTGGCGACGAGCGCACCGTCGGCGAAGAATCGCGCTTCGCGGCAGGCGTCGAAGCTCGCGCCAGGCAGCGCTGGGTTGCGCGTGAGCAGAATACCCACCTCGCTCGAGCTGACCGTGGTGAGGTCGAGCGCGATTTCGGCTGACTGAACGTGCACAGTGAGCGGCGCATTGGCGGGCACGTTCGGCGGCGCCGTCGGCTGCGCTTGCCACGCGCCGCCCGCGCCTGGCTGGGGACCGTAGCCGCCACCATTCGCGGCGAATTGCGTGGGCGGCTCATTGGCTGGCTCGGCCGCTGCAGTAGCACCCCACAATGCCACGCTCACTCCGACGGTCAGCGCGGCAATACCGAAGTCGAAACTGCCGCTCGAGAGACTGTTGTAGCGGAACTCGGCCCATGGCTCGACTGTGACGTTGTCGAGGATCGACATCCGCGCTCCGATGCGCACACCGGCGATCCATCCGCCGAATCCGGGGCCCTTCGAGCCGCCAATCTCCGGGCGGATGAAGAAGCGCGTGCGTGAACGCCCAGGGGCGATGTCGACATATGCGAGAATCTCTGCGACGACGTCTTCTTCGAAGTATGCGAGCGCGACCATCGCGCCCACCGTGAGCAACGACGAGGGTGCATAGCCAATGTCGACCGCGCCACCGCCGATCAGGAATCGCGCCGCAGAGTCGCCCGATCCGGAGACCACCGCGCGATACGACAGCACCGGAAAGTCGAGCGCAAACCTGACGCCGAGCGGCAGCAGCGTAGGCCCCGGCGGCGTGATGACGTACGCGCCTTGTCCGTAAGGCTGCGCCGCGGGCTGGCCGACGCCCGGCGCCGGTTGCGCGGGGGGAGGCGCCCACGCTTGCTGCGGCGGCGGCTGCGCGCCCGGCTGGCCATATCCACCGGGCGTCGGCTGCACCGGCTCGCTGCCCCAGCTCTGCGCGGGCTGTGCGGGCTGTTGCTCCCACCCCGCTTGAGCCCCAGCGGAGCTGTGGAGCGGGCCGAGGTGCGCCACGAGGACGCCGCCGAGAATCAAGACCGACGACCACCAACGTCCAACACGGAGAACCGGAGTTGTTTGCATGGAGCACCTCTTATCACGAGGCGGCGCAGACAAGGAAGCGGGGCTCAGCGCGCAGACGTCGGCGCCGCGGCCGCCGGCGCCACCACGGCAGGCGCCGCTGCGGCCGCTACCGCTGGCGCCGCCGCTGCCGCACGCGCTGCACGGCGCTGCGCCTCGGCGCGCTCGTGCGGGCCCTGCACCAGGTGATATCGCAGCGCCTCGCGCGCCACGAAGCTCGCCTTGATGCGCCACATCGGCGTGTTCACGACCAGCGCCGCCACGGCGATCGTTGGGCGATCTGCGGGGGCGAAGCCGACCCACCAGGTGTAGCCGCGGTACGGATTCTCTCCGCTGAGCGTGCCAGTCTTTCCGGCGATGCGGATGCCCGGCAAGAAGGGCACGCCGGCCGGATCATGAAACGTGCGACGCGCCGTACCGTGCTCGACGGTGTTGCGCATCATCGCGTTCACCTGATGCGCGGTGTCGACCGAGATCACGCGGCGGAAGACCTCGGGCGTGTTGCGCGCGACCACGGCGCCGCGCGAATCGAGGACGCGATCGACGAGCATGGCGCGTGGCATCTCGCCGTCGTTCGCGATGGTCGACGCGATCAGCGCCGCGTGCAGCGGCGACATGTGCATGTGCCAGAAGCCGGCCGCGGTGCGCGCGAACTCGAGGCGGTCGGTCGGCACTTCGGCTGGGCTCGCGTTCGTCGCTACGTCGAACGGCAGCGCGTGACCGAAGCCGAACGCGGCGGCGTAGCGCTCGAGCGTCGGCGGCTGCAGCGTGCGATCGGCGAGCTTCGCGAACACGGCGTTGATGCTGCCGCCCATCGCCTCGCCGAGCGTCGCGCACTGCGAGTCGCGGCCGGGCACGTCGTCGAGATCGATGGCGCGCAGCCGGCTCGCGCCGCCGCCGTAGCAGATGCGGGTATCTGCGGATTTTCCTGCGTCGATGAGCGCTGCGCCAGTGATCACCTTGAACACCGACGCGGCAGGCGGCGTCGCGTCGAGGACGAGGTCGCCAGCGGTCGGGTTCGCCGAGGAGTGGCTCACATAGGCGAGCACCCGACCACTGCGCGGATCGATCGCGACGAGCGCGGCGTACGGAACTTCATACGTCTCGAGCGTGCGCTCGACGAACGTCTGCAAGCCGGACTCGATCGTCAGCACGGCGCGCCTCCCGCCGTCGAGCTCGGCGACGCGACCGCTGCCTTCGACGGCGCCATTGGCTGCGCGATGCCGCAGCGGATTAAGCCCAGCGAGCGTCTCGCGCGGGATACGTCGATCAGCGGCGCGACGCGGCGGCGCAGCGGCGGTTGCGGTCGGTCGCGCGGTGCGCGCCTGCCGGGCGTGGCCATCGGCGGAGGCGAGCGCGAGCCCACCGGAGGCGAGCGCAGCGGCCAGCACGACCATGGCAGCAGCGCGCAGATGTCTGGCCGTGAGTCTGCGGGACATGGCCGGAACCTAAGTGCGCGCGCGTCGTGCGGTCAAAAAAACGGGTGCGCCGCGGGCGACCGCAGCGCGTCCCGGCGCATTGCCCCGCGCCGTCGAGGACGGACTCTTTTGCGGCCGGGCGACGATCCGCGCTAGCATCCCCGACGCATGGACGACGAAAGGACGACCAACCCGCACAAGACGGTCGTCACCGCGATCCAAGACCTGAAGCAGCGGTCCATCGCCACCGATGCGTGCTTGGTCGTCATCTATGGAGACGACATGGGTCGCCGCGTGCCGCTCGCGAAAGAGCAGCTGATCATCGGCCGCTCGTCGAAGTGTGAGCTCCAGGTCGACCAAGAGAGCGTGTCGCGCAACCACGCGCGCATCACCTACGACGACAAGAGCTACGTCATCCAAGACCTCGGCTCGACCAACGGAACCTACGTCAACGACGAGCTCGTCGACTCGATCGCGCTGCGCGACGGCGACCAGCTGAAGATCGGCCGGACCATCTTCAAGTTCATCTCGAGCGGCAACGTCGAGCTGCAGTACCACGAAGAGATCTACCGCTTGATGACGGTCGACGGCCTCACCGAGGTGCACAACAAGCGCTACTTCCACGAGCAGATCGAGAAGGAGACCTCACGCGCGCGGCGCTACGAGCGCAACTACGCCGTCGTGATGTTCGACCTCGACCACTTCAAGAACATCAACGACACCTACGGCCACCTCGCCGGCGACGCCGTGCTGCGCCAGCTCGGCCAGATCGTGCGCACCAAGGTCCGCCGCGACGACACCATCGCGCGCGTCGGCGGCGAAGAGTTCGGCGCGATCCTCCCCGAGGTCGACCTCCAAGGTGCGCGCGCCCTCGCTGAGAAGCTGCGCGCGTCGATCGAAGAGGCCGTGTTCCGCTTCGAGAGCACGCGCATCCAAGTGACCATCAGCGCCGGCGTCTCGATGTTCGATCCGGAAATGAAGGACGGCGAAGAGGCCGTGAAGCTCGCCGACGATCGCCTCTACGAAGCCAAGCGCAGCGGGCGGAACAAGGTGTGCGGTTAATTTCGCCCCCTCCCTGCCTCCCCCGCTGGGGGAGGAGTTTTTTGTAAGTAAGTCCTCTCGGGGGAGGATGGTCGAGCGTCCTTGTGTAGTTGACTGCACATCGCAAGGGCGGGCTTTCACCCCCTCCCTGCCTCCCCCGCTGGGGGAGGAGTTTTTTTGTAAGTAAGTCCTCTCGGGGGAGGATGGTCGAGCGGCATTGTGTAGTTGGCTGCACATCGCAAGGGCGGTG
>Ga0163144_10020417_pt1 | contig 13241 bp, 10 predicted proteins | sample OliLak19BULKMAT1_FD_123175 | JGI IMG/M metagenome (GOLD analysis project Ga0163144, IMG submission 123175) | Freshwater microbial mat bacterial communities from Lake Vanda, McMurdo Dry Valleys, Antarctica - Oligotrophic Lake LV.19.BULKMAT1 | ecosystem: Environmental > Aquatic > Freshwater >... | reverse complement strand
GCACGTTCCGGCATCGCAAACAGACATGCCACGATGGCAAACGGAAAGCGCAGATGAAGCGTGATTGATTCAGTAGTCAAATCACCGAATCGGTTCTTGATGTTCTTCGAGAATCCGCTCCTCTTCGAGAAATCAAACTGCGGAGGTTCGCTACCCTTGATGCGCGGGAAACTCGGAAAGTTGATGGTCTTGATCGTGACGGCCAACATCAGACCGTGTCGTTCGTCAGCGAATGAGACATCCACTCTCTTGGGGCCCAAGCCACCTTGGAACTCCTTCTCCTTGACGATCCGTTCCTTGCCCTTGTCCCTCCCCTTGAGAACCAATTGTCTCTCGGGTTTGATGTGCGCGAACTCCAAGGCGCGCAGTGCGTCAGCCACTTCAATGGCAAGTTCGTGGGACAGCCTTTCCGAGTAGGCCTTCTTTGCCGCTTGCGATGCGGAATCAGAAGGGATCACGCCTGCGCGCACGACCGCGTCTCTGAGTGACATATCTATTTCCCTGTTCGACGATTCCTAAGGAGAGTCGCCGCGTCTCGAAGGCGACGGACATCGGCCTGAGACAGGCCAAGGACCTGTGACGACAATCTGTCGACCCGTGATTCCAAGGCCTCGACCTCCCCTTTTCTGGCAAGGTCATCCAGCTCCTGGACTAGATGGCTTGAGTCCGGAAGCAAGGGAAAGAGAACCCGCGCTGCCTCGCGCGGTTCCAGTTTCAACATTCCGCCGCCCATGCCGTGTCCTTCAATCTCGCAACTCAGAGCCGTGAGGGGCGAGTTCCAAGCGGCCACCAGATCTGCCCCAGAAGTCTTCGTATTCGGCCGCCTCCGGACGACGTGCAACGTGTTAGGGGCAACAGCCTTGGCGCGGTTCAAGAACAGCTTCGGCCGCTGTCCGCTCATGTAGCTGAGAAAAGCGTCGCCGGTATAAACATGAGGTACTGAGTACCACGGCGTTCGATGTCGACACTTGTAGGCACTCGACACACCCGAACGGATGCCTGTCCTTACGTAGGCAGCAACATTCTCGTCCAGCGCGGTGTCGGTTGCCGTGATGTGGAGCAACAGATTTCTATCGCCACGGGCATGAAGGGCTTTCCAGTCACGATTGGTGAACAACCGTCCCTCGACATCTCGAGCATTTCGAACCGACTTGCGCAGGTAGGCGGTTGGTATCTGCCATCTCTCGACGTCCTCTGCCGAGAGGTGGAAGAAGTCGTTATTTCCGGTCACATAACCGATGCCAACTTCGGCCACCTCACCAAGACGGACCACTTGGTTGTGTGAGGCTAGCTCCCGGTAGAGTTGCCTTGACGCCGGTGGCAAGAAGTACTCGACCAACCTTGCTACCCCGCTGGTCCAAGCCGAAGTTGATTGGCCGGAATCGCGGTCCAGGGTCAGGTTCGTGGCCAGACCAAGTGCGGCAGCATCATGGAGCTGATGTAGGGTGAGCTCGCTAAATGGCAAGCCACGGCCTTCAGCTAGTAGCAACACCGTGTCCTCGGAAAGATCGGGGAACAGCTTCCTCGCGAAGACGAGTAGTTTGACGTTGGCGAACGACTCACACAGAAACCGAACGACGGGCTGCGCATAAGCCGCGTGAGCCAGCTCTGCGGGCACCACGACCGCCATCCTGCCGCCTGTCTCAATGAAGGTGGTTGCGTGAACCAGGAATGGCGCCCACGAACTGCTCAGCTCTGAGAGCTTGACGCCGGCTTCTGAGGCCCGTTCGAGAGCCTTCTTCCGATCCTCGCCGGTGAATCGCTGATATCGGATGAAAGGAGGATTTCCGACGATTGCCTTGACTGAGCCGAATGTGGAGTTGGTGTGATCAAAAAAATCCGAGCGGCTCAGCTTCGGCCTCGGATCGAGTGCCCCCAACATGATTCGAGTCTGCCGATGAGTGGCGTGAGATAACTCAATGCCACGCACCTGCTCAGGGTTGCCGCCAAGTTCCAGCAATCGATTTCGAGCTGCGAGCAAGAACACGCCTTCCCCAGCAGACGGATCGAGAACCGTGTCGGACGCCTCGCGAAGGGCCCAAGCGGTAAGAAACTCGGCTACGTTCTGCGGAGTGTAGAACGCCCCAAACGCTTTCTGGACTTCAGGAGTCACTTTGCCTTGCCTTCCCACATCTCGTTGACACGCTCGCGCAGGCGCAACGCGGCGGCCGCGTGGTCTTCGCTTTCCGCAAATGTCATCGGCTCGCCGAATTCGACAGTAACGCGATGTCCGCTCCACGGCAGCATCAGCCGCCAGTTGAACGGGCGATTGCGCGGCCACAGCTCGTAGATGCCCTTGATGGCCACCGGCACGATCGGGACGTGGCGGTGCTGCGACAGGATCGGCGCGCCCTTCTTGAACTTCTTGACGGTGCCGTCGATCGAGCGCTCCCCTTCGGGGAACAAGACCAGCACCTTGCCGTGCGAGAGGCCGAACGCGCCGGCCTGCATCGCGGGTACCAGGTTCGAATCGGCATCCACCGGCACCAGGTTGATGGTGCGCGCCACCCACCGCGACAGCGGTGTTTCGAAGTACTCAACGGCGCCGACGTAGAACAGCTCGCGCCAGACGCGATACGGCAGGCTGCCGCTGACGAAGAGCGGGTCCAGGTAGCTCTGGTGATTCGGGCTGATGATGAACGCGCCGCCCGCGGGCAGCTGGTCGAGGCCGGTGATTCTGGTTCGGCCGAGCGCCAGGCGCGCGATCTTCGACAGGACGAACAAGAGCGGCGTCGCGATGGGCCGTCGCTCAAGCAAACCACCGAGCACGGGGTCGGTCACCGGTGGCAGTTCCCGGAGCATCACCGCCCACGACTCGTCTGCCGTCGACAACCCTAAAGGTTTGTCGCTATTTTGTGGCGACAAACCTTCAGGTTGGTCGTCGCCGCCGGCAGGCCGGACCGCGTCGACGAGTTGCTGCACGGTGAAGATTTCGTGAGCGGTGGCCCTCGGCACCTTGACGCCGAACCGCTGCTCCAACTCGGTCAGTAACTCCACGCGCTCCATCGAGTCGAGACCAAGGTCCAATTCGAGATTCGCATCCGGCCGCACGCGGACGCCCTCGCGCACCCGCGCCTGGATGACACCGGCGGCGATCGAGACGTGCGCCTCGTCCAGCCACCACTGATGCTGTTCGGACAGTGGCGCATCAAGGTTGCTCGCCGCCGCCTGTTTCTCGCCGACACGGCGTGCTACTTCGTGACGTTTGATCTTCTGGGTGGTCGTTCGCGGCAGCGCCTCGAACCAGATGTCGTAGCCCAGCACGCGCTTGTGCGCCGGCAAGCCGACGGCAAGCCCCTCGATCTCGAACCGCAGGATGTCGCCGGCGTTGACGATTTTTCGCTCGTGCATCAACTCCATGTTCGGCACGACGACGGCGAACAGGCGTTCGCTGGTGGGCCGGCCGGGCTCGGCCAGTCCCATCACGCAGATCTCTTTCACGTACGGCGTCTGCCGGTAGTGCGCCTCGATCTCTTCGGGATAGATGTTCTTGCCCGAGGCGAGCACGATCATCTCTTTCTTGCGGCCGGTGATCTGCAGCCGGCCTGCCGCGTCCATGCGGCCCAGGTCGCCGGTCAGGAACCAGCCATCCTGCATCACCTGCGTCGTGGCCTCGGGGCGGTTGTAGTAGCCGGCCATGACGATCGGCCCACGGACGGCGATCTCGCCGTCCTGCCCTGAGCCGGTCGAAGGGTCGGCGGCGCCCGGCTCGGGCGGCAGAATCTTGATCTCCACGCCAGGCAGCGGCTTGCCCACGGTGTCGATGTGCGCCTCGTCTGGGGTATTGATGCTGGCGCACGCGCTCGTCTCAGTGAGGCCGTAGGCCTGCAGGATGGTGAACCCCAGCGAGTAGAGGTCGCGGCCGATCGCCGGATCGAACTTGGATCCGCCTGTCACCAGCAGCCGCATCTTGCGCCCCATCACGTCGTGCACCTTGCCGAACAGCGTGGGGCCCAGGTTCACGCCCATCCGCCGCAGACGGAAGTTGAGGCCGAGCAGCATCTTGAACATCAGCCGCGTGACCAGGCCCGACTTCTGCACCTGTTGAAAGACGCGCTGGTGGATCAGGTAGAAGAACTGCGGCACGCAGCAGAAGATCGTAATCTGCCGTTCCTTGAGCGCGCGGACCAGGTCGGTGGAGTTGATGGTCTCGAGATAGACCACGCGCGCGCCCGCGGCAAACGGCAGCAACAGGTTGGCGACCTGCGCCAGCGAGTGGAACAGCGGCAAGACGCCAAGCAGCGCGTCCTGATCGGTGACGGTCACCACGCTGAAGGCCGCGTCCCGTTCGGCGAGCAGATTCGCATGCGTCAGCATCACGCCCTTGGGATCCGAGGTCGTCCCCGACGTGTAGAGGATCACCGCCGGTGCGTCCGGTGCAGCGGGTGCCGCCAGTGCGAGGGCGCCGGTGCCCGGTGCCGCGTGGACATCGACGATGTCGAGTTGCGGGTCAACCAGGCCGCGATCGAGCGCCTCGGCGGCGATCGGCCGCAACCGCTCGCTCACGAACAGCATTCGCGATCCGGAATCCTTGATGATCGTCGCGACCTGTTTCGCCGAGTAGTTGGTGTCGAGTGGGACCGCGGTCGCGCCGGCGCGAAGAATGCCCAGGTAGACCGCGCACCAATGCGCGTCGTTGTGCGCGAGGATGGCGCAGCGATCACCAGGCTTCACGCCGTTGGTGGCCAGCCACGCGCCGTGTGCCACCGCCAGGTCGTGGAGTTGCTGGTAGGTGAACCGATCGACACGATCGGGCCGTTGCACCTCAATGGCCACCCGCCTGCCGAAGCGCGCGACCGTGGCTGCAAAGACCGTCCAGACGGTTTGTGAGACCAAGGGTTCGATTCTATCCCGCGGAGTGCGCCATTTCGCTGGCGCCAGCATGGAGGAGTGGTCGCATGCGGCGAGTTATACCACTCGGCACGGTATGATGGATGCGCCGATGCCAGCACCCCTCCGCATCGCCTTCCTGGGCTGCGGCTTCATCACCCGCGTGCACAGCCGCAACCTGCGGCACTTCAGGAGCGAGATCGTCTGCGGCTATGCCAGCCGCGACAAGGCCAAGGCCAGCGAGTTCTGTGGCAAGTACCGAGGCACCGGTAGCTACGGCGATTACGCTGCGGCCATTGCCGATCCCAACATCGACGCAGTGGTCATCGCGGTGCCGCCGGCGTTTCACCTGAACCTCACCCTGCAGGCGCTTGCCGCCGGCAAGCACGTGCTGGTCGAGAAGCCGGCGTTCCCGACCCTGGGCGACTACGAAGTGGTGAAAGAAGCACGCGACCGCGCCGGTCGGGTGGTGTTGGTTGGCGAGAACGACCACTACAAGCCGCTCGCGATCGCGCTCCGCAAGCTGCTGACGGACGATGTGATCGGTGAGATGGTGTTCGGTCACTTCAGCAGCATCGTCAAGCGCCTGAAGACGGCCGACGACTGGCGCAACGACGAGTCGATGGCCGGCGGTGATGCGTTCTTCGAAGAAGGCATCCACTGGCTGCATCTCGCCGGGTGTCTCGGGCCGAAGATCACCAGCATCACGGGCTTTCAGCCACTGCCCTCTCACGAGGGACCTGACCGGCGCGCGAAGAGCATGATGGCGGCGTTTCGCTACGACAACGGTGCCGTCGGCTCGCTGTATTACTCGCGCGAGATTCCGTCGTTGCTGAAGGGCCTGCGGCTGTCGAAGCTGTTTGGCCGCAAGGGCGTCATCACCTTTGAGTCCAATGGCGTGGTGCTGCTGGCCCGCGGCCAGGGCTTTCCGCGAATCGTTTTTCCAGGATTTCGCGACATCCGCGGCTACCAGGCGATGTACCGCGACTTTCGCCAGTCGATTCTCAACGGCACCATTCCCGAGATGAGCCTCGAGCGCGCCATGGAAGATCAACGCTTGATGGATCAGATTTACGGATCCGGGATCCCGGATCCCGGACCCCGGATCCCGGACCCCGGACCCCGTTCGTGAACACCGTCTTCGACATCATCATCATCGGGAGTGGCGCTGGCGGCGGCACCATGGCGCGCGCCCTGGCCGACACGGGCGCGAAGATTCTCGTCCTGGAGCGCGGCGATTTCATCCCGCAAGAAGATCAGAACTGGAGCGCAGACGAAGTCTGGCGGCTGTTGCGCTACCGCACCACGGAAACGTGGCTCGACGAAGGTGGCACCCCGTTCCGGCCGTATACGCATTACTGCGTAGGCGGGAACACGAAGTTCTGGGGCACCGTGATGTACCGGCTGCGTCCAGAGGATTTTGGGGTCATCCAGCACGAGGACGGCATCTCGCCGGCGTGGCCGATCGATTACCCGACGCTGGCGCCGTACTACGAGCGCGCGGAGCAGCTGTACGGGGTCCACGGCGAGGCGGGTATCGATCCGACCGAGGGTCCGCGTGGTCCGTATCCACATCCGCCCGTTCCGCACGCGCGGGTCGTCGGCGACCTCGTCGCGCAACTGCAGAAGCAGGGCCTGCATCCGTCGCCGCTGCCGCTGGGCCTGCAGCCCAACTGCATCCTCTGCAACACCTGCAACTCGTTCCCGTGCAAGATCCACGCGAAGAGCGATGCCGAGGTGTGCGGCATTGGGCCGGCGACGAAGCAATCGAACGTCACGTTGTGGACCAACGCCATCGCCCGACGGCTGATCACCAATGCCGGCGGCACGCGCGTGGAAGCGGTCGAGGTCGAGCGGGGCGGCGAGACCATGCGGGTGTCGGCGCCGCTGGTGGTCGTGGCGTGCGGTGCGGTGAATTCTGCGGCACTGCTGCTGCGGTCGGCGAACGACAAGCATGCTGGTGGCCTCGCGAACTCGTCAGGCCTGGTCGGCAAGCGCTACATGGCGCACCTGGCGACCATGATGCAGGGCTTCCACCCGTTTCGTGTGAACGACACTGTGTTCCAGAAAACGGTGGCGATCAACGACTTCTACTTCAGGGGACCGAACAGCCGCTTCCCGCTGGGGCAGATCCAGTCGCAAGGGCGCACGCACGGCGTGATGGCGCAGACCGTGGTCCCCCAGGTGCCGGTGTGGGCCTACGACATGTGGATGGCACGCGGTGTCGACTGGCTGGCCATGACCGAAGACCTGCCGCGCCTCGAAAACCGTGTGACGCTCGATGCGAGCGGCGCCATCCGGCTGACCTATCAACCGAACAACCTGCGGGAGCACGACCGGCTCGTGGCCGAAGCCAGGCGCATGCTACGCAAGCTTGGGTTCTGGATGGTGATGACCCACTCGCACAAGTCGAAGAACACCACGCACCAGTGCGGCACGCTGGTGTTTGGCACCGACCCGCGCGAGTCGGTGCTCGACACCTACTGCCGCAGCCACGATGTCGAAAACCTGTTCGTGGTGGATGCCTCGTTCTTCCCCTCGTCTGCGGCGGTCAACCCGGGGTTGACCATCGTGGCGCAGGCCCTGCGCGTCGCGGATCACATTCGTTCATCCGGGTAGTAGTCGAAGCGCCTCCATCAGGGTAGGATTTAGAGCGCAGGGTGCAGTTTCGGGAGTGACGATGGTAGGCTCTTCGAGTGAAGGTCAGGGACCTCATCGCGCTGATTGAGTCGGATGGGTGGTTTCAGGTTCGTGTAGCAGGCAGCCACCGGCAGTTCCACCATCCGACCAAACCGGGCACGGTCACGATCGCAGGCCAGTCGGGGAGTGACATACCGCCGGGTACGCTCAACAGCGTGCTAAAACAGGCCGGCCTGAAGAAGTAGGAGATTCGCAGATGCGATACCTCGTAGTACTCGAACAAGGCCCAACATCGTTTGGCGCTTACGTCCCCGACCTTCCGGGGTGCGTAGCGGTGGGCGACACCCGTGATGAGGCGATGGTGTTGATTCGCGAGGCCATCGAGCTTCATATCAATGACCTCAAGTTGGGCGGTGAGCTAGTGCCGTCGCCGTCGTCGACGCCCGAGATTATAGAAGTGCACGCCGCCTAGTAGCGCCGAACTGCAATACGTCGTTGAGCATCTACTCCACGATTTGGCAGTTGCGGTTTCCAAGCGACGGCGACGGGTACGTCGGTTGCGCGTGGGTGGACGTGTTGGCGCAGGGTGTTCCGGCCCACATCGGAACACCTACTCCCGGGTACGGCTACGAGTCCGGAGATCCCTTTTCGATGTTCCTCCCTCCAGCCCTTCGCAGAGGCAAGCCCCGACCCGTGCTGGAGTTGTTTGGTCCAGGCCCTGCCGCGAAGGTCGTCTTCGAAGACGGCTCCACGAAATTGGGCCGCTGACACCGCCAGCCTTGATGAGTTCGTCGCCACGGCGGGATGGCACTAGAATCCACGCCATGACCGCCACGCCTCGCCTTGCCACCCTGTGCTTCACAGTCCTGCTGGGCAGCATCGGCTCAGCCTAGCAAGCCCCCGCGAACAGGGTCACGCCCGGCGAGTTCACCATCGAACCGCCGACGCTGATCAACCTGGGCTTCGAGTGGCGCATCGACGGCGATGCCAACCGCAGCGCGAAGGTGGACGTGTCGTATCGCAAGGCAGGCCCTTCGACTTCGCTCAGGGCAAGCGATGGCCCGTGGAAGACGGGGCTGCCGCTGCTGCGCCTGCAGGGCGAGAAGGTGACGCAGTCGAACGTGTTCGCGCTGGTCTCGCCGAACATGTTCGCCGGCAGCATCCTCGACCTCGAGCCCAACACCGCCTACGAGGCGAGATTCGTGTTGAGCGATCCGGACGGCGTGAGCGGTCCCGCGGCGAACGCGGCCAAGACCGTCACCGTCCGCACGCGTCCCGAGCCAATGCCCTGGTAGGGTTCCGTGTATCACGTCTACCCCTAGCTGCTAGGAGTATCCGCCGATCATGAAGTCGACATCTACAACAACTACATCACCAACGCGCACGACAACTCGATCGAGATGGACGGCAGCATGCACAACATCCGGCTGATGCGCAACGTGCTGATCAACTCCGCCTCGCACCCCATGTCAACACAGCCATCGGCCGGCGGCCCCATCTACTGGATCCGCAACATCGTCTATCACGCGCCCGGTGGTTCGACGCGCATGACGGCCGGGTCACCGGGCGTGATTTTCTATCACAACACGGTCACCACCGAGACCAGCGCGGGCTCGGCCGCCAACTCGCACTGGTGCAACAACCTGATGCTGGGACAGGACACCGCGCCGGCGATCTTCAGCGTGAACACCCTCACCAGCGACAGCTCGTCGGATTACAACGGCTTCAGGCCGAACCCGACTGCCGGCGCGTCGTTTCAATGGAATGTCGGACCGCCGCCAGCCCCGGGATCGGCCGGCACGAGGGGTTTCGCGACGTTGGCGGAGTACGCCAAGGCCACCAGCCAGGATCAGCACAGCATGACGCTGGACTACGACGTGTTCGTGAACGTGCCGAAGCTCGATCGCGATCCGAAGACGGTGCAGCGGCTGTACGACTTCAAGAACCTCGACTTCCGCCTGAAGCCGGGCGCGGTGGCGATCGATCGTGGCGTCGCATTGCCGAACATCAACGACGGATTCACGGGCCAGGCGCCGGACCTGGGCGCGTTTGAAGCCGGGCAGCCGATGCCGATCTACGGACCGCGGCGTTAACGAGCGGTCTTCGCGGGCGTCATGGGGAGCAGGCCCTTCTCCACTAACGTCGGCGGCTTGCGCAGCCTGGTCGCTTGCTCCCAGGCGTAGGCGACGGCCAGCAGGTCGCCGTCGGTCCAGGGCCGCGCCGAGAACTCCAATCCGAACGGCAGGCCACTCTCGTAGAAGCCGGCGGGAACGACGATGGCCGGCACGCCGATCATGTTGACCCAACTGGTATTCGAATGCGGTCCGCCGCTCACGGCGCCGTCTTGCGCCATGGTCTCGTCCGGTGGCGGCATTTGGATCGCCGGGTAAACGTAGCCATCCAGCTTCATGCGATCCATCGTCTCGAGATACGCCGCCATCGTCGCCCGCTGCGGCGCGTGGTAGTTGCGCTCGGCATCGGGATCGGCGTCCAGCCCGCGTTGCTCGATGCGCACACCGCCGATGCGGCCGAACGACTCCTCGCTGCCGATCGACGAAGTGAAAAGTGGCGTGCCCACCGATTTCAGGTAGTCGGCAGCCGAGTGATACTCGGCCGGGCCAAAGGCCGCGAGAAAGCGATTGGTGCCGTCCTGCATGTAGGCGTAGGTCGCGACACGGCTCGCCGTCTTCGCGAACGCGGCCGGCAGGATACTGGGGTCCACCACCACCTCGGCGCCTGCCGCGCGCAGGGCCGCCACGGCCTTCAGAAACATCGCAAGCGTGTCTGGCCTGAGTAACATCGTGGCACCGACGCGGTATTTCTCGGCCGACGCTTCGGACACCTTCGCGGGGATGCCATGAAACGGCACGCCTTCTCCAGCCAGGATGAACGCCGGCACGCCAAACCGCTTGCCCTTCAACGCATCGGTCTTGAGCAACGGCTCGTACGGTCCGGTCTGCTTCGACGCAGGTGTCCCGCCCGTGCGCGCGTCGAGGGGGTCCTCGCCTGCCATCACCGCCAACGCGATGGCGGCATCGGCGGCATTGCGCGCAATCGGACCGGTGTTGTCGAGCAGCCAGTCAAGCGGCGCGATACCCGCGATGCTGACCAACCCGCGTGTCGGGTAGACACCCACCAGCGCGCTGGTGGCCGCGGGCATGCGGATGGAGTTGCCGGTATCGGTGCCATTGCCCAGCACCGCCATGTTCGCGGCGACCGCCGTCACGGTGCCGCCCGACGAGCCACCCGGCGAGAAGCGAACGTCGTAGGCATTGCCGGTCCGGCCGAACGAGCTGCTGCGATTGGTGTCGCTGTTGGCCAGGTCGGGCATGTTGGTGTGCCCGACGATGATGGCGCCGGCGGCCTTGAACCTGGCGACGATGGTCGCGTCCTGCGGAGCGATCAGTTCATGGCCCAGGCGCGTGAAGCCTTCCCAACCGGCAGACGTGACCTGACCCTTGATCGAGGTGTTGGCCTTGATCACGATCGGCACACCCCACAGTGGCCCGTGTGTGGCTGATGCCGCGTCGGCTTTGGCCGATGCCGCGTCGGCATCCTGGCGTTTGGCTTCCGCGAGGGCCGCGTCGCGAAACACCGTTTCAATCGCGCCATAGACGCCGTTGTAGCGATCGATGCGAGCGAGGTGCCACTGCACCACCTGCGTGACGGTGTATCTCTTGTCGGCGTAGAAGCGATGCAACTGCGCCACGGTGACGTCCAACAGATCGCTGTCGATCGAGGTGGCCGGCGCGGCGGCCGGCGCGGCCGGCGCCACTGGCGCGGACCCACAGCCCATGGCGGCGCCAAGAATGAAGGCGAGCGCGGCGAGACGAATGGAGGCGCGGTAGATCATCCGCGCATCATATCGCCGTGGAGCCGTGGCCACAGTGGCGTTCGATGGGGAACTATGCCGGCACGTGCAGACCCGGCCGTAGCTGAGCGACAATAGCGCTTATGAGAGCGCGCTCGTTCAGCCATGTCGGCATCACCGTCAGGGACTTCAACACCTTCGTTCGCTTCTATTGGGATGTCTTCGGCTGCCCATTGGTCGGCGTCTCCGACACGCCGTCCGACCGCGTGAAGAGTTTCTTCGGAGTCGACCCTTCGACTACGCTCGGGGCTGGCGCTCCAGCGCCAACCTGCAAGATCGGCTGGATTCGTGTCCCCGGCGGCGCCGTGCTCGAAATCTTCGAGTTCCAGCCGCAGCAGCCGCTGGTGCAGGGACCGTGGAATCGCGTCGGCCTGACGCACTTCAGCCTCAACGTCCGCAACACGCAGAAGTGGTACGACTATTTGATCAGCAAGGGCGTCGAGTGCGTGTCGAAGCCCGAGAAGTCACCGCGCGGCCACACCTTCTTCTTCGCGAAAGACTGCGATGGCAACCTGATCGAGCTGATGGACCTGGGCTTCATGCACTACGTGCTCGACTGGGGAGGGCCGCTCGGCGGGTTCCTGTTCCGTCGCGGGATGTACAAGAAATACTACGAGCCTAAGCCCTGACGATGGTGGTCGGCGCCACGTCGGGCGCAGGCACCTCGAGGAACTGGAACGCGACGTTCGACACCAGGCAGTAAGCGACGAAATAGTAGAAACCAGTCCCGATGATCGCGTCGAGATTGTCGATGGCCTTTGAGGCCATGAACGCAATGAAGACGCCGACCGCAAAGACGTCGGCCATGGCCCACTTGCTGATCGATCGCACGAACAAGTACATCCGGTACCTGGGGCCCGGCGCCTTAATCGACAGGATCACCCCCAGCAGCGCCGCCTTGATGAATGGGACGATGATGCTGAAGAGCAGGATCAGGCCGGCGACAAAGTAGTTTCCGGTCTCGTAGAGACTGCGCACCGCCTGGACGACGTTCTGGGTCTGGCGGAAGATCTCGGTGGACTTGTTGAAGATCGGGATCGACGCGACGATGGTCAGCGCCGGCTGCTGCAGCCCGGGAATCAGGAGACCGAGGGACACCAGTGTCAAACCAACCGCCACCCCGTTTCGCGTCGTCATTCCGGCAATCTAGCACGCAATCCAGCACAACGACACTCAGCCTCGTCGTGCTGGCTGCGCTCGTCGGGCTCTGGACACAGCCGGCGGCGCAGGTTCCGGTCTCGCAGCCGTATGCGGGCGTCACCTACATCGACCGCTGGCTCGACACCCCCCGGCGCATCCACCTGCACATCGCGCAGATCGACCTGGCCACGCCGGGACTGCGGTTCAAGGTCTCGCCGCCGGGCGGCGACCGCGAAGCGATGCGGCAGTCAACGCTGGCGTTCGCGACCGAGGAGCGTGCGCAGGTGGCCATCAATGGCCACTTCTTCCTGCCGTTTCCGTCGACCGATCGCACCGCGTGGGTGATTGGCCTGGCGGCGTCCGAGGGCCATGTCTTTTCGGCGTTCGAGTCGCCGGAGCAACGCTACGCGCTCGTCGCCAACGCGCCGGCCCTCAACCTCGACCGCGAGAATCGCGCCTCGATCGTGCATCGCGATCCGGCGCAGCCCGACGGACGCCAGGTGCGAGAGCCAGTGACGCTGTGGAATGTGGTGGCCGGATCGGCGCAGATCGTGACGGACGGCGCCATCACGGTTCCGGAATATCTGGACGCGACGCATCCGGCAGCGCTGCTCGAGCCTGGCGGTCCGAACGACTACTCGAACGCGAAGGCGTGGAGCGAGGTGGCCACGGCGCGCACCGCCATCGGCCTGTCGCGTGACCGTCGCACGCTCACGCTGTTCACCGCGGATGTGCGCGGCGGTAGCGAGGGCATGCGACT
>Ga0163144_10020415_pt1 | contig 13243 bp, 12 predicted proteins | sample OliLak19BULKMAT1_FD_123175 | JGI IMG/M metagenome (GOLD analysis project Ga0163144, IMG submission 123175) | Freshwater microbial mat bacterial communities from Lake Vanda, McMurdo Dry Valleys, Antarctica - Oligotrophic Lake LV.19.BULKMAT1 | ecosystem: Environmental > Aquatic > Freshwater >... | reverse complement strand
GGGCATGGCACTGTGCCTGCTGATGGCAGCGGGCATGCTGCTTTGGCGCTGGCGGCTGCGACATGTGCGGGCGGCGGAACGCCATGCGCGCTACCTGGCACAGCACGATGCCTTGACGGGCGTGCTCAATCGCAGCACCTTCCGTCGCGAATTGGGCCAGGCCTGCGCGGGCCCGAACGGCCACACCGGCATGCTGCCGGGCGGCGCCGGCTGCGCCCTGCTGTTGCTGGACATCGACTTCTTCAAGGCCGTCAACGAACAGCGCGGTCTGGCCTTGGGCGACCGCCTGCTGCGCGAGATCGCGCGCCGCTTGCAGGCCGCCGTGCCGCCGCCGCATCTGCTGGCGCGGCTGGGCGGCGACCAGTTCGTGGTGCTGCAGCGCAGTGCCGCCGGCAGCGGCGACACGGCCGCCCTGGCGGGCACCCTGGCCGCGGCGCTGGCCGCGCCCTTCGAGATCGGCGACACGACATTGCGCATCGGTGCCAGCTTCGGCCTCGTGCTGCAGGGCACCGACGGCGACGAGCCCGACACCCTGCTGCAGCGGGCCGAACTGGCACTGCACCGCGCCAAGTCGCAGTGTCGCGGTGCCTGGCGCTTCTATGACGCGGCGCTGGACGGCGAACTGCAGCGCCGGCGCGAGCTGGTGCAGGACCTGCGCGACGCCGTCGAGAACGACCGCCTGCACCTGCACTTCCAACCACTGGTCGCCGCTGCCGACGGCAGCCTGCAAGGCTACGAGGCGCTGGCGCGCTGGCCCCACCCGCAGCGCGGCTTCGTGCCGCCGCTGGAGTTCATCGCCCTGGCCGAGGCGCACGGCCTGATCGAGCGCCTGGGCCGCTGGGTGCTGCACAGCGCCTGCCGCGAGGCCGCCACCTGGCCTGCGGGGCTGACGGTGTCGGTCAACGTCTCGCCAGCCCAGTTCGACCGCGACGGCGTGCTGCTGGCCGACGTGCGGTCGGCGCTGGAGGCCTCGGGCCTGGCACCGCAGCGGCTGGAGCTGGAGATCACCGAATCGATGCTGATGGCCGAACCCGAGCAGGGCCAGCGCACTTTGCAGGCCTTGCATCGCAGTGGCGTGCGCATCGCGCTGGACGATTTCGGCGCCGGCTTTTCCAATCTCGGCCTGCTCGGGCGGCTGCCTTTGGACCGCCTGAAGATCGACCGCAGCCTGACCCAGGGCCTGGGCGGCAGCGACCTGAAGGCCGATCTCATCGTGCGCTCCATCGTCAGCATGGCGCGCGACCTCGGCTTGCGCGTCACGGCCGAAGGCGTGGAGACCGAGCAGCAGCGACTGGCCCTGTGCCGCCATCGCTGCGACACCCTGCAGGGCTATCTGCTGGGGCGGCCGCAGCCTGCGGTGCAATTGGCGCACCGCACGGCGCCGACCGGAGCACCCGCCGCGGCCGCCACAGCCGCACCAACGTCAACAGCGACAACAGTGACAACAGCGACAACAGCGTCAACAGCCGTCACGCCAGCCGCGCCCGCGGCGAGCGCAGCCGCCGTTCAGGCAGCAGGTAACGCAACAGCGGCCTGAGCATTTCGGTCTGCCCGCCCTGGCGCAGAAACTGGGCAAAGGCCGCCGCCACCTGAGGCAGGGGGCGTGCTGTCAAGTGCACGGCGTGCCACTCGCGCTCGCTCGGGTTGTTGGGCAGCGGCAGGATCTTCAGCCGCCCCGCGTCCAGCTCCAGGATGCAGGTGTGCAGCGACAGGAACGCCGGGCCGAAGCCGGCGGCGCACATCTGCTTGATGGCCTCGTTGCTGGACAACTCGGAGCCCACGCGCAGGCGCAAGCCAACGTCGCGGAACAGACGCTCGATGTGGGTGCGGGTGCCCGAACCGTTTTCGCGCACCAGCATTTGCTCTTCGGCCAGCCGGGCCATGTCCAACCGTGGCACCGAAAACAACGGATGCTGCGGCGACGCGACGAAAGCCAGCGGGTTCTTGCCGATGGGCACGGAGTCCACGCTCAACTCTGCCGGCGGCCGGCCCATCACGGCCAGATCGATCTGTTGCGTGGCCAGGCTGCGCACGATCTCGTCGCGGTTGCCGACGGTGAGCTTGATCTTCACCTTCGGGTTTTCAGTCACGAACACCACCAGCAGCCGTGGCAACCAATACTCGGCCGTGGTCACCGCGCCGATGCGCAGGGTGCCCGAAAAGTCGCCCAGGAAAGTCGCCATCTCGTCGCTGGTCTCGTGCCACAGCGCAAACAGGCGGTCGGCATAGGTCAGCAGCATCTCCCCGGCCTGCGTCAGTCGGATACCGCGGCCGGTGCGTGCCACCAGCGCCACACCGGCCGACGATTCCAGACTGCCCAGCTGGATCGACACCGCCGACTGGCTCAGGTGCAGTTCCTCGGCCGCCCTGGACACGCTGCCCAGACGGGCCACGGTGCGGAAGGTCAGCATCTGGCGCATTGACGCGGTCTTGGCGAGGCTCATGTCTCTGATATTAGAAGAACGCCATATCCGCGTCAAAACGTTCAATTTCATTTCGACTCTTCGGCTGCTTACATTCGCGCCGGGGTTCAAGACAAGCCCCTAGGGTTTCCTCGTAAACAACAGGCTGCGATCGTCGACATGCCCATCAGGATTCCAGGCCCCCGGCCATTTTTTGCGGTGCGCCGCGACGTGTCCCCCGGACCCTGTCGCCACGGCCTCTTGCGCGCCGAGCGCACCCGCACCCCCACGCATTTCTCGCCGCCCGTGTCCAGCGCACGGAACGACGAAATCTCGCCGCAGACGTCCTTCTGCGGTGGTGTCTAGAAGCTGGATCTTCAGGAGATCGCACGATGTCAGTTCGCAAAGACAGCAGCAGAAGGAACTTCATGGGCTTGGCCGGCAAGGCCGGGCTGTCCACGTTCATGGCGCAGGCCGTGGGTGTCAATCTGGGCCTGGTGGATGTGGTCGCAGCGCAGGGCGGCAAGCGCGCCGTGACGCCGTTCCGCTTCGCCATGATCAGCGACCCCCACCTGTACAGCGGCAACGACCATGTCTTCGACCGCCAGCTGGAGGACGCGGTCAAGCAGGTCAACGACATGAAGACGCAGCCCGACTTCGTGCTCATCACCGGCGACGTGTCGCACCACGGCGAGTTGGACCAGATTGCCAAGGGCAAGCGCATCCTGAGCAAGCTCAAGGCACCGATCCGTTCGATCCCGGGCGAACACGACTGGTACCTGGACATGGGCGCCGGCTGGCGCGCCGCCTTCGGCAACGAGACCTGGTCGTTCGACCACAAGGGCGTGCATTTCATCGGCATGAACTCCATCCTCGTGCCCGACTTCTGGACCGAGGCCAAGCTCACGCCGGCACAGCGCCGCGACTGGTTCATGCCGCTGAACAGTCCCGTGCCCGGGCTGTGGGGCGTGCACGACAAGCAGCTCGAGTGGCTGGCCAAAGACGTGGCCAATCTCTCGGCCGACGTGCCCGTGGTGGTGTTCACGCACTCGCCGCTGTGGGACTACTACCCGCGCTGGAACTTCCAGGTTTCCGACAGCAAGCAGGTGCGCGACATCCTGGGCAAATTTGTCAACGTGATGGGCTTTCACGGTCACGTGCACCACACCGTGTACAACAAGGTCGGCAACCTCACGTCGATCGGCACCATGTCCACTTCGTGGCCCTGGCCGTATCCCCCGATCGACCTGCCGTATCCGGAGTTTCAGCAGAACCGCGCCGACCCCTCCAACACCTCCGACGGCATGGGCTCGGCCGGCATGGCCTTCGACAGGGACGGTGGCGTCTTCGTGCAGTACCAGCCCTTTGCCGATTCGTTGCCCGCCGGCATCAAGAACGGCTTCAAAGCCTGACAGGAGACACCGTGATGACCACAAGAATCAAGTTGTTCCGTTGGTTGGCTGTGCCTTTCGCCGCCCTGTCGGTACTGGCCCTGGCCACCAATGTCACCGCGCGCGAGCCCTTCACCGCGGCCGAACTGCAGGCCAAGGACGACAAGCTGTACGCCTCGATCAAGCGCGGCTACGACATGTGGTACGGCGCCCGCGCCGACATGGCCAACAACGGTCTGGCCTGCGCCAATTGCCACCCTGACGCGGCGGCAACCAACCCGCAGACCTTCCCGAAGTTCCTGCCCATGTTCAACAAGGTGGTGACCTATCGCGACATGGTCAACTGGTGCATCGAGAACCCGCAGGGCGGCAAGGCACTGGACGTGCGCAGCGATGACATGACCGCGCTGGAGGCCTACTCGTACTACCTGCACCGTGGCGTCAAGATCGACACCGGCCAGGTGATGCGCCAGACCGCGGGCCCGACGCCGAACAATGCCCGTGGTTTCAGAGCCCAGGGTACCGGCATCGGCTTCGACAAGTAAGGCCTGGCCTCCGGACCCGCCACGATGACGGGCCGTTGTCTGCCTTTGTGTATTGCGCTGCTCGGCTTGCCGGGCAGCGCGGTCACACATGCACAGCAGACCTGTGATCGGGCGGGCAACTCGCTGTCGTCGCCCAATTCGCGTTTTGTGGACGAAGGCGATGGCACGGTGACCGACCGCAATACGCAACTGATGTGGATGCGATGTGCGGCCGGTCAGGCCTGGGCCGGCAGCCGCTGCACCGGAGCGGCAACCCTGCACCCCTGGCAGGCCGGACATGCACTGGCGGCGGCGATCAATCACGCGGGCACCCATTTCTTCAACGACTGGCGGGTGCCGAACTTGCGTGAACTCGCCTCCGTGGCCGAACTTCATTGCAATCATCCGCGCATCAACCTCGACATGTTTCCTGCCACCCCCTCGGCGCCCTTCTGGACCAGCAGCGCACGCGTGGCACGCGAACAGGCCGAGGCCTATGTGCTGGACTTCGACGTCGGCGCGGTGGCAGCTGCCGGCAAAGAAGCGTCGCACCACCTGCGGCTGGTGCGCAACGCGCCATGACCACGCCACGCAGTACTTTCGTGGACTCTGCAGCGTCGCCTGCCGAAACGCTGGGGGCCTCGATGGCGGAATCGCTGGCCAATTCGCTGGCCAATTCGCGGGCCGATTCGCTGGCCGATTCACTGGCCGATTGTTCGACAAATGTCGGCCGGCGCACGCTGCTGACACAGGGCGGTGTCTGGGCCGCGCTTGCAGCCTGTGGGCTCGGCCAGGCAGCACATGCCGCAACCGGGCCCGAACTGGCTTTCGATGCCACATCGCTCGATGCCGCCTTGCTGGCCATGGGCGGGCATCAGGTGCAAAGCACTCAGATCGCACTGAACCTGCCGGAGACCGTCGATGACGGCGCCTTCGTGCCCATCAGCGTCACCAGCCACCTGCCCGGCACGCGCGAGATTTCGATCGTGGTCGAGAAGAACCCCAACCCGCTGGTCGTCCAGTTCACATTGCCGGAGGGCACTGACTCTCAGGTCTCGACCCGGGTGAAGGTGGCCGAGAGTTGTCGCGTGTTTGCTGTCGTGCGCACTGACGAAAAGGTCTGGTCGACATCGCGCGCCGTGCAGGTGCAGCGCGGCGGCTGCGGCTGAGGGCCGGACCATGGCCGAGAACATCCGCATTCGCGCCCGCCTCGTCGATCCGCAGGAAACTGGCCTGACGGAAGTGCGCGTATTGATGCTGCACCCGATGGAAACGGGACTGCGCAAGAACGAAGCCGGCGACTTCGTGCCGGCGCACTACATCACGCAGGTGAATGTCCTTCACGGCGACCGCACGGTATTGCAGGCGCGCATGACCCTGGCCGTCTCGAAGGACCCGCTGCTGTCCTTCCGCTTTCGGGGCGGGCGCGCCGGCGACAGCGTCAGCGTGCAATGGACCGACAACCGCGGTCGACAGTTGCGCCACGAAGCCCGCATTGCATGATCGGTTCTGGCTGATCGGTTCAAATTCCTTTCAATTCATTTTCACCCTGCCACATCCTTGTATTCACGGAGACCCAGATGTACCCATCCCCCAACAACCGCCGTGTCTTCATGCTTCGCGTCGTAGGCGTCGGCGTCGGAGTCGGCGTCGGTTCGGCTCTCGCGACCGGCCAGGCCCTCGCGGCCGACCCGGTGTCGACCGAGAAATTGACCGAGACCGATGCGTACGCTCGCTCGATGGGTTTCAAGATCGACACCACGAAGGTGGATGCCAAGCGCTTCACGCGCCACACCACTGAACAGAAGTGCAGCACCTGCCAGTTGTTCTCTGGCAAGGACGGCGACGAATATGGCCCCTGCTCGTTCTTCGGCGGGCGCCTGGTCAACCGCAACGGTTGGTGCCGCAATTTCAAGGTGAAGAAAGCGGCGGCCTGAGTCGGCGCCTTCGGCAGACCGTGCGCGGCCCGGGGTCGCGCTTTCGCTGGCGCAATTTGCAGCTTCGGCAGCGCTGGAATGAATGTTATTCCGCTGTGGAATGGGTCTTCTTGCCCCATTGCGATGTCAGCCCGGATTGACATTTACATCCGTCTACATAAGCTGACACTTACAGCGTCACCTGCGGTCGACAACGCTTTTCGTTGTCTCGGTTCGCCACGCTGAGACCGGGGGACACGCATGACCGCAGGACCGAAGACATCGGCACGCACTGCATCCGCGGCGAATGCCGCACTCGACGACGCCCAATACGGCGCAGCGGCATCGGGCCTGCACAGGCGTGATGGCCGTCGGGCCTGGATCGATTGGAAAGCAAACATGGCGCGGGGCTGCGCCCTGCTGCTTGCGGGCGCAATGCTGCTGGGCCTTGCGGCGTGTGACCAGACCGACACTGTGCAACGCGGCCACCGCGGCACCGGCATGCTGCAGCTGTACGAGGGCAAGACCCTGGCCAAGGTCGCCGACCTGCATGCCGTGCCCGAAGCCGAGCCCAAGGACGCGGCCGAGTACGACGCGCCGACGATCAACCAGACGCACAAGAACGTGCAGGTCCTGACCGATCTGACCGGGCTGGAGTTCTCGCGCCTGATGCAGGCCATGTCAACCTGGGTCGCGCCGGACGAGGGCTGCGAGTTCTGCCACAACCCGAACAACCTCGCATCGGACGAGAAGTACACCAAGGTCGTGTCGCGGCGCATGTTGCAGATGACGCGAGACATCAACACAAACTGGAAGAGCCACGTTGCCGACACCGGCGTCACCTGCTGGACCTGCCACCGCGGCCAGGCCGTTCCCAGCGGCGACTGGTTCGCCAACCCGGGGCAGGCACAGGCCGGCAGCAACATTATCGGCAACCGCACGGGGCAGAACCGCGCCGGGGTAAAGACGGTGGTCAACGCCTCGCTGCCTTCCGACCCGCTGTCGGCCTACCTCAACGGCGACTACAACATCCGCGTGCAGGGCAACGCGGTGCTGGCCGGCGAGAACCGGCATTCGATCAAGCAGGCCGAATGGAGTTACGGCCTGATGCTGTACATGTCGGACTCGCTGGGCGTGAATTGCACCTACTGCCACAACTCGCGTGCACTGGCGAGCTGGAACGAGAGCTCGCCGCAGCGTGCCGTGGCCTGGTACGGCATACGCATGGTGCGCGAACTGAATGCGGGCTACCTGAACCCGATCGGGCCACTGCTGCCGGCGCACCGCATGAGCCCCGAAGGCGACAACCCCAAGGTCGGCTGCGCCACCTGCCACAAGGGCGCCTACAAGCCGCTGTACGGCGCCAAGCAGGCGGCAGATTACCCTGAGCTGTACGGCGTGATGACACGCTCACCGGAAGAGGCGGCATCGGCCGCCGCGATGCGGCCCACCGATCTGCCGGACATCAACACGACGGAGGCGTTGCCGCCCCTGCAGCGGGTCACGGTGGCGGGTCCGCTCGATGCCGCACCGCAGTTGCTGACCTTGCCGACGCGCTGAGTCGACTCGGCATCGCCGTCCGAATTCGCAGGGTTCACACCTGCATGTTCATGATCTCGGAGTAGGCCGACACCAGCCGGTTTCGCACCGCCAGCACGGCCTGAAAGCCGATCTGCGCCTTCTGCTGCGCGATCATGGTTTCTTCCAGGCTCACGCTGGGATTGCCCAATGTCAGTTCACGCTGCATCCGGCTGGACTTCAGCTGGCTGGCGCTGACCTCGTTCAGCGCCTGGGCCATGGCGGTCTTGAAGCCGCCTTCCACCGGTGCCGCGGCCGTCGGTCCGCCGACGCGCGGCATGCCGTCGGGCCGCAGCCCGGCACGGGCCACCGCCTGCTGGAAGTCGAAGGGTTTGAGGCGGAGATCGTTCATCGCACGGTCCTGGGCAGCGGCGGGTCGACGCCAGTGCCCTGAGGTAGGCCATGGACGGCTCTTGGCCCCAGCGTCTGGTCGCCACTGTAGGCCCCGGCTTGAGCCGGAAAAGGCGCGAGATGGTGCGTCTTGCCCACCCTTCTCGCGCCGCCAACGGCGGCCATGGACCGAACAATGCGCTGTCGGAAGCGCTTGCCTGCCCCAGGTCGCAGAGCCCTCCGCCGCGCCGCCCACCAGAGAACCATGGACAACGCCATCGCCTCGACCACTGCTGTTGCACCGCAGACCATCCCGCTGGTGCCTGCGTCCCCCGGCATGGCCGCCCGCTGGCAGGCACTGCCCGGCCGCATGCGGCTGCTCGCCGTGCTGGGCATGCTGGCGCTGGTGGCGGTGCTGGTGGCGATGGCCGGCACGGCGCGCGACGGCGACTACCGCATGCTGTTCCCGAACCTGTCGGAAAAGGACGGCGGCCTGATCATCGACAAGCTGACGCAGATGAACGTGCCCTACCGCTTTTCTGAAGGCGGCGGCACCATCCTCGTGCCCGCCAGCCGCGTGCACGAATTGCGCATGAAGCTCACCGCCAGCGGCCTGCCCACCTCCAGCGGAAGCGGCACGGCCGGCTACGAATTGCTGGACAAGAGCAGCTTCGGCCAGACCCAGGGCCAGGAACGCATGAGCATGCAGCGCGCCATCGAAGGCGAATTGACACGCACCATCCAGAGCCTGGCATCGGTGGCCAGTGCCCGTGTGCACCTGGCGCTGCCGAACCAGAACGGTTTCTTCCGCGAGCAGCAGAAGCCCAGTGCCAGCGTGGTGCTGAACCTGCATCCGGGGCGCGTGCTCGACCGCGCCCAGGTGGCCGGCATCGTGCATCTGGTGGCCAGCAGCGTGCCCGAGATGAGTCACAAGGCCATCAGCGTGATCGACGGCACCGGCGCGCTGCTGTCGGGCACCGGCGAGACCGAAGCCCAGGGTCTGGACGCGCGCCAGTTGCAGTACCGCAAGGAGATTGAGACGGCGCACCTGCAGCGTGTGCTGGCGCTGCTGGAACCGGTGGTCGGCCGCGACAACGTGCGCGCCACCGTCACCGCCGACATCGACTTCTCCAAGGTCGAGCAGACGGCCGAAAGCTACCGCCCCAACCAGGGCCCGGACGCCCGCGTGGCGGTGCGCGAGCAGCGTACCGAAGAAAGCACCGAACCCGGCAGCGCCACGCCCGCCGGCATACCCGGTGCCGCCAGCAACCAGCCACCCACGCCCGCCACCGCACCGATCACCGGTCCGGCGCAGGCGCTGCAGGGCGCTCCGGGTGCGACGGCCGGCAGCAACGCCGCGCGCCGCGAGGCCGCCACGCGCTTCGAGGTCGACAAGACCGTCACCTGGACGCAGAACGCGGTGGGCAACGTGCGCCGCCTGAGTGCGGCGGTGGTCGTCAACCACCGCATGAGCACCGATCCCAAGGGCAAGGCTGTGGGCACCCCGCTGTCGGACAAGGAGGTCGAGCAATTGACGGCCCTGGTGCAGCAGGGCATCGGCTTCAACGCCGAGCGCGGCGACCAGGTGCGCGTGGTCAACGCGCCCTTCCAGATCGATGCGCCAGCCGGCGACGAGCCGACGCCGGTGTGGCAGCAGCCCTGGCTGCTGGACCTGCTGCGCAGCGCCGCCGCACCGGCCGCGCTGGCCCTGGTGGCGCTGGTGATCGTGTTCAGCCTGCTGCGCCCGGCGGTCAAGGCGATGCAGCCGCTGCCGCTGCCGCAGCTCGACGCGGTGGTCGATGACCAGCCCGATCTGCCCGCGTTGACGCCGCCCGCACCGCCGCAGCTTGAAGCGCCGCGCAACACCGAGAAGCTGGAGGCCGCGCGCCGCATCGCGCGCGAAAACCCGGCCGTGGTGGCCGGCATCGTCAGCGGCTGGGTCAGCGGGGAGGCCTGAGCGATGGCTGGCGGTGCAATGGACGACGAGGGGCTGGAGAACGCGGCCATCCTGCTGATGAGCCTGGGCGAAGAAGAGGCGTCCGAGGTCTTCAAGCACCTGGCGCCCAAGGAAGTGGCCAAGCTGGGCGAGACCATCGCACGCATGAAGGCGGTGCCGCGCGAGCGCGTGGACAGCGTCATCGATCGGTTCACGGCCACGGCCGGCACCGACAGCATGCTGGTCAGCGACAACAACGAGTACGTGAAGAACGTGCTGCGCAGGGCGCTGGGTGAAGAGAAGGCAGCGCTGCTGATCGACCGCATCCTGCAGGGCAGCGATGTCAGCGGTATCGAGAGCCTGAAGTGGATGGACCCGCAGAGCGTGGCCGAGCTGCTGCGCAACGAGCACCCGCAGATCGTCGCGGCCATCCTGGTGCATCTGGAGTACGACCAGGCCAGCGAGATCCTGAAGCTCTTCACCGAGCGCCAGCGCAACGAGGTGATCGTGCGCATCGCCACCATGGACGGCATCCAGCCCGCGGCGCTGCGTGACCTCAACGAGATCATGGGCAAGGTGCTGGCCGGCGGCGAGCGCCAGCGCAAGAGCACGTTGGGCGGCGTCAAGGTCGCCGCCGAGATCCTGAACATGCTGGGCAATGCCGTCGAGACCAGCGTGCTGGACTTCGTGCGCGAGGCCGACACCGACCTGGCGCAGAAGATCATGGACAACATGTTCACCTTCGACGACCTGGAAAAGATCGACGACAAGGGCATCCAGTCGCTGATGAAGGAAGTGCAGAGCGAGAGCCTGGTGGTGGCGCTGAAGGGCGCGACCCCGGCACTGCGCGAGAAGATCTTCAAGAACATGTCCAGCCGTGCGGCCGAAACGCTGCGCGAAGACCTCGACGGCCGCGGCCCGGTGCGCCTGTCCGAGGTCGAGGCCGAACAGAAGGAAATGCTGAAGATCGTGCGCCGCCTGGTGGACGAAGGCCAGATCGTGTTGGCAGGGGGCGGCGATGAGCAGTTCGTCTAAGCCCGTCGGCAAGGGCGGCTTCCTGAACGTGCCGTCGCCCGCGGGCTCGCGCTCGGGCGCCCGCGGCGGCACGGCTTATTCGCGCTTCATCCCGCGCGAGGAACTCGGCGACTTCGCCTGCTGGCGACCGGGATCGCTGGGCGAGCCCGGCGCCGTCGACCCCGGCCCGCACCCTGCGGGGCAGCAGGCGGCGGCTGGCACTGGCGCAGCGGAACCCGCACCGAGCACCCCGGCCGAGCCCACCGCCGACGAATGGCGCGCGCGCATCGCCGCGGCGCGGCAGGCCGGCTACCAGGACGGCTATCGCGACGGCACGGCGGCGCTGGAAAGCTTCAAGCAGAGCTTCGCGGCCCAGGCCACGGCCCAGATCGGCGCCCTGCTGCAGGCCTTCGATGAACAATTGACAGCGCAGGACGAGCACATCGCCCGTGCGCTGGCGCGCACCGCCGTGCAACTGGCGCGGCAGGTATTGCGCCATGAACTTTCGACCCAGCCGGCCCTGGTGGCGCGGGTGGCCGGCGATGCCGTCAACGCCGTCATGCTGAGTGCCCGCCACATCACCGTGAAGGTCCACCCGCTGGATCTGGCCCTGGTGGCCGAGGGTGCCGAAGAGGCGCTGAACGCCCGTGGCGCGCGCCTGCTGGCCGACGCCAAGGTGCAGCGCGGCGGCGTGATGGTGGAGTCCGAGGTCGGCGCCATCGACGCCCGCATCGGCACGCGCTGGGCGCAGGCCGCCGCAGCGCTGGGTGGCGATGTCGGCTGGGGCACCGATGCGGCCGATGCGGTGGATGGGGTGGATGCGGCAGTGGCCGTCGAAGCAGCCAACGCCACACCGGAGATCGGCGCTTGAACACCCGCACCGCCCCGCCCCCGACGCTGGCGAAGCGCCTGGAACTGCGCGACCGCCGCTGGCAGCGCTACCTGGCCGACCTGCAGGAACATGCGGCACAACCGCAGCCGCTTGAGAGCGTCGGCACCTTGCTGCGGGTCACCGGCCTGGTGCTGGAGGCGGCCGGCATCCGGGTGCCGGTGGGATCGGTCTGCGAGGTGCATGTCGACGAGCCCGGCGGGGTGCCCGGCAGCAAGCCCGCGCCGCCGATATTGGCCGAGGTGGTGGGCTTCAACGGCGACCGCGCCTTCCTGATGCCGACGGGCGAGGTGCACGGCCTGGCCAGCGGCGCGCGTGTGGTGCCGCGCGCAGCGCCGCATGTGCCGCCGCGCCTGGGACACGACAACCCGATGTGGCGCCGCAGCCAGGACCGCAGCCTGCACCTGCCCATGGGCGACGGCCTGCTGGGCCGCGTCGTCGACAGCCATGGCCGCCCGCTCGACCGCATGGGCGAGATCGGCAATGTGCAGGGCGAACCGATGGTGCGCCGGCCGATCAACGCGATGGACCGCGACCCGGTGCGCCAGCCGCTGGACACCGGCGTGCGTGCCATCAATGCGCTGCTGACGGTGGGGCGCGGCCAGCGCATCGGGCTGTTCGCCGGCACCGGGGTGGGCAAGAGCGTGCTGCTGGGCATGATGGCGCGCTACACCGCGGCCGATGTCATCGTCGTCGGCCTGATCGGCGAGCGCGGTCGCGAGGTCAAGGAGTTCGTCGAGGACATCCTCGGCACCGAAGGCCGCAAGCGCAGCGTCGTGGTGGCCGCGCCGGCCGACGCGCCGCCGCTGGTGCGCATGCAGGGCGCCAGTTATGCCACCGCCATCGCCGAGCACTTTCGCGACCGCGGCCAGCATGTGCTGCTGTTGGTCGACAGCCTGACGCGCTATGCGATGGCGCAGCGCGAGATCGCGCTGGCCATCGGCGAGCCGCCCGCCACCAAGGGCTACCCGCCCAGCGTCTTCGCCAAATTGCCGGCGCTGGTCGAGCGCAGCGGCAACGGCCTGCACGGCGTGGGCAGCATCACCGCCTTCTACACCGTGCTGACCGAGGGCGACGACCCGCAGGACCCGATCGCCGACGCGGCACGCGGCATCCTGGACGGCCACATCGTGCTGTCGCGTGAACTGGCCGAAAGCGGGCACTTTCCGGCCATCGACGTCGAGCGCAGCGTCTCGCGCGTGATGGGCGCGGTGGTCGACCGTGAACACGGCCTGGCCGCGCGCCGCATGCGCCAGTTGCTGG
>Ga0163144_10020414_pt1 | contig 13244 bp, 11 predicted proteins | sample OliLak19BULKMAT1_FD_123175 | JGI IMG/M metagenome (GOLD analysis project Ga0163144, IMG submission 123175) | Freshwater microbial mat bacterial communities from Lake Vanda, McMurdo Dry Valleys, Antarctica - Oligotrophic Lake LV.19.BULKMAT1 | ecosystem: Environmental > Aquatic > Freshwater >... | reverse complement strand
TGGCGCTGACCGCCAGCGCGCAATCGGCGACGCTGCGGGCCATCACCCCGATGGTATCCAGGCTTTCGGAGCACACCTTCATGCCGCCGCGGTGATAGGTGCCGTAGCTCGGCTTGAAGCCCACCACGCCGCAATAGGCCGCGGGCCGGATGATGCTGCCGGCGGTCTGGGTGCCGAAGGCCAGCGGCACCATGCCCGCGGCCACCGCCGCGGCCGAGCCGGAAGACGAGCCACCCGGCGTATGTTGATGATTGTGCGGATTGGTCGTGGCGCCCGGGAAGCGGCTGGCGAATTCCGTGGTCACGGTCTTGCCCATGATCACGGCGCCGGCCGCACGTGCCGCGCTGACCGCGAAGGAATCGCTGCGCGGTCGATGTCCCGCCCAGATCGGCGAGCCGTAGCTCGTCGGCATGTCTGCCGTGTCGAGCACATCCTTCACGGCGAAGGGGATCCCGGCGAGCGGCCCCGGCTTCGCCCGCGCCGCCGCGCGGCGGAACTGCGCCGGGTCGAGATGCTGGAAGGCCCTCACCACCGGCTCCCGCGCGGCGACCCGCGCAAGGCAGGCTTCGGAGAGGTCGATGGCGGTAAGCCGGCCGGCGGCGGTCGCGGCGGCGGCTTCGGAGGCGGTCAGGTCGGCGGGATCGGTCATCCGCGCATCACGCCACAACTGCGCGTGGCTGCGAAGCCGTCGGACGTGCCGCCCGGGTAGCAGCCGCGCGAGATTGCGGCCACACTCTCGCATCATGCTTCACTCTACCATCCTCGCCGCGCCGGCCGCTGATGGCGGATTCGCCCACCTCGTGCCCTTCCCGCCCGAGGCGCTGCCCGCCATCGCCCCTGCCGCGCTGCTTGCCGCCTGGGAGGCGGCGCGCCAGGCCGCCGCGTTGGGGCAATGGGGCGCACCCTGGAGGCTGCCGTTCCAGACGGAGTCCGGCCCGCTTCGCCTGGCCATCGCCGATCGCGACGCCTGCCGCTGGTCAACGGCGTTGGACCGTACCGCCGATCCCGGCACGCTGCGCGGACTGCGTCGTATCGTTTGCCCACGCCGCAGGGTGGCTGAGCCCGCCCTGCGCCCCCTAAGCCGCCCCTCAAGCCACGTGACAAAGGCCCATCCCATGCCCCGCCCGGCCCGCCTCGTCCCCCTGCTGTTGCTGCTGGCGGGGGCCTGTTCCGCGCCGAATTTTTCGCCCCGCCCTGCGCCGGTGGCCCTGCCGGGCGGCCAGGACAACGCCGCACTGGAGGCCTGCCGCGCCGAGGCGACGCGCGTCGTGCAGTTCCGCGACCGTGGCGAGCTGATGCGCACCGACGAGACCGAAGCGAGCCGCGGCACCTTCAGCTCCGCCCCCTTCGGCCGGGTCGAGACCGAGCGGATGGGCCAGCAGATGTCGCGTGACCGGCTGATCGAGGAATGCCTGCGCGGCGCCAACCGCGCCACGCCGGCCGCTGCGGGGGGGGCCTCTCCGGGCAGCGTCGCCACACCCCCCGCCGCAGGACGCGCCCTGCCGCCGCCAGGGCTGCGTTGAACGGTCACGGAGGGTGGCCTCGTTCGGCGCCCTCGGCCGCGCGCTGTCCCATCGCGACAGCCGGATCTTTTTCGGCGGCTCGGCCCTGGCCTGGACCGGGCTGTGGATGCAGCGAATCGCTGTCTCCTGGCTGGCCTGGGAGCTGACTGGCAGCGCCTTCTGGGTCGGCATGGTGGCCTTCTGCGACCTGGCGCCGGCGGTCATCGTCAGCCCCTTCGCCGGGGCTATGGCGGACCGGGTGGACCGCGTGAAGCTCGCCATGTGGACGCAGCTCGCCATCGCGGTGCAGGCGCTGGCCGTGGCCGGCATCACCGCCAGCGGCCACATGACCATCTTTATCTTGTTGGGCCTCGAGGTGATCGGCGGCATTGCGGCCAGCTTCGCGCAGCCGGCACGACAGACGCTGATGCCAGGGATCGTGCCGCGCGCCGACCTGCCGGCGGCGGTCGCGGCCAATTCGCTGTGCTTCGCCGTGGCCCGCTTCATCGGGCCCGCCTTGGCAGGGCCGGTGATCGCGCTCTGGGGCGTGGTCCCGGCGATCGCGGCCAATGCGGTGGGCTACCTGATCTCGGGCCTGTCATTGCTGCTGCTGCGCGTCGCGGCGGCGGAGCGCCAGGGGCATCCGGCCTCGGCGAGCCTATGGGGCGAGGTGACGGCAGGCATCGGCTATGCTGCGCGGCACAAGGGCCTCGGGCCGCTGCTGCTGTTCGCCGCACTGGCGGCCATCCTGCTGCGCGGCGTGCAGGAAATCCTGCCGCCCTTCGTCGCCTGGGTCTTCGGCCGGGGCGCGGAGAGCCTGGCGGTGCTGACCGCCTGCTTCGGTGTGGGCGCGCTGATCGCCGGGCTATGGGTGGCGCAGCGTGGGCGGCTGGAGGGCACCACGCGAATCGCCGTTTTCGCCGTGGGGGCGCAGGCCCTGGCGACGGCGGGCTTCGTCGCGACGGGGTGGTTTCCGCTCGGCATGCTCTGCGCCGCGCTGATCGGCGCCGCGGCGAGCATGCATGGCGTCTCGGCGCAGACGCTGTTGCAGAGCTCGACCGACCCAGCCTATCGCGGGCGGATGCTGAGCCTCTGGGGTCTGATCACCCGTGCCTGCCCGGCGCTGGGGGCGCTGGCGCTGGGGGGGCTCGGGCAGGTTTTCGGGCTGACGACGCCGACCCTGGCGGCGGTGGTGCTGGCCCTCGGGGTGTTCGCCTGGGGCCTGACGCGGCTCAGGCGCGTGGAGCAGGAGCTGGAGGGCGGAGCCGCCTCCAGCGCCAACAGATGAAGGACGATAGCGGATGCTGAAGGCGGGAATCGTGGGCATGGGCCGCTGGGGTCGCACCCTTGTCGAGAGCGTCCAGGGCAAGCAGGGCTGCCGCATCGGCTTCGTCGCGGGCTCCACCGGCACGCCCGACAAGGCGCGGGATTGGGCGCAGGCGCAGGGCATCACGCTGCATGGCAGCTTCGCCGGGCTGCTGGCCGATACCCGGATCGAGGCCGTGGTGCTGGCGACACCCCATGGCCAGCATGCCGAGCAGGTCATCGCCGCCGCGGCCGCGGGCAAGCATGTGTTCGTCGAGAAACCCTTCACCCTGACCAAGGCTTCGGCGGAGGCCGCCGTTGCGGCCTGCACGGCGGCCGGGCTGGTGTTGGCGCTCGGCCACAACCGGCGCTTCCTGCCGGCGGTGGCCGAGATGAAGGTGATTCTGGCGGCCGGGCGGCTTGGCCGCGTGTTGCATGTGGAGGGGCATTTCAGCGGCCCGGGCGCCGCCGGCTATACGCCTGGCATGTGGCGCGCCGATCGGGCGGAGAGCCCGCTCGGCGGCATGGGCGGCATGGGCATCCACATGATCGACATGATCATCCACCTCGCCGGGCGGATTCGGGCGGTGGCAGTGGAGAGTGAGGCGCTGGTCTCGACCACCATCGACGACACTACCGCCATGCTGGCCGAAACGGACAGCGGCGCGACGGTGGGGTTCGCCACCCTCTCCCTCGCGCCGCGGCATTGGCGCGTGGCGCTGTTCGGCACCGAGGGTATCCTGGAGCTGCACGGCCATGAGCGCCTGTCCTGGACCCCGCGCGAGGGCGAAGGCTGGACGAGAAACTACCCGAAGACCGATATCGAAGCCGCTGAGCTTGAAGCTTTCGCCGTGGCCGTGGCCGGTGGTGCGCCCTATCCGCTCCCGGTGGAGGAGGCCATCCACGGCGTTGCGGTGTTCGAGGCGATGATCGGCGCCGCCGCTTCCGGCAGCACTTATGCGGTGGCGTAAGGCCATGCGGATCATGTAGGATCTGTGGCATGGAAACATCGAGACGCATCCTTCTCGCCGGGCTCCCGGGCCTTGCCGGGCTCGCGCCCCTCACCGCAGGCGCCTTTCGCCTTGAAGGGACGAACGCGGCCATGGCCGCCGACTACGATGCGGCTTCCGCCTGCCAGGCCCCGCAGACACACGACGTGCTACGGGCCGAAATCGAGGCGCTGTTCGAGGGCCGACCCCTGCCGCCCATGCTGGCACCGCAACTCGCCGCCTTGACGCGCTGCCCCTTCTGCGGCTGCGGCGTGGTCGGCGCCACCGATCATGGCGAGCGGGCTGGCTGAATCCTGCCGCAGCTTGGCTTTCCCGTTGGTGGCGCGTGCATTAGAAGCGCGCATCTCGCAATGGGAGCCATCGAGCCATGTCCAAGATCACCCGCCAGGGCAGCAACGCCATCCTGTCCTCCTCGGTCGAGTATCACGCCTTCGTCTATTTGGCCGGCCTGACGGCCGATGACCTCTCGCAGGACATCACGGGCCAGACCCGCCAGGTGATCGCCAAGATCGACGCGGCGCTGGAGTCCAATGGCACCGACAAGACCCGCCTGCTGCAGGCGCAGCTCTGGCTGAAGGACATCCGCGACCGCGACGCCATGAACAAGGTGTGGGTCGAGTGGCTGGGCGATGCCGGCCGCCCGGCGCGCGCCTGCGTGGAAGCCAACATGGCCGATCCGCGCCACCTGGTGGAGATCATGATCACCGCCTGCCGCTGAACCAGGAGGCATCCCGGCGCCTTCTCATGACCTATCATGCAAAGGTTGCATGCCAGGCATGAAACAGCGTCGGGATGCTTTTTACGGTTCCGTCAGAAGTGTTGCATCGAAGCCGCAACACTGTGTCATCTGGTTTCACTGAGTTTCATCCTAGGAAAAATTGCGGGTTCCTCTGCGTCATCCGCAAGCCGCTTTACCGAATCACCGCAGATTTCGCCGCGTTACGCGAAGTCGGGTTGCCCGATCCGGCCACCCCCGGTTAGCCCAGATGCAGCGTTGGTGAGTGTCACCGCCGCGACGGGGCAAACAGGGGAATTTCATGCGGGCAAAAAGCACGCTTGCGTTGATCTGCTTCCTGCTCGGTACGACCGCCGCGATACCTCAGGTCGAAGCTGCAACAACTTCTTCCCGCTCGACGCTCAAACAGGGCCGTGTCACGGCCGCCATCCCTTCCCCCCAAGCGGCCACAGCCGTTCGCCCTGCGCCCATCGCCCGTGCCGGCAAGCGTGACGAGGCGCCTTCCCGCACCGCTGATCGCACGCCTGCCCAAGCCCCAACAACGCTGGCCCCCTCGGCCCACACCCCCCCAGCCCACACCCCCCCAGCCTATACCCCCGCAGCCCGCACCCCCTCAGCTCGCACCCCCGCAGCCCAGGCGCGCGCCAATACCGCCCGCGGCGCCCGTCTTGCCGCCACACGCGGCCCGGCGACGGTCCGCACCGCCGCCGCTCCGCGCGCCATCGAGTCCGAGTCCCGCCAGGCAGCGCGCTCGGTCGGCATCGTCCCGGTGGCGCTGCCGGCGATCTCCCGTCCGGCCCGGGCCTCCACCGGCGGCACGCCGATCCTGCATGTGGCGCAGGATTTCGGTCTTTCCTGCGTGCCCTTCGCCCGCATGGCGACCGGCATGAACATCAGCGGCAATGGCGGCCGTTGGTGGCACAATGCCGCCGGCAGCTATGCCCGCGGCCAGCAGCCCGAACGCGGCTCTGTCCTGTCCTTCCCCGGCTCGGGCGGGATGCGGAGCGGGCATGTCGCGGTGGTCAGCCGCGTGGTCAATTCCCGCACCATCCAGATCGATCACGCCAATTGGGGCGGCCCGGGCCTGCGCCGCGGCCAGGTGTTGCGCGGCGCCGTGGTTGTCGATGTGTCGGACCGCAATGATTGGACCGCGGTGCGCCACCAGGTCGGCTTCGACAGCACGACCTTTGGCCGCACCTACCCGACGCATGGCTTCATCTACAACCGCCCCACCAGCACGCGGACCATGGTGGCCCAGCTGGGCGTGGCCGAGGCCGGGCGCTTCGAGGAAGTCGCCGAGCTCACCTCTCCGCACGCGGCGCAGCATCTGCGCCTCTCCTCCCAGGCGTTCGGCCGGTAGTCTCAACCTGGGGCGCTTTCGCGCCTCAGCTCTCCGGCCGGAAGGCGTGCAGCATGAACCACTGCTCGGGATGCGCGCGCACCACAGGCTCGATCGCCGCGTCCAGCGCCGCGATGTCATCGAGGATGGCGGCGCGGCCCCTCCCTGGCGGGCCGATCGGCACCTCCGGCAGGAAGGTCAGGCGGAAGCGCGCTGCTTCCCCCACCCGCAACGCAAAGGCCGGAATGACCGCGGCGCCGGTGGCGGCGGCGAGGCGCACCGCGCGCATGATATTGCCATCGATCTTGAAGGGCCTGCCCAGGGCGGGCGCGTGAACCCGGCCCTCCCAGTACTCGTCGACGTAGTAGAGCAGGGCCGATTCCCGCGCCTCCAACAGACGGTGCGCCTGAAAGACGGCACCAAGTGTGGGCGCAAGCGCCGCCCCGGGGCCGCCATCGAGGCGGATGCGCTCCCGCGCCCGGTGCATCAGACGCATGCGGAAGCGGTTCGGCAGCCGCTGGAAGATGCCCAAGAAAGGCACGCCGAGGCCGGACAGCCCGACATGCACCACCTCCCAATTCCCGACATGCAGCCCGGCGATGATCAGCGGCCGCCCAGCCTGCTCGACGGCGCGCAGATGCTCGGCGCCGACGACCTCGATGCGACCTTCTTCGTGCAGCCGGTGCAGGACTGGGAATTCGGCGATCACCCGGCCGAGATGCCGCCAATGCGCGGCGACCAGCGCCTCGATCTCGCCCGGCGTGGCGGCAGGGCGAAGCGCCCGCAGCAAGGCGCGCGCCCGATCCGAGGCTTCAGGCCGGCTGGCGACCTGCCCCCGCGCCAGGCGCGCGCCGATCGCCGAGGCCACATCGCTCGGCAAATGCCGCATGAGGTGGAAGGGCAGCGCGTGGCGCAGGCCATCGAGCGGATCGCGGATCCACCATCGATACAGCGCCCGCCGTGCGTCGGCATCGTCCAACCGCCAGGGCGGAGCGCGGTAGAGCTCATCGACCATGGAGGTCCGCCGGCGGGTCAGGGCGGAAGACGTGCAGCATCAGCCACTGCTCGGGGTGGGCCCGTACCACGGCTTCGACGGCGGCATCGAGCCGCGCCTGATTAGGGGCAGCCACGCTGCGGCCGCCCAAGGCCATCGCAACTTCAGGCAGGAAGGTCAGCACGAAGCGGGCGGTCTCGCCCTGCCGCAGCGCATAGGCCGGGATCAGCGCCGCGCCCGTTGCGGCGGCGAGCCGTGTGGCCAGCGAGGCATTACCCACCGGGCGCAGCACCCGCCCCAGCGCCGGCGCATTGACCCGGCCACGCCAATGCTCATCCACGTAGTACAGCATGACGCCGCCGGGCTGGCGCAACGCGTGGCTGGCCTCGAACAGCGCCTGCGGTGTTGGCGCAAGCCGCTGGATCGTCGTGCCCACCCGCCATGCCCGCTGTCTTGCCGCATCGGCAATCCGCATCTGGAAACGGTTCGGCAGCCGCTGATAGACCCCCGTGACGGGCAGGCGGAGCGCCGAGAGGCTCGCATGCACAACCTCCCAAGCGCCCACATGCAGCCCGGCCACCAGCACGCTGCGCCCCGCCGCCCGTGCGGCCTGCACGTGTTCCAGACCAGAGACCTCGACCCGGCCTTCCTGCCACAGCCGGTGCAGCGCCGAGACCTCGGCGTAGGAACGACCGACATGCGCCCAATGCGCGGCGAGCAGCGCTTCAATCGCTGACGCATCGGCATCAGGCCGAAGCTGGCGCAGCAGCGCCCGGGCGCGGACCGTGGCTTCGGGACGGCGCTTGCCGGCGCGAAGGCCAAGCCGCGCGCCCAGGGCCGAGACCAAGTCGGTCGGCAGGAATCGCAAGGCATTGTGCAGCACGATGTCGGGCGCGCCCTTCGCCGGCTCCCGCACCCAGTGCCGCCATAGATCGGACCTTGCAGCCCACCGCCAGGGCGGGGTGGGGTAGAGGATGTCCGGCGCTGCCTCAGCCACGCCGGCTGATCCGCATCGGCAATGTGTCTCCTGGCCGCAAGGTCAGCCGCGACATGGGCATCACCTCGGTGCCCGGCACCAGCTCCATCTCGAAGGCCTGGAACAGGCTGGCGAGGCAGATGATCGCCTCCGCAAGGCCAAGGTGCTGGCCGGTGCAGACCCGCGGCCCGACGCTGAAGGGGATGTAGGCGTGGCGCGAGGGGCGCGGCGCGTCGGGCATGAAGCGGTCGGGCAGGAAGGCGTCCGGCTGGTCCCACAGCTTCGGGTTGCGATGCAGCAGCCAGGGCGCGACGATCACAATGTCGCCGCGAGCGATCGGCTTGCCGAGGATTTCGTCAGGCCCCAGCGCCTCCCGCGACAGGATCGGCACGGGCGGATAAAGCCGCAACGTCTCATCGATCACCGCGCGGGTGAAGGGCAAGGCCGGCAGATCGGCGAGGCTGGCGGGGCGGCCGGCCAGCACGGTGTCAAGCTCGGTGCGCAGCCTCGATGCGCTGGCCTCGTCCTGGCTGAGGATGAACAGCGCCCAGGCAAGAGTATTGGCCGTGGTCTCATGCCCCGCCATGAACAGCACGATGGCCTCGTTGCGGAAGGCGCGGCGGTCCATCGGCGCATTCGTGCCGGGCACGCGCGCCTCGGCCATGGCGCGGATCAGCGAGGCTTCCTCGCGCCCACTGTCGAGGATATCGGCGATCAGCGCATCGACCACGCGATGGATGCGCCTGGCCGCCGCGCGGGTGCGCAGGCCAACCGGGCGCGGCATCCAATCCGGCAGGCCGAGCAGCGACCAGATATCGAGCTGGCTGACATGGCGCTGGTATTCGGCAAAACCGGCGACGACGGCACGGGCCGCCTCGGCGCCCAAGGCACGGCCGAAGATGGTGCGGCAGATGATCTCGGCCGTCAGGTGGCCCATCTCGGCCAGCACGTCGAGCGGCTCTCCGGGCGGGTGCCTGGCCCAGCTCGCCACTTTTTCGGCCGCCGCCTCGGTGATCGCGGGGGCGAGTTCGGGCAGCCGCGTGGCATGGGTGACCGGCGCCACGACGCGCCGCCGCTCGCGCCACAGCGGCCCATCGGAGACGAACAGGCCGTCGCCGAGCAGCGGCAGCAGCGCGTGGCGGTGCTGCGGGCTCTTGCGCTGGAAGTTCTCGTGCCGCTCGACGAACACGTAGGCGACCGTCTCGGGCGTGTTGCACACCACCAGGTGGCGCCGGAACAGCGGCCGGCGCGAGAAATCCCGGCTGAACGCCGCCGCGGGCCAGACCGCCAGCGTATTGCGCGCGCCAACCCGCAGCAACTCGAGCGGCCCGGGGGTATAGGCCGGGCGCGGCGGGTAGGGCGGCGTATAGGGCATGCCGCTTTCTAGATCAGGCGGCAGCCGCCGTCAGCACGATGCGGCCCGTCACCTTGCCGTCGCGCAGGCGCATCAGCGCGTCCGACGCGTGGGAAAGCGGCTCGCGCGTGATGGGGATGCCCGGCAGCCGCCCGGTCTGGGCCAGCGCGACCAGCGCGCGCAGCTCCTTGGGATTGCCCACATAGCTGCCCTGCATGGTCAGCGCACGCATCGCCATCAAGGGCAGCGGCACCGTGAGCTCGCCGCCGAACAGCCCGACCTGCACCAGCCTGCCGCCCTTGGTCAGCGCGTCGAAGGCGAAGCGCGCGGTCTGTGTGCCGTTCACGAGGTCGATCACCGCCGGCACCGGGCCGCCGCAGAGCGCGACAAGGCGTTGGGTCACGTCATCGCCGGTGGCGAGCAGCGTGTCGGAGGCACCGGCAGCGGTCGCAGTCGCCAGCTTCTCCGCCGTCACGTCGACCGAGACGATGCGCCGATGCCCCAGCGCCTTGAGCAGCGCGATGGCCGAGAGCCCAAGCCCACCGGCGCCGACCAGCACGATGGGTTCATCGGGCTCCAGCGGCATCACCTTGTTGATCGCCGAGAACACCGTGACACCCGAACAGGCGTAGGTCGCCGCCAATGCGGGGTCGAGGTTGCCGATCTCCAGCAGATGACGTGGCTCTGGCACCAGCACATGCGTCGCGTAGCCGCCATGCTGGAAGATGCCGAGCGCCTTGCCCTGGAGGCACATATTGTCCTCCTCCGCCCGGCAGCGCGCGCAAACGCCGCAGCCGACCCAGGGAAAGACCAGCTTCTGCTGCCCAGTGGCGAGCCCCTGCCCTTCGGCCTCGGGTCCCCAGGCCAGCACGCGGCCGACGATCTCATGGCCCATCGCCAGCGGCAGCACAACGCCGCGATCGCTGAGCTTCATCTTGCCGCGGCTGCCGAGGTCGTACTCACCCTCCCAGATGTGCAGGTCTGAGTGGCAGACGCCGGCATGCGTCACCTCGAGCAGCACCTGCTTGCCGGTGGGCACCGGCGTTGGGAGCTCGATTTCCTGCAGCGGTTTGCCCGCCTCCACCACGGCCCAGGCGCGCATGGCGCTTCCCCTTCCTCGCATGTGGCCTCATGGAACCGGGTCGCGGGGTCGCGGTCAATCGCTCTGCGGATGTGCGGCGCCAGGACGCGCGAGCCTCGCTATGCTGCCCGCGGAGGCACAAGGCCCATGGCACGGGCATGAACCTGTCCCGCCCGGGCCGCAACTTGCGTGCAGGGCGGTTGGCAGGAAGCGATCCTGACCCAATTCTACGCCAAACTCGCCCTTCCCCTTCCCTCCGCGCCGAGGGCCCCGCAGGAAATACCCATGCCCGATACGATGATGCCCGAATTCGCCTTCGATCCGACGCGGCTGAAGTTCGGCATCGGCCAGCCCGTGCCCCGCGCCGAGGACCCCACGCTGCTCACCGGCCGCGGTCGCTACACCGATGACATCGCGCTGCCCGGCCAAGTCTACGCCGTGATGGTGCGCAGCCCCTACGCGCATGGCGTGATCCGCGGCATCGCCACGGAGGCGGCGCGCGCGCTGCCCGGCGTGCTCGGCGTGTGGACAGGCGCCGATATGGCCGGCTATGGCGACATGACCTGCGCCCTGCCGCTGAAGAACGCCGATGGCACGGCGCTCCGCACGACCAGGCGCCAGCCGCTGGCCACCGACAAGGTGCGCCATGTCGGCGACCCCGTGGCGTTCGTCGTCGCCGAGACGCGCGCTCTGGCCAAGGATGCGGCGGAGCTGGTGGAGCTCGACGTCGAGGGGCTGGACGCGGTGACCGAAGCCTCGGCCGCCGCCGCGCCCGGTGCGCCGCTGCTTTATGATGACGTCCCCGGCAATGTTGTGCTCGATTACGTCGCCGGCGACGTGGCGAAGGTGGCCGATGCCTTTGCGCGCGCCGCGCATGTCACGAAGCTGGCCATCCGTAACAACCGCATCGTCGTCGCCGCGATGGAGCCGCGCAGCGCCATCGGCTCGATCGAGGAGGGCCGTACCGTCCTGCGCGTCGGCTGCCAGGGCGTGTTCGGCATGCGCGCACAGCTTGCCGGGCTGCTCGGCCTGAAGACTTCCGAGGTTCGTGTGCTGACCGGCAATGTCGGCGGCAGCTTCGGCATGAAGGCCGGGCTCTACCCGGAATATCCCTGCCTGCTGCACGCGGCGAAGCTGCTCGGCCGCCCGGTGAAGTGGACCGACGAGCGCAGCGGCTCCTTCCTGTCCGACGCGCATGGACGTGACCATGAGGTGCTGGGTGAGCTGGCGCTCGATGCGCAAGGCCACTTCCTCGCCGTCCGACTCACCTCCTTTGCGAACGTGGGCGCTTGGCTGAGCCCGGTTGGCCCGATGATGGGCACGGCGAATTTCTTCAAGAACGTGCAGTCGAACTATGCGACGCCAGCGATCGAGGTCCGCACGAAGTGCCTGCTCACCAACACCACGCCGGTCTCCGCCTATCGCGGCGCCGGGCGGCCGGAGGGCAACTACTTCATGGAGCGGCTGATCGAACAGGCGTCGCTCGACATGAAGCTCGATCCGGTGCGCATGCGCGCGCTGAACCACATCCGCCCCGACCAATTCCCCTTCGCCGCGCCCACGGGCAGCGTCTACGACACCGGCGCCTTCACCGCGCTGATGGAGCGCACGCTGGCCGAGAGCGACCCTGAGGGCTACGCGGCTCGCCTTGCGGCCAGCAAGGCGCAGGGCCTGCTGCGCGGGCGCGGCATCGGCAATTTCCTCGAATGCACCGCGCCGCCGACCAAGGAACAGGGCGGCATCCGCTTCGAGAAGGACGGCACGGTCACCATCATCACGGGCACGCTCGACTACGGGCAGGGCCATTGGTCCGCCTTCGCGCAGGTGCTGCACCAGTCGCTTGGCGTGCCCTTCGCCGCCGTGCGCCTGTTGCAGGGTGACAGCGATGAGCTGATCGCCGGCGGCGGCACGGGCGGGTCGAAGTCCATCATGGCTTCCGGTGCCGCGATCGTCGAAGCTTCCGGGAAGGTGGTGGAGAAGGGCCGCGCTGCCGCCGCCTGGGCGCTGGAAGCGGCGAGCGTGGACATCGAGTTCGAGCCGCACGCCGCCAATGGGGAAAGCCGCTTCGTCGTCGCCGGCACCGATCGCGGCATCGGCATCATGGAGCTGGCCGCGAAGCTGCGCGCCACGCCGGTGAAGCCCGAAGGCGTGCCCGACAGCCTCGACGTCACGCATGTCTTCGACCATGCGCCGCAGGCCTATCCGAATGGCTGCCATGTCTGCGAGGTCGAGATCGATCCCGAGACCGGCATCGTGCGCATCGACCGCTACCTCGCGGTGAATGATTTCGGCGTGCAGGTGAACCCGTTGCTCGTTGCCGGCCAGGCGCATGGCGGCATCGCCCAGGGCGTCGGCCAGGCGCTGATGGAACATGTGGCCTATAGCGAGGACGGCCAATTGCTGTCGGGCAGCTACATGGATTACGCGCTGCCGCGCGCGGGCGACCTGCCCTCGATCATCACCGGCAGCCATCCCGTGCCCTGCACGACCAACCCGCTCGGCGCCAAAGGCTGCGGCGAGGCCGGCTGCGCGGGCTCGCTCCCTGCCGTGATGAATGCGGTAGCGGATGCGCTGTCTGCTGTCGGCGTCAAGCATATCGACATGCCGGCGACGCCGGAGCGCGTCTGGCTGGCGATCCAGGCGGCGTAAGCCGGGGTCAGCGCAGCAGCGCCGCGCGCTCCGGCAGCGGCGTTGCGCGCATTTCGTGCGGTAGATCCCATGGTTTCTGGCAGCCTATCGGACTCTGCAGCTTCGCGCAATTTTCATACCTGAAAAGCCGCACCTTAATAAAATTATTTTGTTATTATCTGCCTGGGCGAAAGGAAACGCGGCTGTCCCAGGTCGGCGTCGACAGCAGAGGTAAGGGGCGGAGGCTGCGAATCGGCCACATCCATCGAATCGAGCAAAAGGCAACCTGTCAGCAGGTCCCGAATGACTTCGTAGCCCT
>Ga0163144_10020413_pt1 | contig 13244 bp, 9 predicted proteins | sample OliLak19BULKMAT1_FD_123175 | JGI IMG/M metagenome (GOLD analysis project Ga0163144, IMG submission 123175) | Freshwater microbial mat bacterial communities from Lake Vanda, McMurdo Dry Valleys, Antarctica - Oligotrophic Lake LV.19.BULKMAT1 | ecosystem: Environmental > Aquatic > Freshwater > Lake... | reverse complement strand
GGTGATGGTGTTCATCACCTCGGCAGCCGTGTAGCCCAGCATCCGCTCGGCCCCGACGTTGAAGATCTGGATCACCCCCTTGGCGTCGGTGGCGATGGAGGAAAAGTTGGCAGAGTTGAAGATGGCGTTCTGCAGCGCCCCGGCCTTGACCAGCGCCTCTTCGGCCCGATGCTCATTTGTCGGCATTGCAAACACGGCCTCCCTCATGATGTCGCACTCTGGTTTTCACCAGGGTCTGGAATTTTCCGGCAAGCGGCGGACTCATTGCAGGACACCCAACAACTGCTGCACCGCGCCATGCAATGTCTGCTCGGTGAACGGTTTTCGGACGTGCCGCGCCCCGGCGACGAACAGCTTTGCCATGTCGGCAGTGGCGGGGCTGCCGGAGGCATAAAGCACAAGCAACGCCGGGCGCAGCACCCGCGCACGCCGTGCAAGGTCAAATCCGCCGTGGGGTTCTGTCTTGAGCCGGACGTCGGTGATCAGCATGTCCACATGGACAGGAGTTTCCAGTTGCAGCATGGCCTCGGCCACGTCACTGGCAGACATGGCAGAGTGACCCCAGCCTTCAACCAGCACGACAACATGCTCGCGGATAAACGCATCATCCTCGACAATCATGAACGTTGCCATGTCGGTCCCGTCTTGCGTTGCAATGAAGCAGGCGCCTGGAAAGGGAACAACCGGAAGCAACCTCCGGAGGGTTGCAGCGCGCAACGGCGTAGCGCAACAGATAGGGCAACGCCGCCCCGACAGCAAGGACAATGGTCCCGGCGCTTGCCCAGCCATAGCCCGGCAGCCGGATTCAAGCCTGAACGAGGTGGCGAAAGACCGGGTATGTGCCTTGCGCCCGGCATGACGCAAAGCTTGACCACCCTGGGCGGGGGCTTATGGCTGGGATGAACGGGTCGATGGGGCTTGCAGGCACTTTTTGTCAGGAGGCCTGATTAAATAGCCGAATATCCTCTTGAATTTGCGCAACATCGCAAAGCCGATCGGCCAGGTTTTCCGGTTTTGGCGATATTTAGTCACTGTCATTGACAAACTAACACTGCCCACCTAGCCTGACGGCGAAGCGGTAGCCAACAACAAATGCCGCCAGCACAGGGGATGAAGACATGGAAAAGATCACGCGTCGATTCTTGCTCGGGTCATCGGCCGCTGCAGTTGCGGCAACCGCCACCGGGCTTCGTCCGGCTTGGGCTGATGAGGTTTCTCACGAAGCACCAATGCTCAGGGCGATGGTGGACGCTGGCACCTTGCCGCCGCTGGCCGACCGCTTGCCCAAGGTCCCCATGGTGGTGACGCCGTTGCACGAAGTGGGCAGCTATGGTGGCACCTGGCGGTCGACCATCGTTGGTGGCGGGTCATTGTCGATGCTGTTCCGCTATCAGGCCTATGAACCGCTGGTTCGCTATGACCCGGACTGGACCAAGGTCATCCCGAACGTCGCCGAGTCGGTCAGCGCCAACGACACGGCGACCGAGTTCACCTTCAAATTGCGCGAAGGCACCAGATGGTCGGATGGCCATCCCTATACCACCGAAGACGTGATGTTCTGGTACGAGGATGTCTTTTCAAACCCTGAAATCGAGGTCACCAATCAGGACCATCTGATCAGCGGCGAGGACAAGGCGGTCTTCACCAAAATGGATGATCTGACCTTCAAGGTCAGCCTGAAGTCACCGAACGGGCTGTTCTTGTTGTTGCTGGCATGGGCTGACAGCGATCAGACGACACGCTTCCCCAAGCACTACCTCAGCCAGTTCCTGCCCAAGTACAACCCGGACGCCGACAAGCTGGCCATCGCCGCCGGCATGTCCGGCTGGGTCCAACTGTTTCAGAAGAAGTCCGGGGCGGCGCTCGAGGATGATTTCTTCCAGAACTCCGGGATCCCGGTCCTGCATCCGTGGAAAATGAAGGTCGCGCCTGGCGAAAGCACCGAACACGCCATCGCCGAACGCAACGCCTATTACTTCAAGGTCGATACGTCGGGCAATCAGTTGCCCTACCTTGATACCATCGACTATGTGCTGGTGGCAGATGCGCAGGTGCTGCTGCTGAAATGCCTGCAGGGCGAGATCGACATGCTGGACCAGTATATCGGCACGCCCACCAACAAATCGGTCCTGTTCGACGGGAAAGCCAGGGGCGGCTACGATTTCTACACCACGATCTCGACCCAGCCCAACGAGATGGCAATCTGCCTGAACATGACCCACCCCGACATGGCCAAGGCGACCCTGTATTCCAACAAGGACTTCCGGGCCGGGCTGTCCCATGCCATCGACCGGCAGGCGCTGATCGATTCCGTTTTCGTCGGCGTCGGCACGCCGTCGCAGACCGCAGTGCGCGAAGGCGATCCGCTGTACAATGAGCGGTTGGCCAGGCAGTTCATCGAATTCGACACTGCCAGGGCCAATGAGTTCCTGGACAAGGCCGCGCCGAAGAAAGATGCCGACGGCTACCGGCTCGACGGATCGGACCGTCGCATCACCATCGTGTTCGAACAGGATCAGAACCGGCTGGAAATGGTCGACATGATGCAACTGATCATGCCGATGCTGAAAAACGTCGGCATTGACGGGCAGCTTAGGCTGATGGACCGCTCGCTGTGGGAAGTGCGCATCCGGCAGAACATGGATTATGATGCCACGACCAATCGTTTTGGCGGTGGCGGCGGGTTGGCCGCGTTCCTGGACCCACGCTATTTCGTGCCCTATTCGGACAACGCCTTTTACGCGCCCGGCTGGCAGATCTGGTACAACGACAAGGCTGCCACCGCTGCTGTCGAGCCGCCCGAACAGGTGCAGCAGGCGATGAAGCTGTTTGACCAGATGAAAAGCACGATCGACGAAGCCGCCCGGACGGACACATTCAAGCAGATGCTCGAAATTGCCGCCGACCAGTTCTATTCGATCGGCATCAAGATCCCGAACGACGGCTATGGCATCCGCAAGAACAACATGCGGAACGTGCCCGACAGGGTCTTCAACTCGTTCGGCTATCCATCCCCCGCTCCGACCAATCCCGAGCAGTACTTCAAGGTCTGATCCTGAACGTGAGCGAAGAACGCCCGGTCGGCGTTCCCAGCGACATCCAGCCGCCCGGCGGCCGGCCCAAGAGATATGAGTTGTGATGAACGGTACTCAGGAAACCACCGGCGGATTGCGCACGCCGACCTGGTTTGAAAGCGCAACGCGGTGGACGCAACTGACCCTGGTTGAAGACGATCCGCAAAGCTTTGATCTGGATTTCTGGCTGGGTGTTTTTGACCGCACTCAATCAAATGCGGCCTGCCTGTCGGCAGGCGGCTATGTCGCTTATTATCCCAGCAAGATCGCGCTGCAGCACGTCAGCCGCTATCTGGGCGACACCGACCCGTTTGGCGATCTGGTGGCCGGGGCGCGTGCCCGCAACATGCATGTGGTGGCCCGGGTTGATCCGCATGCTGTCCATGCCGATGTCGCAGCGGCGCATCCCGAGTGGATTTCAGTGACCGCAGACGGCGCTCTGCGCCGCCACTGGTCCAACCCCGAGGCCTATGTGACCTGTGCCTGGGGCGACTACAATCGCGGCTTCATGAGCGGGGTGATCCGCGAGATTGCCCACAACTATGACATCGACGCCATCTTCGCCAATCGCTGGGCTGGCCACGGTGTGTGCTATTGTGCGCATTGCACCACGGACTTTCGGGCCAAAACCGGCTTTGACCTGCCGCGCAAACGCGATCCGCACGGGGCGGTGTGGCAAAGCTGGCTCGACTGGTCGCGCGAGGTGCTGACGGCCCTTGTCGGGCATTGGAATGACGTGGTCGCGTCGGAACGCTCTCACGGCAGGTTCATTCCCAACATCGGCAATTCGTCGATGCTCGATTTTACGCTGGACGAGGTAAAGCGGTACTGTCCGATCCTGTTCGTCGATCATCAGGGCCGGACCGGTGTGATGCCGGTGTGGTCGGCCGGGCGCGACGGAAAGCGCATGCGCGGCATCATGGGCAACAGACCCATCGGGCTGGTTACCTCGACCTCGGTCGAAGAGAAATGGCGCTGGAAGGATTCCGTCCAATCGCCCGAAGAGATTAGGATGTGGATGCTGAACGGGCTGGCACACGGGCTTCGGCCCTGGTTCACCAAGTTCAATGGCAAGGTTCACGACAACCGCTGGCTGCCACCGATAGCCGAGACGTTTCAATTGCACGCCAGGCTGGAGCCTGAACTGGCGGCCCTGACGCCCACCGCCGAAATAGCCCTGCTCGACCCGAGTACGACCTTGCGGAGCTGGCATGCCGATGACCGTGATGGCGCCGAGGCGCATGAACTGGGCCTTTATCACGCCTTGGTCGAAGCCCGCCTGCCGTTCGAGTTGCTGTCGGACATCGTGATGACGGATGCAGCGCTTGACCGGTTCAAGCTGATCGCCGTGGCCAATGCCGCCTTTTTGTCGGATGCGCAGTGCGACAGCCTTGAGCGCTATGTGCGGCGCGGCGGCAGCCTGGTTACCAGTTTCGAAACCTCGCTTTATGACGAGCATGGGCAGCGCCGCAGCGATTTCGGGCTGGCCGATCTGTTCGGTGCCAGCGTTGCGGGCGAAACACTTGGCCCGGTGAAAAACACCTATATCGAACTTGACAGGGCGGGACATGCGCTGACCGCCGGTTTTGCAGGGGCATCGCGGATCATGGGTGGCACCCGGCGGATCCCGATCCGTTTGCACGGGGACGCAGGCTCGGATATCCCGTTCCGCTTCATTCCCGACTTTCCCGATCTGCCGATGGAGGAGATTTATCCGCGCGAACCGGCGGTCGAGCCGGCAGCCGTCGTCCGCACCTTCGAGGGCGGCGGGAGGCTGGTCTATTTTCCATGGAACCTTGGCGAGGTCTTCTGGGAAGTGCTGAACCTCGATCATTCAATCCTGATCGGGAATGCGCTGCGCTGGGCGTTGAAGGTTCGGCCACGGATCGAGGTGTCAGGTCCGGGTGTCATCGACATTGCGGTGCGCGAAAGTGCCGGCCGTATCGCGGTGCATCTGGTCAATCTGACAAATCCGATGATGATGAAGGGGCCGATCCGCGAAGTGATTCCGGCCGGCCCGCAGACCGTCTCGGTTGAACTGCCGGCGGGGGCTGCGACGGCGAAGGCGCGGCTGCTGATATCGGGCCAAATTCCGGTCACGCGGATTGCGGCTGGCAGAATCGATGTGGATGTCCCAGGTTTCGGCACGAACGAAGTCGTGCTGATCGAGGTCGGTGCCTAGGGCAATGGCAGGCTACATCCTCAGGCGTTTGCTGTACATGATCCCGACATTGATCGGCATGTCGCTGATTTCGTTCGTCATCATCCAGTTGCCGCCGGGGGATTTCCTGACATCGGTGGTTTCGGCGATTGCCGAGTCCGGCAAAGGGCTGGATCAGGCAAGCATCGACCGGTTGACAGCACAGTACGGGCTCGACCAGCCGATCTACATTCAGTACTGGCGCTGGATCACCGGCATCCTGTTGCGCGGCGATTTCGGCTGGTCATTTGACTGGGGCCAGCCGGTCAGCCGACTGATCTGGGACCGGCTTGGCATCACCCTGATCGTGTCAACGCTGAGCCTGATCCTGATCTGGGCCATCGCCTTGCCGATCGGCATTTTTTCCGCCGTCAAACGCTATTCGCTGGGCGATCACATATTTACCTTCCTCGGCTTCGTCGGGCTGGCGATCCCGACCTTCATTCTGGCGCTGCTCCTGATGTATGTGTCCTTCGCCTATTTCGGGCAGAATGTCGGCGGTCTGTTCTCGCCTGACTATGAAACCGCGCCCTGGAGCCTGGCCAAATTCTGGGATCTTTGCCGGCATCTGTGGATTCCGATCGTCGTCATCGCGGTGTCCTCGACCGCAGCGCTGATCCGGGTCATGCGGGCCAACCTGTCTGACGAGTTGAGCAAGCCCTATGTCGTGACCGCCCGCGCCAAGGGCCTGTCGGAATTCACCCTGATCATGCGCTATCCGGTCCGGATCGCGCTCAACCCCTTCATCTCGACCATCGGCTGGGTGCTGCCGTCGCTGATCTCCGGCGTAACGATCACCGCCATCGTTCTGAACCTGCCGATGGCCGGGCCGCTGCTGTTGCGGTCACTGGTCAGTCAGGACATGTATCTGGCCGGGGCGTTCATTCTGCTGCTCAGCGCGCTGACCCTGATCGGCACGCTGATTTCGGACATCCTTCTGGCGCTGCTTGACCCGCGCATCAGGTTTCAGTGATGACCGATGGGCCGGTCATCACCATCCCATCGGCAGACGCGGCACCGCAGCTTGTGCCTGCACTCGGGGCCGACACTGCGGTTGCCAGTCAATGGCGGCTGGTGGCCTGGCGCTTTCGGCGGCACCGGCTTGCCGTGGTCTCGCTGTACCTTGTCGTCATGTTGTACCTGATCGGGATATTCGCGGAATTCCTGGCACCCTACAGCACCGACACGACACGGCCGCAGTATACCTATGCGCCGCCGCAGGGCATCGGTTTCATCATCCACAAAGCCAATGGCGACCGGAGTTTCGGCCTGCATGCCAGTGGCTATGACATCACCGTAGACGAAGTGGCGATGCGGCGCAGTTTCACGCCCAACCGGGAAAAGGTCATGCCGCTGGGCTTCTTCGTGCGCGGCGACGACTACCGGTTCTGGGGTCTGTTCGACAGCAACATCCACCTGTTCGGTCCGACCAACCCGGGCGAAGTCGTCTATATTCTGGGCAGTGACCGGTTGGGCCGCGACGTGTTGAGCAGGCTGATCTACGCCACCCGCATATCCATGTCGATCGGGCTGGTCGGCGTTGCGATCTCGCTGTTTCTCGGGATTTTTCTGGGCAGCATCTCGGGCTATTACGGCGGCATGACCGACACGCTGATCCAGCGCGTGATCGAAGTGGTCAGCGCGATGCCGACGATCCCGTTGTGGATGGGTCTGGCAGCGGCAATCCCGTTAAGCTGGCCACCGACGCAGGTCTATTTCACCGTCATCGCCATCGTATCGCTGTTGGGCTGGACCGCGCTTGCCCGCGAAGTGCGCGGCCGGTTCTTTTCGCTGCGCGGCGAGGATTTCGTGACGGCCGCCCGGCTGGATGGTGCCGGCGAAATGCGGATCATCTTTCGCCACATGCTGCCCTCGATCACCAGCCATATTCTGGCCATGGTTACCCTCGCGATCCCGGCCATGATCATCGCGGAAACCTCGCTCAGCTTTCTGGGTATCGGCCTCAAGCCGCCGGTGGTCAGCTGGGGGGTGCTGCTGCAGGATGCGCAGAACCTGCGGGCGATTTCCAGCGCGCCCTGGCTGCTGTTATGGCCGTCACTGGCAGTGATGGTTGCCGTGCTGGCCTTCAATTTCCTCGGCGACGGCTTGCGCGATGCGGCGGACCCCTATGACAACTGACGCCACACCCACCCTGTCCGTGCGCAATCTGACGGTGCAGTTCGCGCTGCGGCACGGTGTATTCAATGCGGTACAGGACGCGAGTTTTGATCTGTGGCCGGGCCGCACCCTGGGGCTGGTTGGGGAAAGCGGGTCGGGAAAGTCGGTCACTGCGCGGGCGCTGATGCAGCTTGTCGATCCTCCGGGCAGCATTGCCGGCGGCAAGATCCTGTTTGGTGACACCGACATTGCGCAACTGCCAAGGCGCGGGCCCGCCATCCGCAAGATACGCGGGGCCCGTATCGGCATGATCTTTCAGGAACCGATGAGTTCGCTGTCGCCGGTTCACACAGTCGGCGCGCAGATCGTCGAAGTTCTGCGCCTGCACCTGAAGCTGGACAGGAAGCAAGCCCGGGCCCGCACGATCGAATTGCTGAAGTTGGTGGAAATGCCCGATCCCGAGCGAAACATCGACCGCTTCACCTTTGAATTTTCCGGTGGGATGCGCCAGCGGGTGATGATCGCCATGGCTCTGGCCGGCAACCCGGACCTGCTGATCGCCGACGAGCCGACGACCGCGCTGGATGTGACCACCCAGGCAGAGGTGCTTGATCTCATCAGGCGCATTCAGCGCGAACGCGGCATGTCGATGTTGCTGATTACCCATGACATGGGCGTTGTGGCCGAAGTTGCCGACGACGTCGCCGTGATGTTTCGTGGCCGGATCGTCGAGTCCGGTCCGGTGGATCAGGTCTTTCATCAGACGACGCATCCCTACACCCGGCGGCTGCTGTCTTCGGTCCTCAAGCTTGAACGGGCGGCAGAGATCAAACAACAGGCCGCTTCGGCCATCGCCCCCTGGCCGATCCTGAAAGTGCGAAAGATCGGGATAACCTTTGGTGCCGGTCGCAACGCCTTTGGTGCCCGTACCACCGGCGGGGTACGGGCGGTCGATAATGTCAGTTTCGACCTGATGGCAGGCGAAAGCCTTGGCATCGTCGGGGAAAGCGGCTCTGGCAAGACAACGCTGGGCCGCCTGATGCTGCGCATCGTCGAACCGTCGGCGGGCAGCATCGAATATGCGCCGCATGCCGGGACCTCGGTCGATATCCGGGCGTTGAACAAGGCCGGGCTGCGCGATGTCTACCGCCAGATCCGCTTTGTCTTTCAGGATCCGTTCTCGTCGCTGAACCCGCGCATGAACGTCCGGCAGATCGTCGGCGAACCGCTGCGGATCAATCGTATCGCCTCTGGCGCGGCGCTGTCTCATCGTGTCGGCGCGTTGCTTGATATGGTGGGTCTGGACCCCGAGACGATGGAGCGTTATCCGCACGCCTTTTCCGGCGGCCAACGACAGCGCATAGGTATTGCAAGGGCGCTGGCGCTTGACCCGAAAATCCTGATCGCCGATGAGGCGACGTCGGCGCTGGATGTATCTATCCGCAGCCAGATCCTTGACCTGCTGCTTGACCTCCAGCAACGGTTGTGCCTGAGCTTCATCTTCATCAGCCATGACATCGGCGTCGTGCGCTATTTCTGCGACCGCGTTGCCGTGATGCGACAGGGCACAATCGTCGAAATCGGCGATGCGGAAACGATCTGCACATCGCCCAGCCATCCCTATACCAGGGCGCTGATCTCTGCCGTACCCTATCCCGACCCGCGGACGCCGCGGATGAATCTGCGCACCCGCTTTACCGAAACCATCACAGAGAAGGCATCCGAATGATCAAGGCAGCATTCCTCGGGCTTGGCGTCATGGGCTATCCGATGGCGCGTCACCTCCAGGCCAGGGGCCACGAGGTGACGGTCTACAACCGGACCACGGCAAAAGCGGAAAAGTGGGTCAGCGAGAACGGCGGCACGTTCAGGCTGACGCCGCGCGAAGCCGCTGCGGGCCAGGACATCGTCTTTGCCTGCGTCGGCAACGACAATGATCTGCGCGAAGTGACCCTTGGTCCGCAGGGCGCGTTTCAGGGCGTCAAGCCGGGCGCGATCTTCGTGGACCACACCACGGCCTCGGCCGGCATCGCCCGCGAACTGCACGCCGGCGCCGCCCAGCGTGGGTTCGACTTTCTGGACGCCCCGGTGTCGGGCGGCCAGGCCGGTGCCGAAAATGGCCAGTTGACCGTAATGGTCGGCGGCGATCAGGCACCATTTGATCGCGCCCAACCCGCGATCATGAGCTTTGCAAAGGCATGTCGGCTTCTTGGCACCTCCGGCTCGGGCCAGGTGGCCAAGATGATGAACCAGATTTGCATCGCCGGGTTGGTGCAGGGCCTGGCCGAGGCAATCCATTTCGGCAAGAACAGCGGCATGGACATCGAGGCGGTCATCGAGGTGATCTCGAAAGGGGCGGCGCAAAGCTGGCAGATGGAAAACCGCTACAAGACCATGAACGCCGGCAAGTTCGATTTCGGCTTTGCTGTCGACTGGATGCGCAAGGATCTGTCGATTGTGCTGGACGAGGCGCGAAAGAACGGCTCCAAGCTGCCCGTGACGGCGCTGGTGGACCAGTTCTACGCCGATGTTCAGGGCATGGGCGGCAAACGCTGGGACACTTCAAGCCTGCTTGCACGGCTGCAACGATAATCGCCTCATATCGCAGCCAACCGGGCGACAACAGGAATTCCGCATGACCAGGACGCAACCGCCACCGGTCGCCCGCCAGCTTTCGGTGCGCGCCATCATGGAAACGATCTTGCGGCGGGGTGCCACCTCGCGCGCGGAACTGGCCAAACTGACCGGACTGTCGCGCCAGACCACCACGCAGGTCGTGCTGGAACTGGAGCGCGACGGCTGGCTGCAAGTCAGCGGCCGGATGCAGGGCCCGCTGGGGCGCAGCGCCCCGGTTTATGAGGTGAACCCGGCGTCGGCTTATGTCCTGGGGATCCGGCTGGAAGGATCGGTGCTGCAGATGGCGGTGGCCGACATCCGGGGCGATGTCGTGGCCGAAACCTCCGAACCGACCGATCCGCGTGGCGGGCGCGAGGTCGCGCATCAGGTCGGGCGGATGTTTCAGGCGCTGGTCGCTGCCGCCGGCATCCGGCGTGACAAGGTGAGGCTGGGCGTGATGGGAACCCCCGGTGTGGTGGAACCGAAATCCGGCAGCATCGGCATTGCCCCCAGCATTCCCCACCTCAGCGACATCAATGTGGTGGCCGAGATGGGCGCCGAACTCAATCTGGCGCTGTCGATCGAAAACGGCGTCAAGCTGGCCGCGCTGGGTGAGCTTTGGCAGGGCGAAGCCCGGGGCGCCCGCAATTTCGCCTATTTCGGCATTGGCAGCGGCGTCGGCATGGGCATCGTGTCGGATGGCAAGTTGTTGCGCGGCGGGCGGGGGGCGGCTGGAGAGATCGCCTTTCTTCCTGTCGGCGGCGATCCGTTCGATCCGGCAGGATTTGCCGACGGAACATTCGAGATTGCGGTCAACAGCGCGGCGGTGATCCGGCGCTATGAAGGCTATGGCGGCGCTGCCGGTGGAACCGTCGGCGAGATCTTTCTGGCACTGAATGCCGGTGATCGGGCCGCCGCCGCCGCCATCGACGAAACCGCCCGGCTGCTGGTGCTGGCCATAAGCTCGGTCTACGCGGTCGTGGACCCCGAGTTGTTTGTTCTGGGTGGCAGCATCGGCAGGCGCAGCGAAATCCGTGACCGGATTCGCGACCTTTTGCCCCGGGCTATTCCGCAATTCATCGACATCAAGACCGGCAGTCTGGGCGATCGCGCCACCCTGGTTGGTGCGCTGGGTCAGGCGCTGGATCAATTGCATGCCGAACTGTTTGGCGTCGAGGCGTTGGACAGCCAGGCGGCGGAACGGGCGCGCCTTGATGTGCAAGTCAGCCATAATGCGCATGCGCCGGAGGACACCGCTCCGGGTCGAAGCGGGCGGCGCATCAGCTTGCCAGCTTGACCGGGTTGCCCCTGTTTCACAAAGCCGTATGACCCCGGTGCCCAGCACGGCCCCATACCAATCAGGCCTTTGCCTGTCACGAGGCCCTGCAACGCGCCCATTTCTTGGCCGACCGTGGCGTCACCTGCTTCCGAGCGCCGATGCCCGCCGACAATCTGACCGGCCTTGCCGCCGCATTCCGCGCGCTGGTGGAAGTGGGGTCGTGGCGGCCTGTGTCGCCTGGGTTGGCGGCATCGCGCACTGGCTGAAGGTCGCCCATACGGCTGATGCGGAGAATGTAGCGGTCTGCCCGCATTTCCTGCTCTATCTCGAATTATCGGATGCTGGACACCATCCCGCAACTGCAGGCGAGCACCACCTCGCGTTTGAATGTTCATGCCTGTCAGGCCATTCCGGCAATGCAATCCGGCCTTGGTATTGGTCGGCATCGGGACGCAATCCACGGTCGGGCGCCGTAGCGGCAGCGATACCCACCGGAACGAAGCAGCCATGCGGCGGGGCAGCGGCCCCATGCCTTGCGTGTCAGATGTGCAGGCAAGCGCAGGGATGGTCCGACCCCGCGCGCGCCACCGGTTGCGGACCTTCGGCTGCGCAATCGGCCTTGGCCTTCCGGCAGCGCGTGCGGAACCGGCAGTCCGAAGGCGGCGACAGCGGGCTGGGTGGATCGCCATCGCCATCGCAGCGCCGCAATGGGCGCGGTGCCGCGCGCGGGGCAGGGCCAGCACGTCGCACCGCTGAAACAGGATCCGCCCGGTCTCGATCCGACCGGAAGGCGTGTCGATCGGCCTCATGATCGCCGCTGCCGTCACCGATTTTCCCGACCCGCTTTCGCCAGGGATTCCGCCGATCCCGCCCGGTTTCATTGCAAAGCTGAAGTCGTTCAGCATCCTGACCTGCCGCCCGCGCGAGCGGAAGCTGACACAGAGGCCCTGCATTTCGATCAGGCTCATGCGCGCGCCCCGCGCCGTTCCAGCCGCCAGCGCCGTGCCGGCTCGGCGACTGTGCGGAACCAGCTGGCCAGAATGTTGAAGTCCATCGTCGTCATCATGATCGCCAGCCCCGGAAAGCAGGCCAGCCACAGGGGGACCCCGACTGAAGACTTGTCTCAAGACGATGTATAACCGGCCCAGAGCGCCAATGACGATAAAAGAGGGGTTTGCTGCAATTCTACGATAGCCCATATCGTCCATCAGAGTATGGCGGATCGAACGTCACGACGAAGGTCCTGCCTGGTGTTCGTCACCAGACGAATGATTCCCATTCTTGATCCAGCGTGTCATACTGACGAGATGAGACGGATGACAATGCCTGTGTTTGGGCCCCGCAGACCGTGCGGAGTTTCAAGCTCTGCTCACCGACCGCAACACCCCGCGCAAGGTTGTCTGGCGGGCCGGGATCGTTCTGGTGACGGCAGACGGCTGCGGCACCAATGAGGTCATGCAACGTTCCAACATGTCCAAGCCCACCGTCTGGCGCTGGCAGGCGCGTTACCTTGACGAAGGCATAGACGGCCTCAGACTGGCGGATCGCCACGGCATCACGCATCACCGCGTTTCGGTCTGGCGATTCTTGCGCGGCCTCGGTTTGACGCACAGAAATAGACCTGCAAGGCGAGCCGTTGATGCGCCATTGGTTCAAGCAGTTGCCCATCGAGGCGCCATCGGTTCAAACCCGATGGGCAGCGGCGAGCGAGCAGAAGCGGCCTGATGTCAGCGAGGCGCGCCACGTCTGGATCACGCGGCGTCAGCCTTTCATGCGCAACCTGGTGCCACGCATCGGTTTCATCGACGTCGAGGCGGGAAAAGGAGTTGATCCGGGGGATCGATACCCCCGGTGAGGGTCGTTGAAGACGAACATGGTCAAGGCCACCGGCTCGGCCCCGAAAGGGGCGCGCCTGATCGGTCATGCGCCCTTCGGCCATTGGATCGAGGGGCGGTCC
>Ga0163144_10020412_pt1 | contig 13245 bp, 14 predicted proteins | sample OliLak19BULKMAT1_FD_123175 | JGI IMG/M metagenome (GOLD analysis project Ga0163144, IMG submission 123175) | Freshwater microbial mat bacterial communities from Lake Vanda, McMurdo Dry Valleys, Antarctica - Oligotrophic Lake LV.19.BULKMAT1 | ecosystem: Environmental > Aquatic > Freshwater >... | reverse complement strand
GGTTATGGTTGCTGAGGCGGATCAGAAGCAGGCCGAAGCCGATCTTGTCTACGCCGAAGCGCAACGGAAAGTCGCCGAAGCATCCTTGGCTCATACTGTCGCGTTGATGCAGTATGCAAAAATTCACGCACCCTTCGCAGGTAGAATCTCGCGCCGAGGAATCGACACTGGCGACTTCGTCATCTCAGCCGCCTCTTCGCGGGAAACGGGGAGATCACTCTTCACGCTCAACCGCATCGATCACTTTCGGATCGTGTTCGACGTGCCGGAATCAACAGCGACCTACGTGGCAATTGGTCAAACTGTCGAGTTGAAAGTTGATTCCATCAAGGACACCACCTTTATCGGCAAGATCAAACGGACCACTGGCGAGCTTGACAAGCGCACTCGAACACTGCGAGTCGAAGCGGAAGTCGGAGATGAGAAGTCTCAACTTTGTCCCGGCATGTACGGAACCATCGTCGTCACAACAGGATGAAACATTGAGTTTTCTTATGCGGTACCCATCACAATGCCGTCATGGCACCGTGTAAAGACTTCGGAGTTTCCGGAACGGCGCCGCGATTATTAAGCCTGCTAGGTATTGAAAAAGACGCCCTTTTCCAGCGGCTTCGTTGCGGTTGCCTCCGTTGCTATCGGGAGCTCTTGTGCAGATGCCGCATGTTCCAGAACAATGGTACTTATGACTAGCGCAAATAGCATTCTCAAGATCATTGGAGGGTGTCCGGCATGGTGAAACAGGTTTGGTCTACGTAACGAATGAATCAAGAACCTTTTGGGCGACGGCTTTGGCATCCTTCGTTGGCATGCCGCCTTTGATCATCGATCGCAGGCCGCTAATAAAGGTCGTGATCGTCTTGGCAAGTAGCTTCGGAGAACTGGTGGTTGAGAACTGCCCGTTTCGAACCGCCAGCTGAATGGCAGACTCGAACGCTTTCTGAACGGCTTCGAAAGCGCACCGAACATCCTCTGTAAACTGCGTCTTGTGCTGGCCAAACTCGACAGCCGAATTCACGATCAGACATCCTTTGGGATCTCCGGAAGTCGCATCGTCGATGGCTTCCTGAAAAATGGCGTCCAGGAAATCTCGAATGGAAGACGATCGTTTACGCACTTGATCCAAGTGGTCAACGATCATCTGCTGGTAGTCCTTCAGGCACGCACGGTAGAGAGCGTCTTTACTTTTGAATTCAGCATAGAAGCTGCTTTTCGACAGCGACATTGTACCCAGCAAATCGTCCAGTGACGTCGCTGCATAGCCTCGCCGCCAGAAGAGTTCCGTCGCGGCTTGCAACGCGACTCTTTGGTCAAAGTTTTTCGGTCTGCCTATCATGCCCCCAGTATCGGACCGAGCGGTTCAGAAGTCAAGCGTGCTTTCCATGCTTTACGGTGAGTTCCGGCCGCCACGAGGTACCTATTTCAGAGGCCGAAGTGATGGGGCTCTTTGAGATTTTTAAATTTCCTGAAGGCGCTCATCTTGTGGGAAGTTGTGATGCGAGAGAATCGTCGAGGCTTAGCTGGTTAATTGAAGTGGCGTTCGCAGTTCCGCTTGGCCGAAGGGCTGTTATGATCCAAAGATTCGCGGAGAGAATCAAGAGTGGAATCAGCGGCCAGTCAACTGCGGTAACGACTGCGAATCCGCACCGCTGCCAAATGTAGTCTTTCGACCACGGACCAGCCTGTGGCAGCCAAACCAACCACTGCCAAGCGACAATCGCTAACACCCCTGTCAGGCCAGTTAAGAACATGCCGAACGCTAGTTTGCGAATGGCCGGGTTCTGCAGCTTCGCTACGTCGAATCGCCACGTCAATGGGGGCGTCGAAAGCGATCTGGACGCGACCTCCGGAGATGCGAACCACCTTGATCCACACCTCATTCTGATTGTCCGACACGACGACGCTCTCACCAAGTTTTCGAGATAGTACTAACACTTTTGCACCTCCTGGCAGGGACTGATTTCCAAAACAAACAGATTCTCTCACTTATGGAATCACACGGCTGTGTGAATTAGCACGTACGCAACTATTTTTCTGATTTATCGTGTCCATCGTAACCACGTATTGAACAGCGTCTTGACGGTCGGTGTCAGCTTCGTCCGATTGAACTGGTCGCCCAACTTGCGAACGGCTTCTGCCTGGGTTGGATAGGGATGAATGACGGATGCGATCTTCCCGAGGCCGATGCGATGCTTCATGGCCATGACGATCTCGCCAATCATGTCGCCGGCATGTGCAGCCACGATGGTGGCACCGAGGATCTGGTCGGAGCCTTTCTTACAGTACACTCGAACAAAACCATCGATTTCACCGTCGAGTATGGCCCGGTCGACGCCCGAGAGTGGCTGAGTAAAGGTGTTTAACTCGATGCCTTTGTCGGCCGCTTCGTTGGGATAGATCCCGACGTGCGCGACTTCCGGCGATGTATACGTGCACCACGGAATGATTAGCTTGCTGGTTTTGGCTCGCACCATGAACAGCGTATTCTGAATCACGATGCGGGCTAAAAAGTCTGCTGAATGCGTGAATTTGTACTTGGAGCAGACATCGCCCGCCGCGTAGATGTTCGAATTGGTCGTTCGCAATCGATCGTCGACCTCAATGCCATGTTGAGGATGCGAGGCCACACCGACTGCCTCAAGTCCGAGTCCATCGAGATTCGGTGTTCGTCCAATTCCGACCAGGATGTGATCGCCACTGATCCGCTCTTCTTGCCCAGCGCGCGAAACGACAACTACCCGATCCGAGCCGTCCCTTTCAACGCGAATCACTTTGGCACCCAGCACCATCTCGACACCATCTTTCTGCATAGCTTGCTGAACGATCAGTGCGGCATCTTCTTCTTCACGGGCCAGGATGTGTGACTCCTGTTCGATGAGTGTTACTTGCGAACCCAAGCGAGCGAAGCTTTGAGCCATCTCACAACCGATAGGTCCACCGCCGATCACGATCAGACGTTTCGGCAATTCTGTGAGAGAGAACAGTGTCTCATTGGTGAGGTAGCCCGCGTCTTTCAAGCCAGGAATTGGTAACTTGGCGGCTCGAGCTCTTGTCGCGATGACAGCCTTCTTGAATTGCAGTGTCTTGTCTCCAACGACCACGGTATGGCTACTGGTGAAGGTCCCTTGGCCAAAGAAAACATCGATTCCCAGTTCACTGAAACGCTTCGCTGAATCATGAGGGCTGATCGATGCTCGCAGACGACGCATGTGCTGCATCACTTCGGCAAAGTCCACGTTTGGCGAATTCGATTGGATGCCGTAGTGTCCAGCGTCGCGTATGGAAGCAGCCTGACGCGCCGTCGAGATCAATGCTTTGGAAGGGACGCAGCCCACATTCAGGCAATCGCCACCCATCAAGCCCCGTTCAATGAGTGCGAGCTTGGCTCCTAGTCCGGCGGCTCCTGCAGCGGTTACCAATCCGGCAGTGCCAGCGCCAATAACGACCAGATTATATCGACCGCTCGGAACCGGGTTGCGCCAATCGCGCGGATGGACGTTCGACTGCAACGTCTGATTAAATTCGTCGGTTGGTTGTAGTTGTTCAAGATAGCTCATGGTTGACTTTCCGTGATGGTGCTGGCTTCGGTAGATTCACCTGCATGCTGCTCGCAGTCGCATTGGTAATGAGCGAAGAATGACATGATGCGTTTGATCACCAGCGGAAGCAGTCCAAGAATCGCAAACGCCCGTACCCTTGCTCCGAAACGCCGCTTCCCCGAATTTCCGCAGAAAAAGAGCGATCAGCTGTAAGCATCAGCCTAGTTCCACGACAGTCTGGTGAAGGATCGCGGAAGTATGAAACCGCACAGAACTGAAATTGGCATTCGAGTACCATTTCGCCCATGTCAGTTCGACGGAACGAGCCAAATCAAAACTAGCAGGAGCCAGTAACATGCAAAACAGAGCCTTAACGAACGTCATCGTTTTTTTCTCTGTCTTAGCGCTCACGTTAAGTAGCCGCCCATTGGCCGCAGATGTAATTGTCGGTGCGAATGTTGCAGCCGCCAGACAAATCCCGCTTGATCAAATTGATCATTCGGTCTTGGATGGACTTCTAAAAAAGTACGTCGACGATAAAGGCATGGTGAATTACAAGGCATGGAAGGCCAACTCCGGAGATTCGCAGGCACTCGATCAGTACCTCGTTCACCTGTCGCAATCCAATGGCAAGGGCACCAAAGAGCAGCAACTCGCGTTTTGGATCAACACCTATAACGCCGTGACTGTTAAAGGCATCTTGCGAGAGTACCCAACGACGAGTATTCGCAATCACACGGCGAAGCTTTTTGGGTACAACATCTGGAAGAATCTGAAGCTCGTAGTCGGAAGCAAGCAGGTGTCGCTCGATGAAATGGAACACCAAGTCTTCCGCAAGATGGGCGAGCCGAGGATACACTTTGCGATCGTGTGTGCTTCGATTGGATGCCCTCGACTGCTGAATGAAGCGTACGTTGCCGAGCGACTTGATGCGCAGCTCACGGTGAATTCACAGTCATTCTTCGCCGAAGCCTCAAAATTTCGTTACGACGCAAACCGCAAGACGTTCTACATCTCGCCCATCATTCAGTGGTTTGGTGAAGACTTCGGAGACTCGGAGCCGGCTCAGTTAAAAACGATTGCGCCGTACATCTCAGACTCTGCCGCGTCTGGACGAGGATCGATGTCGTTCGTTGACTACGACTGGGGACTGAACGACCAAAAATAATGTCGTGTGTGAGAGTCGGCACATTCGCGCAGGAAGCGGCTTGCCGATGAAGGGTAATGACACCCGTAATTGTTCAGCGCGATTCACATTCGTAATGTGCACGCACCAACAAGGAAATGTAAGGAATCACATGAAAACGAGAATTGTAACAATAGCCGCATTCATGATGGGATGCGTGACCTTGGCAAGTGGCTGTAATCACAATCGAGGTTGCGTCGGAGGCTCTTGTTCTGGAGGCTCCTACGCTGGATCAAATTATGGCGCGACTGCTTCACCACCGGTGAGTTATCCAAGTGGTGGCCCAAGTGGTGGCCCAAGTAGTGGCCCAAGTGGTGGCCCAAGTAGTGGATCGTATAGCGAGCAAGAAACCTATGCACCGTCGGGTAGTGGCGGATCGGGTACAAGATCGGCTCCAGTCTTCCAAGGCTCTGGCAGTCGATAGTCATCAACACGGAGTCACTCATGATCAGATTGCTCGACCACGACGCATACCCATGCCAGAAATCCGAAGCAACAATGAATGAGTGGCTCCTGCAGACTGCTGTGATCATCCCAGCTAGGAACGAAGAAAAGTCGCTAGGACTCGTGCTGGGTGACCTGCCTAAGGTCGGTAAGGTCTTTGTGGTCGACAACGGATCAACCGACATGACGTCCCACGTTGCTCAGCAAAACGGTGCGTTCGTCGTGGATGAGGAAATTCCCGGCTATGGTCGGGCATGTCGCGCCGGAATCCATGCGTTAAGGCGTTACAACCGTCGCACCAAGTCCAATACTGATTCTGAAAGCAAGGGACAGTATCCAGTCGTCTACGTCGTATTCTTGGATGCCGACTACAGCGACCATCCAGAGCTATTGCCAAAGCTGGACGAGCCATTGGTCAACGGTACCGCTGACTTCGTTCTGGGATCTCGGCTGCTCGGTGAACGTGAGAAAGGGGCGATGCCGATGCAGAGCGTTTGGGGTAACCGTTTGGCTTGCTTCCTCATGAGACGCATTTGGGGAGCTAGCTATACCGATCTCGGACCGTTTCGCGCTTTGCGTCTCGACACGCTCAATCAACTCAATATGAAAGACACCAACTTCGGTTGGACAGTGGAGATGCAAGTGAAGGCGATCCAACATAGGCTGCGAGTGTTGGAGATTCCTGTGCCTTACCGTTGCCGAATTGGGCAAAGCAAGATCAGTGGCACCATCTCAGGGACCATTCGCGCCGGCTACAAGATCCTGTTCACGATCGCCAAGTACGCAATATCGTTTAACCGCGTGAGCAACGCCCCGCGTTCATCATGACCACGCGGCCTGACGGGCTCACTGCAGTACCAGAGAGCAGTGCCCCATTCTCTAGTAATGACATTCGGTCTGCTGGGCACGCGGTTAAACGATTGCCGGTTACGCTTGTTGTGGTGCAGTTGGCAATCTACGGTGTAATCGCTTGGCTCTCGCCACTTTTCGACTTCTACGCAGCCGAACGCGAACGTCCATTGCTTGTGGTGGTAAGTTTGCTGCTAGTCAACTGCGTCTTGCATTTGTGGTCGCTAGCGATTTTGCTGAAGTCACCCGACTCGTGGAGACTTGGATGGCGAATCGTCTTGGTCGCTTTAGCGATGCGAGTCATTCTGATCGGCTCGACGCCTATCCAAGAAGTCGACATCTACCGGTACATGTGGGACGGGATCGTGGTGACACAAGGGATCAGCCCATTCCGTTTCCCGCCCTTAGCGATCGCGGACAAAGACAAGCCAACGTCTGCACCTGAGGTCGAACGCCTGCGCAGCTTAGTCGCACGGGATGCCGGTATTCGTGAAACGTTGCATCGCGTTCACTTCCCCGAGCTACCAACCGTTTATCCACCGGCTAGCCAAATTGTATTTGCGGCGGCTGCAATGGTTACGCCCAGGAACTCGTCTGTTGTGATTCGCTTACTGATCATGAAGTCTTGGATTGTCGCGTTTGATCTTGCAGCACTGGGACTGCTCTGGCTGCTGCTGCGACATTTCGGAAAGCACCCTGCTTGGCTCATCACTTGGGGATGGTCGCCATTGATTCTGAAAGAGTTTGCCAATAGCGGCCACCTTGATTCGATCGCCGTGTTCTTCACTTTGGCAGCGACTTGCATACTGGTGATGACCCCAACGCTGACACGTAGGTGGGCCAGCGGTTTATTTATGGGGCTTGCTGTTGCGTCCAAACTTTACCCGGTGGTTCTACTGCCGCTGTGGATAGCTGCCTATTCGAAGCGGGCCGGCTGGCTCAAGGCCGTGCAATTGGCGACCGTTGCAACTCTTGCCAGCTTCGTCTTGCTTTTGCCAATGGTTCGACAAGACGTATCAGTTGCTCTCTCGCGCACCTTACGAAGGTCTGTTCGACGCCATTAAGCCTCGAGTCTCAATACCTCTCGATGAAGCTGGCCTGTTCAATTGCAAACGTGCCAAGATCCGTGACCCGCGTGAAACCAAGGGGCACGATTACGAAGCCACGACCGATTCTGCGGGACCTTGCTGCGGAGTGGACACGGAATGTTGCTAAGGAGAGTTGCACTTCAAAACCAATGGAATCGATGATGAAACTTCAGACCCTGCACCGAACGGGCAACCCGCTTGCTTCGCCCATCGAGCAACTGCACATCTTGCAAGACAGACAGCCTAGTCTTGTGGCTCCGTTTGGCGATAAGCTTGCCGAGCAAGGCGTTTTGCCGCTGTTCCGCAAGAGACTTACCGCTCTACAAGTTAATGTGGGAAAGGTCTGCAACCAGACTTGCATGCATTGCCACGTCGACGCGGGCCCCGATCGTCGCGAGAGCATGACTTACGAAACAGCACGGCAAGTTATTGACTTTTTGGCAAGGTCAGAAGTCAAGACACTCGATATTACGGGCGGCGCACCAGAGATGAATCCGCATTTTCGGATGCCGGTCCAAGAGGCAAGGAAACTTGACAAGCAAGTCATCGATCGCTGCAACCTTACGATCTTGCTCGCAAACGGTTTCACGGAGCTACCTGAGTTCTTAGTCGAGCACCAAGTAAACGTCGTCGCTTCCCTTCCGTGCTATCTGGAAGAAAACTGCGATGCCCAGCGTGGTAACGGTGTGTTCGTAAAGTCGATCGAAGCCATTCGCAGATTGAACGAGCTTGGTTATGCACAGCCGAACTCGAATCTGCAACTTGACCTTGTCTACAATCCAACCGGCCTGGGCCTTCCGCCAGAGCAACAAAAGCTGGAGGCTTCGTACAAGTCTGAACTCGATGCGCGATATGGAATTCAGTTCAACAACCTGCTGACGATCACCAATATGCCGGTTAGTCGATTCTTAGACGACCTGCTTCGACGGGGTAAGTACGAAGAGTACTTGGGAAAGCTTATCCATAGCTTCAATCCAAGCACCATTGACAATCTGATGTGTCGCTCGCTGCTCTCCGTGGACTGGAACTACTCGTGGTGATTGCAATCATCGGAGTCCTGGTCGGTTTGCTTCTGCCTGCGGTCCAGGCTGCTCGTGAAGCGGCTCGACGCATGTCGTGCAGCAATAATATGCGACAGATTGGTCTCGCGACTCTGAACTACGAATCGACGTACCAGCGACTGACGTCCTCCGGTCAATGTACGAACTTTCAGACGAGCCCACCATCGACCGTTTTGACAAACACTCTGCGTTCACCGCGATCTTGCCTTATCTCGAGCAGAGCAGCATCTATCAACAGATGGACCTGCGGTTCGCATACAATCAAACCCCAGAGAACATTGCTGCAGCCAAGCAAGTGGTGAGTCAGTTCATCTGTCCATCCAACGCGCTGCGTTCGTCCGCTCAGGACTCCGATGGATACGGATGCACCGAGTATTCTATGGATAACAACGTTTCCATCCTTCAAGTACTGAGGCCCCGCTTGCCCGAGACTGTCGTTTTCGATCATCTGCTCATCTTTGCCAGGCTGCCAAAAGCCGGAGCCAACAAGACCAGGTTGATCCCTGCGATCGGAGCCGAACATGCGACGCAGGTGTATCGTCGATTGGTTGACCGAACCCTGAGCCAGGCACGACATCTGGCGAGCAATCGCGGATGCCAAGTAACTGTCTGCTTTACCGGTGGATCAGCTTGCGAGGTCCAAGCTGAATTTGGTGATGACCTGGCGTACCGCGAACAGGTCGGATCGTCGTTGGGCGATCGACTACAGCACGCCACAAAGTCTGCATTTGACGCTAACGCAAAACGCGTTGTGGTGATCGGCACCGATTGTCCCAGCCTAACTTCAAGTGATCTGAGATCCGCTTTCGAGCAACTCGAAAAGCAAGACATTGTCATCGGGCCGGCACACGATGGAGGTTACTATTTAATTGGCTTCAAAGCTGACCATGCCTCTCTGTTTGCCGATATCGACTGGAGCACATCGAAGGTCTTGGCGCAGACGTTGCACAAAACCCGGGAGTTGAGTTTACGCGTCCATCCATTGCGAAAAATGCCGGATGTCGACTATCCAGAAGACTTGTTGCCGCTGCGGCGAGACGCGGAGTGTCATCTGTTTCCGATCAAGATTAAAGCAGGAAAGCTCTCCGTCATTATTCCGACGCTCAACGAAGAAATGAATCTACAGGCAACGCTCGACTCCGTTGGTGCGCCCAGCCGTGATTTGGAAGTGATCGTTGTTGACGCGGGAAGTACCGACCAAACTTTCGAGATTGCCGAACAGCATGGATGCAAGGTCTTTGTCGGAAATCCAGGGCGTGCGAATCAAATGAACGCCGGAGCTTCCATCGCCACCGGCGAGCACTTACTATTTCTCCATGCCGACACGCGACTTCCTGACGCTTACCGAGTTCAGATCCAGCGTGTTCTCACAACGCCCGTCGCCTGCGGTGCGTTCCCGTTGGAAATCGATGCCCAAGGAATCGCTCTGAGAATGATCGAATCAGGCGTTGCATTCCGATCGCGCATATTGCAGATGCCGTACGGCGACCAAGCGTTGTTTTTTCGAGCCGCTGATTTCTACGCACAGCACGGCTTCAAGCAGATGTCCATCATGGAAGACTACGAGTTGGTCGCAAGAATGCGCAAAACTGGCAGCATCGGCCTTGCGAGCAAACCTGTGAAGACGTCTGCTCGTCGATGGTTAAAAAGAGGAATTTTGCGAACGACGCTCATCAACCAGTTGTGCGTGATCGCATATCGGCTTGGCTTCTCGGACAACGCGATCGCAAGGCTCTATCGCGGGGTTTCCCAAAGACGTTCTGACTGATATGAGTCACCACTTCTGTTCTGATAGCCCTGCTGGATAAATGAATGCTTGAATCCCTCGAAAGCCCATGAGTCGTGATAGACTCCATGAATGAAAACGAGCGTCGGCAAGTTTTCGTCGCCAGGAAAACGCGAATGCTGGCGTGGGCTAACTCGCTCCATAATCGCACACCCTGAGCCAGAAAGAGCAACCGCAACAAGCAGGAAAAGAACGCAATTGACTCGCACCGATTACTCCTTTAAACAATTGATCAATCCCTTGTAGCTTTCCTTCCAGTCTCGCTGGAACGCCTTTGAGCTTGGCTTGACTCCCGTCAGTAGCTCTGTGATCTGCGGCAGCAGGAACGGAAAAGCTAAAACCGCTGACAACATTAAGAAAAGATGCGAGGCTCTTATTTCACTCGGTAGCTCACCAGTTTCCTGAAGCTGCTCAATCTGTTTGACCTGCTGGTCATAGTATTGTGCCCGAATCTCCTTATAAACCGGCTCGTTGTCATCGAGTTCAAGCGCCTCGCGCATGAGCATGCGTAGAAATGTCGTGTCGCTGGAAAATCGCTTCGTCCAAAATTCAAAAAGCTTGGTAATATCCAGTGGAGGGCGTTCGAGCAGCGAAAAGCGATCTTCAAAAACTGCTTCCAGTGCTATCTTGAACAAACCGTCGCGATCGCCAAAGTGACGATAAACAAGCGTCTTGTTGACACCTGCTCTTTCTGCGACGGATGCCATTCGGACACCAGTTCGACCATGTGCAACATATATCGCTAGCGCTAGGATGGTGGATGAGATCGCCGCGCTGAAGAGTCGGCTTGAAAAGGAAAACGAGTACCTGCGTGAGGAAGTGAACGTCAACTCAGCGTTTGGTGATCTTATAGGTTCGAGTCCGGCAATAAACCTAATTACCCGCCAAATCGAATTGGTTGCCAACACCGACAGTACAGTGCTGATCCTTGGCGGGAGCGGAACGGGCAAGGAGGTTGTTGCCAGGGAAATTCACAGGTGCAGTCGACGTCCAAATCGCCCTCTAATCAAAGTCAATTGTGCAGCCATCCCGCGGGAGCTCTACGAAAGCGAGTTCTTTGGGCACAGCAAAGGTTCTTTTACCGGAGCCCTGCGCGATCGGATTGGTCGATTCGAATTGGCTGACGGCGGCACGTTGTTCCTCGATGAGATCGGCGAGATCCCGCTCGACATGCAAGCCAAACTCTTGCGAGTGCTTCAGGAAGGCGAGCTTGAACGCATCGGTGAAGAACAAACCCGCAAAGTGACTGTTCGCATCATCGCGGCCACCAATCGCGACTTGCGAGCTGAAGCCGAGTCGGGGCGATTTAGACAAGACCTCTATTATCGATTAAGCGTATTCCCCCTTGAGCTACCACCGCTTCGCAGAAGGCTTGAAGACGTCCCATTGCTGGCAGAGTATTTCCTGAGTCGCTTTTCGCGTTAGCTTGGGAAGTCGCGGTTTAAGTTGACGCTTGCCAACATCCAAGACCTTCAACGATACTCCTGGCCAGGTAACGTGCGTGAGCTGCAGCATGTGCTGGAGCGAGCCTGCATTGTGGCGGAGCGAGGACGACTGCGGTTCGACCACTTACGCGATGCACCCTTACTGGCCCCGGTCGCTATCGCGCCCCAGACCGAGAACCGAATACTGACCGTCGCCGAGCTCCGAGACCTGGAGGCACAAAACATTCGAGCTGTGCTGCAGCATTCCGACGGCAAGATCTACGGCGACGACGGAGCCGCCGCACTGCTGGGTATGAAGCCGACAACGCTCGTGTCGAGAATCAAGGCGATTGGCGTCGCGTTCGATTAGCTTGTGAGTGCCATCTTGTTGAGGGGCAGAAGCGGATCTAAACGGAAACCCAATCGCCGCGTCCGATCGTTGTTGGCTTGCGCTTGGAAGGAGCTATCAAAGCGGCAGGCGGATCGCGAGCTTCCGAGGGTACGAACGCCAGCCCAGCGGCGATCTATCTAAAAAAATGGTTGCTTACTCTGATTATAAATTTGCGTTTACTTGCTACTTAAATTCAAGACGTTTTTTGTCTGTACCACAGACCACGAGAGGCCAGGACTCGGTGAGTTTGCGGTCGTTACAATGGGGCGCTCTACAACCAGAATGGAAGCAGCAACGCAGGCAACGGAAAGAACTTAAGGAGAAAGGTTGCCTCAAGGGCAAACGCAATGACAGCCGCGTATGAGCCGTTATCACTCGAAGAGGAATGTCTTTGCTTTGCGATCAAGCCAACAGGGGAGGTGCTTCAGAAGCGGTATGGCGAAGGGCTCGGGACAGGTTAGATTGCTGACTTGATGGGACTTTCGCCGGGCAATGTTTCTGTCATTTTGAACCGAACGTACAAGGCGTTCATCGACGTAAACTTCCGCATGTCGATGTGGAAGGGAAACCGACGTTTATCACTGCATGTCTGGAAGGCAGTTTGCCTGCAGCGGGCCTTAAACGTATTCGCGCCTATCGTGAAGAGTTGAATTCTGGGGAAACGCCTAACGACATATCGGCTGCAGATGGGGAAATGATGAAACACAAGTTGGTTTTCAAATTAGTGGATTCGCTGCTCGATTGCGAGTGCCCTATAGCTCATCTGCGAGATGACAGGTTAGCTGAGATCGTTCAGAAGGCGTTTTTGCACTTCGCGAATGAACGCTATCGTCTGTCAGCATTTGTTGTGATGCCAAGCCATCAGCATTGGGTCTTTTTGCCAGATGAAAACTGGTCGGAAGAACTGGCGATTCGAGAGTCGGGAAAGGAGCGCCCGAAGACTCCGCGAGAAGTCATTTCACATAGCATCCAAAGTTATACGGGAACGATGTGCAATCGTGTTCTTGGGGTTGACGGATCGTTTTGGCAGACCGAAACGTTCGATCACTACGCAAGGGATGAAGCTGAACTGTTCCGAATTATTGACTACATCGAACAGAACCCCGTCGTTGCCGGATTGGTCAAGAACGCTGAGGACTACCGTTGGTCATCCGCGTTCCTTCGGAAGCAACTTAGATGACGACTGCGTAGCGGCTCGCGACACGACTTGCTGCAAGCAATCTACCGTGCAGCGTAGACAGCACTAGCTTGAACGTGATCGCCAACCGGTTTTGAAGCTCCGTGGTACGCGCGAACCTGCCTGGAGAGGATCGTCGACAAATCGGTTTTTTAAAATCGTCCAATATGGTATCCTTCTCAGCGGCTTCCTTGAAAGTGTTAGTCAACTCGTCCTTGTAGCACGAACGACTCCTGCAGGGGGAGCTGTTTTTATTGATAGCAAAAGCTGTGTCATAAGCGGGACGCTCTCTAACTCGTGCCG
>Ga0163144_10020411_pt1 | contig 13245 bp, 9 predicted proteins | sample OliLak19BULKMAT1_FD_123175 | JGI IMG/M metagenome (GOLD analysis project Ga0163144, IMG submission 123175) | Freshwater microbial mat bacterial communities from Lake Vanda, McMurdo Dry Valleys, Antarctica - Oligotrophic Lake LV.19.BULKMAT1 | ecosystem: Environmental > Aquatic > Freshwater > Lake... | reverse complement strand
TCGTGTGGACGCAGTTGTATTCTTGCCCGGAATGTAGCAGCGAGATCAATTTTTATGAAGAGGCTTTGGACGAAGACAGCAAACGGGTCAAGGCTACTTTCCCTTGTCCGAGCTGCGGCGCGGAACTGAGCAAAACCAAGCTGGAGCGATTATTTAGCGCCGGCATTGACCGGGTAACTCAAACTGAGATCAAGACGCCTAAGCGTGCACCGGCTTTGATTCGGTACGAGCTAAAAGGCGTTAGTCACGAGAAGGCCCCTGACGCTTTCGATCTCGCCCTTCTTGAAAAGATTGAACAACTTCCGATTCCGGCCGAAGTTCCCTGTCAGTTGATCCCGCCGATGCACATGACGCACGAGCGTGCCCGAATGGATTATTCGGGAATTACCCATGTCCATCACTTCTTCTTAGCTCGCGCCAGGCAAGCTCTGGCCGTAACTTGGCGGCTTGCCAATGCACACCCCGATGCGCGCACGCGAAACATGCTGATATGGTTTGTCGAGCAGGCGATTTGGGGCATGTCGGTTCTCGCACGGTACTGCCCGACGCATTTCTCTCAGGTAAACCAGTTCCTAAATGGCGTCTATTATGTCGCCTCACAACATGCGGAGTGCAGTCCGTGGTATATTTTGAACGGTAAGCTCAGTCGCCTAGGCAAAGCCTTCTCAACGCCAACGACGACGCCGGGATCCGCCTGGATCACCACTGGTACCGCCGCCAAGCTGCCGCTGCCCGGCGAGTGCATCGACTACATTTACACCGATCCGCCGTTTGGTGAAAACATATATTACGCCGACCTAAATTTCTTAGTAGAGGCCTGGCATCGACTCATCACGGACGCCACGCCCGAGGCGATTGTCGACCGATTCAAGAAGAAGGAGATGCGCGACTATCAAGAACTGATGGAATCCTGCTTCCGCGAGTATTTCCGCGTGCTCAAGCCCGGCCGCTGGATGACCATGGTGTTCAGCAACTCTCGCAACACGGTGTGGATCGCCATTCAAGAGGCCTTGAGCCGCGTCGGCTTCATCGTGGCGGATGTCAGCGCCATGGACACCGGCGTGGGTTCGTTCCGCCAAACCACCAGCACTGCCGTCAAACAGAACCTGGTGATCACGGCCTACAAAGCGAACGGTGGACTCGAAGACCGCTTCAACCACTTGGCCGACGGCACCCCAGAAGGCGCCTGGGATTTCGTGCGGACGCACCTCAAGCACGTGCCCGTGGCATTGAGTCGCGGACCGAAGCTGGAGGTCGTCAACGAACGCACGGCGCCTGCGCTGTTCGATCGCATGACCGCCTTCCATGTGCAACGCCAACGTCGGGTCCCACTATCCAGCGCCGAATTTCGTCAGGGTCTGGAGATCCATTTCGCTGAGCGAGATGGGATGTATTTCCTACCCGAACAGGTGGCCGAATACGATGGTAAACGGCTGGCCGCCGGCGAGGTCGAACAGCTCACCATCAGTGTGACGGATGAGGGCTCGGCGATTTCCTGGCTGCGGCAGGAATTGCGGGAACGTCCGCGGGAGATCCAGGAGCTGTTCAACGACTTCAAGAAGCAGCTCACCGTGGCGTGGCCCAAGCATGAATCCCCCCCAGAACTCCGCACCTTGCTGGAAGAAAACTTCCTGCTCTTCACCGGTGAGGGTCAGATACCCCCACAGATCCACGCCTACCTGTCCTCGAACTTCAAAGAGCTGCGTAATCTGGATAAAGCCAACGCCTCGCTGGTCGCCAAGGCCACCGGCCGCTGGTTCGTACCCGATCCCAAACGCCAGGGCGACGTCGATAAGCTGCGCGAAAAGCGTCTGCTCAAAGAGTTCCAGCACCTGGTCGAAGAACCCGCCCGCAAGTTGAAGACCTTCCGCCTGGAAGCCATCCGCGCCGGCTTCCGCGACGCCTGGCAGAAGAAAACCAAGGAAGCCTACGAGACCATCATCCACGTCGCCGAGAAGATCCCCGAAGATATCCTGCAAGGTGACGACAAACTGCTGATGTATTACGACCAGGCACAAACCCGCATCGGAGACCAGTCATGAGCAAGATCGACGGATTCCGCATTAAAAATTTCCGAGCACTGAAGGACGTCAGCCTGGGAAAGCTTTGGAGCGATCAGAGCGGTTCGCCGCTGACCCCGCTGACTGCGGTAATTGGTCCGAATGGAGCTGGGAAAAGCTCGCTTTTCGATGCTTTTGGTTTCTTGGCCGATTGCATGCGGCTGGGTATCGAAGAAGCCTGCGACAATAAAGGCCGCGGTGGCTTCGCCCGCTTGCGCAGCCAGGGCCAGACCGGCCCCATTGAGTTTGAAATCTATTACAAAGAAGACGGAAACGCCCGACCCATTACGTATGAAGTGGCGATTGATCTCGACAGGAACCGTCGGCCCCTCGTCATTCGTGAAAGACTCCGCCAACGCCGACAGGGCCAGCGCCACGGCCAGCCATTTTCCTTTTTGATGTTGCAAGAAGGCCGGGGAATTGTCTGGAAAGGGCAGGCTGCAGGACTCCAGGAAGACCAGAATAAGCGCGGGAAGCAAGCAAGTCTCTTCGAGTTGATGGACCGTTTGAAGCAAGGGGGCCATGGGCTCAGCAACGTTCCCGAGGGCAGTGAAACCGAGGTCGTGGAATTAGATGACGCCCGCCATTTTGGCATATCTACCCTGGGCTCACTGAAGCAACATCCCCGCATTTCTGCATTCAGGCGTTTTATTGAAGGCTGGTATCTGAGTTATTTCACCCCAGATGCAGCTCGTTCTCTGCCTCTGGCTGGACCGCAACGACATCTCAACATCCATGGAGACAATCTCGGCAATGTGGTCCAGTTCTTGGAGCGAGAACACAAGGATCGTTTCGATGCAATCCTGAAACTGATCGCAACCAAGATTCCCGGCTTGCAACAGATCCAGACCGAAGAAAGCCGGGATGGCCGGCTACTCCTCAGTTTCAATCAGCAAGGGTTTAAAGACCCCTTCTACGCTCAGCAGATGTCGGACGGAACGCTCAAGGTTTTTGCGTATCTCTTGTTGCTGACCGACCCCAATCCACCGCCGTTTATTTGCATCGAAGAACCGGAAAACGGCCTGCATCATAAGTTATTGGCGTCGTTAGCGGTGGAGTTCCGAGCACATGCCCAGAACAACCGGGCTCAATCGCAAGTTTTCCTAACAACGCATCAGCCTTATCTCGTCGACGCCCTGAACCCTGAGGAAGTTTGGGTATTGCGGAAAGGCAAAGATGGATTCTCCACGGTTGTCCGGGCCAGCGAGGTCATGGCGATAAAAGAGCTGGTCGCGGAAGGACTGCCCTTGGGAGGTCTCTGGTACAGCGAATATCTGGATGAGCGGTGAAATCATGCACTTCGAGATCCTAGTCGAGGACCAATCGGGCAGAATCATGTTGGAGCAGGTGGTTCCTAAGTTGATAGACCCACGCCACACGGTCCGTTTCCACCACTACCGCGGCATCGGTCAGTTGCCCCGAGGGGAAAAACCACGCACCCAAGCGTCCAAGCGCATACTGCTAGATCAGTTGCCGCGACTGCTGCGGGGATATGGTCGAGCTTTCGCCGGGTATGGACCCCATTTTTCTGGCTGCGTGGTCGTGGTGATGGATGCCGATGACCGTGACCCGAAGGCTCTTGCCAAAGAACTGGCGGCCCTGCTCAACCAATGCCAGCCAAGGCCAGAAGCCCGATTCACGTTCGCTATCGAAGAGGGTGAAGCCTGGCTGCTCGGCGATCGCCAAGCCGTACTCGCGGCCTATCCCAAGGCTAAGCAGCAGGTACTGGACCGTTACACGCAAGACTCGGTGTGTGGTACCTGGGAACTTCTTGCGGATGCACTCCATCCAAAAGGTTCAGCAGGGCTCAAAAACCATGGATATAGTGCAGTTGGATCGGAAAAGACTGCCTGGGCCAAAAACATCGCGCCCAGACTCATTCCAGATCGAAACACCTCTAATAGTTTTAAAATTTTCTGCACGACCCTGCGCGAACTGGCTGGGATTACTAGTTCGTCCCCCCCATGAAGCTCGGGGATTGGGTCGTACTGTTGCCTGGCCAGGAATCTGGCCAGGTCGTCGAGGTGGCCACCTTGTGGGGCGACCAGCGCCTGCGCGTCTGGTTGCCTGCGCAGCAGACGATGTTGTCCGTTCCCCCAGATCGCGTCCGCCCGCTCGCTCAGGCCGAACACCTGTGGTCACCCGAGGCGCTGGCTTACCTGACTGCGGCTGCCCGAGTGGGCGAGGCCCTGACCCAGGAGGTGCTGCTGGCGCCCATCGGGGCTCCCGTCATTCCGTTGCCGCACCAGTTACACGCCCTGTCCCGCGCCGTGAGTGGGGATCGCATCCGCTACTTGTTGGCGGACGAAGTAGGCCTGGGAAAGACGATCGAGGCGGGGCTCATCCTGCGCGAGCTGAAGCTGCGGGGTCTGGTGCGTCGGGTGCTGGTCGTCGCCCCGGCGGGACTCGTCACCCAATGGGTGGCGGAGATGAAGACGCATTTCCACGAGGACTTCCGCCTGATCCTCTCCGAAGATCTGAGCGCGTTAGAGCGCTGGACCAGCGAGGGCAATCCGTGGCAATCGCACCCGCAGGTGGTGACCACCATGGACGGGATCAAGCCGCTCGACAGTCGGCGCGGCTGGTCGGCCGGCGAGGTGGCCGAGTTCAACCGCCGGCGCCTCGAGGATCTGGTCGCGTCCGGTTGGGATCTGGTCATCGTCGATGAAAGCCATCGCCTGGGTGGCAGCACCGAGGATGTGGCGCGACATCAGCTCGGCCGCGCTCTGGCTGAGTGCGCCCCGTATCTGTTGCTGCTGTCCGCGACTCCGCACCAAGGGAAGTCTGACGCCTTCCTGCGCCTACTCAGTCTGCTCGATCCCATGGCCTTCCCGGATCTGGCGAGCCTGACCCAGGAGCGCGTTCGGCCCTTTGTCATTCGTACCGAAAAACGCCACGCTGTGACCGCCGAGGGCCAGCCACTTTTCCTGCCGCGACGTACAGAACTACGCGCCATCCCGTGGCAGGATCGTCATCAACGTCAGCGCGACCTCTACGAGGCGGCCACCGCCTATGCCCGCAACGGTTACAATCGGGCCCTGGCTAAACAGCAACGGCATATCGGGTTCTTGATGGTGCTGCTGCAACGCCTCGTCAGCTCGTCGACGCGGGCGTTCTCGCACACCATCGAGCGGCGATTAGCCGTGGTGCGTAGCTTGCGACCGGGATTGGCCGGGACGCAGCCCCCAGCGGGTGGAACCTGGTTCGATCCGCGACAGGCGCTGGAAACAGATGGTGAGCAGCAAATAACGTTGGCCGTTGGCGTGGATCCCCAGGGCCAGGCCGAAGAACTGGCCGAGTTGGAGGCGCTGCTGACCGCGGCTAAGCAGGCTGAGGCCAACGGCCCCGATCCCAAAGCGGAGGCGCTCTTCGACCTGCTCCAACAAATGCAGCAGGAGACGGGTGACCCGGAGGTGAAGATCCTCATTTTCACCGAGTTCCTCCCGACCCAGGAGATGCTGGCGGGATTCCTGCGGGCGCGCGGCTGCACCGCCGGTTGCCTGAACGGAAGCCTGGACCTGGAGGACCGCCGCACCTTGCAGCGGCAATTCGCCACCGACCTGCGGGTGTTGATCAGCACTGAGGCCGGCGGCGAAGGACTCAATCTCCAGTTCTGCCATATCGTGGTGAACTACGACCTGCCCTGGAATCCGATGCGGATCGAACAGCGCATCGGCAGAGTGGATCGTATCGGTCAGCGCCAAGTGGTGCGCGCCTTCAACCTGGTCCTCGCAAACAGCGTCGAGCACCGCGTGCGCGACGTACTGGAAGAGAAGCTCGCCGTCATCCTCGCGGAGTTCGGGGTCGATAAGACTGGCGATGTGCTGGACACGGCTGAGGCCGAGGCTGTGTTCGAGAAGGTCTATCGGGAATCCTTCCTCGCCCCGGACACAGTGGAGCGTTCGGTCGAGGCTGCCTTGACGCAGGTACGTCAGGCCGCCGCAGCGCGCCGCACTGGGGCTGGGGTGCTCGGCTCGGAAGGCGAGGTAGAGACCAGTCGCCTGGAGGCCCTCCGCGATCATCCCATCTTCCACTGGTTGGAGCGCATGGTGGTGAGCTATTGCCGCTCGCACGGGGGCCAGGCAGAGATGCAGGATCGACGCGGCCTACGGAGTTGGAACCTGACCTGGCCAGATGGCTCGACGGCCGAGCGCGTGGTGTTCACCCCGCAGGAAGCCGCCGCCGATCCCCGCGCCCGCCACCTGACGCTGGAAGATCCGACTGTGCGGGGCCTGGCGCAGCGACCCTGGGTGTGGGCTCCTGGTCAGCCCATCCCGTTGGTGCTGGTGGGAGACATTCCCAGCGGAGTCTCGGGGTATTGGTCCCTGTGGCGCATCGCCGTTCGCAGTGCGCCTGTCCCCCGTCCGTTGGAGGCCACCTCGGTCGACGAGCAGTTGAGCCGCAGCCACCGTATCCTCGCTCTGTTCATGCGCGATGATGGTCGGGTCTTCCAACCTACAGCTCGACGGGTGTGGGACGTGCTGATTGCCGGGGAGTGGCTGGCAGGAGATCCGGTCGCCGGCGAGGCCTCGACCAACGCCTTCAACCGGCTACGTGGATTGGCGGAAGAACACGGCGATCCGTTGTACCGGCGCATTCGCGACGAGCATCGTCAGCGCCTCGGTCGAGAGCGGGAGAAAGGTGAGCGGGCCTTCCGGGTTCGACATGAAGCCATCCAGCGCATTGGCCTGGAGCAGGTACGAAACCATCGCCTCGCCGCGCTGGCCGCCGAGGAAGCCACCTGGACCACGAACCTGAAAGCTCAGGAAGATTTGCGCCCGGAGCTGACCGCACTGGTCCTGCTCCGCGTGGAAGGAGCAGGCGGAACATGACCTGGCGAGATACCATTCTCAAAGAGTTCGTGCGTGAGGCTGGCCGACTGACGTTGGTCGCCGATCCCGATGGACTGCTGGCCGAAGAAGGCGTGCTGAAGGGTCTCAAGGAACGCGGCTTTGAGCTGCTGACCTTCGAGGATCCCGTCGAGTTCCGCCTCGCCTACGAGGGACGTTTCCGGGAGGCGTGGGATCTTGGCGAGCCGACGGAGGTCGTGGTGGCGCTGCGCTCAGCAGCAGCCAGCACCGAACATCTTCCGTACGATCTGGTGGCCACCGGCCGCAAGCTGGAGTTCAGCCTGGCCGAGCTGTTCCCCTTGCTGAGCCCAGCGGTCCTGGTGCGTCTCGACCGTAGCCTGCTCGACGAAGTCGAGGCCGCGGTGCTGGACTCCGGTCTTACTGAAGAACGCAAGGATGCCGGGACGCGTGAGTTTGTGCTGACGCAGGTGTACCAGTGGACCCCGGCCCTGAACACCCCTGAGCAGTTGGTTGAGTGGTTACTCAAGCATCACTACCAGCGTCGGGAAATGCCTGCGGTTCTGATTGAGCAGGCGGCGAAGTCGTTACGGCGGAAACCGCAATTTCAGGCCTGGGACGTGGAACGGCTGCTGGCTGATCGAGCGGCGTTCTTCACGTTCTTGCAGCACCAGTGGTCGGCCTTCCTGGATCGCCAATCCGGGAAGCCAGGACTGGCCGAGCCCACCACCGAGTATGCCACAGGAGGCCCCAGCGTAGATCTGAACCGCGATGCGATCCGGCCCTGGTTAGACAACTGTTTCTCAGAAGGGTTGTTGCAGCCGGTGGAACATCCTGCTGCGGCCCACCTGTTGGGTGACTTAGGTAAGGGGTGGATGGCAGTTGGACTGCGAACCGCACCACGCCAGGAAGCCCTGACTGCCCTGATGCAGCGGACCAGCGCCACGCTGCCAGGTGTGGAAAGTCAGCATCAGGAATGGCTGTCGTTCGGCCTGACCTGGGCAGCGGTGCGAGCTGGAATCGCCGGCCTACCGACCGCCCAACGCTCAGCGATGCAGCCGGCATTAACCCAACTGCGGGGACAGGTCGACGATCGCTTCCGAACCTGGGCGCTCGACCGCTTCGGGCTGCTGGCGAGCCTGCCGCCCTCCCCGCCGGTGTTGGTCCATCACATCCCGCGGTGGCTGGCTCAACACCGGGAAGCAAATCCTGACAGTCGGCAGGCGTTGGTGGTGCTCGACGGCCTAGCCCTGGCTCAGTGGCTGACCATCAAGCAGCATCTGGCCCAGCACCAACCAAAGTGGAGTTGGCACGACCACACTGCGTTGGCCTGGGTACCCACGCTCACCAAGGTATCTCGACTGGCGATCTTTTCCGGTCTGCCACCAGTCATGGGCGGCATCGACGGAACGATGGATCTGGAGGAACGCTGCTGGCGCCGATTCTGGATGGATCGCGGGCTCGCCCGCGAGCAGATCATTTACGGAAACTGCCGTCTGCTCAACCAACACGCTGACCAAGAGATTGAAGAAATCGCGGACCTCTGTGGCCCCGCCCAGGTGGCGGGTCTCGTCGTTCGCGCGGTCGACGAACTGATGCACAGCACCAGCTTGGGCGAAGCCAGCCTGGGCCAGCAGGTGCAGCAATGGCTGGAACTTGGCTACCTGGAGCGACTGCTGCTGCGCTTGGTGACCCTGGGCTTCGACATTCTGTTGACCAGCGATCATGGAAATACCGAGGCGACTGGAGTTGGGAAACCACAACAAGGTGTGTTGGTCGATGAGCGCGGAGAACGCGCGTGTCTTTACACCGATCCGATGTTCCGGGCGCAGGCGCTGCTCCAGATCCCCTCTGCGTTTGCCTGGTCAGATGTCGGACTCCCACCCAAGGTCCATTACCTGCTGGCGGGGGGTCGAAGCGCCTTCCTTCCGATGAATGACTCCAGGGTAGTGCATGGTGGCCTGACCCTCGATGAGGTGCTGGTGCCGTGTGTGCTGATTCGCCAAGGGTCAACGGCATGATCGCTATTGGTTTTAGTCAGCGCGTCCGTTGGGAATGGTTGGATCGGGCTGCCGAGCTGAAACGGCGCGGAGAACCCGACGCGGATCTGACCGAGCACCTCAAGGGCCTGCTGGGCGAACACCTCTCCAAAGGCAACGATCCTGAGCGCGGTAATCGGGACAAAGCCGTGTCGATCATCCGCAAGGTGTGGGTTACTCCGGCGGCAGATCTGCGACCACTGCGAGACGTGGGGTTCCACCTGCTGAGCAGGACCAAGGGACGCTCCCGGATGGCGGTGCATTGGGGTCAGGTGATGGCCGCCTATCCATTCTGGGGTGTGGTCGCGGATCTAGTTGGACGATTGCTGGCGCTCCACGATCAGGTTGCGCCCGCACACATTCAACGGCGCTTGCGGGAACAGTTCGGTGAGCGCGAAACCGTCGCCAGAGCTGCCCGAAGAATCCTGCGCTGCTTCCATGATTGGGGCGTGCTCGTACCGGGGAAGGCCAAGGGCTCCTATGTGCTGCCACCCGAGCGCCTTACCCTGACCCCTGAGCTGAGCGCCTTCCTCACCGAGGCGTTGGTATGGTCACGCCGCGGGGATTCCATTCCGCTGGGCCAGTTGGTGAATTGTCCGGCACTGTTCCCGTTCCTGATTGATCCCGCTGGTCTGCCCTTGGCTCACGACGCTACTGGAGTCGAAGTGTTAACCGACACTGATGGAGCCGGCTACCTGCGCCTGCACCACTGACCGATGGCTTTGCAATCAAATGAGGCCCTAGATCGGATCCTAACCTGGTATTTCACCAAGGTCTACGGCTGTCACGAAGGCCCTGGAATCACCCCGTTCTATTGCGATGCAAACCGGGTTGGGCGTTTTGCTGTCCCACCTGAGCAGCTCGCCGCAGGCGAGCCGGCAGCAATCTTCCAGCTCTTCGTCGGCCTGGCCATGTACCAAGCCCGACGCGATGTGCTGATCATGGAGCAGCAGCGGAGCAGCACGAAACGTGAAGCGACCGCCCTGCTCTCTGTCGACCACCTCGGACGATGCGCAACCAAGAGTCGCTGCCCAAGCCTACGCGAACCGGCTACGTTCGTCGCCACCTGCTCCGTGCGGAAACATGCCGGACAGATACACTGCGATCACCCATATCAACCTTGCCCCGTCCGCGAGGCCAGTCACTGGTATCAGCGGCTCGGTGATCACGGCAAGTTGCCGATGTCCGCCTACTTCATTTTCGGTCGACCTGGGGTGTTGCCGCAGATGCTCTCCGAAGTGACGGCTTCGACGGTGGATCCTGCCACGAGAGCAGAACTACTCGTGCAGCGCTTCGCCCAAGTGCATCGGGTGGGGCGCAAGTTGGCCACGCTTTTCGTGTCTGCGTTATCGACGCCAGCGTTGGCCCCTGGGATGACACCATGGTTTCCAGCAATCGACGGCAACGCCCTTGTGGTCGTCGACACCCACGCAGGGCGCTTGATCAACCAGCTCCGCCACGGACGCGGTGCGAAGACCTATGCAGCTCAGGCTGATTGGCTGCGGTTTCGGGCTGCGAACATCGACCTGCGCGACTATTCCCCTGGCCTGCCAGCGCATTCTCCGCGATTGGTCCAACAGGCACTCTATGCCTTCGGCTCCAGCTCAAACCGCGAGGCCTGGGGACTTCCATGCGGTGATGAATGCGTACGAGGTCTTTGCCCATACCACCAGAAACCACAACGCTGCAGATAGAGATAAAAAACTGCTGATAACTTCGACGGCTCATCTCGGTGTAGCCGATGTGTAAACGGCGGAGCAAAATAAGGCCACGAAACCGGATCGGGAGGCCGGCCGCGGCCTTATTTTGCTCCGCCGTTTACAGTTAGGCTAGGATCCCTCTTCCCTTGGGCCATAAATTGATCTGTCACCAGATTCAGGCCATTACAAACGGCGACTCGTACACACACGTCATCAGCCATTCCTAGCGGTGGTTTTCGTGCTAGTGTGAATAATAGCGCCATTTTATTTTGAACCGCTACCTCATGCAGTAAGCGTCAAAACGGGGACTCTTCGCAGCTAGAGACACGGACCATTACGTTCATCTTTTCAGGATGAACTAAGTAATGCTCATATTTTGCCCCCTTATTTTTATCGAAAAACGTCGACTCAGATTCACTCTTGCCATTGCCGTCGAGTAGCACGCTGATGATTGACCCAATGAAGATGGCTCCCAAGACATAGCGGATAGGCGTCGATATGAACGACATGTGGCCTCCCCGATAAACATCTGTTTCCAATCGAGCTTGATGTTCATGAGGAGCGGAGTCAAGAGTGCAGTTCCTCTGTTGTGGAACAACACCAGGCAAAACAAAGCCGCCCTAGTCCCCCGGCAGACGATTTGGCTTTAAGTGAAGCATTTCGCGAACCGAAGGAAGCCCTTTGGAAGAATTATTCGCAGGAGCATTCTTGGTCTTAGTAAAGAGCACCTCATAGCATCCGTGATGTTGACACCAGGCACTAATGGGGATGAGGACAGTCATTGCTAACGTTAGAAGAACTGCTGATTTTATAAATACCCGCTTCAGGGCATTTTTGTTTTTGTCATTTATGTACCATAAGCAGAATATGACGTGAGGCATACAAAGTGCCAACATAAACGAAACGAACCAACCTACCTGAGGAAATGCCGTTAAAGTATTAAGGATGTTGCGCAAGTATAAAAAGATAAAAATTAACGGCGCTGCTTTTGGCGGAACCATGCGGTGATGTTTTTGATCTGATTGTTCACAGAAATTTTTCGCATACACGTTTTCAGTCCCAAGGACGTCATTTACACAAAAAATGTTAACGAGAATAACAAGTGATATTAGTTGGACGATTAGATACCAGGACAGCAGGCTGCCGTCGACCGTTTGCGGCGGGAAAAAACCACGATATTTCCTATATTTTTCAACAGTAGTTTTTATTGAATTTATTCGAGCCACTCGGCCACAGGCAATGATCCATACGACAATTGACTGAAAGAGCCTCCCAATTGGTAAAGCACTCGCTGTATACTGGACAGACATGACCGCATGGATCATTTGAATTCGTCGTCCCTCCCGAATGTTACTTGTATTCCATTTTCTTTGGATTGCTTCCCATGCCTTTAGCGATAAATCATTTCCATGCTCGCTGTCTAAAATACGGTTATATTTCTTGATGTCTTCTTCCAGCGTCGCCAATTGATTACTCCGCTCTTCTGCTCTTGCCTTCCCTGTTTCCATGGCCTTCTCCTTTTTTTCTCTCTCCTGCGCCGATGCCGCCAATAGACTTGCCTCGCGTTCCCGTTCTCTTTCTTTTATGACATCTAGAATTCCATCAAGCTCACTATCGGGGTGTTCGTTGTTCATTCCGGTCCTTTTAAGATCCAATCATGGCGACGGCGAATGAGCGCAATGCCCCAGCGTTACGATGCGGGCTCAATGTGCACCACGGCCTTAATTTCCAATCCGTTGCATACAGTGAATTATACATCTACCTGACCGGGCCTGTCAAGTGGCAACGGGCGAAGTGATATATCATATATGGCCCACCACAATCGACTCGGGAACCGTGGATGCCGCCAGCATCGCGTCCGTGACCCGGTTCATGGCAGCCCGCACAGCGCCATCGTTCAAGCGGACATAGATCGCCGTGGATCGCTGGTCCTTGTGGCCCAGGGCGGCGCCGATGATCGACAGCCCCCACGCCTCCAAGCGCCATCCATGATCCGATGGAGCGGCGCAGGTTATGTGGACGAAGGTTGACTAACTCGGCGCGGTTGATCAGGCGGCGCCGTGGCGCTTTAGGGTCTATGATGTGCATCGATGTAGAGGGCTTCCCGGGCACGATGGCGGCGGGGCCGGTGCCACCACGCTTGCGTCCAGAGCTTTCTGCATCCTGAAGCTAAGGCTGAGGTGGTTATTCGAAGATGTCGCGAGGGACGCCCGTGGGACGGGGCGAACCTGCAGGTCGGAAGTTGACCATACGACGTTTTGTTGCAACATAAAACCACGAGAGCGGAGGATCACATGACCAACAAGAAGCCCTATTTTGTGGGCGCAGCCATCGGCGCAGGGGCCACCATACTCCTGGGTGGAGTGGTACTCGTGTTAGTGGCGGCTATAGGGGCAGCGGGTAATTCGACGGGGGCAGCGGGTAATTCGACCGGGAAGAAGATCCCGCTCAGTGAGCATCTTGAAACTATGACTCGCGAGGAGCGGCGCGAGTTTTGGCGGACCTATCGCCCCTGAAAATCATGGATTAGTATAGCCTTCGTCTTCCAATGTCCATTTCACGCCTCTGCCTCTGCCTCTGCCTCTGCTTCAGCCTCACCCCCACCTGGTCCCTCGACCTCGTGACCTGGGAGCAGGGC
>Ga0163144_10020410_pt1 | contig 13245 bp, 8 predicted proteins | sample OliLak19BULKMAT1_FD_123175 | JGI IMG/M metagenome (GOLD analysis project Ga0163144, IMG submission 123175) | Freshwater microbial mat bacterial communities from Lake Vanda, McMurdo Dry Valleys, Antarctica - Oligotrophic Lake LV.19.BULKMAT1 | ecosystem: Environmental > Aquatic > Freshwater > Lake... | reverse complement strand
GACAGTGACGAATATGCGCCATTCTTGGGAACAATCACATATTGCTCCAGGAATGCGCGGGTTTGTAATCGCGATGATCTTTTTTGGACTCTTTTTCTCGTCGTGGTTGTGGGGATCGGTGTTGATCGTCGCGGCGCAGATTTATGTGATTTATTTCCTCATCCGTGCGGTGGTACTTGGATTGAAATCCGGTTTTCACAATGGCGGCGATGATGCGGCCATTCGCTCTGGATATGGCACATATACATCTACCTCCGACTCAGCTACGGGTAATTCCTCGTTTGTGGTTGCATCGCTAGTCCCCAACAGCCAATTGTATCCGGCGGCGCCGGTCACGACCGAGACGCAGCCGTATCCCCATGCCCGACGTGATTGGCAACAACCCAAACCCTCCAAGCCCGCGCGTAAATCACGCGGCGAATTGATCGGCACGCCGAGCGAACGATTTACGGGATTAGTGGGTTCGATGTTGGTGGCGATCCTGGTCTCGTCGGTTTGCGCGCTGGTGGCGATGCTCTTCCGCGGCGATGAAATTGCATTGAATCAAGGCGTTTGGTTGGGAGTCACCGCGCTGGTCGGAAGTTGGGCCGTGTTGATCACCGGCAAGCTCTGGGAAAAAGATGCCGGCGAGCCGATTTTGCGCCGCTTCGGCATGTTGGTGGCCGGATTGCTGGTCGGCTTGATTTCCTTTGGCGTAGCTGAATGGCTAATGGCCTGGCCGGAATTTGATCGTGATTTCTTTTTAAGTCAGAATGACACTATTATTCGTTGGGAAGATCGGTTGTTGCTGACGACTCACAATGCTGCAATCTACTTAATGTACTTCGGCATGTTGCACTTCCTCCCATGCTGGTGGAGTTATGCCGACCCGCTCCGGTCAAGTCGCTTCAGCCTGCTTTCGGCGATTTGGATCGCGGTAGTCGCCGGGGGTATTCACTTCTTCTGCCCGTTCGCCCAGCCGTGGGGGATGATGGTCGGCGTAATCATGTTAATTACGGTTCAACTGTCGGCACGGTGGATCCCGCAAAGTCAGCGTTAAACAAAGCATTTGTTTGGTTACTGTTTTTCTTACTGAAACACTCACATGAACGCTGATATGACTTTTACATTTCTCGGCATCGTCGTGATTGGCATTGCCGCCCTGATTATCTTGGGGATGTTGGCGGGCGTGGCTGCGCTGATTGCCAATCCCGCAACCCGCGGCGTGGGAATCGCAGTGGGGGGGGTGATGTTATTAATTCCACTTGGGATCGCAGGTTTCTTCTTCACCAGCCTTGACGTTGTTCAGCAATCTCCCGCAACAGTATTCGTTAAGAACCAAGCGATTCCCGATCCCGCACACGCAGGGCCGCCGCAAATTCATCCCGGTGAGTTTCCTCCGCAACCTGCTACGGCACAACACCCCCCGCAGTATCCCATCCCCCGCACTCCCCAAGACCAATTGAGTCTTGCGATCATGCCGGTGGCATGGTTGGTGATCCTCGGTTTGGTAATTGGGATTCCGCTGTTGATCTTCTTGTATCGCAAAGCGGAGAATAAATCGTCATTTGCGATAATTCCCGTCGCTTTACTGTTGCTTGCCGGGGTTTCCCTACTCTGGTATCGCGGCAGAGCCGCCGCGCAGTTCCAGGTGCGCATGACGCAAGCTGACCGCGCTCCCTTGCCGGAATCGCTTGGTCCCGGTCCGTTTGAGATTCCCTTGGATAAAGCGCCGGCACCCCTGGCAAAGCAAGTAACCGCTCCGTCGGAGCCGGCCAAAGCAGTCCCGCCAGCGACGAATTTACCCCCCTCTGAATCAACTCCCACTCCGCCTGCGGAACCAACTTCGCTTCAAGCAACAACAACTGCAGCACAGCTGGCTGAAAAAGAGAATGTGACCCTCCCGGCGGAAGCGGCGGCGACTGTTGTTGAGGTGACTACGCCAGAATCTCCACCTGCGGAGGCGGTTGTAGAAGCCCCCACCGCGAAAGAGAATTCGTTATCCGCCGCTCCCCCCGCAAAATCCCCCAGCGAAACCGTAAAAAATGATCCTGCGATTGCCATTCCTTCCCCTCAGGTTTCAGGTATCCGCATTACGACCGAGGGAAACCAAACCGTCGCGCAAACCGGTCCCCCTCCCGAATGGATTAAGCGTTTCCGAACCGTGGAAAATAACAAAGTCATGCTGACGGTTTCCTCGGGGGGCTTTTCGTCGCAAGCGAATTGCGAGCGGGAATTGAAATGGCGGATTGCCCTGGCCTTAAGGGAATACCTATGGGAAGATGAGCGGATGAGTGTTGACTTAACGAGCGTTCAACAGGCTTTGAACGTGGATTTTCTCCGTCGGATCGAATGGGAACGCTATGAAGAAACTCGGCAAACGAGCTATGACCCGTTGTATCAAATCTATCTCCGCTTGCGGCTCGATTATTCCGCGCGGCAGCAATTGATGGAGATCGCCAGGCGCGAACAAGTGGAATACAATTTGGCGATGGTCGCTTCCAGTTTGGCTTTTGCGGCGATTGGCCTCGGCTTGCTCTACGGCGGATTGAAATGGTCAGCCGCGCGGCGGCACCGCTTGGAACAAGAGGGACAAACGGCTAAAATCGATCCTGACTTGGCCGCCAAGGCGGTTTAATCGGGGTGCCGCTCGCCGCGGCAAGTGTTGAGTAACAGCCGCCCAGTTGCAGCACGGCGTAGCAGCGCTTCCTCTAATTCTGACCATTCTTGTTCCCCGCAGAGTGTCCCGCAAATGCCCCCGGCCGAAGACCTCTTGATCGAGCAAATCCGCGCGGGCGAAGATGGCGCGTGGCGCGAGTTGATCGCCCGCTATGAAGGGCGGCTGCTCGGTTACGTCGAACAACGGCTGCACAACCGCGCGGCGAGCGAAGACGTGGTGCAAGAGACGTTCATCGGATTTTTGACCAGCTTGCCCAACTATGACCGGAAACGGTCGCTGGAAAATTATCTCTTCTCCATCGCGGCGCATAAGCTGACCGATTACCTCCGCAAACTGGGTCGGCGGCCGACGTTGCCCCTCAGCGGCGGCGACGGCAGCGGGGGCGATTGGACTCCGGCCGGCAAAGAACGCCCCGCCAGCGCAGCGGTCCGCAGCGGCGAGCGCCGCGGCTTGGAAGCGGCCGCGCTCACCGCCGCGCTGCTGACCGTCGCGCAGCGGTGGCGCGAAAAAGGGGAATGGGACAAACTCCGCTGCGCCGAAATGCTGCTGGTCCTTGGTAAACCGAACAAAGAAGTCGCCCAGTTGCTCGATTGGAGCGAGCAGACCGTGGCCAATCAAAAGTTCGACTTGCTGGAACGCCTCAGAGTCCACTTACAACGACAGCAACTCGATCCTGATGTCTTTCCTGAATTGACTGCTGAATAATGTTTGTTGCATTCAATTCAGCATCCCGCACTTACTTATTATCCTTGTTACATACTCCCCCTTATGCCGCTGCCTTACACCCTCGCTGAACTCGAAGGGTATCTCGATGAAACTTTGCCCGTCGAACGGATGGCGGCTATCGAGGCGGCCTTGCGCGGCAGTCCCGAACTGCTGACCGGTTTGGCCAAGATCGTGCAGCGCCGCGACGCGGGCGTTCACTCGTTGGCCGAAATCTGGCGCCGCGGCCGCGTGACTTGCCCCGACCGCTCCGAGTTGGGGCAACTTCTGCTCGGGCTGCTCGACGAAGAGCAGGCCAATTACCTTCGCTTTCATTTAGAGATCATCGGGTGCCGTTATTGCGCGGCGAACTATGCCGACCTGCAAGCGCAACAAAACGAAGCGGCCGAGCAGCAAACCGTCCGCCGCCGGAAATATTACCAATCCAGCATTGGTTTATTAAGGAATAAAGCGGAATAACGAGTTGAATCAGAAAGTAGTACCGCTATTAAATTAAAATAATCTGATGTCATTAGCGAAAATTAGCGTCACTTAGCGGTTAAAAAATTCTGCAACCGCTTATATTCGCTAAATGACGCTAATGGGAAGCAAGTCGAAAAATGCCGTTGGAAAGTTAGTGCTAGCAAAAATTATTACACTGAATTGCGGTAACCATCTGTACCGATACCATCTCCCCCTTGTTTGCCTAACTGCTCTCGTTCGCCTGACCGGATCGAGATATACTTTGCCCCGTACTGAATCGGCTGACGCGCGCGCACCTGATCCGCCTGCATGTCACCGGGAAAAATCAAACTGACCATTCTTCCGCCGCCAGCAGGATGCTCTCAATGGCTACCGCCGCGCTCGCTTCTCCCCACCTCGCTCCGCTCCCTCCCTTTCTGCCGCGGACCCCGACCGAACACTTGGCCGCGCAGCTTTGTTGCCCGCAATGCCACGGAGAAATGCGTGAATTGGCCGATAGCGGCGGTTGGCAATGTTACCCCTGTGGCGTCACGGCCGCACGTCACGGCGAGCAAATTCGTTGCGGCGGCTTTACCGCCGGAGATGTGAAAAGCGATTGGCTCAATCGCGTGAAAGAGTCGGCCAAGCGGATCCTGGGATCCAAATATCAATGGGCCATTGACCAGATTTCGCCGGTTTATACGGGCTTTTTGGGGCGGCGTATTAAGTCATATCTCAAAAGCTTCGCGCTCGACCGCGAATTGGTCGCCGACCTTGGTTCCGGTCCGTTGCGCCATGATCCGCGCGTGATTTGTTGCGACGGCATGAACTATGACTCGGTCAATCTGGTGACTGATCTCGAACGATTGCCGCTCCGTTCGGAGAGCCTGGACGGCGTGATCAGCGTGGCGGTGCTGGAGCACGTCACCGATCCCCGCGCCCATGCGGCCGAAATGTTCCGCGTCCTCAAGCCGGGAGGCCGCGTCCTCTGCTTCATTCCGTTTTTGCAAGGCTATCACGCTTCGCCTTACGATTACCAACGCTTTACCATTAGCGGGATGCGGCAGCTTTTCGACAAGTTCGAGATCGTCGCCGTCGAGCCGGGTGCGGGACCAACCTCGGGCTTGCTCTGGATCTTTCAAGAATGGCTGGCGATGGTCCTCTCGCTGGGGATTCGCCCGCTCTACAAGCTGCTGATGCCGCTGACCTATGTGCTATCACCGCTAAAATATTTGGATGTGGCGCTGCGGCATCATCCGGCGGCGGCGAATATCGATAGCGGGTTTGTGATCGAAGCACGCAAGCCGGTCGCCGAACTCGATTCGGAAACAATGCTGCCGTTTCCACGGGGGCGGATTCGCTCTTGTTCAACCGGCGTTCCGGGGGCATAATTCCGCCCCCACCGCGATAGCGGTTCATTCGCCTCCGCCGAGCGACCGACCCAGAGTACGCGCGTCTAATCCGCTTCACTTTAGCACTGAATGAGCCCAGGCATGACGCCCCGGATTCCCTTCAATCGTCCGTTTATCGCCGGAAAGGAACTCTTCTACATCGCCCAAGCGGTGACGCAGGGAAAAATCGCCGGCGATGGGCACTATACCAAGTTGTGCGCGAAGTTGATGGAGAACGTGTTCGAGATCGAACACGTGCTGATGACCCCCTCGTGTACCGCAGCGTTGGAAATGGCCGCGCAGCTCTGCGAACTCGGTCCCGACGATGAAGTCATTCTGCCCTCCTACACATTTGTTTCCACCGCCAACGCGGTCGTCCGTTTAGGGGCTAAGCCGATCTTCGTCGATATTCGCCCCGACACGCTCAATCTCGACGAAACATTGATCGAGGCGGCGATCACGCCGCGCACCAAAGCGATTTTTCCGGTCCACTATGCGGGCGTGTCGTGCGCGATGGATCCGATCATGGAATTGGCCGAGCGGCATAATTTGATCGTCGTCGAAGACGCCGCCCAGGGGGTCAACGCCACTTATAATAACCGCGCGCTGGGGTCGATTGGGCATTTGGGCTGCTACAGCTTCCACGAGACGAAGAACTATATCTGCGGCGAAGGGGGGGCGCTCTGCGTTAATGACGAGCGGTTCATTGACCGCGCCGAAATCATTCGCGAAAAAGGGACCAACCGGAGCCGCTTTTTCCGCGGCATGGTCGATAAGTACACCTGGGTCGATATCGGTTCGTCGTATATTCCCAGCGAAATTTCCAGCGCGTTTCTTTACGGCCAGTTGGAACTCCGTGACCACATCGCCGAGCGCCGCCGCGAGATTTACCAGTATTACGATTTCCAACTCCGCGAATTGGAAACCGCCGGCCTCGCCCGCCTGCCGCGCATCCCCCAAGATTGCCAAACCAACTACCACATGTTTTACCTGCTCCTGCCCGACCTGCAAACGCGGACCGGCTTGATCGAGCACCTGAAACAGCAGGGGATATTGAGCGTGTTTCATTATGTGCCGCTGCATTCCGCGCCGGTCGGAATGAGATACGGCTATCGGCAAGGCGATTTACCCGTCACCGAAGATTTAAGCGAGCGGTTGGTCCGATTGCCGTTTTATTACGACCTGACCGAAGCCGATCAGATGGATGTCGTGACCCAGACAAAGAAATATTTGTACTCCATCGCCGGCAAACGCTTGGCGGCGTAAACTTCGCGGGAATCTTATTACGACATGGCCGTCACCGCACATAACGCGCTTGTTTTGCCGCTGGAAAGCAGGCCCTGGGATAGCGCGCACTTCGGCTGGCCGGTCGGGCGAATTACTGAATCTGAATTGACCAATTCTGACTTGCTGCGGGTTTTGGAACAGGCGGCCGCTGACGGTTATCGGCTGCTCTACTGGTCCACTAAGGCCCAGCGGGCACCGAGCGAATTGATCCTTGCGCATTATCGCGGCCGTTTAGTCGATCGCAAAACGACTTATTCCATGCGGCTCGATGCGACGCAGGCTGAATTCAACGCCGCTATGGTTCACTCGTCGAAGCCGCCAGTCGATAATGCCGATCTGGCCGCCGACGGCGCATGGCTCGTCCGTCCCTACGCCCAATCCCAGCCGTGCGCCGCGTTAGAAAAATTGGCGATCGCGGCCGGGATGTGGAGCCGTTTTGCGATGGATCCGGAGATTCCACCGGACAAATTCACCGCCCTATATCGCATTTGGATCGAGCGGAGCGTACTCGGCGAACTGGCCGATGCCGTTCTCGTCGCACAACTACACGGGCAAAGCGAGCCGCTGGGAATGGTGACGATCTCACGGCTAGATAACGTTGGCCAGATCGACCTGATTGCCGTCGCCGAAGGCGCCCGCGGGAAAGGGATCGGCGGGCTGCTCTTGCGCGGAGCCGAACGTTGGATGCGCAATAACGACTGCCAAGCCGCACGGGTCGTCACGCAACGCCATAACGAACCGGCTTGCCGACTCTATGAACGACACGGGTTTCAATTATCGAAAACCGAAAATTATTATCATTTCTGGCTTGAACACGATGATGCCAACACGGATGCAACAAGAACATGGAACCGTGTGGCGTAAGCAGCAATTTCGTAGGGTGGAGCAAGCCGCCGAGAGTCTGTCAATTCCGTTTGAGTGTACCGGCGCAGGTCCACCATACCATTGATAACACACTGCTGATGGTGGACCGGCGCCGTAGATCTCAACTCGCCAAATTATATCTTTGGCCGCCTGCTCCACCCTACGGTTGATTCGCACTCTGAGTTGAAGTCTTCCCATAATATGAATACGGCTGAGGAACCGCCTTAGCTTTCGCGACGAGTTCTCCCGCCAATTCCTGCTGCAACGTAAAATATCGCTGCACGATTCTATCACGCGAATGAAACGCAACAGCTCGCCGTCGCGATTCAATCCGCAACTCTTCCATTCGCGGATGCGTAAGCAAATGCTGCAGCCCGTGGGCGAGTTCCTGCGGATCGACCGACCGCGTCAAAAAGCCGTTCCGGTCAGTTTCAATTTCGTCCGGCGCGCCGCCGGTCGGAAACGCCGCCACCGGGGTTCCGCACAACAGCGCCTCGGGGATCATCATCGGCCCGGCGTCTTCCAACGACGGGCAGACGAACAGGTCGGCCGCTTGATACGCGCGGGCCAGAGCCGGCCCTTCGGCCAGAAACCCTAACCGCGCGGCGGCAAACGGTACTTGCGCCGCGAACTCTTCGCCGCGTTGCCCGAGAATCGCCAAACAGATCTCGTTCGGATCGCGATCCGCCGCGCGCCAGGCCGCGTGCAACTGCCGCAACGCCGCCAACAGTTCCTTACCCCCCTTACGCGGTTCGTTCAAATACGACGCGCCAAACAAGATCACCCGCTTGTCGGCGGGCAAACCTAACGCTTGCCGCGCCGCCAGTCGATCCGCCGGCGCGTAAACCCGCTCATCAAGCGGCAGCGGAATCCGTTCTATCCGGTGATTTCTAAACAACGAGCTGCCCCGGATCTTTTCCGCACACCAAGTTGTCGGCGCGACGAAGATCAACGGCAAATCGGCCAGATAGCGTTGCTTGCGCTGCCAGACTTGCCGCGATTCATCATGCTCGCCGGGCCTCGGCAACAGCGGGCAATGGCCGCAGCTCCGGGTGAATCCATCACAACCGAACGAATAGTGGCACCCGCCGGTGACCGGTTCCTGATCGAGCAGGTGCCATAACACAGGCGCTTGGAACCGCAACGTCAGTTCGCGGACTTGCCGGGCGGTGAGAAATTTAGTGATCCAGTGCAGGCAAACCAGATCGAGCTTTCCCGCAAAGCGGCGATACGTTTCGTCCAGCAAGCTGCCCGACTCGCGGTCGTGATTGAACGTGAACGCGGCATGATTAGTGCCGACAAACGGCAAGTGCCGCAGGGCCTGATGCCATTTCGCCCGCCACCACGACCGCCGCGCGGCCAGCACGCGGGGATCGTCGGTCCGCTTGGTGTGGACGACCAAATGCGATTCGGCCCCCCACTCGCCCAACGCGGCGTGCAAGCGATAGGCGAACTTGGCCGCTCCCCCGTGCGAATCGTCGGTCGAAAAATGCAGGACGCGCATGGGGAAAGTATCGAGAAAATAGCTAAGTTACTACTCCGGCAATAATTAAATGAACGTAGTTGTTCGTTGTTTAGGCTGGTTACGCGGCGTAGCCAGCAAATCCAATGTCCAATTATTCATTGCCGGAGTAGTACCTTGATGACTTCGTAGCAGATACGCAATTTTTCGACAAGTCCAACCGCGGCGCACGCACAATCTCTCATGCCCGCACTGGCTCGCGATTGGCACTTGAGGGCAGAGCGATATTTGTCAACGCCGCCACCGGCATCGCCGCGACCGTGACTAGCACGTTTTTAAACGCCGGCGTTTTGGAGAGCGGGTCGAGTTTACGCGGAACGACCGCGTTCGCCTCCGGGTAATACATCGCGCAGTTGCCCGGCCGGATATCGTCGTATGCTCGCGCAAGAACCCCTTCCATCCGGCCGATTTCGCTTGTCACGCTCACCCGCTGGTCATTCCGCAGTCCCAGCCGCGACAGATCGTCGGGATGGAGCAAAATCACATCGCGGCGGTCCACGCCGCGGTACAGATCGTAATCCTCATAGACCACCGTGTTGAACTGCCCTTCGCTACGGATCGTCATTAATCGCAATTGGCCGGCTTCGGCCGGCCGCGAACCGAGCAGTTCGGGCAGGTCGAGATGCGTGTGCAGCCGCGCGCGGCCGTTGGGAGTGGGAAATTGCGGCGTATGGAACGTTCGGCCGGGGATCTGAAATTCCTGCTTGGTCGCGCCGATTTGGCCGATTTGCTCCAACCCCGGCACGATCTTGGCGATTGCGCCCCGGATCGTTTCGGTGCTCCGCATCGCGTGCCAGTCAATCGGCCCGCCACTTGGCAACACGCCCGCCGCCAGGTCCGCAATCACTTCGATCTCGCTGCGCGGTCCGTCATGGCGGCGCGGGCCGCCGTCACTCAAGCGCACATAGCTGAACATCGATTCCTGCGTCGTCGGTTCCGGCTCTTCATCGCGTGCGAGTACCGGGAGGATGATCGTCTCCTTTGCCAACCCGTGCGCGTGTCCCGTGTTGAGCGTCGTGTTCAGATAGACCAGCAGGTCGAGATCGCCCAGTGCCTTGCCGGCATAAGCGGAATCGGGGTTCGAGCCGTAAAGATTGCCGCCGAGGCACATCCCGAAGCGCAGTTCCCCGCGCGTGGCGGCTTCAATGCAGGCCATCGTGTCGAGTCCCGGCGTGGTCGGCAATTGTACTTGAAAGTGATTTTGCAGCCGCTCAAAGACGGCGTCTTTGAGCCGCGGCGTCACGCCGACCGTGCCGATCCCCTGCACGTTTGAATGCCCGCGGATCGGCAGCACGCCGGCACTTTTGCGGCCGATCATTCCGCGCATTAAAGCCAAGTTGGCGATTGCCTGCACATTTAACACGCCGTGCGTATGGTGCGTGATTCCCATCGTCCAAGTGAAGACCGCGTTCTTTGCCTTGGCATAGGCCGCGGCGATGGCGTCGATCTGCTCGCGCGGCACGCCTGACTTGGCCGTGATCTCGCTCCAATCGAGCGTTTGCAGTCGCACGCGAAGTTCGGGCCAGCCGTCGCAATAGGCGGCGAGATACGCCTCGTCCGTTGCGTTCAACTCGACGATCCGCTTGGCGATGCCGTACAGCAACGCCAGATCGCCCCCGATATGCGGCTGGACATACAAACTGCTGATCGACGTGCCAAACAATAGGCTCCGCACATCGCTGGGGACGCGGAAATTGACCAGACCCGTCTCGACGATCGGGTTGATCACGATCACTTGTCCCCCGTTGCGGCGCACGGCCATCAGCGTGCGCATCAGGCGGGGATGATTGCTGGCCGGATTGCCGCCGATCACAAAGATCAGGTCGGCGTGCTCGATGTCTTCAAGCTGCACCGTCCCCGCCCCAGTGCCGATCGCGCTGTTCAGCCCCACGCCGCTGGCTTGATGGCAATAGTAACTGCAATTGTTGACGTTGTTGGTTCCGTAAAGCCGAGCAAAGAGCTGCAGCAGAAAGCCCGCCTCGTTGGAACTGCGGCCGCTGAAGTACCAAAACGACTCGTCGGGCCGGATCGTTTTGAGCTTGGCGGTCATCTTTTGAAACGCCTCGTCCCAACTCAACGGCTCATAATATTGTCCGCCGGCGCGAAGAATGACCGGCTGCGTGATTCGGCCGCAATGCTCCAACTCGCGGGGGGTGAACTGCTGGAGCTGCGCGATCGAATAGGTGCTCCAAAAGTCGGGCCGGATCGCCCCTTGCATGTCGGCGACCATCGCCTGGATCGACTTCTTGCAAACCTCGGGAAAGTGCCCCGCCTCGTTGACCATGCCGCCGGCTTGGCCCCCCATCCCCAAGGCGCAGGTCTTGCAGGCGTTCTTGGAACGCATCGCGCGCCACAGCTTGCGCAACCCGCCCACCTCGCGGGCTTTGGTCCAGGTGTACCAAATCGCTTGCCAACCGCCGCCGGATTTGAGTTTTCGCATGGGACGAATTGCCGCGGGAGAATATTGAATGCAGCGTGTAGTTTAGCAGCGGCCGGGTGGCGCCGGTAGCTTGCTACCGGCGAATTCCCATGCAGGCTGTTAGTGATTCATTACCGGGCGGCCGCGGTTGGCCCGCGACCCATGCGGCCCGACGCTGGGCGTCGGAATGGCCGCTCAATGAAGTTTCGCCGCGCGCCACAAACCCCAAAATCGCGTTTTCGCGCGATTTGCACAACTCAATCATTGCCATATTCCGGCCAAAAGCGGCGTTTCCGCATGAAAACGATCGCCGAAATGCATGCAAACAACGCGAAAAATCAACGAAATAACGGGTCGAATCGAGCAAAAATCACGTCATCTCAGGCCCAATTTTTCGGTCTTGACACGGCTCTTCTGCGCATAGATTTTATTGCGGTATTTCCCTGCGCGCCGCGCAGCGCGGCCCTCCCCGTTTAGTGCGGGCAATCAGCGGGTAATGCGCGTCGAGACGCTGCCGCGAACCCGGTCCGCAATTTGCGTCGGGTTCGACATGTGATGCCCCCCGGCATTGGAGGTCGCAATTTGCGATCTCCAAAGATCGCCGGCGACTTTCACCTCTTCGCATATCACCCTGACAAACGTCTCGCCGCGTGTTATCTTATTGGCACCCTTGTTGGTCAAGAAAAGCAGCGTGATTTCTCCGAGGCCCCCAAATGGATTGTCCGGCCGAAGTCTTACAACTGATCGAACGTTTTGAACTGCATCGCGCGGAATACATGCGCGACAGCTACAACGAAACGCAAACTCGCCGCGAGTTCATCGACCCGCTCTTCAAGGCGCTCGGCTGGGATATCGACAACGCCGCCGGATTGGCCGAAGCTTATAAAGACGTCATTCACGAAGACGCGATCAAAGTCGGTGGCAAAACCAAAGCCCCCGATTATTGCTTTCGCATCGGCGGCACGCGCAAATTCTTTCTCGAAGCCAAAAAACCCTCCGCCAAACTCAAAGACGACAAGGGCCACGCTTTCCAACTCCGGCGTTACGCCTGGTCCGCGAAACTGCCGATCTCGATCATCACCAACTTTGCCGAGATCGTGGTTTACGATTGCCGCATCAAGCCCGACGAAAAGGACAAAGCCGGCATCGCCCGGACGATCTATTTTCGTTACGACGAACTCCCCGCCAAATGGAGCGAGTTCGCCGCGATCTTCTCCCGCGATGCGATCCTCAAAGGTTCGTTCGACCGCTACGTCGAATCGAATAAAAAGAAGCGCGGCACGGCCGAAGTCGATGCCGCGTTCCTAGCCGAGATCGAAGGTTGGCGCTCCGAACTCGCCAGAAATCTCGCCTTGCGCAATGACGATCTCTCGCAGCGCGACCTCAATTTCGCCGTTCAGCGGATCATCGACCGAATCATCTTTTTGCGAATCGCCGAAGACCGCGGCATCGAGCCGTACGGCCAACTCCAAGCCCTCCTCAATGGCGAGCGCGTTTACAAGCGGCTCGGCGAGCTCTTTCACGCCGCCGACGACCGTTACAATTCAAGCATCTTTCATTTCTCGCCCGAAAAAGGCCGCCGCGAACCCCCCGACGAACTGACCCTCGGTCTGGCCGTTGACGATAAAATTCTCAAAGACATTCTCCGCGGCCTCTATTATCCCGATAGCCCTTACGAGTTTTCCGTTCTCGGGGCCGACATCCTCGGCCAGGTTTACGAGCAATTTCTCGGCAAGGTCATTTCGCTCACCGCCGGCCACCGCGCCAAGGTCGAAGACAAGCCCGAGGTCAAAAAAGCCGGCGGCGTCTATTACACCCCCACCTATATCGTCGAATACATCGTCCGCCAGACGGTCGGCGAGTTGCTGACCGGAAAAACGCCCAAGCAAGCGGCCAAACTGCGAATTCTCGATCCGGCCTGCGGCAGCGGAAACTTCCT
>Ga0163144_10020408_pt1 | contig 13246 bp, 12 predicted proteins | sample OliLak19BULKMAT1_FD_123175 | JGI IMG/M metagenome (GOLD analysis project Ga0163144, IMG submission 123175) | Freshwater microbial mat bacterial communities from Lake Vanda, McMurdo Dry Valleys, Antarctica - Oligotrophic Lake LV.19.BULKMAT1 | ecosystem: Environmental > Aquatic > Freshwater >... | reverse complement strand
GCGCGACATCCGCGGCTACGGCCGCGACGTGCCCCAGGCCCAGTGGCCGAAGCGGGCCCGTGTGGCGGTTCAGTTCGTGCTGAACTACGAAGAAGGCGGCGAGAACAACGTGCTGCACGGCGACCCCGGCAGCGAGCAGTTTCTCTCCGAGATGTTCAACCCGCCTTCGTTTCCGGACCGCCACCTGTCGATGGAGTCGATCTACGAATACGGCTCGCGGGTCGGCGTCTGGCGCATCCTGCGCGAGTTCGAGAAACGCCAGTTGCCGCTGACCGTGTTCGCCGTCTCGATGGCCTTGCAGCGCCACCTGGAACTGGCCGAGGCCCTGATGGAACTGGGCCACGAGATCGCCAGCCACGGCTGGCGCTGGATCAACTACCAGCAGGTCAACGAGGTGGTGGAGCGCGAGCACGTGCGCATCGGCACCGACATCCTCCGGCAGATCACCGGCGGCGCCTGGCCGCTGGGCTGGTACACCGGGCGCGACAGCCCGGCCACACGCCGACTGGTGGCCGACCAGGGCGGTTTCGAGTACGACAGCGACTACTACGGCGACGACCTTCCGTTCTGGCTGAACGTCAGGACGAGCAGCGGCAACCTGCTGCCGCAATTGGTGCTGCCGTATTCGATGGACACCAACGACATGCGTTTCGGCCTGCCGCAGGGCTTCAGCCATGGCGACGAGTTCTTCGACTATCTTCGCGATGCCTTCGACGTGCACTATGCCGAGGGCGATGAGCGGCCTTCGATGATGAGCATCGGCATGCACTGCCGCATCCTCGGCCGGCCGGGGCGTTTTCTTGCGCTGCAGCGTTTTCTGGACCACATCGAAAAACACGACCGCGTCTGGGTCACGCGCCGCATCGACATCGCGCGCCACTGGAAAACCGTGCATCCCTTCGATGCCTCAAAAGCCTTTGTCTGGAGTTGAAATGAGCACCCCCGAACCCGCTGCGTTCACTGCCTTTCAGGGCGGTCACTGACATGCTGACCATCGACCAACTCAACCAGTGCACGCAGGCCGAGTTCACCGCGCTGCTCGACGGCACCTACGAGCATTCGCCGTGGATCGCCGAAGCGGCGTGGGCGCAGCGGCCTTTCGCGTCGCTGGCCGCACTCAAGCTGGCGCTCGTCAGCGTCGTGCGCGAGTGCGGCGCCGACACGGCCTCCAGGCCGACGACTGCGTCGTCCGCGCCCCAAGGGAGCAGGAGCAAAGCGGCAGAGCCACATTTGCGCATGAACCAGCTCACGCTGGTGCGCGCCCACCCCGAACTGGCGGGCAAGGCGATGGTCAGCCAGACACTGACGGCCGAGTCGACCAACGAACAGGGGCGTGCCGGCCTGACCGACTGCACGCCGGAAGAGTTGGCAAAGATCCAGCGCTTGAACGCCGCCTACAACGCGAAGTTCGGATTCCCGTTCATCCTGGCGGTGCGCGGGCCGCGCGGGATGGGACTGCCGCGCGCCGAGATCATGGCCTGCTTCGAGCGCCGGCTGGCCGGCCAGCCGGCCTTCGAACTCGCCGAAAGTCTGCGCAACATCCACCGCATCGCGGAGATCCGCCTGAACGACAAGTTCGGCGTCACTCCGCTGCTCGGCAATCTGGTCTGGGACTGGGCCGAGGAACTGGCCGCGCACAGCGACCCCGGTTACAAGGAGCAGGGTCAGCTGACCGTGACCTACCTGACCGAGGCGCACCAGAGCTGCGCGCACCGCCTGCAGTCGTGGATGAAGGATTGCGGTTTCGACGAGGTCGCCATCGACGCCGTGGGCAACGTCGTCGGCGTCTATCACGGCCACCATCCCGGCATGCCCCGCCTGCTCACCGGCAGCCATTTCGACACCGTGCGCAATGGCGGCAAGTACGATGGCCGCCTGGGCATCTTCGTGCCGATGGCGCTGGTGCGCGAGATGCACCGCGCGGGCCGGCGTCTGCCCTTCGGCATCGAGGTGGTGGGTTTTGCGGAAGAAGAAGGGCAGCGTTACAAGGCCACCTTCCTGGGGTCAGGCGCGCTGACCGGCCACTTCGACCCGGCCTGGCTCGAGCAGCAGGATGCCGACGGCATCAGCATGCGCGACGCGATGAAAGCCGCCGGCCTGCCCGGCACGCTGGACGCCATCGCAGCGCTGAAGCGCGACCCCGCCGCCTACCTCGGTTTTGTCGAGGTGCACATTGAGCAGGGACCGGTGCTGAACGAGCTCGACATGCCGCTCGGCGTGGTGACATCGATCAACGGCAGCGTGCGCGCGATGGTCGAGTTGATCGGCACCGCCAGCCACGCCGGCACCACGCCGATGGACCGCCGGCATGACGCCGCCACCGCGGCGGCCGAACTGGTGCTGTACGTCGAGCGACGCGCGGGTAGCTTGCCCGACGTCGTCGGAACCGTCGGCATGCTGCAGGTGCCGTCGGGCTCCATGAACGTCGTGCCCGGCCGCTGCCAGTTCAGCCTGGACCTGCGCGCCACCACCAACCAGGCACGTGACGCGCTGGCCGACGACGTGCGCGCCGAACTGGCCGCCATCTGCCAGCGTCGCGGCCTGGCCTTCACGTTCGAAGAGACCCTGCGCGCCAGTGCGGCGCCCAGCGCGCCGGCCTGGCAGGCGCGATGGGAGACGGCGGTGAGCGCGCTCGGCCTGCCGGTCTTGCGCATGCCCAGCGGCGCCGGCCACGACGCGATGAAGCTGCACGAGGTGATGCCGCAGGCGATGCTGTTCATGCGCGGGCTGAACGCCGGCATCAGCCACAACCCGCTCGAATCCATCACCAACGACGACACCGAACTCTGCGTGCGCGCCTTCGCGCAACTGTTGGAAGACCTGGCCAGGGAACACCCATGAACGACGAAAAGATCGACGCCTGGGTCGACGCCCATTTCGACGAGGAGGTGCACTTCCTGCAGGAGATGGTGCGTGTGCCGACCGACACGCCGCCCGGCAACAACGCGCCGCACGCCGAACGCACGGCGCTGCTGCTGGAGCGCATGGGACTGGTCGCAGAGTCCCATGCCGTGCCCGCCAGTGAAGTGCATGCGCAGGGTATGCAGTCGATCACCAACCTGATCGTGCGCCGCCTTTACGGCGCGGGCGGCCCGACCATCGCGCTGAATGCCCACGGCGACGTCGTGCCGCCCGGGGAAGGCTGGACGCACGACCCGTATGGCGGCGAGGTCGTGGACGGCAAGCTCTACGGCCGCGCCTCGGCGGTCAGCAAAAGCGACTTCGCGAGCTACACCTTTGCGCTGCGCGCGCTCGAATCGCTGGGCGCGCCGCTGCGCGGGGCGGTCGAATTGCACTTCACCTACGACGAGGAATTCGGCGGCGAACTCGGCCCGGGCTGGCTGCTGGAGCGCGGTCTGACCAGGCCCGACCTGCTGATCGCCGCGGGCTTCAGTCACCAGGTCGTGACCGCGCACAACGGTTGCCTGCAGCTGGAGCTCACGCTGCACGGCCTGGCATCGCACGCCGCATACCCGGAAACCGGCGTCGACGCATTGCAGGCGGCGAACCGGCTGCTGACCGCGCTGTATGGCTACAACGAGGTGCTGCGCGGGCGCCGTTCGGCCGTCGCCGGCATCACCCACCCGTACCTGAACGTCGGCCGCATCGAAGGCGGCAGCAACACCAACGTGGTGCCTGGCAAGGTGCTGCTGAAGATCGACCGCCGGATGATCCCCGAGGAAGACGCCGAAGCCGTCGAGGCCGAGGTGCGGACCCTGATCGAAAGCACCGTGGCGGGTTCGCCCGGCGTGCGGGTCGAGATCCGCCGGCTCCTGCTGGCACGCGCGCTGCAGCCCTTGCCTGGCAACCGCGCGCTGGTGGCCGCCATCCAGAAGCACGGCTTGGCCGTGTTCGGCGAGTCGATCATGGAGAGCGGCACGCCGCTCTACACCGACGTGCGCCTGTACGGCGCCCACGGCGTGCCGGCGGTGATTTACGGCGCCGGGCCACGCACCGTGCTGGAAAGCAACGCCAAGCGGGCCGATGAGCATCTGGAACTGAGTGATCTCCGTGGCGCCACCAAGGTCGTCGCACGCACCTTGCTGGACTTGTTGAGTGCATGAACGCCCCAGGCAAGCGCAAGTTGCCCTTACATGGTGCAAGACCCGAGACGCAGGTGTGCACAGAACTTGCAGAATCCGCTGATGCCCGTCCGCCTGCTGGTCTGCCTCCCTGCTGCGGTGGGCCACCCCGACACCGACCCACGCCAACCCGGAGTTCATCGATGACCCCCCGCCCGACTTTCCTGGCCGCGCTGACGCGCCGCGCCCTGCTGACCACCGCCGCACTGCTGGCGGCGCCCGCGCTGGTGCTGGCGCAGACGCCCACGCCCATCAAGTTCCAGCTCGACTGGCGCTTCGAAGGCCCGGCCGCGCTGTTCCTGGCTTCCACCGCCAAGGGTTACTACAAGGCCGCCGGCCTGGACGTCACCATCGACGCCGGCAACGGCTCGGGCGGCACGGTCACACGCGTGGCCTCGGGCAGCTACGACATGGGGTTTGCCGACCTCGCCGCGCTGATGGAATTCCACGCCAACAACCCCGACGCGCCGAACAAGCCGGTGGCCGTGATGATGGTCTACAACAACACGCCGGCCGCGGTGCTGGCGCTGAAGAAGAGCGGCATCACCAAGCCGTCCGACCTGAACGGCAAAAAGCTCGGCGCCCCCGGTTTCGACGCCGGCCGCAAGGCCTTCCCGATCTTCGCCAAGGCGAACAACATCACCGGCATCACCTGGACCAGCATGGACCCGCCGCTGCGCGAGACCATGCTCGTGCGCGGCGACATCGACGCCATCACCGGCTTTTCGTTCACCTCGCTGCTCAACCTGGAAGCGCGTGGCGTGAAGGCCGAGGACATCGTCGTGCTGCCGTACCCGGCGCACGGCGTCAAGCTGTATGGCAATGTGATCATCGCCAGCCCGAAGATGATCAAGGAGAACCCGGCCGCGGTGAGAGCCTTCCTGGCTTCGTTCACCAAGGGCGCCAAGGAGGTGATGGCCAACCCCGACCCGGCCATCGACTACGTGAAGGCACGTGACGGGATCATCAATGTCGACCTCGAGAAGCGCCGCCTGCGCATGGCGATCGACGCCGTCGTCGCGAGCCCCGACGCGCGCTCCGAGGGCTTCGGCGTCGTGGTGCCGGGCCGGCTGGCGTTGATGGCCTCGCAGGTGTCGGACGCCTTCAACACGAAGACGCGCATCGACCCGAACGCGGTCTGGACCGACGCCTTTCTGCCGTCCAGGGCCGAGCTGAACATCCTGCCGCCGGCCAGGAAATAAGGTGGACGGCGGGGCCTTCCGGCGGGATCCTGCGTGCCCGGCATCGCGCCGGGCCGCGCTGCCGTCAGTGAAAGTCCCAGGACAACTGCCACATCAGGCCGGAATTCCCGAGCGTGTTGATCTGCGAAGAGAACTGCCGGTTGAACTGCCAACCCAGGGACAGCAGCGCTCCCGGCGAGAAGCCGTTGTAGTTCAGCGGCACCTTGTCCTGGAACTCGCCCCGGTAGCCGTACAGCATGCCGGCCGACCATTGCCAGAACAACTGCGGCGTGTCGAGCAGTCCCTCGTAGCGCTGGCCGACGTAGACATAGCCGCTGGGCTGGCCGAAGGAGTTGTTGAAGAACGAGCCGCCGAAGAGCCAGCGGTCGTCACGCTGCAGTTCCATGCCGATGGCCCAGACGGGCTTGTGTTCCGCGCTGTAGTTGTAGTGAACCGTGTACGGCGAGGCCGTCAGCCGCCAATGGCTGACCACCTCGATGCGGGCGGCAGTTTCAGGCGCGTCGGGCGGGGCGGCGCGCGCGAACTGGCAGGGCAGGGCGAGAAGGGCGGCGCCCAGGCCCCGCGACAAAAGGTGATTCATGTCTATGATTCTCGCCGCAGTTCATGCGCCGCCGTCGCGATGGGCTTCGCGGTTGGGGTGCGTGCTGGCGCAGCTTCTGGCGCTGCTGCTGCTGACGCCGGCCCTGAGCGGCTGCGCCTGGCTCGACAGCAAACAGCGCGAACTCGCGCTGCGCCCGACGCCCGGCCAGCCGGCCGACTTCAAGGGCCTGCGGCCCGGCGACGAGCGTTATCTGGTGCCGGTGCCGGCGGCCAATCCGAACTCCACGCCGCAGCAGCTTGCCATGTGGTGGCTGCCGCACCCGGACCCGAACGCCCCCACGCTGCTCTACCTGCACGGCACCTTCCGCACGCTGTACCAGAACCTGCCGAAGCTGGACCCCCTGCGCGAGGCCGGTTTTGCCATCGTCGCGGTGGACTACCGCGGCTGGGGCGACAGCACCTACCTCGTGCCCTCAGAGGACACCATCATGGCCGACGCCCGGCTGGCCTGGACGGAACTGACGCGCCTGCAGCCCGACCCCGGCCGCCGCGTGCTGTACGGTCATTCGATGGGCGGCGCTGTGGCGGTCGACCTGGCCAGCCAGCTGCACGGCGGCAGCGACTATGGGGCGCTGGTGATCGAGTCCACCTTCAGCCGGATGTCCGACGTGGCCGCCGCGGCCGGCTTCTGGGGCCGCATCGCGGCCGCGCTGACGACGCTGAAATTCGACTCGGCTGCCAAGATCGGCCGGGTCGACGCGCCCTTGCTGATGCTGCACGGCACCGAGGACCGCACCGTGCCCATCGAGGTCGGCCGCAAGCTGCGCGACGCCGCACCGCCGGGTGTGCGCTGGGTCGAACTGCCCGGCTCGCACAGCCGCCTGCAAAGCCAGGCACCCGAGGCCTACCAGCAGGCGTTGCGGCAATTGATCTCCGAGCTGAAGCCGCCAATTGCTCCCATCAAGACCACCCCTTGACCCCCACCCGATCATGACTTCATTCGTCGATTTCAAGAACGTCTGGCTCGCCTACAACGAGGAGCTGCTCGCCCAGGGACACTTCGCGGTGGAGGACATCTCGCTGCAACTGGAGCGCGGCGAGTTCATCGCCATCGTCGGGCCTTCGGGCTGCGGCAAGTCCACCTTCATGAAGCTGACCACCGGCCTGAAGATGCCCAGCAAAGGCAGCATCCACATCGGGGGCCAGCCAGTGACCGGGCCGCTGAAGATCAGCGGCATGGCCTTCCAGGCGCCCAGCTTGCTGCCCTGGCGGACCACCATCGACAACGTGCTGCTGCCGCTGGAGATCGTCGAGCCCTTCCGCTCCAGCTTCCGCGCCAAGCGCAAGGAGTACGAGGAAAAGGCGCGCGAGCTGCTGAAAAGCGTGGGCCTGGGCGGCTACGAGGACAAGTTTCCCTGGCAGCTGTCGGGCGGCATGCAGCAGCGCGCCAGCATCTGCCGCGCCCTGGTGCATGAACCGCAGATGCTGCTGCTCGACGAGCCTTTCGGCGCGCTCGACGCCTTCACGCGCGAAGAACTCTGGTGCGCGCTGCGCGACCTGCAGGCGGCGAAGAAGTTCAACGTCATCCTCGTCACCCACGACCTGCGCGAGAGCGTGTTCCTCGCCGACACCGTCTATGTGATGAGCCGCAGCCCGGGCCGCTTCGTCGTCAAGCGCCACATCGACCTGCCGCGGCCGCGCGACCTGGAAGTCACCTACACGCCGGCCTTCACAGACATCGTGCACGAACTGCGGGGCCACATCGGCGCCATCCGCAAGCCGGTGAACACGGTAGGAGTGCCGCAATGAAAATGACCAGGGCGATGGAGCGCTGGTCGCCGCTGATGCTGGCCGCCGTGCTGCTGCTGATCTGGCAGGCCGGTGTCACCCTGTTCAAGGTGCCGGAATTCATCTTCCCCAGCCCCTGGCAGATCGGTGTCTCGTTCGCCGAATTCAGCGGGCCGATCCTGGAAGCGGCCTGGAAGACCTTCTGGGTCACGATGCTCGGCTTCGCGCTGGCCATCGTGGTCGGTGTGCTGCTCGGCTTCCTGGTCGGCTCGTCGCGCGTCGTCTACTCGGCGCTGTTTCCGCTGCTGGTGGCCTTCAACGCGGTGCCGAAGGCGGCGGTGGTGCCCATCCTGGTGGTCTGGTTCGGCATCGGCCTGGGGCCGGGCATCCTGACGGCGTTCCTGATCTCGTTCTTCCCGATCACGGTCAACATCGCCACCGGCCTCGCCACGCTGGAGCCCGAGCTCGAAGACGTGCTGCGCGTGCTGGGCGCCAAGCGCTGGGACGTGCTGGTGAAGGTGGGCCTGCCACGCAGCATGCCGTACTTCTACGGCTCGCTGAAGATCGCCATCACGCTGGCTTTCGTGGGCACGGTGCTGGCCGAGATGACAGCGGGCGACTCCGGCATCGGCTACCTGATGCAGAGCGCCGGCAGCCAGCAGCGTTTGCCGCTCGCCTTCGCCGGGCTCGTCACCATCGGTGTGATGGCGATGGCGATGTACGAACTCTTCTCCTGGGTCGAAATGCGCACCACGGCCTGGGCGCACCGCGGATCGCAGGCACACTGACAGGCGTTGCGCGCAAGAGGATCCGCCAGATGACCGATGAACAGGCGCAGCGCCACCTGAAGCGCGCCAACGGTGTGGCGCGTGCTGCCATGGAGGCCGGCCACCACCCGTTCGGCGCGCTGCTGGTGGCGCCCGACGGCGAGACGGTGCTGATGGAGCAGCGCAATGTCGACACCGTCAACCACGCCGAGGCCGTGCTGGCACGAGAGGCGGCACGCCTGCATCCGCCCGCCATGCTCTGGGGCTGCACGCTCGTGACCACCGTGGAGCCCTGCGCGATGTGCGCCGGCACGCTGTACTGGGCGAACATCGGCCGCCTGGTCTACGGCATGGACGAAGCCAGGCTGCTCGAACTCACCGGCAACCACGCCGGGAATCCGACGCTGGACCTGCCCTGCCGCGAGGTCTTCGCGCGCGGCCAGAAAGCCGTGCGTGTGGACGGTCCGGTGGCGGGCGTCGAGGGCGAAATCGCGGCGCTGCATCGTCACTTCTGGAAGCTCAGGTGACCACGCTCGATGCGCCTTTGGCGCTTCCACCTCGAGGGGGCAACGCTGGCGAACCGGCGGAGCCGGATTCACGCCGGCTGGTGGACTGCGGTGCCGCGCGTGTTGCGCCCGATGGTGTTCCACCGGCCCCCGGCTGGGTCGGTCATCTCGACCTGCACTACACGCGGGACGGCGAACGCACGCTGTCGATGGACCGCCACAGCGGCCCGCTGCGCGTGCTCAAGCGCCTGCTGCCCGAGGGGCCGGGCATCTGCCACCATGTGCTGGTGCACCCGCCGGGCGGCATCGTCGGCGGTGACCGGCTGGAAATCGACGCCCGCCTCGACGCCGGCACCCACGCCCTGCTGACGACACCGGGCGCCACGCGCTTCTACCGCAGCGCCGGCCGCCCGGCGGTGCAGCAGACCCGGTTGCGCCTGGCGGGCGGCGCGCGGCTCGAATGGCTGCCGTTGGAGTCCATCGCCTACCGTGGCTGCCTGGCCGAAAACCACCTGCGGCTCGAACTCGAACCCGGCGCCGAGGCGATGGGCTGGGACATGCTGGCGCTGGGCCTGCCGGCTGCCGGCCAGTCCTGGGACCACGGGCGCTATCTGCAGCATGTCGAACTGCTCGGGGTGTGGCTGGAACGTGGTCTGCTCGACGCCAGCGATGCCGACCTGCTCGACGGCCCGCTCGGCCTGGCCGGCCGGCGTGTGCTGGCAACCTGCTGGTTCGCCGCCGGCGGCGCTCTGCCCGGCGCACGCCGCGAGGCGCTGCTCGACGCGGCGCGCGCCGTCGTCGAACACCACGCGCCGGGCGGTGCTGCGCCAGACGGTGCCCGGGCGGTCGTCGCGGGCGTCACCGCCGTGCAGCCATCGGTGCTGGTGCTGCGCGCGCTGGCGGACCGTGTCGAGCCCGCGATGGCGCTGCTGTTGAAGGTGCGTGCGGCCTGGCGGCAGGCGGCCTGGAATCTGGCGGCCCATCCGCCCCGCATCTGGCGCACCTGAGAGGCCACCGCTACTGCTTTCAGACGCGTTCAGATGCGCTCAGATCGACATCTTCTGCCGCACGCCGTCGGCTTCCATGTCCTTGCCGCGCCCCCGCATCACCACTTCGCCGCGCTCCATCACCAGGTACTGGTCGGCCAGTTCCTCGGCGAAGTCGTAGTACTGCTCGACCAGCACGATGGCCATGGTCTTGCGGTCGGCCAGCATGCGGATGACACGGCCGATGTCCTTGATGATGCTGGGCTGTATGCCTTCGGTGGGCTCGTCGAGCATCAGCAGCTTCGGGCCGGCGGCCAGCGCGCGTGCGATGGCCAGTTGCTGCTGCTGTCCACCGGAGAGGTCGCCGCCGCGGCGCTTGATCATCTGGGCGAGCACGGGAAACAGCTCGAAGAGTTCGGCCGGAATGGCGGTGCCGCCGGGCTTCGAGGCCAGCCCCATCAGCAGGTTGTCCTCGACCGTCAGGCGGCCGAAGATCTCACGCCCCTGCGGCACGTAGCCGATGCCCCGGCGCACCCGCTCATAGGGCGTGGCGCGCGTGATGTCGACGCCGTCCAGCCGCACCGTGCCGGCATCCACCGGCACCGCGCCCATCAGGCTTTTCAGCAGAGTGGTCTTGCCCACACCGTTACGCCCCAGCACCACCGTAACTTCGCCGAGCCGCGCCTCGAACGCCAGGTTGCGCAAGATGTGCGAGCCACCGTAATACTGGTTCAGCCCCGAGACGGCGAGGATCGCCGTTGAGCCATCAAGCAAAGGCCGTGGATCCGGCTCCGCCGGAGCACTGGCCGAACGGCCCCCACGGGGGGTATCGAGCGCAGCGAGGTCGGGGGCTCCGTTACCTGCCAAGATAGACCTCCACGACCTTCTGGTTCGCCTGCACCTCGGACAGCAGGCCCTCGGCCAGCACGCTGCCTTCGTGCAGCACGGTCACCTTCTTGCAGCCCTGCGTGAGCGCGTCGACGAATTTCATGTCGTGTTCCACCACCACCAGCGAATGTTTGCCTTCGAGGCCGAGAAAGAGTTCCGCGGTGCGTTCGGTTTCTTCATCGGTCATGCCGGCCACCGGTTCGTCGAGCAGCAGCAGCCTGGGGTCCTGCATCAGCAGCATGCCGATCTCCAGCCACTGCTTCTGGCCGTGGCTCAGCAGGCCGGCGGTGCGCTGCGCTTGGTCTCTCAGGTGGATCAGCACCAGCACCTCGTCGATGCGGTCCTGCTGCGCGCCCGTCAGCTTGAAGAACAGCGAGGCGCGCACGCGGCGGTCGGCCTTCAGCGCGAGTTCGAGGTTGTGGAAGACGCTGAGCTGTTCATAGACCGTGGGTTTCTGGAACTTGCGGCCGACGCCGATCTGCGCCACCTGCTGCTCCTTCAGGCGCAGCAGGTCGATGTTGGAGCCGAAGAACACCTTGCCGGCATCCGGCCGGGTCTTGCCGGTGATGCAGTCCATCATCGTCGTCTTGCCGGCGCCGTTGGGGCCGATGATGCAGCGCAACTCGCCGACGTCGATGGTCAGGCTCAGCTTGTTCAGTGCCTTGAAGCCGTCGAAGCTGACAGTGATGTCTTCGACGTACAGCGCCACGCCCTGGCCGAAGTAGGGCTCTTCACTGACGAAACGCGGCTTGCCGCCGACCGCCTTGGCCTCGTAGGCGGCACGGCGCGCGGCGCCGGCCTGCATCAGGTCAGGCGTCATGGCCGGTCCTCACGCCCTCGGATTTGCGCCTGAACAGGCCGACAAGGCCATTCGGCAGGAACAGCGTGACCGCGATGAACAGGGCGCCGAGGAAGAACAGCCAATATTCCGGGAAGGCCACGGTGAACCAGCTCTTCGCGCCGTTGACGAAAAACGCGCCGATGATCGGTCCGATCAGCGTGGCGCGGCCGCCCACCGCAGCCCAGATGGCAATCTCGATGCTCGCCGCAGGGCTCATCTCGCCGGGGTTGATGATGCCGACCTGCGGCACGTAGAGCGCGCCCGCCACGCCGCACATCATGGCCGACAGTGTCCAAATGCTGAGCTTGTAGATGACAGGGTCGTAGCCGGTGAACATGACCCGCGTTTCGGCGTCGCGGATGGCCTGCAGCACGCGCCCGTATTTGCTGTGCACGATGGCGCGCGCCATGAGAAAGAAGCCGATCAGGACGAGACCGGTGATCACGCAGAGCAGCACGCGCGTCGCCGGGCTGTTCAGCGGCTGACCGAGCAGGCGCTTGAAGTCGGTGAAGCCGTTGTTGCCGCCGAAGCCGGTTTCATTGCGAAAGAACAGCAGCATCGCGGCAAAGGTCAGCGCCTGCGTGATGATCGAGAAATACACGCCCTTGATGCGCGAGCGGAAGGCGAAATAGCCGAACACGAAGGCGAGCAGACCGGGCGCCAGCACTACCAGCAGCATCTGCGCCACGAAGCTGTCCGACAGCGCCCAGTGCCACGGATACTCCTTCCAGTCGAGGAAGACCATGAAGTCTGGCATCGCGCTCTTGTACTGGCCGTCGGTGCCGATCTGGCGCATCAGATACATGCCCATCGCGTAACCGCCGAGGGCGAAGAACACGCCATGGCCCAGGCTCAGGATGCCGGTGTAACCCCAGATCAGGTCCATCGCCAGCGCGCAGATCGCATAGCAGAGAATCTTGCCGAGCAGGCTGACGTAGAAGTCGCCGAGGTGCAGCGCGTTGTCTTCGGGCACCATCAGATTGAGCAAGGGTACGAGCACGGTGATGGTCAGTGTGGCGGCGGCCACCGCGGCCCAGCCGCGTGCGCCGAGCAAGGCGCCGCGCGGTGCCAGTGCCGCGGCATCGGCCATGGCAAGCGACGGCGCCCCGCTCATGCCTCGGCACTCCGGCCCTTGAGCGCAAAGATGCCCTGCGGCCGCTTCTGGATGAAGATGACGATGAAGACCAGCACCATGATCTTGGCCAGCACCGCGCCCTGCCAACCTTCGAGCAGCTTGTTCAGCACGCCCAGGCCCAGGCCGGCGTAGACGGTGCCGGCCAACTGGCCCACACCGCCCAGCACCACGACCATGAAGGCGTCGACGATGTAGCTCTGGCCGAGGTCGGGGCCGACGTTGCCCACCTGGCTCAGCGCACAGCCGGCCAGCCCGGCGATGCCGGCGCCCAGCGCGAAGGCATAGGTGTCGACGCGTGCCGTGTTGACGCCCACGCATGCGGCCATGCGCCGGTTCTGCGTCACGCCGCGGACGAACAGGCCCAGCCTTGTCTTGCTGATCAGCAAGGCCACGCCCAACAGCACCAGCGCAGCAAAGGCCAGGATCGCCAGCCGGTTGAATGGCAACGTGAGGTTGGGCAGCACCTGCACGCCGCCCGACAGCCAGCTCGGGTTTTCGACGCCGACGTTCT
>Ga0163144_10020403_pt1 | contig 13248 bp, 19 predicted proteins | sample OliLak19BULKMAT1_FD_123175 | JGI IMG/M metagenome (GOLD analysis project Ga0163144, IMG submission 123175) | Freshwater microbial mat bacterial communities from Lake Vanda, McMurdo Dry Valleys, Antarctica - Oligotrophic Lake LV.19.BULKMAT1 | ecosystem: Environmental > Aquatic > Freshwater >... | reverse complement strand
CTGTGTCGTGAACGTAACAGTCACACGTGACGTCGCCATCCTCCAGATGGACGACGGTTCAGAGTTCCGGATCTCGGCAGTGCAGGCTCTCTCAGACGGAGAGCCAGAACTCAAGTGCGTGCAGACCGGTCTGCCAGACCCGGTCTACGACTGATTTTGCACCGACAGTGTACATCTGACCCCACTGTGATACAATAGAGACATGGACGCACAATACTACATCGCAAACTTCAAGGCCTCGCCCCTGTGGCAGGTCATGGTCGACACTGTCGAGGACAGCCCCTGGCACCGAGAAAAATCGGTGGCCGTTCATACCGAGATGTGCATCGACCAGTACCTGAGGCGCTTTGCCCCACATCGCAATGAGCGGCAGAACCGCATCGCCTTGATCGCCTTGCTGATGCACGACACCGGCAAGCCCCTGGCAGAGGAGACCCTGGACCGCAAGGACGGCAGCGGCACCTATCGTCGCTATGCAGGCCACGAGCAGATGTCTGCTGTCACCTTCACCGAGCAGTGGCTCACTGACCCTGTTCTGCGGGAACTCTTGACCGCTGATGAGGCGCGTCAGGTCCGCTTCGTGATCGAGCACCACTTGCCCTATGGCTTGAAGGACAAGCAAAAGGTCCAGGCGCTGCGCACCGCGGTTGCCCACACCTTTGGTGCAGACGAGGAGACGTTCTACGACTGCCTGAGGTCAGACTCGGCCGGTCGGGTAAGTGACGACCACGAGACCAAGTTGGCCAATGTCGAGGCCTGGATCGACGGCTTCAGGGCTGGTGAACTGCAGGTCAACCGCATCGATCAGTCGATGGGCAACTGCTATGTCTTGATCGGCCCATCTGGTTCTGGCAAGTCAACGTGGGCGCGGCAGATGTTCTCGGCCTCGTCTCGAGTGATCTCACTGGACGAGTACCGCCTGGACTTCTTTGACCAGACCTTGGGCGACCCAAAGGCAACCTACGCGGCAGCCTGGGGGCACGCTGTCGACAACGAGAAGGAGTTCAACACCTACACTGCCAAGCGGATACAAGACGACTTTGTCAATGCCAAGATCTCGCGCGGTCGGGTGTTCATCGACAACACCAACGCCTCCAAGAAGTCTCGTGCAAAGTACATCCAGGCGGCGCGTGGCGTTGGCATGAGGGTGGTGGGTGTGGAGTTTTGGAACACGCTGGAAGTACTGCTGGCACGTCAGAACACGCGCACTGACAAGTCCGTGCCCTACGGCTCGGTCAACCGGCAGTATTTTGCTCAGACAAGCAGCCTGCTGGGCAGCGAGGTTGATGAAGTCATCTTGGTACCGGGGTTTTAACATGAACAACACAATCAAAGCCATCCTTATCATCTTTGGCGGCGTCGTGGCGGCCGTCTCACTGGTCCTTGGCATCTCGCACTTTACTGACACCCATGCAATAATTGCAATCTGCCAGGTAGTTGTCTTGATTGGCGTCCTTGGCGTCCTGTACATTGTGGTTCTCAACGTAAAGCACTGGCTGGACTGTCGAGAAGAATAGAATCCTCAGAGGATTTAGGGTATGTAGAAGGGGACCGCGGTCCCCTTTGTGGCGCCCGTCGTCAACCTCTGTTACAGCAGGCTCCAACCTTGTAACAGGTTGGAAAATCTCAACTCCAGTATAGAATACATAAATAGACTGCAGACACAATAGAGTGCTCTGTATTTTATACTTTCAATCAACTTTACTTTTGGAGAAATAGCATGGCAAAGAAATCACTCGCAGAACTGTCCGCAGCCTTTGAACAGAAGGCATCTGGTACAGGGGGCGGAGACCAAACTTGGCGTTTGAAGTTCCCGTTCTGGAAGGCTCCCCACGAATCTACCTCAACAATTCGCTTTCTTCCCGATCTTGACGAAGACAACGCCATGGGCTTTCTCGTTGAGAACCTGACCCACGAGCTCGTCATCAACGGCAAGCGCGAGGTAGTTGCCTGTCTGAAGATGTTTGGCGAAGACTGCCCAATCTGCACGCTGTCGCAGAAGTACTACGACGAAAAGTCGCCAGACCACAACGAGCAGCTGGGCAAGAAGTACTACCGCAAGAAGAGCTACCTTGGTCAGGTTCTCGTCATCGACACCCCTGTCGAGCACGATGCGACCCAGATCGTCAAGCTCATTGACTTTGGCCCAGCCATCTTCAACCAGGTGCAGGCTGCTTTCAAGAGCGGTGACTTGGAAGAGGCTCCATACGAGCTCAAGGGCGGCTACAACTTCCGCATCAAGAAGACCAAGTCTGGTGAGTACGCCTCCTACCAGACCTCGACGTTTGCTCCCAAGCAGACTGACGTTGCTGATGACATCATCGGCGCAATCGAGCTCTATGACCTCAAGGCCTACCGCACCCCAAAGACGGGTCGTGACCAGCTTGAGGCCATGTTGGTTGCTGACCAGACCGGTGCAAGCCTGGCACCAAGTGAAGAGCCGGGCGCGGCAGCAGGTGCACCAGCCCCCGCGCCAGCAGCACCTGCTGCTGCCGCAGCGACAGGCGAGAAGAAGCTCTCGGTAGTTGAGCAGCTTCGTGCACGCCAAGCCGCAGCCAAGGCAGCCGCCGAAACATCGGCTGACTAAGTCACTTTGAAGTATGGAAGGGCTAGCACATAGCCCTTCCACTCTTCACCATCAGGAGAATCCATGGCACTACCATTCCTTACGCAGTTCAAGAAGGATGTAGCAAAGCTTGACACAGTCGGTGTTGGTCTGCGGACTACTGAACACTGGCTGAGCACAGGCAACTACGCCCTCAACCGCGCCCTCAGCGGTGACTTTGAAAAGGGCATTCCGCTCGGCAAGATCAACCTCTTTGCTGGACCCTCGGGCGCAGGCAAAAGCTTCATCGTATCGAACATCGCACTGCAGGCCCAGCGGGCTGGCTACCACGTCCTCTTCCTCGACAGCGAGCATGCAATCGACGTTGACTACCTGTCAAAGATCGGCTGTGACATTCGTGAAGAGGCGCTGACCTATCTGTCTGTTGCCACCATTGAAGACGTCAACCGCATCCTGGCCGAGTTCTTTTCGGGCTACACCAAGGCATACGGCAAGGACAACTACAGCGCGCAGAAGACAGTCATCATCCTCGACAGCTTGGCAATGCTGAGCTCAACAACCGAGTTTGAGAACTACGACCGCGACGGCACCATCAAGTCCGACCAAGGTATTCTGGCAAAGCGTCGCAAAGCCATGCTGAGGTTGGCAGTGGCCCACTTGGGTCGCCTGCCAATCACCATGCTGGTTACCGACCACGTCTATCCTCAGGACATCATGATGGGTGACGGCGCCTGGGCAATCACCAACTCGACAAAGTTCTCTTCCTCCATCATCGGCATTGTCACCAAGCTGAAGTTGAAGGACGAAGGCGTCGTCACTGGTGTGCGCATGCGGTTTGAGACCTACAAGTCCAGATTTGCAAAGCTGGGCACCAAGGTCGAGCTCGAGGTTCCCTACAACAGGGGCATGGCGTCTACGTCAGGCCTGCTGGAACTGCTCGTCGGCATGGGCGTTACCGGCAAGGGCACCCAGCCAGGTGAAAAGCTCTCGTACGTTGCTGAAGTTGGCGGCGAACGAGTTGTCTTCAGGGAAAAGGACTTCAGTGATGAGATCGCTCTCAAGCTGCTGAAGCACCCAGCATGTGCGCCAATGCTGGCACGCGGCGCTGCTAGTGAGCCAACCGAAGAAGACATCGATGCCATCGTCGACCAAGATGAGGCAACACCAACCAAGGGCCGCAAGGCCACTAAGACAACCAAGGAATCAGCATGAACCAAATCACCATCTCATTTGCCAACGGTGGCTTCGTACTTGAAGTCGCCCGTGAAGACAACATCACAGTCGAAGTCTTCGTATCACAGGGCAAGCTCATCAAGGCAGCCCGCGCCGCCATCGACGAACTGTCGCTCTTGCCAAAGAAGAGCGGCGACGAAGCTGCTGAGTAACCAGGTCAGGGCCTTTTGACGGCCCGCCATCTCAACATGCGAATTACTCTATGTGCCCGGTCCAAGATCCTCACGCTCTTGGAGCCGGGCGGCTCCTTTAGAATCCAGGTTACGACAGCTCCTCAAGCCGGACAACATGTCGACCTGATACCAAACTCTGAAGACAGGCCTTTTGATTGTATAATGCATAAGGTGCCGCAGATCGTTGCTGACGTTCAGACCATGAACCTCATGAGCGACCAGACGGTAGACTTCGACTACAACAATCAAGAGTTTGTGATTTGCAACCGAGCTAACGAATGAGCCCACTGTTAGATCTTGATGAGGCTCGGCTTGCCGAGCAGCTCTTTCCTATCATCGCTGGTTTCGAAGCGGACATCGCCAAGGCGGAGCCCCTCTTTCAAATCAGCGGTGCACGGTTAGAGCAGTTGGCCCGCGACCTTCCCCAGCACCAGGCTTTCTACAGCATGCGCAGCAGGGAGGCGCGGGCAATTGTCAAGATCCTTGAGGGCTTTCGTGACAAGATCGAGTCACGACTGCTGAAGAACCACATACAGGGCGCACGAGCATATAGTGCTCGTGAGAATCAAATCTTCATTGCTGGCACAAGCGAGATCGTGCAGCACAACCAGCTCATGCAGGAGGTCTCACTTCTCCAGGCACAGCTAGAATCTATAGTCGAGTCATTTGTCCAAATGGGATGGATGCTTGGCCACATTGTAAAACTAAAAGTAGCGGAGCTCAACGATGTCGTCCTCTGACCCCAAGTCCACACCGCCACCCAAGCCGGCGCATGGTGGCTACCAAACTAATGGTGCTGGAATCTACGGCTACGCTGCTGTAGGCCAGGGTGCTGGGTCAATCAATGGCACCATCACCATCCCAGCCAACCAGCTACAAGCCGGTGTCAACTCAGTGAGCCTTACAGCAGGCGGATTATTTGGCAGCCCACGACTGCCAGTGATGGTGTTTGAGTCAAGTCAAGGCCAGATTGGCGTGTACTTTTCTGAAGACGAGGGCAGCGCCACCACACGTGCACAGTTTGAGCCGGAGAGTGGCATCAGCGCCATCGAGACACTCAAGATTCAACTGCTGTTCAGCGCAGCCCAAGCGGGCCTGCAGCCTCAAATCAAGCCCGTCAGCTACATTCGCACCAACAACTTGGAACGCCACTTCCGCTTCAGCACGGTATAGCCTGTGAAGAAATGTTACATTACCGTTCGTGACGAGGTTTGGGCCACGGTATCTGGTCTTGACCCGGCTGATCATAAGATTTTGGTTGACAAGTTTTCTGTTCTTGTTGAGGGCGCTTTCTTCCAACCTTTGGTGAAAATGGGTCGATGGGATGGGAAAATAAAATTCCTGTCAGAGACAGGCAAGATCTACTTTCGCCTGCTTGACGAGCTCTGCACCTACCTCGACGCCTGGAACTACGAGGTTGAGCTGCGTGATGAGCGCCGACCAGTTGCTCCGCCAACAGTACGCATGGATACCCAGTGGTTTCTGCGCAAGCCCGAACACAAGCTTGGCGTCAACCTCAGACCATACCAGGTTGATGCCGTCAATGCGGCGCTCGACGGCACCTCAGGCTTCATCATCGCTGGCACCGGTGCCGGCAAGACACTTATCTGTGCCGCGCTTGCGGATGCCATGACGCATGAGGGATACAGGACCATGGTGATTGTGCCGTCATCTGACCTTGTGACTCAGACGGCAGCCACCTTTATCATGTGCAACATTGACGTTGGCACCTACAGCGGCAGCAACAAGGACATTGCGCATGATGTGGTGGTTGCAACCTGGCAGGCACTGCAGAACAATCCCACTATCGTTGAGAACTTCCAGTGTATCATTGTTGACGAGGCACACGGCGCATCTGCAAAGGTTGTTGGCGACCTCATCAACAACCACGGCAAGAACTGTGCATTCCGCTTTGGGTGTACAGGCACATTCCCCAAACCCAAGATCGACCAGATGACACTTCGCGGTGCCGTCGGTGAGATCCTTTACGAGATCTCTGCAGCGCAGCTCATTGAGATGGGTTTCCTGGCGCGGCTTGAGATTGAGCCGATTGAGATTCAGGAGACGGTGGATGAGGAGTTCCCCGACTATGGTGCCGAGAGATCCTACATCAACAAGAATGCCGGTCGCCTGGATCTCATCGCTGACCTGGTAATTAGCCGAGCCGACCAGTACGGCAACACCCTGGTGCTTGTCAACTCCATCAAGCAGGGCAAGGCACTGCAGAAGTTGATCAAGGACTCAGTGTTCCTTGAGGGCGCCACCGAGAATGAGGTGCGGGCCGAGTGGTACCACATGTTTGAGAATACCGACGGACTCATTGTCATTGCGACGTTTGGAATCGCCTCGACTGGAATCTCAATCGATAGGATTTTTAATTTTATGATGATTGATGCGGGCAAGGGCTTCATTCGCTCCATCCAGTCCATTGGTCGTGCCATTCGCAAGGGTCGCGACAAGGATGAGGTGCACTGCGTTGACGTGCACTCAAGCCTCAAGTGGGCCAAACGACACTTCAAAGAGCGCAAGAAGTGGTATACTCAGGCCAAGTATCCAGTGCTCAAGACGACAAAGGTAAATGTGTGAAGGTCATTCGCAAGATTGGAATTGGGGACCTGCAGCACGTAAGAGGGGAGCTGTTGTCCATTGGTTTTATGACCGCCCCGCACATGGAAGCGCAGCTTGTCGGCGCCTGCACGGCCGGCAGCCAGCTAACCATGATGATGCGGGCGCACGTCGCCTGCCAGCTCGAGCACGAGAGAGCTCACCAGGCCACAGTCACTCGCCATGCCCACCATCAGATACTCTGCTATGCGGCACCTGGACTGCCCGCCCACATCATTGACTACTGTGACATGCTCATTGAGGTTGGACCTGAAGAAGTAGTCACTGCCAATGATGTAGAGTGTGCTATAATTGAAACTTGGAACAGACACGGTGGTCGCTTTACTGGCGGCAACTTTGGCGGTCTCGACTCACTCACACTTCAACGAATGTATCTGCCATGAAGATCTTTGCTCGCATCTGCCAGGCTGATGTGCCTAATTCAGCTGGGCGCATCTATCCACGTGCAGTGCTGGAAAAGATTGCCACAAAGAACGTCTATGCAACTCTTGGCATGCCTGAGGGCACAGCTGTAGAGATGGAGAAGGTTGCCGCACTTGTTGGCAACTGGTCATTTGACTCTGAAGGTTACCTTGTTGGTGAGGTGGCTGTCATGGGCACAGCCAGCGGGCAGGTGCTGATGGAGACCGTGAAGTCAGGTGGAGGCTGGGACTACCGGCTGGCAGGAATTGGTACCGTACAGGACAACGTCGTAAGTGACTTCCGAGTCATTAGTATTGGCGTTGTCCCCAAGGGCCAGGGTTCGTAAGCACATATTCAGTATTACTACCAGGAGAACGTTATTCAAATCTTATCTGAGGTTTCCCGTCCATACATCATCGACAGCCTGACAGCTCCCATGGGTGTCAGCCACTTCTGGTCATTTAGTGGCCACATGATGGATTTCAAGCTGGAGGAACTGTCCTACCTCGAAGAGACGATTGGCCCAACCGTCAGGGTGCGCGTACAAAATCTCGAGATCGACGTTCCTACAAGTTGGCACATTCTCGCAGTCGACCGTGAGACCTACACAGTTGACTCCATTCCCATCCCAAGCATTGCCACGTTCGAGCATGACATCATGCTGTTCTCCCCAAACGACGGCAAGCTGGTAACGACCCGCCTCAACGTGGTTGACTTCAGCCCCAAGGCGTCTGTCTACCACCCAATGGTGCCCAAGGGTTCTGCAATGGTTCACCCAACCGGACCCGAGCTCTCTCACGGCAAGTCAATCTTCTACGGAATCGTGATGGGCCCACATGATCTGCATCGCTGGATTGGGCAAAAGGCTGTTGGGGACATCCTAACATAGGCCCTGGATATAGGCCACCTGGCACATCTTGACATAAATAAACAGTCATCAACCAAGGAGACTTGTTATGTCAATTCAAGTAATGGAAATCCAAAAACGCCTGGCCTATGAGCTGGGTGCCGAGTTTGAAAGCGCCCGTGCGATCCGCGGTGAGTTTCTGGCAGTACCAGCAGTACCAGCAGTTGTTGGTAGCCCAGCAATTCCGGCTGTTGGGGCAACCCCAGCAGTACCAGCAGTACCAGCCAGCTCAGGCCTTCCAGGCCGTGCAGCAGCACCTGATGCAGCAGCTATCAGGGTGTTGGAAGTTGCAGCCAAGGATGCATTCTACGTTGCACTGGCTCTGCGTAGCCGTGGCGTAGCATCTGGTCCAGCACCTGCTCAAGCCAGCTGGCAGACCCCAGCCATCAGGCCGTAATACCCGTTGGTCCCCGGACCAGCACGCTTATCTGCCATGTGTAGAAAAGTTAAGAAGCCGCCCAATGGGCGGCTTCTCCGTTTCCGCCCTAAATAACCCAAACACTGGAGAAACCCATGTCACTCACAAACACCGCCCCTCTTGCAGCTGCCGAGACTGCACGCGATGCTGCAGCTATTTCACTCAATGCTGTTGTGGTAAACCGCGCGCTGAGTGCCACTGTATTGACTGCTCAGGGAGTACTCACCAGCGCGCAAACCGCGTACGAAACTGAGGTGTTACTGCGCACTCCGGGTGCGGTGGGGGAACTTTCGAGCTATACACCATAATCCGCCCGGCCCGAGATAAATAGTCCTCCAACAAAAAGGACACATAAAATGACACTCACACGCCAAGATTTTGCAGCAGCCGCCAAACTTATCGGATGTGAAACCGAGGCCGTGATGGCTGTCACCGCGGTTGAGTCGCGCGGATCCGGTTTTGATCCCGAAGGATTCCCAATCACCCTCTTTGAAGGGCACTGGTTCCACAGGCTTACCAAGGGCAAGTTTACCACTTCTCACCCCACCCTTAGCTATGCAAAGTGGACTCGACAGTTCTACGGCAAGAGTTGGAGTGTAGAAAAGGCGCGTCTTGCAGCTGCGGTAGAGCTTGACCGCCCAGCTGCTCTGCAGTCAGCATCATGGGGAATGTTCCAGATCATGGGCTTCAACCATGCGGTCTGCGGATTCAAGAGCGTGCAGCCTTTTGTTTCAGCGATGTGCAAGAGTGAAGCTGTCCAGCTAAACATCTTTGCAGAATACATCATCAATTCCGGTCTCAGTGACGAGCTCCGCGATCACCGCTGGGCAGACTTTGCGCGTCTGTACAATGGTCCCTCGTTTGCTGTCAACAAGTATGACATCAAGCTGGCTGCGGCCTACAAAAAAGCGCTGGCTAAAGCCTAATCCATCCTCTATTACACTATTTGTTGGTTGACAACAGAGTATAATTGTCTCTGGCATATGGATAACGACACAACTCCTCCACGCATCTTTAGTATTGTGACCTCAAGCAGGGTACAATACAACATGGACTTCGTGGAATACCTCATCACTCAGGAATCTGACCGCCGCAAGGCTGGAGCGGGCCCTGCTATGACAGCGTGGGAAACTGGTGAGTTTCGACGTAAGCTAATCGGCAAGCTAATTCTCCAAGGCGACGCCGACGCTGCAGTCAATCTCCGCCCACAGACAACTCGAACTTTACTCAAGGGATAGACAATGCAACACAATGGAGAAACAAATGCTGTATGAGACATTTATCGCGAAGTCGCGATATGCCAGATACCTAGACAATGAGAGCCGACGTGAAAATTGGGGCGAGACTGCTACCCGATACATGGACTTCTTGGCTGCGCACCTGCAGACCAAACACGCCTACAAGATGCCAGTCGAGCTCTATGATGAGCTGCGGGCTGCAATCACCAACCAAGATGTCATGCCATCGATGCGCTCGGTCATGACTGCTGGTCCAGCGCTCAAGCGCGACAACACGGCCGGCTACAACTGCGCCTACCTGCCTGTGGATGACATCAAGTCATTCGACGAGGCCATGTACATTCTGCTCTGCGGCACGGGCGTTGGCTTCTCGGTAGAGCGCCAGTACGTCAACAAGCTGCCTGAGATTCCAGAGCGCGTGTATGACAGTGAAACTACTGTCGTTGTAAGCGACTCAAAGGAAGGCTGGGCCAAGGCGCTGCGCCAGATCATTTCTCTTCTCTACTCCGGTGAAGCGCCGAAGTGGGACACTTTCAAGGTTCGCAAGCGGGGCGCCCGTCTCAAGACGTTTGGTGGTCGTGCAAGTGGTCCCGAGCCGCTCATTGCGCTGTTTGAGTTTGTCGTCCGCACCTTCAAGAATGCACAGGGTCGCCGGCTCAACTCGCTTGAGTGCCATGACATCATGTGCAAGATCGGCGAAGTTGTCGTTGTTGGTGGCGTGCGCCGCTCGGCAATGATCTCCCTGTCAAACCTCTCTGATGACCGCATGCGTCACGCCAAGAGCGGTGCCTGGTGGGAAACCAATGGCCAGCGTGCACTTGCCAACAACAGCGCCTGCTACACCGAGCGTCCAGACGTTGGTGTGTTCATGCGCGAGTGGCTAAGCCTCTATGACTCCAAGTCAGGCGAGCGCGGCATCTTCAACCGCGAGGCGGCTGTCAAGGTTGTCAAGAAGAACGGTCGTCGCGACCCAGGCTTTGACTTCGGCACAAACCCCTGCTCAGAGATCATTCTGCGCCCATACCAGTTCTGCAACTTGACTGAGATCATTGTTCGCTCAGGAGATACGGTTGAGACGTTGAAGAACAAGGCTCGGATTGCCACCATTCTGGGTACGTTCCAGTCGACCATGACACACTTCCCATATCTGCGCAAGGTATGGCGGGACAACACCGAGGCAGAGAGGTTGTTGGGCGTGTCAATGACGGGTATCCTGGACAACCCCCTGTTCAACAACCCTGATGATGCAGACCTGCCAGAGCGCCTGGAGACCTTGCGTGAGCACTGCGTCTCGGTCAACAAGGACTTTGCTGCAATGCTGGGCATCCAGCAGTCTGCTGCCATCACAGCCGTCAAGCCATCGGGCACAGTATCTCAACTGGTTGACAGCGCAAGTGGTCTGCACCCGCGTCACGCCAAGTACTACTACAGGCGCGTTCGTTCAGACAACAAAGATCCACTGACACAGTTCATGATTGCCTCGGGCATTCCCAATGAGCCAGACGTCACCAAGCCCGCCAGCACGACAGTGTTTACCTTTCCAAAGAAGGCACCAGACGGTGCGCTGCTTCGTGAACAGCTTAGTGCTATCCAGCACTTGAAGCTGTGGCTTGTCTTCCAACGCCACTACTGTGAGCACAAGCCCTCAGTCACCATCAGCGTGACCGAAAAGGACTGGCCAGCGGTTGGTGCATTCGTGTGGGAGTACTTTGATGAGATGTCAGGGGTGTCATTCCTGCCCTATGATGGTGGTAGCTACCGTCAGGCCCCATACGAGGATTGCACTGAAAAGCAGTTTGAAGAGATGCTGGCAAAGTTGCCAGCCAACCTTGACTGGGACAGTATTGTCGAGGTTGATGACAACGTCGAAGGCGCACAGATGCTGGCCTGCACGGCTGGCGGCTGCGAGATCTAAGATGGTTGACAGCCCCTGCATTGGAATCTGCCAGATGGACAGCGACTGGTGCATGGGCTGTGGGCGAACTCTTGAAGAGATTACTGACTGGGCAAGCCAGTCAGATCATGACAAAGAAAAGGCCCTGGTTAGAATCCAAACCCGGCTCTTCGACAATCAAGGAGATTGACATTGTTCCACGTTTACTCAAAGCCTAACTGCCCATTTTGCGACCAGGCAAAGGCACTCTTGACTCTAAAGGAGCTGCCATTCAGGGAATACCTCGTAGATATTGGTCAAGCCAAGACGGCCGACAAGGCGTATGTGACTCGAGATGAGCTGCTGGCCACATTCCCCGGAGCTCGCACGGTACCACAAATCGAAATTCGAGTTGATGGCCATCGGCAGTACATTGGCGGCTTCACCGAGCTGCAGCAACACCTCAACTAAACGCGCGAATTATAGCATTAGTTGCTAGATAGCGCACGCAAAACCAAAGGGACCTACGTAGGTCCCTTTGTCTTGCCCGAGAGACTGGGTCATAAATAGGATCAACCTTCTGGAGCCCCTATGAACACCCAAATAATTTCCTCTGCACTCGTAATAGAGATGTTTGGCTTGCAGTTTAATGTGATGGCGCTAGCCATTCTATGTGTCTTGGCAATCATCGGCTTCCTGTTCTACAGAATGCAGAAGACTGAAAAGCTTGATTTTGCGGACATGATCACCAAAGATGGCCGAGGCGTATCACTCACCAAGATACTGCAGTTGGTTGGCGGCATGACAGCAACATGGGTAATCATCAAGCTCACCCTTACTGGCGGTCTTACTGAGACGATCCTGGGCATCTACCTGGCCTATGTCGCCGGCGTAGAGGGCTACTCAAAGTTTGTTGCTGCCAAGTACAACTACAAAGAATCATCCGTCAAAGACGCCCGCGCTGCCGCCGCCGCCGAAGAATCAAAGGCGTAACATCTCATGAAGATCCCCTACCGCCAAGGTATCATCTCCGCGTACAGCATTGGCAGTACTGCCCTGTTCCTTCAACCAGCAGTAACGCCAAACTTTGTATCCCTCAACGTCTCGCCTACACCTACTCTGGTGTCGTTTGCCCATGCGGGCGCGGACTACCTGTCACTGTTTGATCAAGACGTTCCCGCCGCCTGGGGTCCTCTTACGCCAGGGGTGCCGAACTTTCTCTACTGGGAACTCAATCTTCAGACTGCCGTCCCACAGTTCAGGATCACCCTTGTGGCGCCCGTCTCTGGGCCTGTTGAGCCTGTCAATCCTGTTGTCGATCAGCACTGGTTTGACACCGCTCGCACCACCATGTTTGTATGGAACGGGGCAAAGTGGAATCTCAAGGTTGCTGTGTTTGCCGGCAGATCGCCCAACGGCAGCACAGTCACGCTTATCCCTGAGGCGGTGGGTGCCTCACAGGTCGGCATCTCTACTGAGTCAGACCCAGGCTTTGTCATGCTGGACGTTATGGGACGCCCACTGCGTGGCCCAAACCTGACATTCCTGACATCGACTTCGCCAATTCGCATTCGCACTACCTCTAACACCTCAGGTGTCCTGGCCATTGCCCCTAATGCATTCATCCCAGTTCGTGCGTCTGAAAACATCCCACGCTTCAGCCTTGTGTATCTGTCAGGTGAAGACGCTGTGGGTCTGGCATCAAGCAACCCAGCTCTTGTATCTCCCCGCATACCTATCGGTGTAGTACAGGAAGACCTAGGCGTAGGCGAACTTGGCAACGTCACCATGTCAGGTGAATTGCAGAGTGACT
>Ga0163144_10020402_pt1 | contig 13248 bp, 16 predicted proteins | sample OliLak19BULKMAT1_FD_123175 | JGI IMG/M metagenome (GOLD analysis project Ga0163144, IMG submission 123175) | Freshwater microbial mat bacterial communities from Lake Vanda, McMurdo Dry Valleys, Antarctica - Oligotrophic Lake LV.19.BULKMAT1 | ecosystem: Environmental > Aquatic > Freshwater >... | reverse complement strand
TCTTCACCGGCAGCAATCTTTAGCAGTTCTTCCCCTCCCCTTGCGTCACATAAAGTATGCTTCCACGATAAGATTAGCCAGGTAGATCGTTTTCTTGGAATAATTACGCAACGCGCCAAGCAATCTAACTGTGCCAAATGCGTATCCGGGCAAAAATTCTCAAAGGCACCCGAATATGCCCCTGAGGTTACGAGCAGTTGTCCATTTCCATCTGCAGTCCATCTAGCACTGCGTCCGAATCTACCCGGTGTAAATCGTAACGTCTTTAACACAGAAATCACTGAACTTCTGTCGCAGTTCTCCCTGACTGTCGTTTCTGTCAGATGCCCGTCAAGTTCCACAAGTAAATGACAAGGAGCTTTGTCAGCACCAAGTACATCCATTACGCAATCAATTGAACGGGCATTTGCAAATAACACAATGTTTCTCTGTTTACTGATTATCAAACGAATTAACTAAAGCCTTAATTGATACTAAGCCAATGGCTGGAATCGAAGATAGTGATAGCTGTCGACCCATGCAACGCTCAAGCTCCAACACGATTTCTAATATCTGAAAGGACTCGATGTCGTAATCATGAAACAATGAAGCAGCATCTGTGTAATCTGAGACACCTAATTCTTCACGGACAAAATCAACAAGTGCGGCTTCAAGTTTCGACTGCAATTAGTGCTCCTAGATCTGAAAGATAACCCTTTATCAAAGCTTTTGGTTCTCCCCAGTCAGTAGTGTTGCCAATGGAATCTTCAAAATTACGAGATCTGGCAAAGTCTCTGATCTCAACAGCTAGCGCTTTTAGAAGCTGAACCTTGCTTTCAAATCTTTCGCAAAACTCACCTGGTTCAGGAATTGAAAGTTGTCGATTTAAATCAAAGAAATATTCACTGCGGAAAAAATTAATTCTACCACCGTTGGTCAAAGGTTCATCGCAGGTAGCCCATTTGCGAAAAAACCCTTGCATCTTCTGATTGACATCTGACATTTGATCCAGAACATCTCGTAGGCGAACAAGTAGTTTTAAATCTACCAGCTTTTGTTCGAAAATTAAAGGAGCTACACAGGACCAATAAATCGCATAGTCCCAAACGATTTTTAATGGCATAACAGCGGCATTACCAAAAAGTTGATATTGGTCCTCGTAAGCTAACAAAAATTGTTCAAACATATTTAGGTAAATTTGGTCACACAGCATGACGCGCGCTTCAATATCTTGACCCGCTTTATCTCGTAATATAAAATCAGTTATGAATGTGTTGCTAATACATATAAAGTCGCTCCCCGGAGAATAAAATGGATCGAGAAACACTCCTGCCTCGCCAGTCAACGCCCAACGATCCCCTGAAAATACTTGCTTACAACCGTAGGCGTAATCTTTAATAAATAAAAAGTCAGCTATTTCTTGTCGATCTAGGTGTTGGGCACATTGAGGCTCATGCTCTCTCAACCAAGAAAGAGATTTTTCATATGTTGAAATTGTATGGGATGGATGGAAATTTTCATCAGCAACAATACCAACGCTGGTAAAACCACTAGCTAATGGAATAAGCCAGACCCAATAACCTTCTCCCATCAGATGATTTGTGGAGTACCAACGAGATCGTATTCCGTTTTCCCATGACTTCCACGTCGGGTCAGTGCACCATTCACTTAAATCGAATCTGCCTTTAACTCGCCACCACGAGGCATTGCAATTGTGAGTTACTTTTTTTTGTAATTTCAGTCTGCGTTTTAAAAATCCGTTCCTACCGGTTGCATCAACCACCCAGCGAGAGTTAAAAAACTTCGTTTCCCGATCCACATCAATTGTAACCAAATGCATTACGCCAGAACTAAACTCTACATCTTTCACTATTGCTGGCGCCAGAAAACTTCCACCCAACTGTATAATTTCTTTTCGCAGATGATTTTCTAAACGTCCACGATCAATTTGATAGGTCGCGGTAGGTGCGTGGATATTCACACCTAACTCTAGCCTAGATTCAATTGCACTGCGGTCATCGCCTAAAAAATATCTAAAACCAAATTTCTGAAGGTGTTGTGATTGGATATGGTCCTTAAGACCTAAGACATTGACAAGGTAGTGGGCTCCGATTTCTACACAAGACTCTCCGACCTTGAAAGCTGCCTCTCTTAAAGGACTGGGCAAACGATCTACGACTAAGACTTTTAATTTTGGATCGGCTCGCAAAAGTTGAACTGCTAAAGTGCCCCCAGCTAGCCCGCCTCCCAAAATCACCACATCTAGCTCCGCCTGTAGGTTATGCATTAAACGCCTTTATTATTAAAGAAGTGTTAACGCCGCCAAAGGCAACTGTATTACATACCGCTGCTGTAAATTTAGCAGGTATTCCCTCTGTCATGACATGAAATAATCCATCACATTCCCGATCTACCTGCTCTAGATTTCGAGTAGGTGGAATCCATTCCTGACGCATTGCTTCAATAGTTGCTGCAAATTCTATAGCACCACAGGCACCAAGAGTGTGACCTAGGTGCCCTTTAAGTGAACTTACTGGAATCTCGTTGCCGTATACATTTGCAGTCGCTGCGGCCTCGGTCGCATCACCGGCCAGTGTTCCGGTGGCATGTGCATTTATATATCCTATATCCCGGGTCCTCAGCCCACTTTGCTTTAGCGCATCTATAAAACATTTCTCTATAGTTGGTCTATTCGGTACGGTTATGTGAGAGGCATCGCAGTTGGTGCTAAAGGCTACCACTTCGGCCAGGATGTTGGCATTCCTTGCTATGGCATGATCCAGATCTTCAAGTACAACGGTACAAGCACCTTCTCCGACAACCATCCCATCTCGCCGCCTATCAAATGGGCGAGATGCAGAGTGTGGATCCTCACATTCTAACGAGCATGCGCATAGCACATCAAACATAGCGGCAACTGCTAGGCTAAGCTCCTCCGCTCCTCCACAAAGCATAATGTCCTGTGACCCATTTAATATTGTTTCATAGCCATAACCAATCGCCTGCGAGCCGGATGTACAGGCGGTCGATGTACATATCAACCGCCCTTGTGCGCCAAAACATAAAGCCACATGAGTAGCGCAAGTATGTGCCATTATTTTATGATAAGTACCAGCAGATAGGCCGCGAGTGGAACTAGTTTCCATAAATTTTCCAAATTCTACAAAGCCCTCTGCCGCACCAAAACCAGACCCATAAGCGACACCAATCCTTGACAAATCGATTGTCCCAAGATCCGTCAAGCCAGCATCATCTAGCGCTTGGGAGGTAGCTACGAGCGCGTATTGTGCAACCCCACCCGTACTGCGCAGTAATTTCTTGGAAAACTTAGAAATGTCAGGAGTAACGGCTAGTGGAGCAGCCAGCCTAGTCTTTAATCCATCACATTCAGACCAATTCTCCTGCAGACGAACTGCACTTTCATTTTTTCTAAGCGCCTCGAATAGATCTTGGCGAGAATTTCCTAAAGAGCAAAGCACACCAACACCGGTAATTACTACTCTTCGGCTCATATTAGACCGCCACTTAGGGTCAAAACCTGACCAGTAATATAGGCGGAGTCCTCTTGAAATAAAAACGTAACTGCACCAGCAACTTCGTCGACCGTAGCTGGTCTTCCAAGGGGTATTACTTTACTCATCTGCTTAGCAACTTCGTCGCTAAGCATTTCAGTTTCAACTGGCCCAGGAGCAACGCAATTTACTGTTATCGCTCGCTTCGCCAACTCCCTAGATAAAGCCTTTGAGGCTCCAATCAGTCCCGCTTTGGCTGCGCTATATGCTACTTGGCCACGATTGCCGATTATTCCAGATAACGATGAGAGGACAACAATTCTTCCTCCAGCTCTAAGTTGGATCATAGGTAAGACAACGGGCCTTAGCACGTTAAAAAAACCACCTAGATTCGTGCCTATGATATGATCCCAATCTTCTCCGCTCAATGCTGGAAATGGGGCATCGTGAGTAACGCCAGCGCATAGGACCACCCCATAATACGCGCCTTTGGTCACGATATCATGCTCCAAGACTTTTATTGCCTGGTCACGGTTTGCAATATCAAAGGACAGCATGTGCCGTGATGGGATTAGTTTTGATAAAGTTGCAATTGTTTGCCTCGCATTTTCACTGGAGGAATCGCGTCCATGCAACACCACGTCATATCCAGCAATCAGCAATTTCTCTGCTACCTTGCGTCCAATACCACGCGTAGATCCTGTTACTAACACTCTTTTCATGGTACCTCAAGAACTGTGCACTCTACTTTAGCCTGTAAAGCATTATCCTTCATTGTTCGAACATAACCAGTTATCTGATAAGCTAGCCCAATCGGCTGACTCCATTCTACCTCTATGCGTAACACGTCCCCACTAACCGGGCGAGTGGCACTGTACATCTCAAGAGTTTCTAGCTTTGCGATCACCCCTTGTCTCATTTTAGCATCTGCGTTGTACCCAGATAAACACCTACCAAGAATGGCTGCTTGTCCGACAAGTTCTAAGCTAGCTTCCTGAATAAATCCTCTGTTTTTGTCAATCATAAATTCAGTATTCCCAACCGTAGACAAAGCAACAATACTTAATTCTGTTATTTCAACAATCGCATCAATTCCAATAAGTTCTACACCATGAGGTAGAAATTGTATAATCTGCTCTTTAGTAATGATACTTTTCACCGCGCTCCTATAACCAAGCAACAATTGCTTCCACCGAATCCAAAAGAGGTACTAAGTACCGCTAGGCCACTTTCCAGATTAGTTTCACGTGTTGCTAATGCTATTTCGGGTAACTCAGGATCACGTTCGCCATCGAACCTATGTAGAGGTATTTTTTTATGCTTTAAAGCCAAACAAGAAAAGGCCGCTTCTAACGCTCCAGCTGCGCCCAAAGCATGCCCGGTAAGTGGCTTAGTGGAACTGCACGGAATATGTAGTCCAACTTCTTTGGCAACAGCTTTGGCTTCCATACTGTCATTAAGAGTTGTGCCTGTGCCATGCAAGTTAATATAACCGATCTGATCCAAATTCAGTTTAGCGTCTGAGATGGCGGCACGAATTGTTGCGGCTGCACCAAGGCCATCGGGATGCGGGGCAGAAATATGATAAGCATCTGACACCTCACCAACTCCTAGCAATGCAAAAGGAGCATCAAGATTTCTTGCCAGCATAAAGATCGCACCACCTTCGCCAATGTTGAGGCCTTTGCGATTCTTGCTAAAAGGGTTTGAAATCTCTGTTGAGATCAATTCAAGGGAGGAAAAGCCACCAACGGTTAGGCGACAAAGTGAATCAATTCCTCCGGTCAATACGACATCACAAACATCTGCATCTATCAGTGCACGAGCACTTACAAAAGCTTTCGCAGATGATGAACATGCAGTAGACACAGTATACGTTGGTCCCTTTATTCCTAAGAAATCGGCAAAGACTCTGGCTACCGTGCCGATTTCTTGTTGTTGATAATGGTACCAAGATGGAAAAGAACTCTTGCTATCTCGTTCAATGAAAGCATCCTCAGCTGCAACAATTCCCGACGTACTGGATCCTAATACAACACCGATTCTCTGGGCTGGAACTTTACGTCTGACCTCCTCAACTGCTGCTCTTGCTTTATTGGCAAGAAACAAAGCCAGTTGAGATGTTCGAGAGGCAAAGTGCAAAAAATCCAGTGGAATATCGGGAAGTTCAGCTTGCACTAGGCCAACTATGGCATCACCACAAGGCGCGAAAATTTTCTGTTTTCTTAAGGGTGATGGTCCAGTGGAAAAAATGGCCTCGCAAATATCGCTTTCTTCACCACCTAATGAACTAACACTGCCAAGCAAAGAGAGTGAGTATATGCCCATGATAGTTATTTATTGTGACAAATCAACTAAAAATGAGACCGAATAGTATTCAAAAATCGATTTATAATCAAATTTAGTCTGGAAAATTATCTGAAACCTCTATATAATCATTTCGCGCAAGGATAACGTTAAAGAATCTACATATCAGGGAGATTGTAATGAAAAGATCACTTATAAAGGCTACCGCATTTTTAATACTATGTGGATCTTTGACAGGTTGTGTGATTGGAACGAAAATGAAGTTTTCTGACACTTCGTTACAGGTACCAACGACAAAAGGAATGATCTTAGTAGGTGCTTTAGACCGTAGGCCGTATGTAATTAGCGGAGAGAAATCTCCAAAGTGGGTTGGCTTACAAAGAAGTGGGTTTGGCATTCCGTACGGCGTTCATACTAGCAGTGGATTACCATTAGCGACAGAATTTAGAGATGGATTACAAAGGAACTTTAATTCAAGTAAATCTGTGAATATAAATTCTAATTCAAATTTTGTAGAGCAGTTGAAGAGCCTAATGGCCAAAGAAACTGCTCTCGGCGAGAGCAACACGAAGGGTTTACTGCTGGTAATAAATCAGTGGAAGACTGATGTCATGAACAACGTTAATCTATATTATGACTTGGAACTGATAGCCTTAGATAAGAATGGTAATGTTGGTGGACGGGCACAATTAGCCTCGAATGAAAAACTTAAAGGCAGCTTTTGGAATCCCGTTGCGGCCTCTGAGCGTGTCGCTAAAGAGAAGCTTAAGGCAGTTCTAGACAAGCTATTGATGAGTCCAGAAATAGCAAGAGCGCTTGCCGGGTAAAAATAGAATTACTTGAATGCGATTAACGAAAAGTCAAGGTGTGAATTTCGATCAACTGTTAGCATGTGCTCGCTGGAAACAGCAGGTGACGCCAACAGAAACCAGCATTCACATAACGCTCATAAGCTTGCTACTGAATTGTTGCTGGAATTAGGTGTCGTTAACGCCAAATTAGTGCGCGGTGATGTCGGTGAGCCAATCTGGCCAGTTGGATTCTCGGGATCAATTTCACACTGTCGAATAGGCAGAAGAGGTAAATCAAATCAAGCTCTCGTCGCAGTTGCTGTATGCAATGCCGGTCATTTAATTGGTATTGATGTTGAGTCAATCGAACGTTGCGCCCAAGCCCGGCGAATTCAACACATGGTACATACAGTCGAGGAGCAAGCTCTCCTTGATCAACTCGGACAAATTGGATCTCTATTGGGATTTTCAGCCAAGGAGGCAATTTATAAGGCACTCTATCCAAGCGTTAAAAAAAAATTCGGATTTTCTGCTGTGACACTAGTCTCGATCGGCCATGAGTTTCTAGAATTCAAACCGAATGATTTTCTCATTCAGCACGGATTCCATTTCCTGCCACCGGTAGGGTGGAGGTATCTTGAAGAGAACGCAATTCTAACCCTGCTACATCATAAATAGTATCATCAGAATTAAAAAGCCTATGTATTACACTCTATGAAATCATCCTATAAATTCTAGGTAGAGATATCTAAGTTTTCTTATTGAATTTTATTAAATCTTATCTCGATAAAAACAATCAACTACTACCCTTGTGCCAAGGGTTATGGAAGTTAAAAAACTGCTCTGGCCATTTTCTGCAGTTATTTTCAAGAAATGAAACATATTGTTGAAAAATTTCCTGGACTCGTTTTTCTCGGGTCGCCTCGTTATCTAAATTAAACCTACACCATTTCACTAAAAACTCGTCACTATCAGCTTGATATGCTGTCACCACGGCGAAAACGGGGACCTGAAGTACGGCTGCGAGAACAAATGGACCCTCGGGAAAGCGAGCAACTTCCCCAAAGAATTGGTGCTCCAAGAATCTTTCCGAACTGCCGGGTGCTGATCGGTCTCCCATTACTCCTAAAAGGGCGCCTTGGTCAATTTTTTCGCGTATGGAGATTAATGCCGCTACGTCAAGAGACTCTACCCCCAAAACATCGGCATGAGCACCTGGCATAACAAGTTCAAGAAGGCCTCGAAACTTCATAGCGTTTTTAAGATACATCAAGGCATATAGTCGCATATTTTTTTTTGTGCGTTGCAGGGCGCGACTGGCTTCAATAGGACCAAAGTGTGCCGTGAATACCACAGCACCTTTTCCAGTCGCGATCTGTTCATACACCAACTCGGCGTTTTCAAATTTAACCAATCTAACATCAATCTCGCCCCGCCATCCCCTGATCGCATCAAGCATTGAATATGCAAATAACAAGAATGTTCTGAAAACATGGTGATATGGACTACTTACGGCAACACCCTGATTATTAAAATGCTTACGACTTTCGAGAATTGCTATTCGCGCCCGTCGGGCAAAGAACAGAAAAAAAAAGCATATAGGGTAAAGAACTAAACGCATTCCTCGCCTACCTAATAAAAGGTAAACCCAAAGCAAAATTCTAAGCCCAAAACTAGATCCTAACTCACGCCTATCAAACCATTCTTCCGAACGCTGAGGCAGTACGCTTTCTAACAGTAGGCGCACATGCAACCCGGTTAAGGCTAAATTGTCTCTAAGATAATGAAAATGTGAGAGGCCATCTGGTGGGTAGACCACTAATGTTTTTACATGTATCACCTGCCCTTTGTTCCAAATGAAACGTACAACAATCTCTATATCAAAGCCCATTCTTAATGAAATTATTCTATTAAGAAGAACATGAGTTTGGACCAAAGGATAAACTCGTAGACCACACAATATATCAGAAACTTGTTTACTTCTTGTTTGCAGGCGGACCAACATAGTTGATAATTTTCTTCCCCAAACACGTTCCCAAGGTGCATTTTCATCGAATGTTGGCAGTCCCAGTATAATTGCCTTCGGGTTAGCTCTTGCCTGCTTCAAAAATTCCTGTGCATCATGCGAATTGTGCTGTCCATCAGAATCAACTGCTAAAGCGTGAGTGTATCCACGTGTAACGGAGTCTTGCATGGCACTGACTAAAGCTGCTCCCTTGCCCGAGTTGTGACTATGTCGAATTAAAATGACACTAGATTTCAAATCTTTCAAGGTAGCCAAGCTTTCAGGATCATCACACCCATCATCGACTACTATGACTGGCAGCCCAATTTTTTCCAACGCGGCGACAACCGCTAGAATTCTTTTGCCGTGATTATAATAAGGCACTATTGCGCAGGGTTTGAAACTGGAACCAAGTATCGTCTTCATGGATCTTTAGACCGAATGAAAAAACTACCTTTGGTCGCAATATTTTCCTCAACTGTGTTCGTCATCAGGAGTGAGATAAAAAAATCAACAAAGTTAGATTTTTCTTGTATATACAGCATCATTGTTTGGGAGGGAGTGATCGGTTTTATAAATTTTACAGAGGAAAAGGAACCAATGGATCTAGCTGGCGTACTATTCTCGATAACCTCTCTCACCCACAGTAATTGCATAAAACCAGGCAATATCGGCTTATTAGGAAAGTGGACCGAGAATATTGGCCAGCTGTCGCATACAAACATCTGATTCTTAAAATGAAATGAACCAATGCTCATTATTTCCGTGTTTGCTTGGTCAAAATGATCTCAAAGCGTTCGATAAAATCTTGCAGATTAACGATATCCGGGAAATCATGCGGACTTAAATTCAAATCATACTTTTCGCTAGTTACAGATAATAAATCGATCAAATCGATGCTATCTAAATCCAGATCTTTCACTAACTCAGCCTCAGCAACAATCTTTTCAGGCGAAATCCCAAAGAGCTGCTGTAATAACTCCGTCATTACCAAAAAAATTTCCTTCTGAGTCATGTGCGCGCTTGTCATGTTTAAACCTTGGATGCTGCCACAAATTTGGCAAGGTTACGAACGGACGAAAAATTGTGTTGCATATTTTGATCCTTGGCATCAAATTTAACGCCATATTTTTTTTGAATTGCAATACCAAGTTCTAGAGCATCAATTGAATCCAAACCTAGCCCAGCCCCAAATAGTACCATTTCAGACTCAATATCTTTAGCACTAATGTCTTCGAGTTTTAAAGTCTCGACAATGAGTGACTTAAGCTCTCCCTCAAGTGAATCATCATCACTTGTCTCTTGGCCTTGCATAATGAAAATCTCCAACTAGCAAATTTAAGTTCGCTAATAATGTTAGTTCAGAGGAAACAACCAATTCGGTTTCACAAACTGAGGTATGTTTATTCTCGGCAATACTAAATGTTTTCTTGGCGATTTTCAATATCTAGGGATCTACCGCGCCTCCATGTTCAGTTCATTCAATTTGGAGGCAAACATGTCCTCTAATTCTGCGGTTAATGTTCGGCTTAACTTGCCCAAAGCTTGGCCCTTCTCCATCGACCAAACCGGCTGAAAATATTCGATGTCGATTTCTATCAAGCGGTCAGGTGTCTGATACCACTTTGATGTACGACCTAAAATCAACGGCCGACACACTATGAGGCCAGCAACAACTGGGACGTTTGCTTCAAGAGCAAGTCGAGCAGCGCTACGGTGAAATTTGCTTAATGGACCCCTTGTTCCCTCAGGAAATATCACCACTGGATTACCATTATGTAATTCATGTTTGCCTTTCTCCAAAATTTCTTGAGCGCTTTGCGCCACAATAAAATTTAAAGAACGCAAACCAACTCCATAAACTATAGAGTGAGTCAATTGGCGCTTTGCAACACAACAGCTATTAGGAATCTGCGCTATTGGGATGAGCGCGTCAAACATTGTAGGGTGGTTATAGATTACAATACATCGACCTGATGGTGGACAACCTTTTGTAGTAATCTTAAATAAACCCAAGAATTGAAGAATATTGAGATAGAATCTAACTGTTTTAGAGGCCACCACGCGCCGCGTCAAAACGGTCGTTCCAAAAAACATCAATGGCACAAGTACTAAACGTGAAAATGTAAACGTTCCAACAACGAAGATCAAATAAGCAAAGAGAAAACGAATTTTAAGGAGGATTAAGTTAATTGAACGATCAACCCACATCGGCTTTTTTTGCCTAGTTATAGCTTAGCTCTAATCGAATATCATTCTCCAAATTTGCAATCCATCCGGAGTAAGCTCTGTGAATCACCTCGTTACCACGATTATCAAAGCCCTGTAGTAAATTACTGCTTTCGACCAACATGATCGTAATGTTATTTTTGGAGTAGTTGATTTGAATTGTGGCTCCGACCTTAGCGGACCTCTGATACCGTGCAACTATCATCCCCGGTGTTTCACGAACTAAGACCCACCTTCTTGCTCGTAGCGCGCGCTTTATAGAGTCAGATGTGGTGGTTATTTCGACAGAGCGTACTTCAAAGCTTGGATTTACCAAAGGAACTTTTCGTGCACAGCCTAAAGACAAACCCAACAATGCGAGAATAAAAGAAGTCAAAAGCATACTCTTAAGAATACCATTTTTTACTTGCATCACCCACGTTTGAAAAGGACGAAGAATTGCAATAAATAATTCTTCAATGTACTTTTATCATTTATTTTCACTGCTGTATAGATAATTTGCAATATGACTTTGGTACCGCAAAATAATAAAATTGATTTCCCCACATTTTCTGTGAACCGTTGGTTTGCTTGGGCACCAGGTCTCGATTCACAAGACAAGTGGCTGAATTGGTATATTAACGGAAGTCAACCTTTAACGCAGGACGGTACCGATCCTTCTATGGAATTTCTACCTGTTGAGATGCGAAAGCGATTGAGTAGCCTGACTAAAATCTCACTTTGGTTGGCATTTAATATACTTTCAAAACAGGAATTGTCGAGTACTTACACAGTTTTTGCTTCACGACATGGCGAAAGTCGATTCACAATCGAGTTGCTTCAACAAATTTTTAAAAAGGAAACCCTTTCTCCGATGGCGTTTTCACGTTCCGTTCATAATACCAGTTCAGGAATATTTGGTATTGCTGCAGGTAATAGTGCCGCCTCAACTTCTATTTCAGCGTGTGAAAATACATTTTCTATGGGCATGCTGCAGGCGTCAATAGCACTAACTAGATACGAACAAGTGCTTTACGTAATGGCGGACGACAAACTTCACTCTGATTTTGTGCAATACGTCAACGAGCCTTGGGGAAAGTACGGCACTGCATTTCTACTAAGATCTGGCAAAGAACAGTTTTTACTCAAAGAAGATCCTTTGCTCCCACCGTCTGTATTATTTCTCCAAACTCAGTTAAGTAAGCATTTATATGGTGGAAATAGCTAAATTAGTCACAACAAGCTGCGACCACCACTCCTCACTCTGCTCAGGCATCCTGATCTTTTACCCCGCTACCGCAATTCGATCAGTCTAAGTCATAGCAAACTTTATTTGCGGTTTTGCGAATAAATTATTAAAAATCTCTGTGACTGCGGTGGAGAGATCATAACTTCCGCTTAACATTTTAGTTCCCGACTCAGTGCTACTACCAAGTAGTTTCTTACTGGCATCATAAACTTCTAAGTTAAGTTCGTAGAACAGACGGCCGTTGACGTGAAGATCTGTTTTCCATTCACTCAATGTAATGAATACTAATCGCTCATTTACATTCATAGTATTACCAGACAAAAAATCGGCTCTAGATTGAAAAGGGGAGATGATTTCCTGGCGGACGTCTAAGCCATTCTTAAGTAGAGTATCTCGAACCAAGGAACCAAAGTCGTTTGCAAGAGGATTGCCGGTAGAGGTCGATAGGTTATAAGGAATCCCCATCAAAGACCTCATCAATCCTACAAAGTGTGAACCTTTGTTATTACTTAGAACATAGTCACGCTGGTCGTGCATCACCACTACTGTCTTCTTCGGTGACTTAACATCTACTACAAAATTTGAAGCCCCCAGGTAACTTGTTGTTCGACCAAAAGCGCAACCTGACAAGCAAGAAACTAAGACGACTATTGCAACTCTCAAAAAATATGTTATCGAATTCATTAACTTCTCCATTATTAATTTGCGAATTGCAATTTAGTGGAACAATATTATCTTAGTGCCTTTATGTCAAAAATCTTAAGAAGCCCCTCCGGCCCGCTAATTATTGCATCTATAACAGGAATATCCTGTATTCGGTCAAAATTAATGATTTGCATGCTGAGTCACAACTAAACAACCCATTCTTAACACATTTCCAGACACCTTGATGTCTCCTACAAAAATTCGAGCACCTGGGATCTTTTCCATTGACCGTCGTACTGCATACGAATTTCATCCCGTGAAAGTTTTTTCGAAACTTTTTTCATTGTTTCGTTTCCAGTAAACATAAAAGAAATCTTGGGAGATTATAGCATTATTTTGATTATTTAACCAGAAATAGTCGCTCCGCCGCCTGCTCAAGCACATCTTCTGTTTTGGCAAAACAAACTCGTACGACTTTATGCTCGGCGTTATTATGATAAAAAGCAGACATTGGAACTGTTCCAACTTTGGCATTTTTAGCGAGCCAAATGG
>Ga0163144_10020401_pt1 | contig 13248 bp, 15 predicted proteins | sample OliLak19BULKMAT1_FD_123175 | JGI IMG/M metagenome (GOLD analysis project Ga0163144, IMG submission 123175) | Freshwater microbial mat bacterial communities from Lake Vanda, McMurdo Dry Valleys, Antarctica - Oligotrophic Lake LV.19.BULKMAT1 | ecosystem: Environmental > Aquatic > Freshwater >... | reverse complement strand
TTAGATAAGCCTTGTGTGAGCAGGGGAGAAAGAAACTCTGCATCCTCATCGCTGAAAATTCTCATCGGCTTGCTGCCACCAGCGGACATTCTCGAAGATCCTTTCACGTCGTCATTGCTATATAACCCCATAATGATCTTTGTGATGGTCTGTTGATCGATCACGGCAGGATGGCTGGCGTCAAACGCCCAATCGTCCACTTCTTCTATGTAGACCTTGCCATTCACGTTCTGAGTGAGTTCTGGTCCACTGGAGCAACCGCTGCCGACGAGGGCAAGCGCAGCAATTCCAAGAAGGCCGCGCATGATCGGTCGCTGCACATTCGCTAGTGGGAGATAGTTCTTCATCGCCAGGTTCCTTCTTTCAGAAATGGGTGTGCAGGGTCCGTGGCACGATACTCTGTGGCAGCGCCAGGGTGATTACCAGATGCCCAGGCCCATCAATGCCATGCTGAGTGCAATCCATCCGAAGATTCCCAGTGCAATCAGGGTTTCCAGGCTTATGGAGGTCGCTGCTTTGTCTTTCACGCTGGGATCTTGTTTCTCGCTCATGTCCCGTCTCCAAAAGAGTGAGAGAGTGCGGTTACGTAGTCGATGATTCCATTGGTAAGCAAAGACTATGCCTTTAGAAGAGATGAAGCAGACGGAGTGATAGGCACTTGCGATGACAAGGGAAGAGGGGGATAAATACAGAATGGGCTGACTAAATTCCGATACAAATCAATCAGGAATGTCGTGATTGTAAGTACTTGATAATATAGATATAAGTAGTAGTACGGCAGCGAATTATTTTATAGATTCAAAACAGGGAAGTTCCCGTTCTCATGCCGAGAATGATGTGGATGACAACCGCGATTTCTTCATGCGAGGCAGGAGGGGTTAGGGGCCTTATGGACAGATTTCGTTCAACGCTGTTCGTTTTTGGAACCTAGGAGTCTGTCCGACATTGACCGTTCTACTACGGCGAACGATCCGCGACCATCTGCGTCGTTCTCGGCCCGAAAAAATCCTCAACGTACTCCAGCGAATACGCCTCCGGTTTTTCCGTGCCTGCGGCCTCGCATCTGGCCGCACCTCCTTCGCCTCGTTACGAAGGCAATGTCGGACAGGCTCCTAGTCACAACAATGATTTTTGGAGAAGGACGTAGGGTGGGCACCAGCGATTCAATTCATCCGTCTACACAGGAAGCCACGGCTGCCCGTCCTCCGCAGTAGTCTGCTACGGAGGATGGATCAATCTGTGGAGGAATCGGCAGCGGGTATCTTCTGAAGCCTTGGCGAAGGAGGACATGCGTTCAGCCTTTGTAGCTGAAGCTACAAAGACGGAATAGACTCGGTGGGTTTGGCCGAAGACACCAGAGGGGCCATGGCTGTATAGCCGTGGGGCTCCACCGATGGACGTTCCGCATACAACGTCGTGGACGACGCATCGTAGATGGCCAGGGAAATCATGTCTCCCGGTTGCGAGGGCACGGTGCACTTGTCCCAGATGACGGTGATGTTGCCATCCGATTTTCCCATGCCCTGTGCGGCGGATCGTTTCGCATCCCCTTCGACCAGGACCGGAATGGTCGTCTTCAGATATTCTCGGTTGCGTTCGTAGGCAATGTTCCGTTGAAGGTCGAAGAGCCGTGTCACCCGTTCGGTCTTTACCGTCTCGGAGACATCGTCCGAAAACTTGCGCGCGGCGATGGTGTTTTTTCGTTCCGAGTACTTGAAAATAAATGCTGAGTGAAACCGTGTTTCCTCAACCAGCCGGTAGGTGTCGGCAAAGTCTTCATCGCGTTCTCCGCAGAAACCACAAATAATATCGGTGCTGAGGACAATGTCTGACCGCAAGGCGCGTATACGGTCGACTAAGGCGCGATACTCTTTGTTGGTATAGGTACGATTCATCAAGCTGAGAATGCGGTCGCTGCCGGATTGGAGCGGCAAGTGAATTTGTTTGCAGATATTGGGGTGTGCCGCCACGGCTTCGAGCAACGAGAGTGGAAAGTCTTTGGGGTGCGGGGAGGTGAATCGCACGCGTTGGATGCCTGGTACATCCGCCACGGCCGTGATTAAGTGCGCGAAGTCCCAGTCGCCGGACCGGTAGGAATTGACGTTTTGACCCAGGAGCGTGATCTGTTTGTATCCTTGCGCGGCGATCCGGTGGGCCTCCTGAACGATTCCCTCCGGATCGCGGGACCGTTCACGGCCTCGCGTGTAAGGGACCACACAGAAGCTGCAGAAGTTGTCGCAGCCTCGCATGACGGCGATCCAGGCGTTCACCCCGTCGGTTCGGTCTGGTACCACATCGTGATAGGTTTCATATTCCGACAGGTCGACCGCCAGCCCCTTCTGATCCAACCCCTCTTCTTGCGCTCGCATCGCGTTGCGGATCAACATCGGTAGCTGGCGATAGGCATCGGGTCCGGCGAGGACATCGACCAGCGGTTGAATATCCGTCAGCTCTTCTTTCAGGTTTTGCGCCATGCAGCCGAGGACACCGACAACCAATGGGCGTTGCCGCTTGAGTTTCTTCAGCTCAGATAAGTGTTTATAGACCTTATTGTGGGCATTTTCGCGAATGGCGCAGGTGTTCATCAGGATCACGTCTGCGCGCTCACGCTCGTCGGTAAAGACAAATCCATCCTGTTTCATCAACGAGCGAACGAGCTCGGAGTCGTACTCGTTCATTTGACAGCCGAAGGTTTCCAGATGCACATGGGTCGGGGCGGATGGGGCCTTCATAGAACTGGTACTCCTCGTACGGGTAGACGTTCTGTCGTCAGCTGACCCACAGCCCAACGATCCGATGCCCCGGTAATACGCACATCTTTTAGGTGATTGGTGTAGTCGATGCTTGAGAGCAGACCCACTTTTAAAAAGTTTGCTGTCATCCCTACTCGGAAACCGTCCATGACTCCTGACTCGAACAGGACGGATACGGTGGATCCGATATACCGTTCTGCAAAGGCCAGGCGTTTCAGGCGGGACAGATCGGCGAGTATTTTTGCACGCTGCCGAGCGACTGCAATCGGCACCTGGTCTGGCAATTTCATCGCCGCGGTGCCGGGCCGTGGTGAATAGGTAAAGACATGGAAATACGAAAAAGGGAGCTCACGCGCGATGCGCAAGGTCTGTTCGAATGCGTCATCAGTTTCTCCGGGAAACCCCACCATCAGATCGGTTCCCAGCCCAAGGTGGGGTATCGCCGCTGCGGCCCGGTGGATCAGATGGATATACTCATCCACATTGTAGGGGCGATTCATGGATGACAGGATAGTGTTATCTCCGCTCTGTAGGGGAATATGGAGATAGGGGCAGAGCTTCGATCTGGAAGCCATTCGGTCTAAGAGGGCGTCCGTGATCGTCGTCGGCTCAATCGAGGAAATTCTGATGCGTTCGAGCCCTTCGATTTTCTCTAACTGTTCGATCAACCCGAACAAATCGAATTCGCCCTGGTGATATTGTCCGACGTTGACGCCGGTCAGCACGATCTCTCGGTAGCCCCCTTCAGCAAGTATCTCAGCCTCTCGGATCACATCATCCAGGAGGCGACTCCGCTCATGCCCGCGCGCGAAGGGGATGAGACAGAAGCTGCACATCACATTGCAGCCGTCCTGGATCTTGAGCAGCGCTCTTGTTGAGTCCGGTTCGCCATACTCCGGCAGGGCAAAGTCCTCCCGGTCGATGGTGCGGGTATGGAGCACTTCCGGATCCGGTTGCTTTTTTAGAGCATTGGGGGCTGGAAGAAACGACGGCAAATCCCATTTGAACTGATTGCCGACGATCAGATCGATTCCAGGAATGGTGCGCAGCTCGTGAGCGCCGGTCTGGGCGTAGCAGCCGGTCACCGCCACAAAGGCATCGGGGGAATGTTTCAACGTCTTGCGGATGACGTAACGACAGGTCCGTTCTGCCTCGTCTGTCACGGAGCAGGTATTCACGACGAGCAAGTCAGTGGGTTCACCGAACTCGACGACATGGTAGCCATCTCGTTGCAGGCGAGATGCGAGCACCGCTGTTTCTGCCTGGTTCAGCCGGCAGCCGAGTGTATGGAGAGAGGCACGTTTCATGATAGGTGGCCATTATAGGGAGATCCTTGCGATAGGAGCAAGGATCTCCTGCGAGTTCTCACCCGCCTACGCAGGAAGCAGCGGCTGCCCGTCCTCCGCAGTAGTCTGCTACGGAGGATGGATCAAGCCTGGAGGAATGTGCAGCCTGTGTCCTCTGAAGCCTTGGGAAGATGTACCTCGACAGGTTTCGCCGAAGACATCAGAGGGACCATGGCTGCCACGCCGTGGGGCTACAGGTGTAATAGCTCAGACTCGATTTGACGGTCAGTGTTGGCTTAGGTCGAGAGTCTGGATTGAGGAAAGGCAAGAGGGACCGTCGCGCACTGGCCGCTCTCGGCCAAGTGCGGAAGTTCGGCGACGAGATCGCACCGCCATAAAGCGGTCCTCAGCCCTATCGCATTAACGTTCGCCATCACCGGCGGGATTGGGCGACGCGCCAAAGGCGCGTTGACCAAGACCGTCCGCGTTGATGGCGAACGTTAGGCCTTCTTTCTCAATGTCGTCACCGCCCACTCTGCCCGCGGATCTTCGATCTTCAGTTGCTTGACGTTTATTTTGGCCATGATCTTTTCGTACTCTGCTTTCTTGCGCTGATCCATTTCCGGGTCGGCGTCGCTAGGAACCCATGCGTGCAAATACACAACCTGCTGTATTTTTGCTTGAGCCAATTCCTTTGCGCACCCAAAGCATGGCTGCATTGTCGAATAGATTGTGGCGCCCTCGACCGCTATTCCAAAACGAGCAGCTGACAGAAGTCCATTCTGTTCCGCGTGCACACAGATGCACAGATCGTATCCAGTGCCACTGGCAAATTGGCCGTTGAGATTCTTGCACCTGAGACACCCGCCATCTAGGCAATTTGTCATGCCCTCGGGCACGCCGTTGTATCCAGTGGAGATGACGCGATTATTGCGGACTATAACAGCGCCAACGCGGTTTCCAGTGCAATTGGCTTTTTGTCGCACCGCAAAGGCTATGCCCATGTAGTACGAATCCGCATCTGGTAGCTGTTCATCCATACGTGATGATCTCCTGACTTGAAGGCCTAGCTATGTTTAGGCCGATCCGCATAAGAGCCGGATCTGCCATTTTCTGTCCGTATATCACACCACTACAGTTCCTGAAGAGTACGCCATGCTCGTTGTCGTTTCAATGAATTGCGACGGTGGGACCATTTATCACGGGTTCTTATGCGGATCGGCGTAAGCCCCCCCCTCTGATAGCGGGCAGTCGTGTACTTCTGCTTTGGGTCGGATTCCGGTGGTCGAAGAACGGCCAGGAGCGGAAGTTCGGCGCCGAGAGCGCCCGCCGTAAAACGATCCTCAGTTCTGCCGCATTAACGTTCGCGTTAACCGGCGCGCCGCTTTTGCGCGTCCATGTTGAACGCGTTGTTCGCCTTATATTGCCTGTCCACCTGGAGCCGGGACTTGAAGCGGCGGCTGGCCTGCCTGTTGCTGCATTTGTGGCGAGGTCATAAGAACGTGCTGGGCCTGAAGGATGAACGCCATTCCATTCTGGTTCTCGATGATTTTGAATGCCGCGGTGCTGGAAAGAGTGTGGAAGTAAATGTGGTGAACTGAGAGAACCTTATCTTGTAGCTTCTGATCGGATTCGAGGTCAAATATTTTCAGGCCGATCTCTTTGCATTTCGCGACTGATAGGTGGCGATTGTGGGCAAGACTGACTGAATGGTCGCCCAGTTCGCGAATGATATTTTCAACAGTCACATCTCTGTTTTGATCGGCAGCGAGCATATTTCGTTTGAGCCAACCATCAACCAAAGATGTTGACCAAGTGATTGCCTTTTCACACTCACCTAAGAACGCCGGGTGGTATTTCGCGATTATTGGTTGCCAGACAGGTATGGTGCGAGGATCGTTCACTATGTCAGTGTAAGCACGTTTGAACTCTTCGAGTACCCCGTGAGCAGGGATTCCATTAAACTGCGGGTCGATCGGCCCAAGAGATGACTGCTTTCCCATCCAAATCTCGCGGGAAGAGCACGCGATCATTGTTCCAGCAGACATCGCCATCTGTGGGACAAAGCAGCGTACGTTACCGGCGAATTTGCTCCATAGGTAGTCAACGATGGACTCAGTCGCTGCCGTATCGCCGCCGGGCGTGTGCAATATTAGATCTAGGCCCTTCGAAGTATCGAGGCCATTGATCGTTGTCATCAGCCCATTTTTGTCCGTGTCGTTAACGGCTACGGCAGCTCCCAACTCTGGCTTCTGAAGCCAGCCGCTGTAGTAGCAGATGACATTCCGCTTGGTGTATTTCGAAAGATCGCCGATGTACTTGCGTCGAAGGACATCAAACGGGCTGCCGAGCTGCCCAATTTCCTTTATCAGTTCAGACCAGTTTGGCACCTTGCTCCTCCTTCTTTATGACTCGTCGCTCACCATTCTCAACGATGACGGTTTCAACGATCACACGATCCGTCACGCGAGGAAGATGGAGACTTGGCTCTGCAAGCCACCGCAGGTTGTCGCACTTTTCAGGAGTAATCTGAAACTGATCGTAGAGCTTCTCGAACTCGGACATGTGGAGTCTCCGTTTTGATTTTGAAGACTAACTATGTTTAGGCGGATCCGCATAAGAACCGGATCTGCCATTTCTGTCCGTATAACACGCCACTACTGCCCGTGAAGAATACGCCATGCCCGTTGTCGTTTCAATGAATTGTGATTGCGGGACCATTTATCACGGGTTCTTATGCGGATCGGCGTAAGGCCCTCCTCTGATAGCGGTCAGTCGTGTACTTCGGCTTTGGGTCGAGGACTGCCATCGGCCAGGAGCGGAAGTTCGGCGCCGAGATCGCACCGCCAAAAGCGGTCCTCAGCCCTGTCGCATTAACGTCCACGCCCACCGGCGCGCGCGCTCAGACCTTTGCACAGCGCGGCACTCGCGCGCGCGTCCGTGTTGAGCGAAATGTTAGGGGAACTCAATAACATAGCGCATCTTTGCCTTTGGAAGCGTCTCGTCGTCAAACCCACGCGGCGGAGGTACGCACTCGCCTTCGTCCCATAGACGAGCTGCTATAGGCGACTTCACTGCCTCATACATGGCGTACATAGTTAGCTTATCGACTGAGCCACGCTTTGGATCGAGCATCATCGTCTTCATAACCTCAGACATGACAAGAGCCGCATCCTCGACGGTCAACAATTCATATCCGGGGTATTTACAGTGGTTAACCTCGAACAGCCAGTCGTGGACGATGAAGGCAGGGGCATAGCCCCACGGTGAATAGCTTCGTATTGCCCACAAAGGACGTGGGATTGAGCCGCCGTCGGTATACATTTTCGCCGGTGTGAACGATTGCCCACTCTTTCGAGTGAAGGTGAGGGGTGACTCTTTGTCGGGAGTGAAGATGAACTGATCGGGATCAATCCATTCGACAAGTAACTTCCCTTTGAGCGTCCCTTCCTGTGTGCGGTCGAAGTGAATTCCCGCGCAGCCTGAGAGAAGAATGAGCAACAAGCTAAGGAAGATGATTCGCATAGGTTAAGTTCCCCTACCGTTTGAGTTCAGGGGCGGAGAAAAAGCGTAGCTTTTTCGGAGTCCCCTGGAACGATTTGTTCGGCGACATCACCACGGACTCTTCGCTACGCGCGACTAATACGCCCATGCATGTTCCTTAAACAATTCAACTTCTTCTGGTTGAACTACTTCCATTGCCTCACCTGCATCAGCAATGACAATCTTGCTGACGTCTAAGGCTTTCTTGAGTGCGTCGTTTGCGATCCAACTAGACTCCCAGAGCTGAGGCGCTGCCCCATTCACGATCTGACATATAGGTTCGTTGCTCTTGAACTGGATGCCTGCGGCTTTTGGTTGCGTGACACGTTGGAGCCAAATCTCTAAGTATCCGTTGTATGGGACTCGCTTCATCTTTTCGCGCACTTTGGTCCACAAGCGAACTTTCTCTTCACTCGGTGCGAGTGAAATAAGATGGCTCAGAATGCCGGCCACAGCCGGGAACGTCGATGGTGAAACAAACGCAATATCTGTCGCAATTGCGACCTGCACATCAAGGTCGCTGGGAACCTCAGTCTGCTTTGAAATATTGGTGTGAAACTCACCAATTAACCTTCGCAATGCTCCGCTATTCGGAAACCGCTGACCGAAGGAATGTAGCCTTATGAGCTGCCTTTGAATTGTCTTCGCGTTAGATGTTCCGAGGTCTTGTTGCTCAATGCCAGCCAACTTATCTGGTTTGATCGACCCCTCCACGACGTTTCTGCAAGAAAATGTCTTTGACACTCCGAGCCTCATCCCTACTGGCCGTAATTTATCGTTGACAATCTTTAGGGCCGCTTCTGCGCGCTCGTCGCTATTTGCAAAAATTCTATAGTCATCCCTGTATCGAAGTATCCGGATTTCAGTGATTTCCGCGAGTTCTAGATTAATCTGCTCATCGACGTATCCAAGGACGATTTCCGCGATGAAATCCATAAGGACCGATCCTTGGGCAATACCATTGGTCTGACCGTAACGACTACCTTGGATATGGGAATCAATTTTGTTACCAAGCAGGGATTTATTTGTCTTTTCTTCCTTTGCTTTCGGTAAACCGTGCAAAGCCCATACAATGCTATGGGTATACAGAGAGCCATAGCAGTCAGTCACATCGGTATGAAGGAGATGACTGAACTCCAGTGAATAAGTCAGCGACCTTTGCTCAACGGTCTGCCACCAGCTGTTGATCTGAGTTGCGATATCCGTCTGGTGATCGACCGACATCACCGGTGCGCTGCAACAATCAACCACTCCGCCCTCAAATTCTTTGAACCGCGCTCTTATGCTTGCCCAGTTTGCCTCCTCACAAATCACATTCACTAGCGAGACATAAATGGCTGGATGCATCAGCTCATAGGGCCGCCAGGCAAATTTTCCGTCCTTGTTTGCAATGAAGTTGTAATTTACGTTCGGAAGTTCGTTGGGATTTGCGTTCTTAAACTGAGCGTAGTTCCCGCCATTAAGAACGGCAGATACATCATTCAGTATCGGCTCGAAGCTGATGTATTTGGGCAGATCCCCGTTGAAGTAGCTGCTGCCCTTCAGGAAATGGGCTCTTGCCTCTTCGTTGGAAAGGTCGATCAATCGCTTCATTCGCCCACAGACCTCTTCGATGACGCCGAACAATGTTTAGGCCGATCCGTATAAAAACCGGATTTGCCAATTTTTATCCGTATACCACGCCACTACTGTCAGTGAAGAATACGCCATGCTCGTTGTCATTTCAATAAGTTGCGACGGTAGGACCATTTATCACGGGTTCTTATGCGGATCGGCGTAAGACCCCCCTTCTGATAGCGGTCGGTCGTGCACTTCGGGTTTGGGTCGAAAGCGGTCATCGCCTCGGGGACCGGCACGGAAACAGACCCGCAGGGTTATTCGCAGCAGGTGAACAGGCGGCGGCGGCCAGTGTCGCCGCGCACGCCGTCGTTGCGCCAGGCCCCGCTGCGGTCCTTCAATGAACGGGAGAAGGTCATTGAGAAGGACTGCCCCTTAATCCCATCATTGAGCCAGATCGCGGCTTGCATCCCACCGCTACGCAGAGTGTGAAAAGGCTTTTTGTGAGTCGCCATGATGTTTCCTCCTGTTATTTTTAAGTGAAGTTGGCTCTCTCGCCAAACCGTGGAGAGCCAACGGAAACGGTAAAAGGAGGAGGGGAGGTGAAGGCCTTAGCAGGCGTACACCGCTAAGCCCTCTCGCGCCGGGCGGCAGGCGATGTGCGGAGGAATGACAGCGTGCTGGCGTGATCGACGCAGCCATAGCCGGTCGGCCTCACCGGATGGCGTCACAACAACAATGCACACGCAGCTGTAGGTCAGGGCTGGGCTGGAACGGGAGGTAGGCGGCCGTTATGATCGGGCGGCGTGTTCCCGTGTGCGCTTGCGGCGACGGGGGCGCGTGGGAGTATGGGGAGCCGTTTCCATGGTGGCCAGCCCGGAGAGCGTGACGGGTTCGCGGTCGGGGAATTTGGCGATCAGTGAGAGCTGACCGCCCATGGCTTCGATGTAGGTCCGCAGAGTGGACAGCAGCAAATCGCTGCGTTTTTCGAGACGCGACACGCCATCCTGGCCAATGCCAAGGGTTTCGGCCATACATTCCTGTGTGAGGGTCAAGGCTTGCCGCAGATCCCGCAGGGACATTTCCTCGGCGATCAGCGTGGCGGCGCGCGCCTCGATCTTCTTGCGCCGGGCGGGACTCAAGCCCTTCATGGTGTCGCGTACATTGGTAGCCATAGCTATTTCCTTTCCTTTTTCAAGCGCCCGAGATGGGTGTCAAAGCGTGTGTCGGCCTTGCGGATCAGCTCATCATAGAAGCGTTTTTCACCGCCACCTGATTTATCCCCGGCGACCAGCAGGATTGCATGCCGACGGGTATCAAACGCGAAGGCGACCCGCCAGACGCCATCGGCGGCGTGAAAGCGCAGTTCTTTCATATTGGCGTGGCGTGATCCGTTGAGCGTATCTACACGGGGACGGCCTAACTGGGGACCGTATTCCTGGAGCAGGCGCGCATGGGCCAGAATTTCGTCCTGCACGTCTTCGGGCAGTGCCTCGAACTCTGGATCAAATTCGTCGCCGATCTCAACGTCCCACTTCTTCACGTGCTAATTATGGCATACAAGCCATATGTTGTTCAATACATAGTTGATCGGCTGGAACGAAGTATGGCTTGCTGGGCTTCCACGAGCGGTTCGAGATGCTTGCGCAACAGCCGGCACATGGGTGCAAGGCCGATGAACTTGCGCCGGGATTGCGGTGGCGTGGGTATCAGGGACTCACTGTATTTTACATGTCCAAGGACAACGCTATTGGGATCGTGCGTGTCCTACACCAACGCAGCGAGACCCCAAAGGGATTCGTGACAGCAGGTGAGTGGAGCAGGCAGCATTCGCTCACACATCTCGGAGGTGTCCACGCGCGATCAGTCGCCTGTCGACGAACTCATTCCTGTTGAAAAGGTGGAGCATCGTGTTGGTGTCGTGCCCCTCGCTCTTTCCTCTACCAAAGCAGACCAATCATGAAGCGCAAAGTCTTAGTTCTAGGAATGACCCGGGGGTTGGGGACCAACGCAAGAGAAAGCACGATTAAGGTAATCCGCTAAATAGGGGTCGTTTGGCGAAACGGAATATAAAGTACGCTGGGATTTTCGTGTTGAGCGCATCGGCCTGAAGCCGCCCTTCTCGACGCGCCTGTTCTGTCTCCAACTGTAATCGCCGGTGAGATAGATGTGATCCCAGTGCACAGGGGCCAGATGCGGCAACCAAGCCGCATCGAACGGCCGGCCGGCCTCACTGAGCGAGGCAATGGCCCGGTCGAGGTAGACGGTGTTCCAGAGAATAATGGCGGCGACGACCAAGTTTACGCTGTTGGCCCGATAGCGCTGCGCGGCGAATGTGCGATCGCGCAGTTCACCCAGGCGGTTAAAGCAACCGGCGCGTACTAGTCGGAGATGTGCCAACCACACAATTCAACTCTGGAAAATTCATGATCTTCCAACACCAACTGAGGGTCGTTTCCGACTCAAGGATAAGGTGTCAGGTCTTTGTCTCGATACCGACGGTAGGACAGAAAACTGGGCGCTCGTACGGATGCGGGGATGCGCAACTCATCCAAATCAAAGTTGGGCAAGACAGGTTCAGACAAAACAGGTGCAGATAGATTAACAGCTACGACGACAAACTACGGAAGAACGCGGTCAGGTCGAGGATTCCAGTGCGGTAAGGCGTCACGCAGTCCGCGTAGGATGCGCTGAGGCACGAAGCAATAAGGGCTACGATGCGGATGCGCTTGAACAGCCGGGAGTTTTTGTAGCACCTACCATGTTAGTTTTCAGCTCGCAAGCTGGACAGTTTCGGGTGCAGGTGACTGTTCCCCCAAACTGCGAAACGGACGTTAGGTGGTTATTCTCTATCCAGGCCCGTCCAAGCAGATCAGGCGCAGTTGAGATACAGACGCACACGCGTCAGCCGGCCAACCCTTTGAGGACTCGTTCTAGCCACAGCCTCCACCAACTGCTGATGCTAAACGATGAATGTCTGCTCTCGCTTAGGCGAAGGACAGCTTCGGGTCGAAAGCGGTCATCGCCTCGGTGACCGGCACGGAAACGAATCCGCGGGTTTATTCCCGGCAGGTGAACAGGCGGCGTGCCGAGGGCGTGCTCATGGCGGCGGCGTCGCTACCTACTGCTGTACGGAATAATGAGGATAGGATCAGATTCTGCTGTCTTGACGATCTTCTTCGGTGAGGGGGTACCTCAGGAGTCAATTTTGCCGTCCCGCCCCCGCCAGCCAGCTATCGTGAACGGCGAGACGCGCCGTCCTTGTATTCATTCCACATCAACGGCGGACCCCCCTGCATTGATTCTTCCATTGTACGCTTCTGCCAAATAGTCCAGCCGCACCTTGACCGCTATTCGCAAATATGTGAATATGATGCCGGAATAAGCGGAGGACTGTGTGCCGAAGACGCGTGTCGTCTTTTACAAAGACCGTGAGGGCCACGTGCCGGTGCTGGAGTGGTTGGATGCACTTCCGGCCAAGATCCAAGACAAGTGCGTGGTGAAGCTTGAACGGTTGCGTGAGCTCGGGCATGAACTCCGAAGACCGGAAGCCGACCTGCTCAGGAATGGGATCTATGAACTGCGGGTAGGGCGGGAGGGGATGAACTACCGTATCCTCTATTTCTTTCATGGACGAACGGCGGCGGTGTTGGCCCACGGTCTCACCAAAGAGCGGGAAGTTCCGTCCAGGGACATCGAGCGGGTGTTGGAACGTAAACGGCTGTTCGAGGAAGACCCAGCGGGGCACACTTACGGGGAGGAATAAAGATGGCCAAACGAAAGAGGCTTGCGACTGCGGATGCGGTTCAGATTCTCTATCGGCGCTACTACGAGGGAAGGCCGGAGCGTGTGAAGGGATTGGACGAAGCGCGAGCGAACGACAGCGTTGCGCGGAAGTTGACCGCCTTGCGCCTTCGCGCCGGTATGACCCAGCGACAATTGGCAAATCTGGTGGGGACAACGGCATCAGCTATTTGTCGACTGGAAAATGCGGACTACGAAGGGCATTCCCTTGCGATGCTGAATCGGATCGCTGCTGCGCTGGATCAACGCGTGGAACTTCGTTTTGTGCCGGTCTCTCAAGGGAAAAGGTTGAAGACCGCGTAAGG
>Ga0163144_10020400_pt1 | contig 13250 bp, 10 predicted proteins | sample OliLak19BULKMAT1_FD_123175 | JGI IMG/M metagenome (GOLD analysis project Ga0163144, IMG submission 123175) | Freshwater microbial mat bacterial communities from Lake Vanda, McMurdo Dry Valleys, Antarctica - Oligotrophic Lake LV.19.BULKMAT1 | ecosystem: Environmental > Aquatic > Freshwater >... | reverse complement strand
GTCGGTGCCGGGTGAGGGATTTGAACCCCCGACCAACGGTTTACAAAACCGCTGCACTACCACTGTGCTAACCCGGCGGACCGAGGGGCCAGTCTAGCCGACGGACTTCGGTTCCGGGCAGGGCGTGACCTGCCACTTCTGCGACGGGTCCGACGCCTTCAGCAACGGGGCGGTGCCGGCAACCGCGCCCGGGGCCGTCTTGAGGTCGAAGTCGATCCAGTAGACGGTGCCGGGTCGGGTGCGCTCGACGACCTGCGCCTTGAGTCCCATTCGGCCGACGGCGAGTGCCCGGCGTTCGGCGCGTGGCTGCTGGCTGAAGATGCCGACCGACACGGCGTAGCCGTCCTGGAGTCTCGGCAGCGGGTAGGCATCGTCGAGGCCGCCGCGCTTGAGCCGGCCGACCACGCGTCCCTGCTCGGTTTCGCCCTTCAGCTGGCCGATCAGGACCATGTAGTCCTCGGGAACGGGACCGTTGGTCGGACGCTGGCGCGGCTCGTAGCCGTCCTGCTTGAGCATCGCGGTGGCCTGGGCGGCCAGGTCGAGACCGACGAACGGACCCATCGATACGCAGCGGCGCAGCTCGCCGGTGCTGCCGGCCGGCAGCGCCGCAGCTCCCGCGGATGCGACAGCGATCTCGCCAGCGGCTGTACCAGCGCCCGTGCCAGTGCCAGCGGCTTCGAGCACAGCCGGCGCCAGCGGATCGGCACTGCCGGGCGATACGGCGTCGGCAGGCGCAGCCGCACCGGTCGAAGCGGCGGCGGGAGCGGTCGACGCAGGCGCCTCGCTCGCGAGCAGGATACGCCGCTCACCGGCGGCGCCCTTGCCGTCGGCGCGGTCGACCGGCGAAGCGGCAACGGGCGCAGCAGCCGAAGGCGAAAGCCACTGCATCCAGCCGAAGACCAGCACGTTGGCGAGCAGCAGACCGAAGAAAGCAATGCGCATCCTTGCAATTCTAGGACAGCGGCGCGGCGAGCGCCGCCAGGCCACGCAGGACCAGGTCGGGGATCACACTATGCGCAGCGCCGACGTAAGGATGCACTTCACTGGCTGCGCCGCCGGTCAGCAGCAGCAGCGGCGCTGCACCGGTGATGGCGCGCGCCTCGAGGCGGGCGCGATCGATCGCGGCGGCGACGGCATGGAGCGCGCCGGCCTCCAGTGCCTCGCGGGTCGAGCGCGCAAACAGTGACTTCGCGCTGCGCGGCCCGTGGCCGCCGGCACGCCGGCGGATGCCTCCGGTTTCGCGCAGCAGGCTCTCGACCATCAGCGCCGGACCCGGAATGATCGCCCCGCCCCGATGCCGGCCCGCGACATCGACCAGGTCGATCGTCGTCGCAGTGCCGACATCGACCACGCAGACCGCACGCGCGCGCCGGGCCGGATGGGCGTAGCCGCCGATCGCGGCGACCCAGCGGTCGGCGCCGAGCCGCCAGACCTCGCGATAGCCATTGGTGACGCCGCACGCGCGGCGTGTGGACGCGACGAAACGGGGTGCGACGCCGATCACGGCGCGCACGGCGCGCGCAAACCGGCGGTCGACGCGCGTGCCGGCGACGCTGACGGCGAGTACCGCTGCGACGCCGCGCAACGCCGGCGCGAGCGCCCTCTCGAAATCCGGCGCCGTCCAGCCGGCATGGGCTGCGGCACGCTGGCGACCGAGCCGGCCGCGCACCAGCCGTGCCCACTTGATGCGCGTGTTGCCAATATCGACCAGCAGCGTGGTCACGTCGGTTGCACCCGCACCGAGACTTCGCCGGACACCACCGGCTGAAGCAACCCGTCGGGCGTCTCGAGCAGCAGCGCGCCAGTGGCGTCGATGCCGCGAGCGATGCCGGAGCGCTCGTTGGCGCCGGCGAGCACGCGCACCGGGCGGTCGCGCAGCGCGTCGGCGTCGCGCCAGGCGGCGGCAAAGGGCGCGAGACCTTGCTGCGCGAATCGCGTGAAGCCCTCGAGCCAGGCACCGACCAGCGCCGCCGCGATCGCATTCCGGTCGACTGGATCGACGCCAACCGAGAGCAGATCCACCGCAGCGGTTCCGGTCGTGGATACGGCGGCGCGATCCTGCGCGCCGAGGCGCAGGTTGAGGCCGACGCCGATCACGACATGGGCCGGCCCGCCGGACTCGGCGCGCAGGTCGATCAGGATGCCGCCGGCCTTGCCGGCCGGCGTCACGAGATCGTTCGGCCACTTTAGCTGCAGGCCGCGGGCGCCGCGCGCCGCGAGCGCCTGCAGCGTGCAGACGCCGATCGCCAGCGACAGCGACGAGAGCTCGCGCGGCAACGGATCGAAGCTCGCGGCGATCGAAACACAGAGGCTGCCGCCGAGCGGCGCGAGCCAGTGGCGCCCGCGCCGGCCGCGACCGGCGCTCTGGTGCTCGACCAGCAGTACGTCGCACTCGCCGGGCGGCGGTGCGGGCCGTTCGAGCAATGCCGCGTTGGTCGAGGGCAGCGACCATTCGACCTCGAGGCTGCGCAGCGACGGCCGCCATTCCGGCGCGAGCGCCGCGACGATCCGCGCGGCATCGAGCGCGGCAGCAGGCTGAACCAGACGATAGCCGCGATGCGTGACCGCCTCGATCTGCACGCCGAGCTCGCGCAGCGACTCGATCGACTTCCACACGGCGCTGCGCGTCACGCCGGCGGCCCCGGCCAGCGCCTCGCCGGAATGGAACGCGCCGTCGCCGAGCGCCGCGAACGCGCGCTGCGCCGGCGGCGACGCCGTCGAGACGCGCGCTGCGGCGCCTGCGCCCGAACCCGCGCCCAAGCCCGCGTCCGCGCCCGCACCTGCGATGCCGCTCAAGCGCCGTTTCCGCCGCGCAGTCGGCCGAGCAGCCGGCCGAGCAGCCAGAGCCGGCGCGCGCGCGGCTCGGTGCCGGCGCGCATCCGCCGCAGGTTACCGCGATGCGTCCAGCTCACGAGCAGCGCGCAGGCGATGCCGAAGGCGACCAACGGCGTCGACCCGTCGTCCAGCGGCGCAGCGCGCAGCGCGAGCGCCAGCGGCAAGGCCGCGGTCGCGACGATCGAGGCGAAGCCGACGAAGCCGAACAGCAGCATCGTCACGAACCAGGTGCCGAGCACGACCGCGAGCATCGCCGGCACGAGGCCGGCGATCGCGCCGACCAGGGTCGCGACGCCCTTGCCACCGCGGAAGCCGTGGAAGACCGGATAGACGTGGCCGAGGATCGCCGCGAAGCCGCAGGCCGCGGGCGCCCAGCCGAGCAGCGTCTCGGCACGGCCGGCACCGCTGTCGAGCCCGTCGGGCAGCGAGGCAGTGCCGAGCCAGGCCGCAGCGAGCCAGCCCTTCGCGATGTCGATGGCGATCACGGCCAGCGCGAACGCCAGGCCCTGCGTGCGCAGCGCGTTCGTGCCGCCGGCATTGCCACTGCCCTGGGTGCGGATGTCGACGCCGCCCGCGAGCCGCCCGACCAGCAGTGCGCCGTTGACGGAACCGAGCAGATAGGCCAGCAGGACGCGGATCGCGAGTTCCATGATGATCACAAGCTTACCGAGTCGCGCGCCGCGCGTGCGACCGCGCTCAGCCGGCGCCGACCTCCGCGATCATGCAGCGTACGCCGCCGCCGCCGACCTGCTCGATCGTCGGCACCGGCACCACCAGCACGCTGTCGACGGCGCCGCTGAGCCGCGCCCAGGTCGGCGCGTCGAGCGCCTGGCGCGCACGCGCCGACATCACCAGCACGCGTACGTCGCCGAGCGCTTCGTCGGAGGATGCGAGCTCGAGCATGTTGCCGGCGAACGCTGCGACAGCCTGGCGGTCGATCTGGATCAGTTCGCGCCCGGAGTCGGCGAGGCTCGTCAGCACGCGCTCGCGATCCTGCGGATCGATCGACTCGGCGGCCACCAGCGCGAAGCCGGTGCCGAGGCACATCATCACGTTGGTGTGATACCAGGGCGTGCCCTGCGCGTCGGTGGCGCGAAACGGCCGCGGCTCATAGTCGAGCAGCGCGCACCATTCGTTCAGCAGCGAGAGATCGGTGCGCGGCGAGAGGCAGGCGTAGGCGAGGCGACGGCGCGAATCGAGCACCAGGCTGCCCGTGCCCTCGAGGAAGCGGCCGTCGCGCTCGTGCGTCGAGAGATCGATGCGGCGCCGGATCGCGTAGCCGAGCTCGCTGGCAACCTGCGCGACGATCTCCCCGCGCCGCTCCGCGCGCCGGCTCATCGGCTGCATCGGATACAGCACGACCGTGCCGTCGGCATGGAAGCTGACCCAGTTGTTGGGGAACACCGCGTCGGGCCGCGGCGGCTCGGGCGTGTCGTCGGCGACGCAGACCCGCACACCCTCCGCCACGAGTGCCGCGCGCAGGGCCTCGAATTCGGCGCGCGCGAGTGCCTGGACGGCAGCCTCGCCGGCCTGCGGGCGGCCCTGCAGGCGGTTGGTCGCGGCCGCATCCGCGTTGAAGCCGAAGCGCGCCGGCCGGACCATCAACACCCGGTCCGTGCCCTGTGTGCCGCCGTGCTGGCTGGCCGAAGTCACGTCTTCCTCCGCGGCGCCGGTGCCGCGCCGGCACTCTATCGCGCCACGCCGCCGATTGGGTGCAGAATGCGCGGGCAATGCCGGATACCGTCCCGACCCTCTCGTTCGCCGAGGTCCACGCCGCCGATTTCCCTGCCCGCATCGGCGCGGCGTTCGAGCGTTACGGCTTCGCGATCATCACCGACCATGGCATCGCGCAGCCGCTGATCGAGCGCTTCCTCGCGATGTTCCGGCAGTTCTTCGCGCTGCCGGAGGGCGAGAAGCGCCGCCATCACGTCGCCGGCGGCGGCGGCGCGCGTGGCTATACGCCGTTCGGCATCGAGACGGCCAAGGGCGCCATCCACCACGACCTGAAGGAGTTCTGGCATGTCGGACGGGAACTGCCCGACGCGCATCCGTTGCGCCGCTACCTGCCGCGGAACGTCTGGATCGACAGCCTGCCGGGCTGCCGCGAACTCACGCTGGAGATGTTCGACTCGTTCGACCGGATGGGGCGGCGCCTGCTGCAGCCGATCGCACGCGCGCTGTCGCTGCCGCCGGATTTCTTCGAGGACAAGGTGGAGCTCGGCAACAGCGTGCTGCGGGTGATCCACTACCCGCCGATGCCACCGACCGCGACCGCGAGCGTGCGTGCCGGCGCGCACGAGGACATCAACGTGATCACGCTGCTGCTCGGCGCCGAGGAGCCGGGCCTGCAGGTGCTGACGCGCCAGGGACAGTGGCTACCCTTGAATCCGGCGCCGGGCTCGCTGGTCGTGAACGTCGGCGACATGCTGCAGCGTCTCACCAACGGCGTGCTGCGCTCGACCAGCCACCGGGTGATCAACCCGCCACGCGAGCGCGCCAGCCACGCGCGCTTCTCGATGCCGTATTTCCTGCATTTCAACCCGGAGTACGAGATCCGGACGCTGCCGGGCTGCATTCGGGACGGCCGTCCGGACCAGTTCACGGTGCCGATCACCGCCGACGAATACCTGCAGGAACGCCTGCGGGAGATCGAGCTGCTCTGACAAGAACAACAAGAATACCCACGCACCATGATCATGCTCTACCTGCAGGCACTGCTCGGCATCGCCGTGTTCGTCGCCATCGCGATGACCGTGTCCTCGAACTGGCGCCGCATCAACTGGAAGCTCGTCGCCGGCGCGGTGGCGCTGCAGTTCGTGATCTGCGCGCTGCTGCTGAAGGTGCCGCTGCTGAACCAGGCGCTGTCCTACGTCAACCGCGCCGTCGATGCGCTCGCCTCGGCGACGCTCAAGGGCACCTCGTTCGTCTACGGCTACGTGGGCGGCGCCACGCCGCCATTCACCATCACGGATCCCGGTGCCGCGGTCACGTTCGCGTTCCAGGTGCTGCCGCTGGTGATCGTGATGTCGGCACTGTCGGCACTGCTGTGGTATTGGCGGATCCTGCCGGCCGTCGTCCAGGGCATCAACTCAGTGTTCCAGCGCGCGCTCGGCACCCGCGGCCCGGCGGGGCTCGCCGCCACCGCCAATATCTTCCTCGGCCAGGTCGAGGCGCCGCTGCTGGTGCGGCCGTACATCGCGAAGATGAACCGTTACGAACTGCTGGTGCTGATGACCGCCGGCATGGCGACGATCGCGGGCTCCGTGATGGTGATCTACGCCTCGATGCTCGGCGAGCAGTTCCAGGGCGTGCTCGGGCACCTGATCACCAAGTCGATCATGTCGGTGCCGGCCTCGATCCTGTTCGCGCACGTGATGCTGCCGGACGCCGCGAAGCAGGATCACGGCGACGCGCAGCCGCCCCGGATCTACGAAAGCACGATGGATGCGATCACCCGCGGCACCTCCGACGGGCTGAACATCTACCTCAGCATCCTGGCGATCCTGATCGTGCTGATCGCCTTCGTCGGGCTCGCCAACGGCGCGATCGGCGCACTGCCCGACGTGGCCGGTGCGCCGCTGACGCTGGAGCGGATCATGGGCTGGATCTTCGCGCCGCTCGCCTGGCTGATGGGCATCCCATGGCGCGAGGCGCTGACCGCCGGCTCGCTGCTCGGCATCAAGACGGTGCTGAACGAGTTCATCGCCTATCTCGAACTGGCCAAGGTGCCGACCGAGGTGTTGTCTGACCGCAGCCGGCTGATCACGATCTATGGCCTCTGCGGCTTCGCGAACTTCTCCAGCATCGGCATCCAGGTCAGCGGCATCGGCGCGATGGCGCCGGAGCGCAAGAAGGATCTCTCGGACCTCGCGCTGCGCGCGCTGCTCGGCGCGACGCTGGCCTCGTGCATGACGGGCTCCGTGGTCGGGATCGTTGCGGGCTGAGGGCACGGCAGGCGGCGCATGGCAAAGCTCTATTTCTACTATTCGACCATGAACGCGGGCAAGAGCACCGCACTGCTGCAGGCTGCCTATAACTACGGCGAACGCGGCATGCGCTGCCTGATCTACACCGCGAGGCTCGACGACCGTGCCGCCGGCAAGGTCGCCTCGCGCATCGGCATAGCCAGCGAGGCGCGGCACTTCGAACCCACGACGCCGCTGTTCGCCGAAATCGCGATGGAACACTCGCAGGCGCCGCTCGCCTGCGTGCTGATCGACGAGTCGCAGTTCCTGCAGCCGGCGCAGGTGCGCGAACTGGCGCGCGTCGTCGACGACCTGAACGTGCCGGTGCTCTGCTACGGCCTGCGCACCGACTTTCGCGGCGCGCTGTTCCCCGGCAGCGCGCAGCTGCTGGCCTGGGCCGACAACCTGATCGAAATCAAGACTATCTGCCATTGCGGTCGCAAGGCGACGATGGTGGTACGCATCGACGAGCGCGGCGAGGTCGAGCGCGAGGGCGCGCAGGTCGAGATCGGCGGCAACGAGCGCTATGTGTCGCTGTGCCGGCAACATTTTGTCCGCGCCGTCAGGGATGGCCGGCTCGACACCTGAGGAATCACTTCAACTCAGGCAACGGCTTGCGCCGCACATTGTTGTGGCGGTGCAACGAGCGTTCCCCGCGCCGTTGAAATGAACGCCGTTGCCATCGGCGCGTCATCCCAGCAACGTGTAATCCAAGAGGCGCCGGATGCGGTTCCAAGCGCCCTTTATATTGGTTTTTCCCCAGGAGTTTCCGTCCATGTCCCAGCTAGTCCGGCGCGCATCCGTGCTTGTCCGTCGTTCGAGTTCCGGTGTTGCGTATTCGCTGATCGCGGCCGCGGTGGCGGCCCAGCTTGGCGCGCCAGTGCATGCGCAGTCGACGGGCAGCGTCATCGCGGAAGGAGACCTTGCGGAAGTCGTCGTCTCGGCCGGGCGACGCGCCACGACGCTCGGTCCGGTCACCGAGCAGACGGTCGCCAGGACGCGAGTCTCCATCACCGCGGAGTTCCTCGAGACGCAGGTGCCTGGCCAATCGGTCATCCAGAGCCTGAACCAGGTTCCCGGGGTCAACTTCACCAACAACGACCCGTATGGCTCTTCGGGCGGCAACCTGCGCGTGCGCGGCTTCGAGGGCTCACGGGTCGCCGTCACCTTCGACGGCATGCCGACCAACGACACCGGCAACTATGCGCTGTTCACCAACCAGATCCTTGACCCGGAACTGATCGATCGGGTCGATGTGAACCTCGGCACGACCGACGTCGACACGCCGACCGCCTCGGCGACCGGCGGCACGGTGGCCTTTCGTTCGATCAAGCCGACCGATGACGCCGGCGGCCAGGTCATCGCTTCAGGAGGTCAAAACTCCTACCGGCGCCTGTTCGGCTTGCTGCAAACCGGCCAGTTTGGCCCCTGGGGCACCAAGGCCTGGGTCGCGGCGTCGACGACGACCTATGACAAGTTCAAGGGTCCTGGCGATCTCGAGAAGCGCCAGTTCAACGGCAGGTTGCACCAGGACCTGAACGACAACGGCGATTTCATCAGCGTGGCGTTCCACTGGAACCGAAACCGGAACATCCAGTACCGCACGGCGAACACTGCGACGTTTGCCCAGTTCGGGCGCGATTACGACTTTTTGAACAGTTGTACGCGAGACCTGCCAACGGCAGGCGTCGCCGACAATGACAACGTCGCGCCCAGCCCGACGACACCCGCCCTGCCCTCGGCCGACAATCTGGCGAATACGACCTCCTGCGCAAACTTCTTCGGGTTGCGCCTCAACCCGTCGGACACGGGCAACATCCGCGCCTCCTCGCTGTTCCACCTCGGCGACAAGTTGCGCCTCACCATTGATCCGTCGATTCAATACACCATGGCGAACGGCGGCGGCACCAACATCACGCGTGAAACGCCGATTGCGAGCGACGCGGACCGGCGCGTCGTCGGCACGACCGGCCTGACCGGGCTGGACCTTAACGGCGACGGTGACCTGCTGGACACCGTCCGCCTCTACACGCCGAATAACACGAACACCAAGCGCTGGGGCCTGACGAGCTCGCTGATCTGGGACATCAATGATGCCAATCGAGTCCGGCTCTCCTACACGATCGACTATGGCCAGCACCGGCAGACTGCCGCCTGGACCACCATCGATGCCGACGGCACCCCGCGCAACGTGTTCGCCGGCCGGCAGGGGCCGAAGGTGCCGACCGCCGATGGCAGCTTCCTGCGGGGCCGCGACCGCTATTCGGTCGCCTCGATGAACCAGCTCTCCGCCGAATGGATCGGGCAGTTCGTCGACGACCGGCTGGTCGCGACCCTCGGCGTGCGAGCGCCGCAGTTCAAGCGCGAGCTCAATCAGTACTGCTACACGCCCAACGGCGGCAGCGGCAATTCGAGCGCCGCCAACAGCAACACGGGCGCGCTTTGCACGACGCAGGTGCCGGTCGCGACGCTGCCGAACGGCAACGTGGTGTTCATCAATTCGCCGACCGCCGTGCAGTACATTGCCCCGTACGCGGAAACGATCAAGTTCGACGACGTGCTGCCGAACCTTGGTCTCACCTATGCGCTCACCGACAGCCAGACGATGTATGCGTCCTATGCGGAAGGCCTTTCGGCGCCGCGCACGGACAATCTCTATCCGGTGCGTCGCCTCGCAAACGGCCGGATCGGCCGCGGCATTCCCGAGTCCGAGCTGACCAAGGCCTACGACATCGGCTGGCGTTATAACTCGGGCGCCCTGCTGGCCTCCGCCGCGATCTGGAAGGTCGACTATGATAATCGAATCGCATCGTCCTTCGATCCGGACCTCGGCTTCAACGTCGACCGCAACCTCGGCCAGGTGAAGATCCAGGGATTCGACCTGCAGGCCGGGTGGCGGCCGCTCGAGTTGCTCACCGTGAGTGGTTCGGCGTCGTACAACGACAGCGAGCTGCAGCAAGACGTCCAGCTGTCCGCGACCGTGGTGTCGCCGACGAAGGGCAAGACTCTGGTCGAGACTCCGGACTGGACATACGCGCTGCGGGCCGACCTGAACCTCGGCGAACGATTCACTGCGGGCCTGCAGGCGAAGTATGTCGGCAGGCGGGCCGCCACCGATACCAATGACGAGTTCGCCGCGAGCTACACCGTGGTCGATCTCGACACCAACTACGACTTCGACCTCGGGAATGACATGGAGCTTTCCGCCCAGCTGAATGTCATCAACCTGCTGGACGAGGAGTACTTCGGTTCGATCTCTTCCGGTACGGGCGGAACTTCCGTCGGCTTCTACAACATCGGCGCGCCGCGCACCGTCATGGTGTCGATGAGGCTGTCGTTCTGATACGGTCCCGATCGGACGGAGTACGCGCGACATGCGGCTTCCGTCCGACCTTCGGCGCCTGCGGCTGATCGTCGCGGCGGGCCTCGCCACAGCGGGGACTGCTTGTGCCGACCTTTTTCCTGCACCGATCGGCGGTGCGCCCACCGGCCCACCCTGCCACGGCACGACGCTGGCACAACGGCTGGACTGTCGGCCCGCCGGCACGATCCGCGTCGCGACCTACAACGCAAGCCTGAACCGCGCGACGCCCGGTGAGCTGCGCCGCGACCTCGCCACGCGCGAGGATCCGCAAGCGCAGACCATTGCCGCGGTAATTCGCCGCGTGCGTCCCGACGTGCTGCTGATCAACGAGTTCGACTACGACGCGGCAGGCGCCTCAGCGCGGCTGTTCGCCCGGCACTACCTCGAGTCGCGCGCGACCGGCGAGGCCTTGCCCGCGCTGCGCCTGCCGTACCGGTTGTCGGCGCAAGTGAACACCGGCCTCCGAAGCGGCGCCGATCTCGATCATGACGGCCGCACGGACTCCGACGGCGGCGACGCGCTCGGGTTCGGCGCGTTTCCCGGGCAGTACGGCATGGTCGTGTACTCACGATTCCCACTGGATCGACGCCGGCTCCGGACCTTCCAGAACCTGCGCTGGGCCAGCCTGCCAGGGGCCGCGTGGTCGCCGGGCTGGTATCCGCCCGAGGTCCATGCGCGCCTGCCGCTGTCGTCTAAGAGCCATTGGGATATCCCGCTCACGCTGCCTGGCGGACGTCGGCTGCACCTGCTGGCGAGCCATCCGACGCCGCCCGTGTTCGACGGCGCCGAGGATCGCAACGGGCGTCGCAACCACGACGAGATCCGGCTATGGGCGGAGTATCTGGCACCCACCGGATCCGCATGGATCGTCGATGATCAGGGCCGCCGCGGCGGGCTCGGACCGGAGGCGCCGTTCGTCGTGCTCGGTGACCTGAACGCGGATCCCCTCGATGGCGGCAGCTACGAAGGTGCGGTGCGCCAGCTGCTCGATCACCCGCGCATCGACGCGTCGGTGGTGCCGACCAGCGCCGGCGCGGCCAGCGCCGCAGCGCGCCAGGGCGGCGGGAACGACCGGCAGCGTGGCGATCCACGTGCCGACACGGCCGACTTCGGCGACGCGCTCGGCGCCAGCGGCAACCGGCGCGCCGACTACGTGCTGCCGTCGCGCGGACTCGCGACCTGCAATGCGGGGGTGTTCTGGCCGACGCCGGACGAGCCTGAATACGCGCTGGTCAACGACGACACGGCCGCGAGTTCGGACCACCGGCTGGTCTGGCTCGACCTTGCGCCCGACGGTGCCTGTCCGACATCCGCGTCCGCGCCGTCTCCACACCTGCCCCACCGGCGCGCCGCCCCTGGAGCGCCTCAGCGCAGCGAGATCTCCACGCCGACCGGGCAGTGATCCGACATCCGGCCCTTGCGCGCGTCGGCTTCCGCATACGTGATCCGGATGCCGCCATCACGCGGCAGCCCCGGCGCCAGCGAACGCGAAAGCACGATCTCGTCGATGTAGCTGGTGTAGGGATCGCCGGCGATGCACTGGCGGAACGGCACCCACTCGCTGCTGCGCACGAGAGCCGCGGCCGGCGGATCGCGATCGTCGAGCTCGGGCCAGAGGTTCACGAGCCGACCTGCGCCGTCCCGCGCCGGGCCGCGCTCCCGCGACAGGCGACGATTGAAATCGCCGAGCACGGCGAAGCGGCGACCCATGCGCGCCTGCGCATCGATCCAGGCTTCCAGCGGCGCGACCTGCGCCGACAGCGCCGCGCAATCGTCGGTGGCGGCGCTCATCGGGCCTTCGGGACAGCCGGACTTCAGGTGGACGTTCATCAGGGTCATTTCTGCGGCCTCGCCCGGGAACAGCGTCACGACGACGCCGCGGCGAAAGCGGTCGTCGAGCGAGAGCGGCAGGTATTCGCTCTCGCAGCGAAACGGCAGGCCGCGGCGGATCGCGAAGCCGTTCTTCTGCACGTTCGGCCGACTCGAGAAGCAGAACTCATGGCCGGGGAACACGCGTGCCGCGGTGGCGGGGCCATCGACCTCCTGCAGCGCGACGACATCCGCGTCGAGTTGCGCGGCATAGCGGCGCAGCACAGCGAAGTCGGCTGCATCGCGCGCCAGGCGCGGCACGATCGCGCACGGCAGGCTGCGCTGGGCACCTGGCACCTTGCCGCCATCGCTGACGCAGCGATCCGCCAGCGCGGCATAGGTCGCGGGCTCGACCAGGTATTCGACGTTCCAGGTCGCGAGCCGCAGCCGTGTGCGCTGCGCGCTCCACGGCGCGCCTGCGGGCCCCTCGAGCACGAGTGGCGGCGGCTGGCTTTCCAGCAATTCGTACTTGCGCTCGAGGATCCGCGCCGGACACTCCGCGGCCGGCGTCTGCGCGCTGCACGCCGGGCCCGACAGTGCACGCTCCCAGGAACCGTACATCGCGTTCGGCAACAGGAACCAGCGCGTGCCGAACAGCGGCGACAGCTCCTCGCGCCGCGCCGCGAACGTTCGACGATCGACGAAATCATTCAGGTCGTCGCCGCCGAGCGCGACGATCCGGTAGCGCTCGCCGATGAAGCCGCGCCGCACGCCCTTGTCGGAGCTGTTCCACTCGGGTCGCTCGCGACGCAGCAGCAGGCTGTCGGGATCGCCGGCACCGGGCAGGCCGAGCGCAGCGAGATTGCGCAGCGTGGCGCGCTTCTGCGGGCAGGGATCGCTGGCCGCGGCTTGGCATTCGCGGTTGGTCACGTAGAACACGCGATGCCCGGCCTGCGCCGCGGCTCGCAGGAACTCGCGCGCGCCGGGAATGGCGGTTGCGGCGGCCTCTTCCATCCATGCGTTCCAGGAAGCGTCGTCATAGTCGCGACGCGCCCTGGCCTGCCGCGCCTGGTAGAACGAATTGTCGAGCACCGTCTCGTCGAGATCGACGATCAGCGCAGTCGGCAGCGCGGCTAGCAGCGCCTGGTCCATGCTGGCCTGCTCGGTCGCCGCCGATCCGGGCTGGCGCAGCGACGGCAGCCGTTCGGTCGCAAGCCGCCAGGTCTGCTCGGTGATCGCGCGATATTCCTCAGAGGTCTGCATCCAGAGCACCGCGT
>Ga0163144_10020397_pt1 | contig 13251 bp, 6 predicted proteins | sample OliLak19BULKMAT1_FD_123175 | JGI IMG/M metagenome (GOLD analysis project Ga0163144, IMG submission 123175) | Freshwater microbial mat bacterial communities from Lake Vanda, McMurdo Dry Valleys, Antarctica - Oligotrophic Lake LV.19.BULKMAT1 | ecosystem: Environmental > Aquatic > Freshwater > Lake... | reverse complement strand
GATAGCTCAACGGTAGAGCGATCGGCTGTTAACCGATAGGTTCTAGGTTCGAATCCTAGTCGGGGAGTTTCAAGGGCCGCGTCCAAAAGACGCGGCCCTGTTCGTTTACGGGTCGGATTGGGACGGCCGATTACCGCCCTCGCCAGTTCGACGCGGAAATCCGCGAAGTGTGGTGAACGACGCAAGATCGAGCCGCGCTCTCCGGTTCGCCAAGTTCGCCAAAGCCGCAGCGCGGAACCATCCCGCTGGCCCAGCTCGATAGGCCAAACTCTCGGCTCTCGCCGGAGAGTGGGCGGGCTGGTTTACAGGTGGGTTGCGGCAAGGACCTATCGTTCGATGCGCTCGCATCCCGCGCTTCTCCCTGCCAAAATTGCCCGAAGAACGCGCTGCCACGGGGTTCGTGGCCACCACTGTCGGCTGGCAGTCGCGGCTGCCCCTCAACGAGGTACGCTGCCTGGTCGGGTACCGCGCGATTGTTGTTGAACACTGTCGTCGACAGCGTGGTATACTTCTGCGGTCGCCTTTCGCTCGCGAGAGCGGGGCCGCCGAAGCAAAGTCGGGTCGCGGCATGCCGCCGCCCGCGAACATTCAGAAGATTCACATGGCTGACGCCACAGAGCATCGCCCCGTACCCGTTGAGTTTTTGGTCCATGTTGACGACTTTCGGTCGCACAGAATTCCGGGCCTGCCAAACTCAAAAGTCGGTTCCTGCTTCATCCGCGCGGATGAACTTGTCAAGCACTTGGACCTAGACGAGTGGCTTGCGGTCAATCCTCGCGTGCCCACGCGAAGTGCCAAAGACGTACTCACTGGTCACGTTGTTCGCGGCATTCAAGACACGCTACGAGAAGCGCCCACCGATTTTGCGCTGAAGAATCAGGGTCTCTATCTGCTTGTCGCATCTGTCGGAGAATACGAGCGACAGCGCGATGGTGGCCGGTTGCGTTTCACCATGTCGGACCCACTGGCGCACGGGCTCTGCAACGGCGGGCACACTTACGCAGCGGTTCGTGAGTACTCAGATCGGGCAGAAAGCCCACAGACGCTCGAAGAGGTTTGGGTTCGCTTGCATCTCTTCGAGGGTATTGACCCTGACAAGGTGCCAGCGATGGCGGAAGGGCTCAACCGCAGCCGGCAGGTCGATGACCCGAGTCTGATGAACCTTGAGGGTCAGTTCGAGGCCATTCGGAAAGCGCTACAGGGGAAGCCTGGTCTCAAGGAAATCGCCTACCGGCAGGGCGACCCGGGCAACTACTACATCACGGAGATCATTCGCGCGATCATGTTCTTCAACTGTCAGCGTTTCGATAGCCGCAAGCATCCAAGCACGCTGTATCGTCAACAAAAACAGATGCTCGACGCCTTTCGAGATGACGCCAGTCTGCGGCCCTCACCCGTCGCGCTGATCGTGCCGCACATTCACGAGATCCTCGTGCTCATGGACATGATTGCCCAGGCAACGCCAGCCGCGTGCAAGCGTCTCAAGCCCGCGTTCGAACTCGGCCGCATGAAAGGCGAGCGTGCGGGCGTTCGAGCAGGTTCAGCAGCGCACAAGGACACGCCGTTGTTCTTCCTCGGCACGAAGATGGGCCTCAAGATCCACACCGGGTGGCTGTTGGTCATGCTGGCGGCCTTCAGAGCCAACGTCCGTTGGGACTTGGTGACCGGCGAGTTCGAGTGGAAGTCACCCTTGGAGGATCTGCTTCCGAAGGTCATCGACGGCTTGGTTGCGATCTGCGTTCAGGAGTATCGGGATAACAAATCCAAACCCGACGAGATGGCGAGGAATCCGGCCGTATACGACCGCTGCTACAAGGAAATCGAACTGGAGCTCTTGCGTTCCGGTATTCGGTGATCACCTTCCCGTGATGCCGTGGTCGCTCTCGGCGAACAACCACGACAGCTTCGGTTGGAGCCCAGTCTGTTGGCCGCTCACGCCGATGTGCGACCAAGTATTGAGGAACGACGATGCCACGGATATTTGACAACATCGAGTCCCGCCTCGGTGACGGCTTGCGCGAGGCCCTCGCGAGTGCCGCGAGGGGTGATTTCTGCGTTGGATACTTCAACCTCCGCGGCTGGCGCCTGCTGGACTCTTCCGTCGACCACTGGTCCGGATCGGATGAGAACTGCTGCCGGTTGCTGGTCGGCATGCATCGAACGCCTGAAGAGTCGATTCGGCTGCTCCATTCCGCCACTCCCACGGACGAGCTGGTCGACCAAGCGACTGCGCGCACGCTGCACAAGCAGATCGCGGAGGACTTTCGGCGCCAGCTCGCCAGTGGCGTTCCGTCCAACGAGGATGAGCTTGGGCTTCGGCGGCTTGCGGGCCAGCTTCGCTCACGCCGCGTTCGGACGAAGCTGTATCTTCGTCACCCCCTGCACGCGAAACTCTACCTCTGCTTTCGATCTGATCCCACTAGTCCGTCCATCGGATTCCTCGGCTCCAGCAATCTGACCTTGCCGGGCCTCCTGAGACAGGGGGAGTTGAACATCGACGTCCTGGATCACGACGCCTGCGTCAAGCTTGCGAAGTGGTTCGATGACCGCTGGAGCGATCGATTCTGCATTGATATCAGCAACGAGCTCGCCGACATCATCGACCAGAGCTGGGCGGCAGAACAGCAACTGTCGCCCTACCTGCTATACCTCAAGATCGCCTATCACCTCTGTCGCGAGGCACGCGAGGGGGTGGCCCTCTTTGACCTGCCGGCGGCCTTCCGCGGTCTCCTGTTCGAGTATCAAGCAAAGGCTGTGCAGTTGGCGGCCCAGCATCTGAACAGACGCGGGGGCGTGATCCTGGGGGATGTGGTCGGCCTCGGCAAGACCATGATGGCATCGGCGCTTGCACGAATGCTGGAGGACGACCTTGGCTTCGAGACGCTGATTCTCTGCCCTCCCAAGCTGCAGCGCATGTGGGACGATTACCGCCAACGCTTCGGCTTGCGGGCGACGATCGTACCGATCAGCCAGGTTCAGCAGCAGCTTCCGGAGTTGCGCCGCCACAGGCTGGTCATCATCGATGAGAGTCACAACCTGCGGAATCGGCAGGGCAACAGGTACCTCGCCATTCGAGAGTACCTCGCGCAAAATGAATCCAAGGTGATCATGCTGTCGGCGACTCCGTACAACAAGTCGTACGGCGACCTCGCAAGCCAGCTGCGTCTCTTCGTTGAGCCCGACCAGCCTCTGCCGTGTCAGCCTGAAAAGTACGTTGAGGAGATTGGCGAGACCGAGTTTATTCGGCGGCACCAGTGCCGTCCGAACACTATCGACGGCTTCGAGAAGAGCGTGCATGCGGATGACTGGCGGCAACTGATGCAGTTGTATCTCGTCCGCCGCACCCGCGGGTTCATCCGCCAGCACTACGCACAGCGCGACGGCGAGAATGGCCGGCAATACCTCACGCTTGCCGACGGGACTCGCAACTATTTTCCGGACCGTGTCCCGAAAGTCGTCAAGTTCGAATGCCGCGAGAACGACCCCACGGATCAGTATGCCACTCTCTATTCGCCCGCGGTGGTTCAGACGCTCAGCGCCCTGCACCTGCCGCGATACGGCCTCAAGAATTATCTTGTCGATCCGATTCCGCAGGGCATCACCGCCGAGGAGCAGCGTGCAATCGACGGCCTGTCGAGGGCCGGTCAGCGCATGATGGGATTCTGTCGAGTCGGCTTGTTCAAGCGACTGGAGAGCAGCGGTGGATCCTTCATTCTGTCACTCGAACGCCACATCCTCCGAAACGCCCTCGCCCAGCACGCGCTCGACAACGGATTGCCCCTCCCCATCGGCAAGTCAGATTTTGGCGAGTTTGATCCCTCTCAGACGGATGGCGACGCCGAGCCCTCACTCTTCGAGAGCGAGAACGGCGAGGCGGAGGATCCTGTCGCCACCGTTTCCAAACCTCGCCATCCAACGCGCGACTTCATCCGCGCCAAGGCCGCGGAGTTGTATGCCCTCTATCGAGACCGATACTCCAGCCGATTCCGATGGCTCCCCTCTGGGCTATTCACTAGCGACCTGTCGGAACACCTACGCCAGGACTGCGACCGCCTCCTCGCCATCTGTGACGAGGTCGGACCCTGGCGTCATGCAGAAGACGCCAAGCTCAACGCGCTGACGACGCTCTTGCAGTCGACCCACGCGGATGAAAAGGTCCTCGTCTTCACCCAATACGCTGACACAGCGGAGTTTCTTGTGCGAGAGCTCGAACGCCGTGGTGTGACCAAGATCGCGGCGGCCACGGGCAACAGCTCGGAGGACCCGACATCGCTGGCGTATCGCTTCAGTCCTAGAAGCAACTTGCGTCGACCAGGTCAGGATCGCGAGGAACTCCGCGTGCTCGTCGCAACGGACGTGCTGAGCGAGGGTCAGAACCTGCAGGACGCTCACGTCGTTGTCAACTACGACCTCCCGTGGGCCATAATCCGGTTGATTCAGAGAGCTGGCCGCGTTGACCGCATCGGGCAGCAGTCTCCGACGATTCTCTGCTACAGCTTCATGCCCGCGGAGGGCGTGGACACGATCATCCGGCTCCGCACTCGCATCCGTGCCCGTCTCCGGCAGAACGCTGAGGTAGTGGGAACAGATGAGGCGTTCTTCGAAGACGAGGCCCCGGAGACCATCATCCGCGACCTCTACAACGAACGGTCAGGCGTCTTGAACGATGCGGACGGAGGCGAGACGGACCTTGCGTCGTATGCCTATGGAATCTGGAAGGACGCCAAGGAGAGAGACCCGTCACTGGAGCGGGTGGTGCCAGCGCTGCCAGATGTGGTCTACACCGCCAAAGCAGCGCCAGCGGATACCCTCGGCCCAGGGGCGATCGTCTATGTGCGGACGGGTGATGATGTTGACGCGCTCGCTCGGGTGAATCCCGAGGGCAAAGTCATCAGCATGTCCCAGAGGACGATTCTGGATGCCGCCGCTTGTCCGCCAGACACCGCGCCGGCTCCACGCGGGTCTTGGCACCACGAGGCCGTGGCGGCTGGAGCATCGCACTTGCTGACAGAGCAGAAGCGGATCGGCGGCCAACTGGGCGGCCGCTCTGGGGCTCGCTTCCGGGTCTACGACCGGCTTAACCGCTTCGTCCAAGAGCGGCAGGGCACCTTGTTCGTGACCGACGAGCTCAAACGTGCCATCGAGGATGTATATCGCTCGCCCCTTCGACCTGTGGCCACAGAGACGCTCAATCGCCAGCTCAAGAGCGGCATCAGCGACGAGGATCTGGCTTCGCTCGTGGTGGCGATGCGTGCCGAGGGACGGCTGACCGTACCGGACGACCAACGCCGCGACCTCCAGCCCCGCCTTATCTGCTCTCTTGGCCTCGTGCAGGAGTAATGATTGCAGACTGTTCGCGACCATCTCGCGAGTCACTCTTTCCGCAACCTCTTCATCGAGGAGTTGGGCTGGGATATTGCGTCCGGCGACTTCGTGGCCATCGCAGGGGTGACACAGCACGCCCTCCGGCGCATTGCGCACAAGCGAGGGGTTCAGGCGTTCACATGCGAACTCACGTCTGAGCAACTGACCGACCGCAAGCTGCTCCGTGCCATCGAGTCGCAGTTGTCTCAACAGGCCGTCGAGCATGTCGCCATCTACTTCTGCGAACGTCTGCGACAGCAGTGTTGGCAGTGGGCAGCCGTCGGGCCCTCCGGAAAGCGACTGCGGCACCGGGAGCACCCATTCACCAGTCGCGTTCCTTCGGACAAAGTCGTCGCCAGGATTCAGACACTCGCCATTGCGTTTGAAGCGGAGGACGCCACATCGCTGTCGGACGTGTCCGCCCGCCTTAGGACTTCGTTTGACAATGACCCGGAGTTCTCCAGCTTCTTTCGCGGTGCCCGTTGGCGTGTGCTCAGCGACGCGCTGCACCGACGCTGGCTGCAGACGCGGGCAGATGCGGACCTCAACGCATTTCTTGCCATTCACCTACCCCTGCTTCCTTGGGCGGCAAAGAAAGTCGCCCCGCGGCGCATGGAGCAGGAGGACGCAGCCGCAGTCGCGTTCTTCGCGCTGCGCAGGGCTGCTCAGCGGTTCGACCCAGACCACGGGGCTCAGTTCTCCACATACGCCACGAAGGCGATGATGCAATGGATCGGGCGGCTCGCGCCTGTCTACACCGACATGATCAAGTATCGGAGTCACCGGTACCGCGCATTCCGACAATGCGAGCGGCAGGCCGAACGGCTCGCCGCGACCTCCGGTGAGTGGCGCGGTCGTCGCCTGCTCGAACTTCTGACGTTCCGCAGGACAACCCAGCCGGCCAGCGTGTTTCGCGCTGTGCGGCACATCGACTCGCTCGACGATTCGTCGGCGCCGTCCCGACGCATGCTGAACCAGCGGCCGAGTGGCGCACGCACGCCCTTGGAGCAGATGCTGCACGAAGAGCGAGTGGCCCGTATCCCCGTCGTCCTGGCAGCTCTGCCTGCCCGCGATGCCGCGATTGTGCAACAGCGGTTCGCACTGGATGGAAGCAGCGCGGAGTCAACCCTTGAGCAGATTGGGGCCGTACATGGCCTGACCAAAGAGCGTGTGCGACAAATACTGCTGCGGGTCATAGACGACTTGCGCGAACGGTTCGACGAGCCCACGGGACGCGAGATCGCGAACCGCGCTGCCTGGGCTCCACTGTCTCAAGAGAGTCGTGAGGGCCCCGCGCCCATGCTTGCTGTTCCGGGCGTGGGCATCACGCCTGTCTCGAACGAGCGGGCGATGACCCTCGCCTCTCGACGCACCACGTACACGCTTGCATCGCAGGCCGGTCCGGCACTCAAACTCTTCGATGGCGTGCTCCCGCCGCACCTGTCCAACGGCACAGGGCATCTATCAGTCCCGGTTTCCACTGACAATGGCCACTCGACTGAGCGGGCCGACGTCCATACGAGTGTTCAAGACAACGACATTGACCGAGTTCAGTCCGCCCTTCGCGCCGCGGCGGCGACCGGCGGATTGCTGGTCACAGAACTCATCACCACACTGGGGATCAACGGGGGGCGAGTCAGAGCGGCCGTGCATGGCCTCGCCAGATCCGGCGAAGCAGAGCGCGGCTCCGACTTGCGTTGGCGGTTGACCCTGCCCAAGCCCGCTTCCGTAGACCCGACGCCCACACCGCGGGCACCTCGATCCGACCACCAGCCTGCCACTCAGCCATCCCTGTTCGGCTCTCATTCTTGAACGTCTGGATACTCCCGCCATGAGCCATACCCCCGCCATCGACCCTGAACCAGTTCGTCACCTGCTCGATGGGCATGACTTCGTGGCGCTGTTCCGCGAGCATCTCGGCTGGGACCGCCACGACCACGTAATCGACCTTCCCGTCGGCACGCACACCTTCCGCCTGGGAGCCGTTGCCGAAAAGCGGAACTTTGCGGTCTTCGTGTGCTCGCCCGATTCCCGTGGCCGCGTGCCCGATCGCGCCACTCGCGATGTTCTCGAACGTGTGCTCGCCAAGACCGCACACGAGCACCTTGTGATCTTCGCCGACAAGGATCGCCGCCATCAAGTGTGGATGTGGGTCCGCCGCGTTCCCGGCAAGCCCGCTAGTCAGCAGTCCTATGAGTGGTCCAAGGGCCAACCTACCGGACAGATCCTGCAACGCGTCCTGCCCACCCTCGCCATCGCCTTCGAGGATGATGACGCCACGACGCTTCCCGATGTCCGAGCCAAGGTGGCCGCGGCGTTCGATGTCGAGAAGGTCACCAAGAAGTTCTTCGAGCGGTTCCAGAAGGAGCACGCGGCCTTCCACAAGTTCATCGAGGGCATCAAGGTCGTCGCTGACCGCGACTGGTACGCCTCGGTGATGCTGAACCGCCTGATGTTCTGCTACTTCATCCAGAAGAAGGGCCTGCTCGACGGCGACACAGACTATCTGCGCAACCGCCTCGCCAAGCTCCAGGCAACGAAGGGCAAGGACAAGTTCTGGACGTTCTACCAGCACTTCCTCCTGCGCCTCTTCCACGAGGGGCTCAGCACCAAGCCTGGTCAGCGCTCCAAGGACCTGGACGTACTCATCGGGCGCATCCCGTACCTCAACGGCGGCCTGTTCGGCATCCACGAGATCGAGGAACGGTACGACGGCATCGAGATTTCGGACACTGCGTTCGAGAACCTCTTCAAGTTCTTCGACGAGTACCGCTGGCATCTCGACGAGCGGCCCCTGCGCGAGAACAACGAGATCAACCCCGATGTGCTCGGTTACATCTTCGAGAAGTACATCAACCAGAAGCAGATGGGGGCCTACTACACCAAGGAGGACATCACCGGGTACATCTCGCAGAACACGATCATTCCCTACATCCTTGACCAGGCGGCCGCGAGCTGCACCATCGCATTCGTGCCGCCCAGCGCACCGAACTCTGGGGGATCCGTGTGGCGGCTTCTGCAAGCGGAGCCCGATCGCTATATCTACGAGCCCGTCCGCCGCGGCGTCATCGACGACGCCGGCAACGTTGGTTCGCTGCCTCCACAGGTTGCGGCAGGCGTCGTCGACGTATCCAAGCGCGCTGGCTGGAACAAGTCGGCCCCTACTCCATTCGGCTTGCCGACCGAGACATGGCGAGAGCACGTCGCCCGGCGAGACCGTTGCCTGGACCTTCGCCGCAAGCTCGCTGCCGGCGAAGTGTCCGCAGTCAACGATCTGGTGACCCTCAACCTCGACATCCGGCAGTTCGCCGCGGATGTCATTGAGCGCTGCGAAGGGCCAGACCTTCTCCGGGCCGTGTGGAAGGCCGTCGAGTCCGTCACCGTGCTCGACCCGACGTGCGGCTCCGGAGCTTTCCTGTTCGCAGCCCTGAATGTGCTCGAACCCCTGTACGAGGCGTGCTTGGACCGCATGGGCGGATTCCTCGACACGCTTGCGAGGGATGCCGCGGCCGCGGCTGGAGGCAAAGGGCGTACGCCAGCTCCCGATACGTTTGCCGACTTCCGTCACATTCTGGACCGCGTGGCCGACCACCCCAATCGCCGTTACTTCATCTTCAAAGCGATCATTGTCAACAATCTTTACGGCGTCGACATCATGGAGGAGGCGTGCGAGATCTGCAAATTGCGGCTCTTTTTGAAGCTGGTGGCCCAGGTCGAAGAGGGCGCGATTGAAAAGATCGAGCCACTGCCGGACATCGACTTCAACATCCGGTCTGGCAATACGCTGGTCGGGTTCACAACAATGAGCGCGGTCAAGGAAGCACTTTCTTCTGGACTCGACTTTGGCAAAGACCTGGAGCGCATCACATCACAAGCTGAACAAGCTGCCAGTGCGTTTCGCGAGTTCCGCCAGATGCATACAACCGCCAACGTCAGCGCACAGGCCTTGCTGAACAGCAAGAAACAGCTTCGGAAACGGCTCGACGGGCTACATGACGACCTGAATCGCTACTGCGCCGAACAGTTCAATCGAGGGTCTACCGCAGCCGCAATCGACAAGTGGGCCGCATCGCACCAGCCCTTCCATTGGCTGGTGGACTTCTACGCGATTATTTCTAGCGGCGGCTTTGACGTTGTGATTGGCAATCCCCCGTATGTCGGTGTATCTGAAGTTGCGTACCTCCGTTCCGAGGACCTCGCCTCTGGCGTACCCGATCTCTACGGCCACGTGCTAATCCGGTCGAAAACCCTCACCAAGAACGATGGTCGTTGCGGGATGATCGTTCCGCTGTCTCTCTGCTTTAGCGGGGAGTTCGCGCCCGTTCGACGGCATCTGTCTCAAGGAACTCGCTCGTGGTACTCGTCATTTGACAACATCCCCGCCGCCCTTTTCGCTGGGGTGAGCCAACGATGCACCATTTGGCTGGGGCACCTGTGTCCTCACGAAAGCGCGGAGGCCACCGCTCTGCAACGATGGCGAGCATCGACGCGAGCAAGTCTCTTTCCCAATCTGTGCTATTCATCCCTGAAGGGGTGGAATATCGTCTCCGCCGGTATTCCGCGAGTAGCAGGGCCATCCCAGTTCTCCCTGGCAAAGGACATTGCAAGCAAAGCCAAAGCGGGCCTGCCACTGGTCGTGCCAAGTCGGAAGGCGAAGCACTTCCTGAACTTCGCACCTGCCGCCCGAAACTTCATGTCCGGCTTCTTAGAACCACCGCCCTGTCTCGATGCCGAGGACCTGACCACTGCCACCGCCTCTGAGGCTGGTGTCGTTGGGTTGCCGAACGCATCGCTGCCATTTGCCGCCTTGGCACTGTTCGTGGGCGAGCTTCATTTTTGGCATTGGCTTACCCACGGCGACGGCTTTCACGTGACCGTCGGGACGGTGTCTGAGTTGATGGAAACACTTCGCGTGTGCGACCCAGTGTGTGTGAAGTTACTCGAAGAACTTGGTCAGATTCTGCATGTCCGTCGATTTGAAGCCCTTGTCTTCAAGAAGAACGCGGGGAAGTACGTTGGCAATTTCAATTATCGCGGTCACGCCACATTGACGCGACGAGCAGACATGCTGCTTCTCAAGGCCCTTGGCGCCGACCGGCGCACTGCGCTAGATGTGTTTGACCAGGTACAACGCCTTTTGGCTATAAATGAGAGTGCTGGCGAGAAGTCGATACCAGTGGAAGTGAAGGCGAGATGTTCTAAAGCGCAGCAGGACGTGTCCGCCGAACGGCGCGTGTACCGGCGAGTCGATCAGCAACTGAGGGAGTGGTTTCAGTTGTCCGAGGACGAGCTGAGCCACTTACTCGAAGCGGACGTCGTGTTTGACGGACCCGCTGGTTCCGGCGACTGAGCGTAGTGAGCGATTTACAAGGGTGCCCGTGCTCTGAAAGCGAGGTTCTCAGTGGCGTCACTCTCCAGGCAAGGACTGTTGGACGAGTTTGAGCGTGCGGCGCTGGCGTCGGGATACATGGCTGTGCGAACGTCCGACGCTGCCAAGGTGCCAGCGAGGTATCTGTTGACCGGCGCGTCAGCGGAATCCATCGCGCTGCTTGTCTACATCAAGAACTTCACTCCAGCAGATCGCGCCAACGTTGACGAGTATCGGATCCAGCTTCGCCGAGACGTGCTACCGCTCCAGATGAAGCGATACGCCACAACCGTTCTGCTGGGCTACCACCAAAAGTCAGGTCTGTTCGTGGGGTTCGACCCATCGTCTGTATCGACAACGGCTCGCACGCAGATCTCAGTCGGGTACGTCGGCCTAAGAGCAGTGAAGCGTGCCGTCCGTAGGGGTATGTCGTTCGACCGGGACCGGCTCGGGCGCATCGCGGTGGGTATCCGGCCTGAGTTACTCGTGCCGTACTGCCTGCATGCCCGCGAGCTTCACGGGGCAGCCGATGAGGCGAGTATTACAGCATTGCTCAATGAAGCTACAGCCGCCTTCAACGAAACGGAGCCTGGAGCCGACCTCACCACGTCCATTGACGTACCTAGCGAGCGGAAGCGCCTACTACGATCGGTAAGTGTGCTTTCGCGAGACGCTGGGTTTCGGTGTCGAGTGCTTGAGGCGTATGGCTACAAATGCGCAGTTAGTCAGATGCAACTGGGCCTCGTCGACGCGGCTCATGTGCTTCCGGTGTGCGAGGACGGCAGTCACGACAGAGTCAGCAATGGAGTGTCGCTGCTTCCACAGTTTCACCGGGCTTTCGACTCTGGCCTGATCTACCTGACACCCAAATACAAAATGCGGCTGAATGAAGCCCGAGTCACTCAACTGGATAGACGCGGGTTGTCGGGCGGACTTGATGATCTGCGAGATGCGTTGGGCAGCATCGAGTTGCCAGCGTTTAAGCGCGAGTGGCCCGATCCAGCTTTGATTGCCCAAGCCAATCGCGCTCGTGGCATTCGCGTGTGAATGTTGCACGTTGGAGTAGTTGCCATGCCGACAGTCGCACAAATACACGGAATGCTGTTGGAGGAAGCGCTGTTGCACCTGCTGCGATTCTCCGGCTACAAGCCAGTCACGTCGCACGGAGCGGATCCAACGCTCCGACAAGGAACGGCCGGTCTTGAGGTGATGGGAAGAGGTGAACACCATCAGATCGATGCCATCGCCGACTTTACGATCCCGCAACCATTCGTCAACCCAGCCCGATTACTCATCGAGGCCAAGTTCAAAGATTCGGCCGTCGGCATTGAGATCGTGCGCAACGCAGTCGGCGTGCTCAAGGACGTGTCGGAGTACTGGGTTACTCCAGCTCCAGCCGGGCGAGGTCGTGCCGCCGCGCGCCCCCGCCAGCAGCCACGCTACCACTACCAGTATGCCCTGCTGGCGTCGTCAGGATTCACAGAGAACGCGCAGCGATACGCCGTGGCTCACGATGTGTACCTCATTCCATTCGAACGCACAGGTTTTTTCCAGCCGGTGATGGCCGCTATTCGGGCCTGCGTGCCAAATGACGGCGCCGTTGATCGCCGCCGCGGCGTCGAGATGGATATCGCACTGTCGGAACTGAGGACGCGGGTGCGTGAGTCGCTCGCACACGGTGGACAGATCAACGTGGATGGCGCGGGGGATGCGGCACTGTCCGCTGCGCTGGCAACCGCGATCGACGCGATTCGCAGAGTCGAGTACGCCGTGCTCGCGGTCGCGTTGGGCCGCGTGCCGCTCGTCCTCACACCAGCCCCCGACGTGAACATTCGTGACGTTGACGGAGTGGTTCGAGTCCGAATCTACTGGGATGCCGACTCGTGGTATTTGCGGCGAGTCGGTGCGGATGGAAGGCAGGAGGACTTGTTCTCGTTTGACGTGCCGGAGACCCTTCTCGCCCAGTACATCGATCAGCACGAGCTGTCGCCCCGCCGAGCGTTCGACCTGAAGCAGGAAGCCTTATCCGAAATCCAAGCGTTGCTTGTGCGAGATGGTCAAGCCCGACTAGTTCGGTTCGTCCTGGACGGCGAATGGCTGGAGCAGCTCAAGGAGCGGCTGGCTCGGGACTGATTGAATCAAGTTCGTGCCCGTCCCTTCGCCACTCGAGCGTGATCAGCTCATGCTGTCATCGCCACTGTTGGCCGGCCCGCTCCTGGAAAACCGTCGCTCGATCCGGGCGTGTGGACATGTAGCCCCAGGACCGACGCGGACCCGCATGACTTCGAGACGCTGGCGCGCGACAAGCCCGGCTGGTTAGCAGAGGGGTAGTGGCGAGGGCACCGAGCTCTCGCCATATGTCACAGCCACGAACCAAGAACATCCTGACAATCGGCGGCAGGGTCGCGCCCTGTCTACCTCCTCGCGCGGTCGAGTTGCTGGCGGCGGCCACGGCACGGCTGATCGATGCGAACCTCTCGGTCCGGGGGCCAAACCTACAGCATGCCGGTTTCGACTCG
>Ga0163144_10020396_pt1 | contig 13252 bp, 10 predicted proteins | sample OliLak19BULKMAT1_FD_123175 | JGI IMG/M metagenome (GOLD analysis project Ga0163144, IMG submission 123175) | Freshwater microbial mat bacterial communities from Lake Vanda, McMurdo Dry Valleys, Antarctica - Oligotrophic Lake LV.19.BULKMAT1 | ecosystem: Environmental > Aquatic > Freshwater >... | reverse complement strand
GGCCATGTTCGTGATGTCGCTTTGGTCGTAACCGTTGTCCACGCCCATGGTAAACAATTCTTCGAGCTCGCGGCTGTAGTTTTCATTCGGAACATTCGGCGGATTGCCGCGGCTCGTCACCGTGTCGAGGTAGATGATCATTGCCACGCTTTCGGCGCTCGCCGTGAGCAGGTCGAGGAAGGTTCCGTCCGGGCGCAGCATGATCTGCCGCCAGCGGGTGACTTCCCGCCATTCCAGTTCGCCGGCCGCCCGGTTCGGATAGCCGCCCGAATATTGGAATCCGACAAATTGATTGGCGCTTTTGCCTCCGTAGGTGACGAAATGGTTTTCCCAAAACTGCGTGAGCACTTCCAGGAGCTGCCGGTCCGCAAACACCGCGTTGAGGGTGAGCCAGGCCTGCAAATCCTGGAGTGAAGCCGTGCCCGGACCGGTATTGATCTGCGCGGCATTGACGATGTAATTAGTCGGCGTGCCGAAACGTGATTCGATGAAGGCAATATTGGTGTGGGCGAGTGAGGCGCGTTCCGCGATCGTCTCCGGGCTGAGCTGCTCCTGAAGATACGCATCCGGGCCGATCAACCTCAGGCGATCGAGCAGGTCCGGGGTCGGGCCATAGGCCATTCGGTTCAGGAGCGTGGCGAGGAACACTTCATTGCTCGAGAGAGGGGTAACTTGGATCCGGTGCAGCGCGCTGGGACGGCCGTTGGTCGCCGTCCAGGTGAAATTGGAAAAACTTCCTGCCTGGTCCTCCGCCCAGGGACTGCCGGCATGATCCGCCCGGAACATCTTGAGTTGGTCCGCGGAAGGATAGGGCGTGAGAATGATCCGCTTTTGCGTATTGGTTTGGAGCAGGGAGGGGGCGAGGGTTGGCGCCGGTGGATCGGAATACTGATCGGCGCGTCCGGGGAGGGCGGCCAGGGTGAGGGCCAGGATCAGGATCAGGGCGGGCGAATTCCAGAATGATTTCATGGGAGGCGGGCGTCATCTCGGGGGGAGGGCGTCGCCTTCCCCTTAGTCGGAAGAAAACGAGGAAAGGTTACAGACGGATCGCAGCGAAGCGGTGGCGGGCGCCAGGCCGACCGCCTCTTTCCGGGCTAATACCCGAGCAACGCCGCCGGTTTATTGATGTCGTCCTGGAGCCCGTAGCGCGGGAAGAGTTTCGACGAGATGGTAAAGGCCACTCCGTAGTCCGGGCTGCTCCCGACGCTGCGCCGGATGCCCAGGGTCAGCGCCGCCGTGAAACTGCGCAGGTCGCGGTAGACGGAATAATATTGGTGCTGAAACAGGCGGTCCTCGATGCTGTAATAGTGGGCCAGGCGAAGTCCCCAGTTCTGGCTCAGCCGCAGATAGAGGCTGCTGAAAAGGAGATTGTTGGCATTGGTGCCGAAGAAGGCCCCCTCGCGAAGGTAACGGTTGCCGAACTTCCAATTCCAGACGTCGTTGGGCGCGATCGTGATGGAATTGTTGGCCAGGTCGAGCCGATCGTCATTGAGGTTGTAGGCGATTTGCGAACCAAGGGTCAGCCAATGGAACGGCTTCAGTTCCAGTTCGGAGTAAAGGTCCGAATAGGTTTCCTGATCGGAACGCGGTCGCAACCGCCAGTCGGCATAGACCTCCCAATTCACCACGTTCTCCACCACGTTGCTCCGCTTGGTTTGCATCTTGTTGCGAACGCCGAAGCGAATCACGTTCTGGCTGTCGATGGAGTCAATCGAATTGTAATTGGGAAACTCAAAGGGCACCAGTTGCGTGGTCGGCTGTTCGTAATCGAATTGCGGCAGCTGTGATGGAAGCACGCTGGGGCGCGGCACGTAGGCATAATTGACCAGGGGCTGGACGATGTGCCGGATGCCGTCAATCTCCCAAAATTTGTTCTTCACGCCGGGCCAGGTGCGCGAGGTCTTGAGCGTCGCTTCCACCCCGGTGTTCAGCACGCCACGATCCTGGTCCACCGTGTCCGCCCCGGGCCCGCTCGATTCTCCGTAATGCGTGTACCGTCCCCCCACCCGGGGCGTGACGTTCAACCAGTCAAAAAACATCCAGGGCATCAGCAACTGGTGAAAAGTGTCGGCCCGCAGGGCGGAATAACGATTGGTGTCGGTGAAGGAAAACTCCCTTTGATAATACCCGAAGGTGCTCACACTCTCATAATAGAGGGGCGTCGGGCCAATCTGCTGGCGGAGCCCCGTCAGCTTGATGTCGGGCAGCCGCTCGACCGTTTCCTGGAATTCATTCACCCGCGGCTGCGCCAGCAGGTCGAGGCTCCAGTTCGACCATTGCTGGTCCAGCTCGACAAAGGTGCTCGGCTGGGGATCCCCGCGAAACTCGCTCTCGAAAAAATCGTGGATGATTTTGGAGTCGCTCTGGTAGCGGACGGCGCCGCGGAGACTGAGGTTCGTGCGAACCTCATTAAGATAGGTGAACCAAACCCGCTGACGGTTCTCATCGATCGACTCCTCCCGCGCGTCCCGGCCGGGGCGCTTATCGTGAGTGTAATAATACTTGAAGTCCGCTTCGCCCAGCTTGGGCAGCCGCAGGTCCAGATCCACGCCGGCGCCCGGCCCCCGAAGGATTCGTTCGTCCACATGGACCGCGCCCTTCAGTCGCTCGTCCCAATACCACTCATAGGTGGAAAGCAGAAAGGCGCCATACTTGTTGCGATAACCGGGAACCGATACCCAATGATTGCGCCGCGGCTTGAGGCTGCGTTTGAATTTAGGCCACCAAAAGACCGGGACATCCCCGAGGTAAACCGTCGCGTTCTCACATTCGATATAGTCCCCCGGCACAATGGTCACCATGCGGGCTCGAATCCGATACCCGGGGTCCTCCAGGTCGTCGGTCGTGACCAGGCCTTCGGCCAGCACATAAACCTTCGCGCCGACATCCCCCGTGAGGACCTCGCCTCGCGTGAAATAAGGGGGTTGCCCGGCCCGGAAGTTCTCACCGACAATCTTCTCCGTCTTGAAATTGTAGGCGATTCGCTCCCCTAACCAGACTTTGCCCTCCCGTTCCAGCCGAACGGCGCCTTCCGCCACCGCGTCCCCCTGGGTCTGATCCAGGCGCATCCGGTTGGCGGTCAGCGTGGCTCCCCCATATTTCACCGTGACACCGTTGGTCAACGTGATCCTTCCGGTGGCAGGCTGATAATCCACCCCGGTATCGGTGAGGATCGTCCATCGCTCGTCGGCTGCGTTCGCCAGAGTTCCCCAACTGAGGCAACAGGAGAGCACGAGGATGGCGCGCAGCTTTGGCATCGAAGGCGCAGAGTCAAACAGAAGGCGGCAAGCGCTGCCAAGAGTGGAGTTGGCTCATTCACGGAAAGAGAGTGACCCTGCTGGGGTAAAGGGAAGGCCAAGCAGGAGTCCGGATATTGGACACCCATTTTGAGACGGGACAACTGCTCAAAAAAACTGACAGCCGGGGATGACAATTCCGGAGCCGGGAGACTTGGAAGAGCGCCTGCCTGGAAGTGTCCAACCCGATCGTCTTCAAAATGGACAGGGGTTTCTCAGCGGATGCGAAACAATTAACAACTTGATTATCAATGTCTTGTGACCTGGAGGACGATCCTGCCCCTTGCGGAAAGCGGCCTTCTGGCCGATAATGATAATGATAAGACATTGCTTTGATGAAGAAATGGCTCCCCGAATTGCACTCTCCAGCGTTCAAAATAATCGAAAAAAAAGTTGACACAGGGGTGTCCATTTGCAATATTACGCGCACACACGGAACACAGTAAAACACATATGAGAACAAAAACACTACTCCTTACGGCCGCGTTGAGTGCGGCAGGCGTTGCCACCTCCATGGCACAAGTCTATTCCCAGAACGCCGTCGGCTACGTGAACATCACGGCCAACCCCGGCTTCAACCTCGTGGCCAATCCGTTGGTTCAAACGGACACCTCGGTGGCCTCGTTGCTCCCGGCTCCTGCGCAGTTGACCTCCGTTTTCAAACTCACCCCGTCCGGCTTTATTCAAGCGACGTATGATGCGGATCTCGGTGGCTGGGATGACGGTTCTCTTACCTTGGATCTCGGTGGTGGCTTCTTCCTCTATAATCCGACGGCGTCCGCTTTCACTGCGACGTTTGTTGGTGAGGTCGCCCAAGGAACCTTGGTAAACAACATTCCGGCGGCTGGATTCTCGATGCGGTCATCGAAAGTTCCGCAGACCGGTCGGCTCAGCGCGGATTTGGGCTATGTTCCGAATCAACTCGACTCTGTTTATACCTTTGTTGGTGGGGCCTTTACCCAATATACGTATGATATAGATCTGGGCGGCTGGGACGAAGATCCGCTGATTAGCGTCGGTCAGGCGTTTTATCTCAACGCTTCCGCGCCTAATAATTGGGTCCGCGTGTTTTCGGTGAATTGATCATCCAGAAGTTTCAACAACCCTTAATAAAACTCATTAATGAAAAAATCAGCACTAGTTCTGCTCGGGGTTCTCTGCGCCGCGCAAGCGTTCAGTCAGGGACTCGGCTCGGTGTTCTTAAGCAATCGGTACGTGTCCGGAATTGGAGCTCCCATCGTCGCTCCGATTTATGGGCCGGAACCTCTGAATCCAACGGCAATCATCCGGGGTAACGCCACCACCAATGGTGGAGCAGCGACCTACACCGGCCCGCTGTTGCTCGGAACCGGTTTCACCGCAGCCCTCTTCGGTGGGGCCGCGGGTATCGTTGACGAGAACAGCCAAAGCTTGGCGTTTGTCCAGTCGTCCACCTTCCGGACCACGACGACGACCGCAGGGTTTTTAATCGCTCTGACGGCTGCCCAGAACGTTCCCGGCACGCTCGCTGGCGGGTTTGGAACCTTCCAGCTGCGCGCTTGGGATAACCGTGGTGGCACCGTTGCGACTTGGGCTGACGCCTTGGCCAACCCCTTGATCGCTCAGGGTTCATCCGCGTTGTTCACCCCGACGTTCCCGTTGGGTGGTTTGACCTCTCCTCCGACCACGCCTCCTGGCCTTCAGGGCTTGACGAGCTTCAACCTCCATGTCGTTCCGGAACCTGGCGTTATTGCGCTTGGCGTCCTCGGCTTGGGTGCGTTGTTCTTGCGCCGCCGCAAGTAATCAATCGTTCTAAGTTTCAATCAAGCCGTCCGAAAGGGCGGCTTTTTTGTTTATTACTTCGATTTGATCACACGTAATGTTGACAGAGAGAAATGGTTGAATTTACCCTCTGGTGACACTCAGCGTGGCGTGTTCGTCTATCGGTTAGGACATGGCCCTCTCAAGGCCGAAAGACGGGTTCGATTCCCGTACGCGCCACCATTTTTATGCTTCCGCTGAATGAACCAAGTCTGCACCGGATGACCGCATTACCTCCCAAATGAGACCCTTCCAAATCATCTTTAACCCGACCAGCGCCGCGGAACTGGCCATGATGCCCAAGGAACTCCAGCTTTTGGTGCTCGGCGAATTTCGGGGGTTACCTCAGGAAGTAATGAGCACCGAATTGGAACGATTCGGACGCATGGAACGTCATGGGAAAACGCTCCACCGCTTCCGACTGGGGGATTATCGCATCTATTTCGAGCGGCACGAACTGGGGCTCGTCGTCCACCGTATTCTCAGCCGGAATACCTTGAAGGACTTTCTATTTCGATCGAATCTTCCTCTCGCCGAGGATGAGGCGCTCCAACAAAACCCAAAGTTTTGGGATCTCATCGAGGCTCCGCGGCCAAAGACGACTGCATCGAATTAAACCTGTTTGAAGCGGAGGAAGGTGGGTGACGGAAAGCTTGACCGCCGGTGAGGGCTTAACGGTTTAACCCATTCAAGGTCCGAGCTGCGGTTGCTCGAGAATGCGATAAACGTGAAACCGCGTCGGAAAATGCACACTTCAGGAGGTTTCCATTGCGGAGGCGCCATCGCCACCTGTTCATGGGCCATCGCCAAGTTCGACATTCCAATAAGCGATGTCGAGGAAGTGCTTCCACGTGTCGTGATGCTGCAACCCGATGTTGACCTGGACGAATGGCCGCCATTTCGGACGCTTCGGCTTGCGAATCAAATGCATGCTCGCCTCGGCTGGCGTCCGGTTTGCCTTCAAAGTGTTACATTCGATGCAAGAGCAGACGATGTTTTCCCAGGTCGTCGGACCGCCGCGATCCCGCGGGATGACATGATCGAGGTTCAAATCCTTTCGCTCGAACACACCGCCACAATACTGGCAGGTATTGCGGTCTCGTTCGAAAATGTTGTAGCGGGTGAATTTGACTTCCTTCTTCGGCAATCGATCAAAAATGACCAGGAGGATGACTCGCGGAATCCGAATGCGGAACGAGATGGTAAAGACGCTCTCCGGGTGGGGTTCCTGTTCCGAGAAGTCCCGCCACTGACTGAAGTTAAAGGTTTGGAAAGCCCCGCCCGCATCGTTTTGCACGACATGCGCCCGCCCTTCAAACAACAACGTGAGAGCCCGTTTTGCAGTGCAGACGTTAACCGCCTGCCAAAGCCGATTCAAAACCAGCACATGCTGGGAAAGATAGGAATTCATGCAGCAAGCTGGCGGAAGCTATCACGCCAGCGGCGCGGGTGTCAATTTCTAGCTTGTTGCAGGAGGTTTATCGGTCGGCCCGCGGACAAAGGGCGTGAGGGGATCGCGGGACTCGGTTGAGCTTGGAGTACACGCCAGAACGTATAGACTGCCGCTCATGCCGCTTCTCGAAATTGCCGGACTGCAGAAGGGTTTTAGCAGACCGGATGGAGTCTACGAAAAGGTGATCGATATCCCATCGTTTACCCTTTCCGAACGGGCCCAAGTGGCCATCAAGGGCGAGAGTGGCCTGGGCAAAACCACCCTCCTCAACCTGATCGCCGGCATCCTAAAACCAGATGCTGGCAGCATCAAACTGATGGGGCGGGAAGTGTCGTCCCTCAGCGAAGCGCAACGGGATCGCGTGCGCGCGGAATCGATGGGCTATGTGTTCCAGACGTTCAATCTTCTCCCCGCCTTTACCTGTTATGAGAACGTATTGCTGGGCATGACCTTTGGAGACAAGATCGACCCCATGTTTGCGCAAGGAATGCTCAAACGAGTGGGATTGGAAGCGCGGCTGCAGTATTATCCGCACCAACTTTCCACCGGACAACAGCAGCGGGTCGCCGTCGCCCGCGCGCTGGCCAATCGCCCGAAACTGGTCCTGGCCGATGAGCCGACCGGCAATCTTGATGGAGCCAACTCGGATCGGGCATTAAGGCTGATTCGGGAGGTCTGCGCGGAAAACGATGCCGCATTGCTTCTCGTAAGTCATGATCCCAACGTGCTCAGCCAGTTCGAATCCGTGCTGTCGTTAAAGGAACTCAACCAGGCCGGGGCGCGGTCGGAGGTGGGCGAATGACTCTCTGGAGGATGGTGATCCGGAGCCTTCGCCAGCAGGCTCTCTCTTCGACTGTGGCCGCTATTTCCATCGCCCTGGCTGCCGGGTTGCTCATGGCTGTGTGGGTCGTCAAAGCGCAATCGAGGGATACACTGACCCGCTTCGATGCCGGCTTTGACGCAGTATTGGGGGCGCGAAGTTCCAAGCTGCAACTCGTGCTCAACGCGGTGTTTCACCTGGAAGCATCGCCGGCCAACCTCGATGCCCAGGATTACCTTGATCTCCAGAAGAACCCCAGTGTCGAGCTGGCGGTGCCCATTGCCATGGGGGACAACTACCGGGGCTATCGGGTGGTGGGAACCGTGCCGGAGATGTTCACGAAGACTTCCTACGCGCCCGGCCGCCATTACACGATCGGGAAATCCGGCCGGCTGTTTGATCCGGCACTCCGGGAGGCGGTGGTCGGCAGTTTCGCGGCCCGCAAACTCGGATTGAGAATCGGCGACAAGTTCCGGCCCTATCATGGCCTGAATTTCAATGAGGAAGAGCAGCATGACGAAACCTACGTGGTGGTGGGAATTCTGGAACCCTCGAACACTCCCGCGGATCGGGTTCTCTGGATTCCCCTTGAAGGAGTGCAGCACATGAGCGGTCACGCTGCGGCGACGGCGACGGAATTAAGTGCGGTGCTGGTCAAGTTGCGCAATCCGCTGGCGGGGCGGGCCCTGGAATTGCAATACAACCGGCAGGGGCACCGGCTGACCTGGGCATGGCCGATCGGGGCGACCATGGCGGAATTGTTGAACAAATTCGCCTGGTTCGATCGGGTGCTCGCCTTCGTGGCGGCCTTGGTGGCCTTGGTGGCGGCAGGTTCGGTCCTGGCGAGCATTCATAACTCCATGAACGAGCGTCGCCGGCAAATCGCCATCCTTCGGGCCTTGGGAGCCCGGCGATCGACTATCGCCGGCAGTGTGGTCCTGGAAGCCATGACCATTTCTGTCGCCGGGGTGGTCCTCGGTTTTGTCTTTTACTGGGTAATCATGACCGGGGCGGCGGGCGTGATTCGGGCGGAGACGGGGATGGTCCTGGAGCCCCTCGCATGGCATCCCGTATTTGTCTGGGCGCCGCTGGGACTCATCGCGCTGGGTGCGGCGGCCGGATGGTTGCCCGCATGGAAAGCTTACCAAACGAACGTCGCGAAGCATTTGGCGCCGGTGAATTGAGCGCACGCAATCCCGGTCCTCTTTTCCCGTCGCGCTCGTTACCCCATCTCCGCGCCCGGGCTTCCTCCCCGCCGCGCTCGGGCTTTACTCCGCCAACTCGGATCAATTGCTTGCCATCACAATCCGTCCGGTGGGGGTCGCCGAGCCGCCTTTGGGCTCTATGGAAATCGCCATCCGTTCCGCCGAATCCACGCGAATGGCGGGATTGAGCTGCAGGTGCAGATTCCCATTGGCCTCGGGCGGCAGGACGCCGGCGCTCACCGGAACCTTCATTTGCGGATCGATGAGCCAGAGTTGGTAGATTTGGCTGGGGGGCAGCGGCGAGAGATTTTCCACCGTCAGATAGACGCGTTGATCCTGGGGAACCCAGAGGGCCGCGCCGATCGCGCGCGCCTGCGGATCGGTGGGGCGCAAAATCGTGACGTGAGTGTTATTGAGTCGATTATTCCCGGGCGGCGATCCTCCGGTGGCGAGGGCTTCCTCCAGGGCCTGTTTGTCGCTGCGGAGTTGTTCCGCATGGCTGCGATAGAAGGCGAGTTGCTTTTGAGCCTCGGTCTGTTGGTTCTGATAGCGATTCGTAAAGGCGGTCGTCTGGCGATTGAGTTCTTCAATGCGTTTCACCGCGTCTCGTTCGACCGTGAGGATGCGTTGCTGGAAATTGGTGGTTTGTCGCTCGGCCCTGGCCTGGAGCAAATCGAATTGCTTCTTCAGTTCCGTGGCTTCCTCCTTGATAAGATTTTCTATATTCAACAGCCAAAATCTTACCTAGTGCTTGCGGAGTAAGGTCCTTGGACGCATGCCAAGCATTCATAATTTTATCATAAGGCCATCCTGGTCCTGGCTCTAGGTCTTCTGATCCTACGAATACCTGGACAGAATCAGAGACTTCACTAGCCACTTCTAACATTGCCATTAAACAGGCATCACTTCCGTAAATATCAACTTTTTGGCCTATGTTTTTGGCGATGTCAGCCATGGCCATACCAAGTTGCTCGGTCGTTATAGAGTGGCCAGTATTATCATCGTAACTTATGTGACTTGATCTGAGTTTTAAGGGGGATTTTTAGAGTTTAAATTACCTGAGAAATTGGAGGTAATTTATGTCGTCAGCAGGATTAATTAATAATGTTATTAACAAGATTAAAGTCATAACGGCTAGCAAGTCCGAAAATGTTCATTGGACTGAGTTAGACTTAGAAACAATTGGTTTTTTAACAGAATATTTCAAAACTAATAAGATTATTTCCATCTCTAAAGTCTTTAGTATTTCTGAAGTTCAAGTTCAGTTATGGATTAATGAAAGTAAGATGATCGCTGACCTCTTCACTAAAGTGCAGATACTTCGTAATGATAAAAAGTCTAAGGGCCATGGCAGAAATTATTCAGACTTCATTCGACTTAGCATATTAGATTTAGTACCGTTTACAGCTTTATCTAAACTCGAAGTTTTAACTGGTGTACCTAGAACAACAATTTTTCATTGGCGAGAAAACTTAAATCTTCCGGAAGAAAAAGTAAGCGTATTAAAGTGTAAACCAAAGTTAAAATCTACTGTTTCAACAACAATTGCAGCGAATGTAAAATCGCCACCATCACCGTCATCATTATTAAAAGTAGATTTACCAGTCGTAGATGAATTAGAAATTTTAAAAACTATGATATTGCGTCACAAAGATAAAGTGCGCAGAAAATATTCAAATTCTGAGAAAAGTTTATTTCTAAAACTAGTAGATCAATTGGGATCAAAGATTGTTCACGAATCAACTAAAGTTAGCTATGATACATTGGCAAGACTTCAAAGGGATCGAATTCGTACTTATCCAAAAGCCTCGACACCAGTGAAGTATGCGCCAGTAATAGATGTTATGAAAAAATATCCTGGAATGGGTCCAATGCAAATCAGAGATTACGTGAGTCGTCATCTTGGACTATCCATGGGCGTGAATTCAGTTCGCAAAGTTATGGAAGACCGAGGTTGGGTGGCTTCATATGCTAGGCGAGTAGAAATACACGAGGAACCTAGGCGATATGAGGCGGTACGTCGGAATTATTTATGGCATATGGATTTTAAGACTTTTTATATTAACCAATGCAAAGTTTATCTTTTATTTATTGAAGATGATTACTCTAGATTTATTACTGGAAGCGCGTTTGCTGAGGGCGAAACTATCGACATTGTTTTGAACACTGTGAGTGAAGCGATAGCATTGCATGGTAAGCCAGAGACGATTATGACAGACGGCGGAAGCGGGTTTTATTCATGGAGAGGTATTTCAAGATTTTCATTATTTTTAGAAGAATTAGGCGTGGATCAAATTGTATCGAAAGTGCCGCGAATAAATGGAAAAGTTGAGAGTATAAATCAGAAATTTGAAAAGGAAGTTTTAAATGTGAGATCCTTTTCTTCATTGAAGCATTTAGAAGAGGAGCATACAATATGGATTGGACTTTATAATTTTAGGCGCCCACATCAAGGATTGCCAAAGCTTGAAGTGCCTGCAGATAGATATTATCCAGGCAGTCAGTTGTGGTTCCAAGAAAATCAAAAAGATCCATCGAGCTTGCTATTAGAAGCCTTGTCAACACTGCTAGCGCAATTGAAAAATAAAAATTAGCAGATTAATTTAGGTTGCAGTTTTGAAGAACAATTGCTTTAAGTTAGCTAAAAATTTTTCTTTAAAAAAAGGCTCTATGGAATTTCCACCAGTCACTCAGTTATTTATAAAAGACCTATTAAAAAGAGCTGGTGGAGTGACTCAGAATAGTCAGCGAGATAGTTATGCCCCGTGGTTAAAACAAACTATTGGCAGTCTTTTGCAAAAAGAAGGAGTGAGTTATGATTATGTTTTCCTGCTCACTGGCATACCAATAAAAACGCTTGAAAACTTTAAACAAGATGCAGAGAAGTTGTTTCCTGAGAAACAGGATGTTGATCCTTCAGCAATGATTATTGCAAATGCATGGCTTAAGGCTCCTCCTCAAACAAGGGCTACGCTTGATTCTTTTTGGTTACATTTGGGCTCTAATTATCAGACATTAGATATATCCTTTGATCGCGTTCGTAGGATTTTAATAGAGCTTGGATTAAGGAATCCAAGAGGTCCAAGTATTAAAAATAACGGAACACAAACGAAAAAAGAATTACCAGTCAATGCACTATGGGATGGAGATGGAAAGCTTCTTCGAGTGTCCCTTAACGGAGAAGTATTTGAGTCTTGTTGGTATGCCTACATTGATCAAGGGTCTACTTTATTAACAGGCTCAAGTATTACAAACAATGAATCTGCAGAATCAATTACAAGTGCTTTGGATAGAGGCAAAGACAAAGCTGGATTTTATCCAGTCGGAATATTATTAGATAACCGAATGACTATGTTTGAACGCAGCAAAGTTGTAGAGTTTTGTAAAAAGAAAGATATTGTTTTAATAAATACATTTCCTGGAAACAGTAAAAGTAACGGTCATATAGAGGGTAATTTTTCTATATTTGAAAGATTTGTAGGTCCAATTAACATTACTGGATCGAATCCTGAAGAAATATCCAGGTCAATCATGGAAATGATAGTTGAGATATTTACGCAGATGAGAAATCACAAAAAAAGAAAACGATTTGGAAACAGATCCCCAATAGAAATAGCAGAAGGCAGCACAAGACCTGAGGTTGTAAGATCAGCATTGGAAAAACTTCGTGATCGATTAGCAATAGATCAAACGACACTCGATGATAAATTTAAATTAATTGAAAGTTTGATTCCAAAATTTGGAACTTTATCTGAATCAAGTCTAAAAAAAATAAAATCACTATTGAGCATATTTTCAGCACAAGAAATTATTGCTGCTTGCGCAGCCTATATGGCGCAATCAGCAAAACATCCAGATAAGCATTATCAGTCAGAATATTTTTTTGGAATATTAAGACATAAACGAGAAGGAAACGCTAAACTAGCATACAATGAAGAATTTTTAGCTAAACATAATCTTCATCAAGAGTTGTTGAATCAAAAAATAAATCCAAATATTAGCGCTGAAGCAGTTCAAAGATCTTCAGAAGTATTAGTAGCGAATATTGGCGAGTATTTAAAAGATGTTGTTGCAGAACGCATTCCAGCAAGAAGACTTTTATTTTTAGATAGTTTGGTTTTATGGATAGCACAAAACTCAGTAAAAATTGATATTCAAAAATTATGGGAAAAACTAACAAACCATATTCAAAAATCAATTTTTTTTACTCAAAGATCATGGGCTACAATCAATGAGTACATTTATAATAAATTAGGAAATTTAATGCTAAATAAAAAAGATTTATTTTCTGAAAGTGGTTAATTCTATGAGAATAAAGTTAGTCCACCAATTTACATTTAAAAAAATAATTTAAAACGTACTCAAGTTATAACTGCCAATCTCCGATAAAAGACGGGGAAGTTAACTGTTTGAAATTACTCATTCAGTCATTACTATCTCAGATAGTTTGAACTTTCCCCCTTAAACTCTGATTAAAGCATATAGCTGCGCGGCAGCGCCGCCCGGTCAGGATTTGCTGACTATCAAAAAAATTTTGGTTTGAAAAAAATCAACTTCAGGTGACTTCGCGGGAAATTGGTTTTCGCACCCTAATATATATAATAACTTACGTAGCTTTATTCGGTAGAAATAATGATGTCGCGATTTCGTTACATCTCTTGGATTACTTAAAGTTCAT
>Ga0163144_10020395_pt1 | contig 13252 bp, 10 predicted proteins | sample OliLak19BULKMAT1_FD_123175 | JGI IMG/M metagenome (GOLD analysis project Ga0163144, IMG submission 123175) | Freshwater microbial mat bacterial communities from Lake Vanda, McMurdo Dry Valleys, Antarctica - Oligotrophic Lake LV.19.BULKMAT1 | ecosystem: Environmental > Aquatic > Freshwater >... | reverse complement strand
TCCCTGCCGATTATTTTCTGAAACTGTTCTTTATAGGGAGTGAAAGAAACACCGCCGTGCATATACAATTCTAATGATGGCCATACTTCGCCAATCGTTTTCTTACCGGTTATTTCTAAAATGCGTTTGAACAAAACCAATGTCCAGGTAGGCACACCAGATACAGAAGTCACATTTTCTTTAATAGTAGCTTATGCAATCTTTTCAATCTTACTTTCCCATTCATCCATCAGGGCAATGCTAAGGTCTGGAGTCCGCAGCCAGTGTGCCCAGAAAGGAGAATTCTGAAAAAGTACAGCACTCAGGTCGCCATATTGTGCTTCTTTATTAACGGGGTTTATGTTGTTACTGCCACCAATCAATAATCCTTTGCCGGTCAGTAATTCTGCATCAGGTTTAAACTGGTAGTACATTGACAATACATCTTTCGATGCTTTAAAGTGCCCGTCTTCCAGGCTCTCATCGCTGATGGGGATGAACTTGCTTTTGGCACTGGTGGTGCCGCTGCTTTTTGCAAACCAATAGACAGGGGTGTTCCATAAAATATTTTGATCACCCGTCATCATCCTTTCAATATACGGTTGCAGGTCATTGTACTCATGAATAGGTACTGCTGCTTTGTAATCACGGACAGTAAAGAGGTTGGAAAAATTATATTTCCTGCCAAACTCAGTGTATTGTGCCGAAGCCACTAAATCCTGCAACACTTCCCGTTGTGCATCAATGGGATTATTTTTCCAGGCATCTATGCGCCAGAGCCGGGAACGGGCAATCGTTGATATGGCAGGGCTGAGTAATCTCATTTGTTGCCGGCAAAATAGAGAAATTAAAGCAATGGGTAAAACTTAGTCTTCTTTCGCAGCTTCTGAAGCTTCTCTGGCTTCTTCATGGAGGTAATCTTTCCTTTTTAGTTCAAAATTTCTTCCAAGGTATAGCCTCCGCACATCGTCGTCTTCGGCCAGCTCTTCGGCAGTGCCATGTTTAAATATTTTTCCTTCTATCAGCAGGTAAGCTCTGTCGCAGATGGAGAGGGTTTCTGTTACGTTGTGGTCGGTAATAAGGATACCGATGTTCTTATGTTTCAGTTTGGCAACGATGGCTTGTATATCTTCTACGGCTATCGGGTCAATGCCGGCAAAAGGTTCGTCTAATAAAATAAATTTAGGGTCAACCGATAGTGCTCTCGCAATTTCTGTTCTTCGCCTTTCACCACCACTCAGCACATCACCATTGCTTTTGCGGACATGCTGTAAATGAAATTCATTTAATAATGTTTCTAATTTAGCCCGTTGCTGTTGTTTGGAAAGCTTTGTCATTTCCAGGATGGCGGCAATATTATCTTCCACACTTAGTTTACGGAAAACAGATGCTTCTTGCGGCAGGTAGCCGATACCCATTTGTGCTCTTTTGTACATCGGTAAAGAGGTAATGTCCTGGTCATTGAGAAAAACTTTGCCCTGGTCCGGCTTTACCAAGCCCACCACCTGGTAAAAGGAAGTGGTTTTACCAGCTCCATTTGGCCCCAGTAAACCTACAATTTCTCCCTGTTTCACTTCGAAAGAAACATGGTTGACAACGGTGCGGCTGCCATATTTTTTTACAAGATCGGTTGTGCGAATGGTGACTGACATGTTTCGCAAAAGTAAGCCATGAGGGTTAATACAGGCTCTTAATCCCGATAATTATCGGAATCATTTAACGTGGTTTTGACTAATGCCTCCGCATCATTAGCTTTGCAGGCTTATGAAAGTAACAGAACATATAGCACAGGCAAAAGATACGTTGGTTTCTTTTGAAGTATTGCCACCATTAAAAGGTAAAGGGATTGAAGCATTGTATAAACATCTTGACCCATTGATGGAGTTCAAACCGTCTTTTATTAATGTTACCTATCACCGGAGTGAGCATGTATTTAAAAAAAATGCAGATGGCAGTTTTCAAAAAGTGGTGATTCGTAAACGGCCGGGTACAGAAAGTATTTGTGCGGCCATTATGAATAAGTATACGGTTGATACGGTACCTCACCTTATTTGCGGGGGATTCAGTATTAATGATACGGAAGACGCATTAATCAATCTCCGTTACCTCGGTATTGATAATGTGCTGGTGCTTCGTGGAGATGCAGCAAAAAATGAAACTGCTTTTGAACCAGAACCCGGCGGCCATAAATATGCCAGTGATTTATTACAACAAGTGGCTAATCTTAACGCCGGTATTTATTTAGAAGACGAATTAAAGGGAACACATAAAACAGATTTTTGTATCGGTGTGGCCGGGTATCCGGAAAAACACTTTGAGGCGCCGAATATGGATACTGATTTACAATACCTGAAAGCTAAAGTGGATGCAGGAGCTGATTATATTATTACGCAGATGTTTTTTGATAATGCAAAATTCTTCGCTTTTGAAAAAGCCTGCCGGGAAATTGGCATTACTGTTCCCATCATTCCGGGATTGAAACCTATCTATACCAAGAAGCAACTCAATGTATTGCCGAAAACGTTTTCTATTGAACTGCCAACAGACCTCAGCAATGAAGTGTTGAAATGTAAAACAGATGAAGACGTAGAAAAAGTGGGTATAGAATGGTTATTGGCACAATCTAAGGAATTGAAAAAAGCAGGAGTTCCTGTTCTTCACTATTATACATTAGGCAGACCGCTTGTGGTGGCCGATGTGGTAAAGAACTTATGACGATGAGAAATTCAAATAAATAAAAGAGGTTGTCTAAAACGCCGTTTATCGCCTGAAAGACAGAAAGGGGTGAAGAAAGGTAATAATTGAATTTCACTGATTACCGTCTTGTTGCCTAACCGGCAATTACCTATTTCGAAACCTCGTTCAGCACTTTCTTATCAATCACCACCGGGTACTTCTTCTTCAATCTTTCTGTCCACTCCTTTTCAAGAATTACCTGGTAATCGCTTATCACCAACCCTTTTGCTTCGTTGAAGGTACGCTGCATTGGCTGCGGGTAAGACTGTATGATATAAGCGAAAGAAGCAGTGTTATCATTTGTATTAACCAGCGGCGAGGTTATTATGCCGGCTTTCGGTATCATTTTGGAAGGATTAGGTAATTGGTCCCATTCATACCGGGCAGAGTCGGCCACTACTTTTTCAGAATACATCTCTATGATTTTACGCCAGTCAGCCGGTTTCTTTTTTATCTCATCATACACTTTATTAACCGTGATTTCGTCTGAACAAAAGAACAGCACTGCATCGGCGGATTGGTTCCAGGTATAATTCTTTTTATTTTTTTCGTATAAAGCCAGCAGGGCGGCGTTATCATTTTGTCCTTTATTCCATATTTCCTGCTGCATTATTTCAAAGAAAATATTACCGTCTTTAAACTCCATCATCTGGTAGCGGAATTCATCATTAAAATCCTCGAGGTGGTTGCGGTAATAATTATACAGAGCAAATTGAAGGAACTCTTCTCTCACCTGTTCATATGGTTTGATACCGGAACCATCTTTTTTAAAACGATGTGTAATAGCATACATCAGCCAGGTAGAAGTAGTGTAGGTAGAATCACCAATAGAAAACATAGGGGTAGAGTGAGTGATAGTTCTGCCAGCTGCTGACATTGGCTTCAGGTCAAGTATGCTATCCGTCATGGACCGCATACCTTCTTCACTGTATGAATATTTTTTATACCTGCCTTTTTCCATCACGGTATTATAAATAAAATTCTGCGATGATTTGGAACGGGCATCTGCCTGAATTTTCGTAAGCAGTTCCTGCTGATAATTTTTATCATTGATATCAGTTACAATTGGTTTTATAGAAGTTCTCTTTACAATATGCCAGCCATAAGAGGTAATGAAAGGTTTGCTAACAGCACCATCTATTGGCAATGCCCACAATGTTTTTTCAAAAACAGGATCGTACTGACCCACACTTATATCGGGCATAGTGCCGCCGTTGGCAGCGGTAACATAATCACTGCTGAAAGCTGCAGCCAGTTGATTAAAATTATCTCCGGCTATAATTCGTTTATATAATGAGTCAGCAAGGGTAGCCAGTCTTTTTTTGGCAACATCATCAGCAACCGGAGGAAAAGCCAGTAATATTTGCTGTGCTTTTATTTTACCGGCTGCTTTTCTTTCACCCATGTTTTTAAAAATATGATAACCTGCTTTGGATGTTATTACCGGGGAATATTTTCCGACAGGGGTGTTGTAAACAGCATTTTCAAATTCATAAGGAAGGGTAAAAACAGTGATGTAGCCAATTTCTCCCAGTGTAGTTTTAGCAGCGGGGTCATCAGATGCCTGCCTGGCCACCTGCAAAAAATCATCTCCTTTTTGCAGCCATTTCAGGATCTCGGTTTTTTTAATGTTAGTTGTTGTGGTATCTGTACCACCACTTGCATTTTTTAAAGAAATAAAGATATGCGCTACCCGTATGTCTTTTTGGCTGCGTTCAAATGCCTCTTTTTGCATCCGGTTCATTATTTGCGGATCGTTCATATAGTTGTCTGCAATTTGTTCCCGGAGGCTTTCAACTTCTGTTTTTATCTGTGCCAGGGTATCATATTTTCTTTCGTAACCCTCCCTTATTTTTAATTTAGAATTGATATAGAGGTCAAGGTAATCGCTGACAGATTTTGCCTTGTTAACTACCGGGCTTGCGTTATTCTTTTTATAGGCCCTTAAAAACTCTTTAGCATCAACAGTATATTTTCCGTAGGTAAAAAGTGTTTGGGTTGATGCCGTAATTATACCAAAGCAGGCTATAATGGCAAGGAGGTGTTTTTTATTCATATTTGTTCTGTGCTTGTTATGAGTACCGGAAAAATGTTTGCAGGTTATAATAATTGCAATAACCAGCAATCAATAACCTTTTAATGCCCTTTCATCTTTAATTCAAGTACTTCATCAATCTGTTTATACGTCAATTTTTTTGCAACGATTCGTTTGTCTTTGTCTAATAAATATAGGGTAGGGAATGTCTGAACATCATACAACTGGGAGTAGCCGGGTATTTTAGAATCCATCCGGGCTTTATCATCTGCTTTTGAATAATAGACATTTATCCAATCGTTCAGATTTTTCTCTTTAATAAAATCCAACCAATCATTTTTTGTGCCATCTGTTTCTTTTGACACGGCAAATATTTTTAACCCGGTTGCTTTCCATTTGGCCCGGTAAAAAGAATCCAACTTAGGCAACGTTTCTTTGCAATGGCCACAAGTGGCATCCCAAAAGGCAACAACAGTGTAGGGGGCTTCCTGTGTGTACAATTGCCTGATAGTACCAGATACATCAGGAAGTTCTATATCAGTGGCAGGAGTACCCATAATATTTGCCATTAAGCTATAAGCTCTGTCAGTAATCGTTTTGCGACCTTGTGTAGTAAGCCAGGGATACTCTTTCTGCGAAAAATATTTTTCAAACAGGTGTACAAAGACAGCATCTTCCCACATATAGCGTTGCACCAGGTAGCGGTTCACAAATTTTACCAGCAGAAACCTTGTCATTTCTTCGTTGATGCTGGCAGGCCCGAGCATCATATCTATTTCTGCAATAACAGAGTCGGGATCCAATGTTACTATATCAGTAAAGTATTTATCAATCTTGTCTTCAAAAAAAGTAGTGTAAGCAAGGCGGCCATCCCAAAAATTAACTCCATCCCAGTAATGGGCTTTATAAAAATTGTAAGCATCAATTGAATCAATTCTTGTTTTCGGATCTTTCAGCCTTCCTTTAAGCACAGGGTCCCTCATTGTATTTAATAAAGCTGTTAGGATATTGTCAGGGTTTTTCTTTATAATATCTTCTCTGTATTCAGTTACATTTTTATCCAGCTTTACTAATTCATCTATCAGTTCGGTTGAATCATTTTTGTTAGTGGCCACCTTTAACTGTTGTTGCAAAGCCGAAATTTCTTTTCCGCGGCCAACCATTTCTAACTGGTACTTATAGAACAACACATTGTCAGGAGAGTTGATAAACTGGATTTCCTTTTTTATGGTAGCCGTATCTGCTATTACAGAAAAGCGTTGTTGTTTATCAATCAGCATTTCAAAAAAGCCTGCCCGGTTGGGATAGCCAATAAGGTAAACACCACCTTGTAATTTTTTAGACCCTTTAAAAACACCTTCACTGTTTTCATTTAGCAGCACAGAGTCAATAACGGGATAGGTTTTGCCAAAATAATGACCCAGAAAGATGTACTGGTTTTTAAACGGCTTAAAAGTTACTTTAATTTCGTAACCGGTTTGTGCAAAAGTGGAAACCGTAAGTAAAAGGCTGAAAATTGCAATTAATCTTTTCATAGTCAGAATAAAATCGGGTAAAGGTATAAAAACCAGTGATAAAAGTTTACAATTTAAGCCTGACAAGAGGCTTGGTTGATTTAGCCCAAAGCAAAGGACATATTTAGCGGCTTAGTGGTTGCCTGTCACTATCTTTTGACCCAAAACAACCCTAAATCCGGAACACTTAGCTTTGCGCCGTGAGAAAAAAAAATAAAAACATTGTGCTGGAAAAACTGCTGGTGGAAGACTATGCGGCGGAGGGTAAATCACTAGCAAAAGTGGATGGCAAAGTGATATTTATAGAAAGAGTGGTGCCGGGAGATGTGGTGGATGTAAGGCTGCAGAAAAATAAAAAAGACTGGGCTGAAGGGATGCCGGTGCATTTTCATTCTTATTCTGCTGACAGGGTAGAACCATTCTGCTCTCATTTTGGCGTTTGCGGAGGTTGCCAATGGCAAATGCTGCCCTATGAAATGCAATTGGAGTACAAACACCGGCAGGTGGAGGAAACTTTGAAAAGGATTGGCAAAGTTGCGTTGCCCCCGTTTCAACCAATATTGGGTGCTGCTGAAACAAAATACTACCGCAATAAGATTGAATACACTTTTGGGAATAAACGATTTTTATTAAAAGAAGAACTGGCTGACGAATCAATAAATGGCGAACAAAATGTAGCCGGCTTTCATGCCAAAGGATTATTTGATAAAGTGGTGGATATAGAAACCTGCTACCTGCAGGCAGAACCGACCAACGAAATAAGATTGGCCGTAAAAGCTTTTGCAAAAGAAAATAACTGGTCTTTTTATGACATCCGCAATCATGTTGGATTTTTAAGAACCATGCAGGTGAGGCTTTGCACCACTGGTGAATTGATGTTAAATATTGTTGTGGGAGAAAACGATGAGCAAAAAATAAAAGAGCTGATGGACTATGTAGCGAAACAATTCCCTGCCATCACTACATTGCTGTATACGGTTAATACAAAATGGAACGACAGTATGTTTGACCTGGAGCCGGTGGTTTATTATGGTAAGGGTTACGCAGTAGAGAAACTGTCCGCAGGTCCCGGTGGGGAAGAATTCCAATTCAAGATAGGTCCTAAGTCTTTTTTTCAAACCAACAGTAAACAGGCAGAACGGTTGTACCAGGTAACAAGAGATTTTGCAGAACTAACGGGCAATGAAGTAGTGTATGACCTGTATTGTGGCACTGGCAGCATTGGTATTTTTGTAAGCGGCAAAGCAAAAAAAATAGTTGGTGTAGAAATGATAGCAGCAGCTATAGAGGATGCCAGAGAAAATGCAGCGTTGAATAATTTATCCTCAGCAGAATTTTTCGCTGGTGATGTTATTGATATATGTAATGACGATTTTTTTTCTGCACATGGTAAACCAGACGTTATTATTACCGATCCGCCACGGGCAGGGATGCATGAAAAATTAGTCAATAAAATTTTGGAAATAGCAGCACCAATCGTTGTGTATGTAAGTTGCAACCCTGCCACACAGGCAAGAGATTTAAATGTATTAGATGAGAAATATGAAGTAACTAAAGTGCAGCCGGTGGATATGTTTCCCCACACCCATCATATAGAAAATGTGGTGCAGTTGAAATTGAAGAATCGTTAAAGGTGCTATTTTAAATAAATACAGAAACGAATTACAGTTAATTTTGTTCCATGAGTAATGTTCGATTTACCCGGCCCGACCGTTTTCCGCCGATTGTAAAGAATTTGATTATCCTGAATGTACTGGCATGGATTGCCCAATTGTCGCTGGACAGCCAGTATAACATAACCTGGAAGGGAGCTTTATGGCCGTTTAACACACCTGACTTTAAACCCTACCAGATTTTTACCAGCATGTTTCTTCATGCCCCCAGCTTTCAGAATTTTTTCCATATTCTTTTTAACATGTTTGCCCTTTTTATGTTTGGCCGTGTGTTGGAAAATGTGTGGGGACCCAAAAAATTCTTGTTCTTTTATCTCGCCTGCGGTGTTGGAGCAGCAGTGGCGCATTTACTCATGCAACATTTTATGGGAGGGGGTGTTCCGGCTGTTGGTGCTTCGGGTGCTGTAATGGGAATAATGGTGGCCTTTGGTTACCTGTTTCCTAACACCGAGCTGATGATTGTTCCGATTCCTGTTCCGGTAAAAGCCAAGTGGGTGGTGATTGGTTATATATTACTTGACCTCTTTGGAGGCTTTGGAAAAATAGCCGGCGATAATGTGGCCCATTTTGCCCACCTCGGTGGTGCATTAACGGGTTTTATTATTGTATTGATCTGGAACAAAACCAACCGAAAAACGTTGTATTAAATACAGCTTCACGCAGAGTCCGCCGGGTACGCAGAGAAAAAACGGAAAACATAAATAAGAAAAACTGAGGGATTAAAATAGGTTAAAGAAAACGACCTTTGCCCTGCACTATTAACTATTAAATATCATCTATCATCGGCAATGATGACTTATTCAGAAAAACAATACAAACAAAGAATTACACTTGGGCAAAGCGGTAATACACTGATGATGCTGATAGCTATCTGCCTCATCATGTTTATCGGTCTTGCTTTTATGAAGGCGGTTTGGTTTTTCAGATTCCCCAAAGAAATTGCCCCCTCGCTTTTTACCAAAAATGTATTGGGCTGGTTTGTACTGCCGGCTGATGGCGACAGGTTGCTGTCGTCCGTGGACTATTATCACCCACATGTTTGTGCATGATAATATCTGGAGAGTCTTTTCCAACATGCTTTGGCTCTGGTGCTTTGGTTACATTATGCAGGACCTGACGGGTAATAAAAAAATTGTTCCCATTTTTATTTACGGAGGAGTAGCTGGTGGCATTGCTTTTATGCTGGCGTATAATTTTGTACCATCATTACAAACACAGCTTCCTTATGCATCTGCTGCCGGTGCTTCTGCCGGGGTAATGGCCGTCGCCATTGCTACTACGATGATATCTCCCCAGTACAAAATTTTTCCCATGATTGCCGGTGGCATTCCTCTGTGGGTACTTACGGCATTGTACCTTATTTCCGACCTGGCCACCGTTTCTGTAAGTGATACCGGCAACCTTATCGCACATCTTACCGGTGCTTTAACAGGATTTCTTTTTATCATTTTTTTGCGCAGGGGATATGACGGCAGCGAATGGATGAGTAATTTCTTTGATTGGGTAGCCAACCTCTTTAATCCGGATAAGCCAAAGAAAGGAAAGAATATTAAAGAAGAATTATTTTACAAATCAACCTCAGCACCTTTTAAAAAAACCCTCAATGTAACCCAGCAGCGGGTAGATGATATACTGGATAAGATTAATCAAAAAGGGTATAGCTTTCTTACAGATGAAGAAAAAGAGTTGCTGAAGAGGGCAAGTGAAGAAGGGTTATGAGTTTAGAAGAGCAACGAGTTTTGAGCGGTGAGTTGCGAGACTTAAAGATCAGAGAGTAGTTGTTTACTATAAGCATCACCTGAAATTCGTAACGATTTTTAAAATATAATGGCTCGCAACTCGTAACTCACTGCTCGCAGCTTTTCCCTAAATTGCGTTAATGGCTTCAAAGCTCCGACTTTTTACCAAGCGGTTTTTTATTTACTCCAATGTGGTGGTAGTATTCCTATTCCTGCTCTCCTGCCTGGTGCCTTATCTTAATCCGCAACGATGGTGGTTCATTTCATTTCTTGGTTTGGGGTTTCCCATCTTGCTGTTACTCGTTATTTTTTTTGCCATAGGATGGCTTATGCTGTTAAGGCCCCGCTATGCAATTATTTCAGTCATAGCTTTGCTATTGGGTATTAAAAGCATCAGTGTGTTCTTTGCTTTTCATAAGAACCGGGCCTTTGATAATAAAAAAGAACCACAAACAATACGGGTGGCTTCCTGGAATGTGGCCCGGTTTGTAGAGCTCAAAAGAAACAGCAACAAAGGGAGCAGTATCAGGCTTCAAATGTTTGACCTTATCAAACAACAAGATGCTGATGTGCTTTGCCTGCAGGAGTTTCACACTTCTATAGATTCATCTTACTATGATAATATAAAACCGATACAACAGGAATTAGGCTACCCTTATTATTATTTTTCTTTTGATAACGACGGTGATAACCACTATTACAGCTCCATTATTTTTTCCCGCTACCCGATAATTGATACGGGCAGGATCAGGTATCCACGGCCCACCCTGCCGGATGTTTTATTGCATACGGATATTAAAGTGAATAACGATACGGTCCGGGTTTTTACTACTCACCTGCAATCCCTGCAGTTTGGCAAGAGGGATTACGACAAGATTGATAAAATAGCCAATGCAAGGGATAGTTTGCTGGCCAACTCCCGCAGTATTTTGTCAAAACTAAGAAAAGGGTTTTCTTACCGCAGCATACAGGCCGACCTGGCCCATAAAATAATAAAGGATAGCCCACACCCGGTAATAGTATGTGGCGATCTGAATGATGTGCCCAATTCTTATACCTACTTTACAGTTCGTGGTAGTATGCAGGATGCCTTTTTGAAAAAAGGGTTTGGCATTGGACGAACATTTACAACTCTTTCTCCCACACTTCGCATTGATTATATTTTTGCCGACAAGCATTTCAAAGTACAACAGTTTAAACGGGTAACTAAGAAATACTCCGACCATTATATGCTGGTAGCCGATGTGCAGTTAAAGAAGTAACCGGGAATGATTATTTTTGAAACTTATCAGCCTATATGAGTGACCTGAAAATATACAATACCTTATCACGACAGAAAGAAGCATTTGAGCCGATTACCCCCGACCATGTGGGGCTATATGTATGTGGCCCTACCGTTTACAGCGATGTACACCTTGGCAACTGCCGAACATTTATTTCTTTCGATATTATTTACCGCTATCTCAAATACCTGGGGTATAAAGTCAGGTATGTAAGAAATATAACCGATGCCGGCCACCTGGAAGGCGACCGGGATGAAGGAGATGATAAGTTTTCTAAAAAGGCAAGGTTGGAACGATTGGAGCCAATGGAAATAGTGCAACGCTATACCGTAGGCTTTCATAAAGTGATGGAGATGTTTAACAATGAGCCACCAACTATCGAACCCACTGCCACCGGTCATATTACTGAGCAAATTAAAATGGCGCAGCAGATCATTGATAATGGTTATGCTTATGTAGTAAACGGCACTGTTTATTTTGATGTAGAAAAGTATAACAAAGAAAAACCGTATGGCATACTCACCAACAGAAAATTGGAAGACTTGCTGGAAGGAACAAGAGAACTTGGCGGGCAGGATGAAAAAAAGGGGCGGCTCGATTTTGCACTTTGGATAAAAGCCGGGCCCGAACATCTGATGCAATGGCCATCACCGTGGGGCATGGGTTTTCCGGGCTGGCATATAGAATGCTCAGCTATGAGTGAAAAATATCTCGGAAAGCAATTTGATATACATGGTGGCGGAATGGATCTGGCCGCTACACATCATACAAACGAGATTGCACAATCGCAGGCATGTTACAAAACATCTCCTGTTCGTTATTGGATGCATACTAATATGCTTACGGTGAATGGAGTAAGAATGAGTAAAAGTGCAGGCAATGGTTTTTTGCCGGAAGAATTATTCAGCGGCTCACATCCAATGCTGGAGAAAGCCTATTCCCCGATGAATGTCCGGTTCTTTATGCTGCAAACTCATTACCGCAGTACATTAGATTTTAGCAATGAAGCATTGCAGGCGGCGGAAAAAGGTTTGAAACGTTTATGGGAGGCGTATGAAACGCTGGCCGCATTTGTTCCCAATACTACTAACGACAACAGCATAAACACAGACCTTGATATAAAAGTAAGAGAGTTGATAGCAGCGTTAGACGAACACATGAGTGATGACTTTAACACTGCCAGGGTATTGGCCAGTATGTTTGAACTGGTACCAATAATCAATTCAATAAAAGATAAAGCAATAGCCGTTTCCGCGTTGTCTGCGGATACTTTGACATTGATGCAATCAAAATTTAAAAGCTACCTTGAAGATGTGTTTGGATTAAAAGCAGTGAATGAAGCTGATAATGCCAAACTACAGGGGGTGATGCAATTGCTGATAGACATCCGCAAGGAAGCGAAAAACAAAAAAGATTTTGCCACAAGTGATAAAATAAGAAACCAGTTAACACAGGTAGGCATTAATATTAAAGATGAAAAAGACGGAGGCATGAGCTGGTCAGTAGAATAGTAAAAGCAGTTTGCATTTCATTCCCCTACCCGGTCTTTACATAATCTCACCCAAAAAAAGCAGGGCTTTACCCATTGTGACTAAGAAACGGGCTAAAGCCATTTTACTTTAGCGGTACCTGATTGCCGTTCTTTTCGTAACTTCTGATTTGCATTTTTAAACTAAAACCGGCAGGAGGGCTTTGTTATGAAAAAATATATTAGTACAATTTGCCTGTTTACACTTTTATCACTTTTTGTAAATGCACAGGTTACCGACGAGATAGCCTGGAGAAAAGTGGACAGTGTGAAAAGAATACTGACAACACAGAAAGGAAAGGATAAAGTAAACTGCTATAACCTGCTTTCAGAAAGCTATTATTGGATTTGGGATGAGAATGACAAACACCTTGATACCGCATGTATGTATTCAAACAAAGCGTATGAAGAGGCAAAAAAAATAAACTACAAAACTGGCATAGCTTATGCAAAAGCTAATATCGCACATTGTACATTAGCAGCCGTCGATAAAAACAGGGATAATAATGATAAAGAACCTGCTTATATTCAAGCTTACAAAGCTGAACAGGATGCATTAAACCTTGCTGACCAATTGAAGGACGATTATCTATCCGGGCTTATATACTTTCACCTTGCATGGTACGAAAAGTGGTGGGGAACTCAGGATAAATTCAAAGCAAACACACAAAAAGCAATTCAACATTTTGAAAAAATAAGCGGCGATGAATTCAAGAATGGTTACAAACCATTAATGCTGGTAAACTGCCCTGATTGCAAAGGCAC
>Ga0163144_10020393_pt1 | contig 13253 bp, 8 predicted proteins | sample OliLak19BULKMAT1_FD_123175 | JGI IMG/M metagenome (GOLD analysis project Ga0163144, IMG submission 123175) | Freshwater microbial mat bacterial communities from Lake Vanda, McMurdo Dry Valleys, Antarctica - Oligotrophic Lake LV.19.BULKMAT1 | ecosystem: Environmental > Aquatic > Freshwater > Lake... | reverse complement strand
GAGGCCGCGCTCGCGATCCGCGAGGTACCACCCCGGGCGGTACCCCGCTTCGTAGACATCGTCGCGCCATGCCTCGGCGCGCTTCGGATAGAGGCCCGCGATGTCGCCGGGTCCCGGCCGCTCGCTCGGTGGCGTCGCGTCGCGCACGACGTCGTCGATGATCGAGATCCCACCGGTCCGCGCCGTGCTCGCGGCGCGCAGCACGTACGTGCCCTGATCGCGGCCCGCGAGCGCGTAGTCGATCGGCGGCCAGCGAAGCGCAGCGGCGACGGCGAGCAGGGCGATCGTCGCGCCGAGCCGACGGAGATCGATCGACCCGCCGGGGATGGTCGCGCCCGCGCGCCAAGGCATCACCAGCGCGGCTACGGCGATCACACTCGCCAGCAGCGACGCCGGTGCGAGCACGCCGGCGACCGCGAGCAGCGTTGCGGCCAGGCCGACGATCGTCAGCACCGCCGTCGCAATGATCACGCACGCTTCGAGATCGATCGCTTCAGAGCGTCGCCACCGCCGCACGAGCGCATGCACGAGCGCAGCGATCCCGAGCGCGAGCGCGAGCGCGATGGTCATCCGCCGCGGAGCATACCTGCTACGCGGCGCGCTCGCCTTCGAGTCGACCGAGCACCACGTCCGACAGCTCGGGTCGCGCGAACCAGTACCCCTGCATCAGGTGGGCACCACAGCTCTTGATCGTCGTCGCTTCGGCTTCGGTCTCGATGCCCTCGGCCACGACCAAGGTGTCGGTCGCGTCGGCGAACCGGCACAGCAGATCGAACAGCCGCTGCTTGCGCGGGATGCGATCGATGTCGCGGACGATGCTCATGTCGATCTTGATGAAGCGCGGCTGCAGCTCCGCGAGCACCGACAGCGAGCTGTAGCCCGAGCCGAGATCGTCGACCGCGATGCTGAAGCCGCGGCGCGCGATCGCCTCGATGGATTTCTCCCAGCCGTGCGCATCGGTGAGCGAGCTGCGTTCGGTGATCTCGAACGTCACGCGATGGGCGTGGCGCTGCAGCAGGCGCAGGCGCTCGTCGAGGCCCGCGGGATCGCCGAGCTCGGCCGGGTGCAGGTTGACGAACAGTCGCAGGTGCTCGGGCAGGCGCGAGAGGATCGCCGCGGCGCGTACCGACACCGCCTCGGCGAGGCGACCGATGAGGCCGTGTTCCTCCGCCGCTTTCAGGACCTCGAGAGGGCCCGAGAGCACCGGATCGGCGCTCCGCAGCAGACACTCGTACGCGCTCACCGTTCCGTCCACCGAGTCGACGATCGGCTGCAGCGCGAGCCGGAGATCCTCGCTCGCGAGCAGCGTCAGCAGCCGCAGCCGTGCGGCCGATCGATGCATGCGCCCGAGGTCGTAATACGCCTCCGCCATCCGCTCGCGCTCGCGCATCGTGCTCGCAACGATCTCGCTGAGATTTTCGAGCCCGATCGGCTTTTCGAGCACATGTGTCGCCGCGCCGAGGTTGATCGCTTCGAGCGCGGTGTCGAGGTCGAGCGCGCCCGACAGGAGCACGCGCGTGCACATCGGCTGCATGTCGCGCAGCTGCTTGAGCACGGCGATCCCGTCCATCCCCGCCATGTGCCGATCCACGAGGGCGAGGTCGATCGCACGTTCGCGTGCGAGCTCGAGTGCAGTGTCCCCATCCGGCGCGCTCACGACCTCGTGCCCGGCGTGCACGAGCATCGCGCAGAGGGTTCGTCTCAACATCGGGTCGTCGTCGACCACGAGGATGACAGCCTGCGTGCGGGCGTTCGGGTTGGTCTGAGAGGGCGCCACGGCTCGATTCCCTCGGTCGTCCGGGTCGACGGGAACGTTGAGCCCGGGTCCGCATCGGGCCGGCGATCCCCGAGGCGCTGGACCGGCGTGAACCGCGGAAACTCACGACTGGTCGAGTGCTGCCGACGGCTGGCACATGCGCGCGGGTCGGCGCATGCAGTAGCGTTCGGCCGTGCGCGTTCGCGTCCGTCTACCTTTCTTGTGCGTCGCGTGGGTCGTGCCCGTGATCGCGCTCGCACCCTCGATCGTCCGGGCCGGCGGGTTCTACGTGCCCGAGATCGGACCGCGCGCGGTCGGCATGGCGGGCGCGCAGACGGCCGCGGTCGACGACACGACCGCGATCTTCCACAACCCGGCCGGCCTCGCGGGCCAAGACGGCACCAAAGTGCAGGTCGCGGGCTCGATGTTCTTCGGCAACGTGTCGTTTTTCCGCCGGCCGGTGGATTCGCCGACCGGCCGCATCGAGTTCGACCGTGTGAAGAACACGAACCGCATCGGCGGTGCGCCGTTCCTCGGCGTCGCGAGCGACTTCGGCGTGCGCAACTTCGCCGCCGGCATCGCGGTCTACGTGCCGTTCGGCGCCCACCTCGAGTACCCGCGCCGCGGCGCCCAGCGTCATGTCGTCACCGGCGTCGAGCTGCGCACGATCTACGTCACGCCGTCGGTCGCGTATCGTATTGCTGATCGCTTCTCGATCGGCGCCGGCGTCAGCTACGTGTATGCCGATCTCGCGCTCGAGCAGGCGAACGCCGTGCAGTTCGTCACCGGCGACCCCGAGGCGAATCCGGAGCCGGACGCCGTGCTCGAGGGCAGCACCGCGCTGCGCGGCAAGGATCCTGCAAGCTTCAGCGCGACGTTCGGCGTGCGCTACGACGATCCGCTCGAGCGCTTCGGAATCGGCGCCTCGGTCATGATCCCGACGACGTTGCGATTCTCCGGCCGTGCGGTCGTCGAGAACGACAACATCACCTCGACGTCGGACGAGAGCGATCCCGATCTCGAGCTGGCCGCGGGCAGCCGACGCGACGATTTCCGCGTCGACTATCCGCTGCCGCTCGTCGTCCGCGTCGGCGCCGTCGTGCGGCCGACGCCGCGCGTCTCGGTCGCGCTCGACTACAACTACCAGCGGTGGAGCACGTTCGACGAGCTGGTCGTCGACTTCGAGCACAACTACGAGCTGCAAGAGACGACGCGCGCCGTCATGTACGACGTAGTCGTCGAACAGAACTGGCACGACAGCCACAGCGTTCGGCTCGGCACCGAGTTCCAGCCGATCCCGAACGAGCGCATCCCGCTGAAGCTCCGCCTCGGCGCGCTGTTCGATCAGAGCCCGATCGACGATCGCCACTTCGACGTGCTCGCGCCGGACTCGGACAAGCTCGGTGTGTCGGTCGGGGTCGGCTACGAGTTCGCGCTCGGGCGACGCGTGCGCCTCGGCGCCGACGTTGGCTTCATGCATCTGTTCTTCCGCGAGCGGAACATTCGCCCGCTACAATCGGGCAGCGATCTGTCGGGCAACGACGACGACGGGAACCCGGCGAACGATTCGACGGACAACCCCCAAGCCGAAGACCTACCCGGCAGCGACAAGACGGTGCTGAACAAGCCCGCGCCGAGCTTCTATTACGGGGTCACGCGTGCGTTTTTCGACATCCTCGGGGTCGGCCTCACGCTTCGAGTATAGAAACGACACGCACCGCACCCGAGCAGCGCCGAAATCCGCTTGCGGGTTTCGTTGCGTCCGGGAAAGCTTCGAGCAGTCCTGGGGGACTCCAATGTCGAAGCTGTCTTGGTGCCGTGCAATGAACATCCGTCGTGGGCCCGTGTTCTTCGCCGCCGCGCTCGCGCTCGGTGCATGTGCGAGCGAGGATCCGTTCGCGGGTGACGACGAGAGCAGCGAGGGCGGCACCTCCGATGCGATGACGACGTCGACGTCCGCAACGACCGCGTCCACCTCGGCGACGACTGCTTCGACTTCGGCGACGACCACGTCCGCCGACGCGACCGATGACGGTCCCGGCACCGACGACGGTCCGGGCACCGACGACGGCCCGAGCACCACCGGCGACGATGAGTGCCTGACCGCACCGACGCGCGTCGTCGTGCTCGGCGACAGCATCTTCACGTGCGTCACGGCGGGCGGCCCCGACGCTGCCGGCTGCGCGACGAAGATCGTGCACAACTGGGTGTCCGAGAACGTCGGCCCGACCGCCTACGAGAACTACGCGGTCAACGGCGCGGTCACGCACGACATCCCCGACGAGCAGCTCGCGAATATCCCCGTCGGGATGCCCGGGCACACGATGGTGCTCATCTACATCGGCGGCAACGATCTGTCGGAGTACATCTTCGCGAGCGACGAGGACACCGTCAGCGGCTACACGGAGAAGCGCCCGGAGCTCGATCAGAACTGGGCCGACATCTTCGCGTTCTTGCAGGACCCGGCGAACTTCCCCGATGGCACGACCATCGTGATGAACAACCAGTACAACCCGTTCGACGACTGTACTGCGCCGCCGTACAACCTGAGCGCGACGAAGATCGACATGCTGCGGATGTACAACGAGGACCTCGTCACGAAGGCCGACGCGAACGACAACGCGTACATCGCCGACCAGCACGCGCCTTTTCTCGGCCACGGCCACCACTACAACGTCGACTCGTGTCGGTTTTATCAGGCCGATTCCGAGTATTGGATGACGGCGCTCGACCTCATCCATCCGTACGGCGGCGGTCACGTGAACATCGGCGACGAGATGGTTGCGATCCTCGAGCCGCTGTACGCCGGCTGCGAGTGACCCGCGCGCGGATGGCGTGAAGCGCCGTTGGGCGGCCGACCGGCCCCGCCCGCGACCGCGCTTTGTCCTGGCCCGACGACGCGAGCTTTGTGGCATGCTCGCCGAAGGCGCCGCATGATCACGTACTTCGACGGCAGGTTTGTCGATGATGCCGAGGCCACCGTCAGCGTTCGCTCGCGCGCGCTGAACTACGGCCTCGGATGTTTCGGCGGCATTCGTGGCTACGTCGCCGACGACGGCCAGCAGGTGCTCGTCTTCCGTCTCGACGCCCACGTGCAACGGCTTGCCGAGTCCGCGAAGGTGCTGTACCTCCGCATGCCGGGGACGCTGCAGGAGGTCGCCGATCTGCACCTCGAGCTGTTGCGGCGCAACGAGGTCCACTACGACGTCTACATGCGGCCGTTGCTGCTTCACAACAGCAACGCGATGGCGCCGATCCTCGACGAGAGCACGACGAGCTTCACGATCTTCTGCCTGCCGCTGCAGCGCTACATCGACAAGGATTCGATCGACGTCTGCGTCAGCTCGTGGCGCCGTGTCGCCGACAACGCGATCCCGGCGCGGACCAAGCCGACCGGTGCGTATCTCAACAGCGCGCTCGCACGTCGCGAGGCGTTCGACGGTGGCTTCGACGAGGCGATCCTGCTCACCGAGTCCGGCAAGGTCTCCGAGGGCAGTGCCGAGCACGTGTTCATGATCCGCCGCGGCACGCTCATCAGCCCGCCGTCGACGCAGGACAACCTCGACGGCATCACGCGACGCAGCCTCATCGACCTCGCGGCCGACATCGGCATCCCGTTCGCCGAGCGCGAGATCGGTCGCACCGAGCTGTACGTGACGGACGAGCTGTTCCTGTGCGGCACCGGTGCCGAGATCACCCCGGTGAAGTCGGTCGACAAGCGGCCGATCGGCGACGGTTCGATCGGGCCGGTGACGCGCAAGCTACAGAGCTACTTCGACGACGTCGTCCACGGCCGCGTTGCGAAGCGCAAGCCGTGGTTGTTCCCGGTCTGGGGGTAGCCAAGGGGTGTCCGCCGGCACGCATCCGATCGTCCGGGCTCGTCTGCCGATCCTGCTCGTGTTCGCGGTGCTGTGCGCGTGGCTGTTGCCCGGCGTGCGCAAGCTACAGCACGACGACGATGTCCTCGCGTTCTTACCGCCCGATCACCCGGACGTCGTCGCGTTCCACGAGGTCGCCGACGCGTTCGGCATGCTCGAGGTCGCGCTCGTCGGCGTGCGTGCCCCCGGCGGCGCGAGCCTGCTGACGATCGAGCGCGCCGAGCAGGTCCGCACGCTCGGTCGTACGCTCGCAGAGCTGCCGGGCACGCGACTGGTGCTCGACTTCCCGAGCCTTCCGGATCTGAAGGTCGAGGGCGACACGCTCGCCGTCGATCCACTCGTGCCCAAGGGTATGACCGACGAGGCGCTCTTGCGCTCGCGCGTGCTCGGCAATCGCGATGCGGTCGGCAACCTCGTCTCCGCCGACGGCACGGCCGCGACGCTCTTGGTGTACATGCTGCCGGACCAGTCCTCGTCGGGCGGGGGCGACGGCACCTCGCGAGCCCAGCGCCTCGCCGAGATCCGCCGTGTGACCGCGGCGCACTGGGACGGCGAGGCGTTCTTCGGTGGTGCACCGTTCATCGAGGCCACGGCGGCGGAGTCGTCGCGCGCGGACATCGAGCGGCTGTCGCCGATCGTCATCGCGGTGCTGACGATCACGTCGGCCCTGCTTCTGCGCAGCATCACTGCGGCGCTGATGAACCTCGTCATCGCCGGCCTCGGCGTCGGCCTCGTCGTCGGCGCCCACGGTGTGTTCGGCGAGCCGTTCACGATCGTGTCGAGCACGACGCCGGTGATGATGGTCGCGCTCGGTGGTGCGTTCGGCATGCACCTCATCTCCGGCTACCAACGCCGCACCGGTCCATCTGCCGAGCGGGCCAGTGGGGCGCTGCGCGAGCTGTGGCTCGCGGTCGTGCTCTCCGCGGCGACGACCGCAGTGTCGTTCTTCGCGCTCGTCGTGATGCCGCAGGTCCCGATGCAGCGGTTCGGCATCATCGCTGGCGCCGGCGTGCTCGGCCTGCTCGCGATCGCGCTGCTCGTCGTGCCGCCGATGCTGTCGCTGTTGCCCGCGCGGGTGCTCGCGCCGCGGCCGTCGATGGTGCTGCCGCTGTCGTTGCGCCCACCGCTGTGGCTGCTGCTCGTGCTCGCGGTCGTCGGCGGCTACTTCGGATCGAAGCTGAAGGCAGACCCGGACACGCGCAGCGTGTTCGATCCGAGCAGCGAGCCCGCGCGCGCCGATTCGTTCTTCAACGACAACTTCGGCGGCTCGCAGTACATCCAGATTGCGATCAACGCCGACATGCGCGAGCCGATCGTCTTGCGCACGATTCGGGATCTGGCCGACCAGCTCCGCGAGGTCGAGGGTGTCGTCGACGTGCGCTCGCTGGTCGAGCCGGTCGAGAGTCTCACCCAAGGGTTCGGTGGCCGTCGCGGCATCCCGCAAAACGAAGGGCAGGCGACGCGCGTGCTCGGCAACCTCGCCGACCACCCGGCGATGGCGCAGCTCCTGATGACCGATCTCGGCGGTGCGATCGTCCACGTCAAGCTCGCTCCGCTCGAGGCTGGCGCGCTCGAGCGGGCGAACGCGGCCATCCGCGCGATCGTCGAGGCGCTGCCCGAGGGACCGCTGCGCGTCGGCGAGCACGCCGACCCTGCGGTCGCCGCGGGTCAACGAGAGGCGGTGCGGCTGCGCCTGTCGGCACGGTTCGGCGGAGTCTCGCCCGAGACCTTCGCCGAGCTGCTCGATCCGAAAGCCGTTGACGCCGCGATGCTCGGCGAGGCGGAACGATTGCGCGACCGTGCGCTCGGCACCGACGAGGTGATCGAGCCGCTCGATCCGGCCGACTACGAGGCCGTCGAGCCGCGCGAGCTGCTCTCCAACAGCGGCACGGCGCTCGAGGACTACCTGCGCGGCAAGCTGCCGAAGGTCGTCGAGAAGGATCCCGAGGGCATCAAGTTCGTCGCGCGCGAGCTCGGCAAGTGGATCGCCGCTGCCCGTTCGCGGATCCGCGTCGAGGCGATGTGCACCAAGCTCGGGCTCTCGAACGTCGACGCCAATGCGCCGGCGAAGCCGAAGGCGCCCGAAAGCATGGAGGGGCTCGGCTTCGAGGATGAGCCCGCCGCACCTGCGGGTCCGTGCGGTGTGTTCGCGGGTGTCGTGTCCGAGGTCGACGACGCGACGTGGCGCGTGCCCGAAGGTGCGGATGCGAAGGTGCTGCGCGAGCTGCCATGGCAGGTCCGTCTCACCGGCCAGCCGCTCATCGGTGAGGCGTATGCGCAGAGCGTGACGAATAGCCTCTACGGATCGACGATCGTCTCGGTCGTTGCGCTCGGGCTCGTGCTCGTCATCGGGCGCCATCTCGTGGCGCTCATTCCCGCGGTGTGGACGATCGCCGTCACGTTCGGCACGATCGCGCTGCTCGGTCATCCGATCGGCGTCGGCACGAGCATGGTGTCGTGCATCGCGATGGGCGCGGGGGTCGACTTCGCGATCCATCTCTCGGTGCGCGCGCGCGGATCGACCGGTCCAGACCCCGGCGGCGAGGCGGTCACCGAGCTCGGTGGTGTCGCCATCGCGACCGGCGTGCAGCTCGGGGCGGCGTTCCTCGTGCTGCTCGCGTCGCAGATGCCACCGCTGCGCGAGTTCGGGGTCGGCCTCGCGATCGGACTGCTGTTCGCCGCGGGGTCGGCCGTTGCCTTCGCGCCCATCCTTTTTCGCAAACGCCGCGGACGATAATCCTTCAAGATGTCAGCGACTTCGGTCGTTGTGATGGACGGCGTCTGAATCGTGCGGACCCCAGGCCGTCCAAAGCCGCGACCCCGCGGGACCCACTCGCCTGCGCGGTACACTTCGGAGCCCACGATGAAGAAGTCCTTGCTGCTCTTCTCGCTCGTCCTTGGTACCTCCTTCGCGCCCGTGGCTGCGGCCCGGGTCCCCGCTGTCGCCGCGTCGACGGCGGTCGACGGGACGAAGATCCTCGCGGAGATCGATCGTCGCGCCGAAGCCTTCGACGACCAGAGCTACACGGCGACGATGGAGATCAAAAAGGGTGGCACCACGAAGAAGACGCTCGTCTTCAGTGCGGTGATGAAGGGTCTCGACAAGCAGTTCATCAACTTCACCGCGCCCGGCGACGTCGCGGGCATGAAGGTGCTACTCGAGGGGACGAACAATCTCTACCTGTATCTGCCCGAGTTCGGCAAAGTCCGCCGCGTCGCGGCGCATGTGCAAAACCAGGGCTTTCTCGGCAGCACGTTCACGCTGTCGGACCTCGCAGAGGTCAAGCTCTCGCCGCTGTACGACGCGGTCCTGGTCGGCACCGAAGGCGCGCTCACGACCCTCGAGTTGACGCCCAAGACGGGGGTCGAAGCGGCGGCGGCGAAGATCGAGCTCACGATCGACAGCACCAAGGGCGGCGTCACGAAGCTCCGCTACTTCGACGGCAGCGGCAACGCGGTGCGCGAGCAGGTCCGCGAGGAATGGGTGAAGATCGCGGACAAGCTGGTCCCCACGAAGATCAGCATGGCGGACCTCAAGGCCGGGGATACGACCGTCATCACGCTGTCGAACATGAAGGTCAACCAGGGCGTCGCGGACGATATCTTCTCCCGCCGATCGCTCCTTCGATAGTAGACTCGCGGGGCTTTGTCGGGCCCCGCAGCAGCGCTACTCTTTCGGCGGGGGGCACTTTGCGCCCTCGTCGCCCTCGCACTGCCGTCGATCGCCTCCGCAACGACGCGCAAGTACGAGGGCGCGCGTGCTGTGCCGGTTCGGTTGGCGAAGGTCGGGCCTGCGACGACGCCTCCAGCCGAGACGCAGCCGACCGATCCGCCGCCCACCATGGGGCCAACGGGGATTCCCGAAGGCGAGGACATTCCGCTCGACGAGTTCGTCGAGGAGCCGGAGTCGCCGCCGGAGCCCGAGACGCCGCCGCCGCCCGATGCGACGACGACGAAGCCAGAAACCAAGCCCGACAGCATCGACAGCATCTTCGGCACCGATGCCGACCACAAGGACGTCAAAGATGTGCCAGCTGATGGCGTGCCGGCACCCGCGGTCGGCGGTCGTGGCAAGGTCTTCGACAAGCTGCAGACGCGTGTCCGCGTCGTGTCGAGCGCGTACTACGACATCCACAAGGTCGAGGAGCGCGGCTTCTCCCGCCAGGAGAATCGCCTCGAGCTCGGCTTCACGTACACGCCGGACAAGCACCTGCAGATCGTCGGTGACGTGCAGCCGGTGTTCTTCGGCATCGCGCAGACCCCCGAGCTCGACGATCTCGCGACGCAGCGCCTGCTGACGCCGTTCCACGTCGAGAGCGACTCGGGCTACATCGCGCTCATCGATCTGCTGCCCGGGCTCGACATCAAGATCGGCCGACAGATAGTCCAGTGGGGTACGGCCGACAAGTTCAATCCGACGAACAACATCAACGCCGACGACCTCGAGGATCGGCCGCTCTTCACCGAGCCGATCGCGAACCAGATGGTCGTCGTCGACTACGCGCCGCTACAGGACAAGCTGTGGTTCCAAGGCGTGTACGTGCCGACGTTCTTCCCGGCACTGCTGCCACCGTCGGCTTCCGCGGCGCTGAAGGATCCGCAGACGCCGGTGCCGTGGGCCCGTGATTCCGACAGTGTGAAGCTCGGCAATCTACAGAACCTGCTCGAGATCCAGCCGATGCTCGTGCCGTCGGTCACCGGTCTCGTGCGGCAGCCGAGTCGTCGATTCACCACGGGGCAGAGCGCGGCGAAGATCGGTACGTCGCTCGGCGAGGTCGACATGTCGCTGTCATACTACAACGGCCGTCACGACATCCCGACGCCCGTCGACGTTCGCTCGTCGCTGACGGATCCGCAGCTCGAGCCGAACGACGTCGCCGAGTGCTGCTATACGTCCGACGTCACGCTCATCTATCCGCGCATGCAGGTCGCCGGCTTCGACTTTGCGGCCGAGCTGCCGTTTTTGCGCAACATGGGCGTGTGGGGTGAAGGCGCGCTCTTCTTCCCGCAGGCGCAGGAGCTCGCGATCCAGTTCCCGATTCCGGTCGACATCACGACCGGCACCAACGACGACGACATCGTGAATCCGGTCGGCGGCATGCGCGGCCCGACGATCCGCTCCACGCCGTATATCAAGGCGACCGCGGGCATCGACTATACGTTCGGCAAGCACGTGTACGTCCAGGCCCAGTATCTGCGCGGCTTCATCGACGAGTTCGGCGCCGATCACATCGGCAACTATCTCGTCGCGGGCAGCGACCTCATCTTCTTCGGTCGCCACTTCATCTTCCGCCTGTTCGGCGTCGTCGACTTTCCGACCGGCAAGGGCGATCCGGGCTCGTACGTCATCTTCCCCGAGGTGATCCTCGTGCCGCCGTGGGGCAGCGTGACGTTCGAGATCGGCAGCTTCTTCCTGCTCGGCAAGCCCGAGACGAAGTTCGGCCAGAAGGCGGCTGGCTCGTCGATCGCGTTCTTCAAGGTCGTCGGCGTGTTCTGAGCGCATCGCCGATCTATGCTTTCCGAGCACCGACCGTGAGCGCCCCGGGTTCATCGTTCTTCTCCTGGCTGCTGATGGCGTTCGTCGCGCTGTTCGTCGGCTTCGCGAGCATCGCGTGGCCCGAGGACTGGGTGTGGCAGGAGATCGAAGAGGCGATGGTCGTCATGAGCCGCAAGCCGCCGAAGCCGGCGAAGGAGTCGAAGGACGGTAAGGGCGCGGCGACGGACGCAGCCGTGGACGACGGCGAGGACACCGACGACACCACTGGCACCGACGGCGACCAGGACACCGAAGGCACCGACACCGGCGAGGAGAGCCTCGAAGACGAGCTGGTGCCCGTCGGCGAGTTCCCCGCGGTGCCGGATCCGGAGTCGCTCTTCGACGAGCTCCCGGCCGAGGGCGATGCGCCGAAGCGCAAGAGCAAGCCGCTCGCCGTCGGTGACGCGCGCATCAAGTCGGTCGACGGCGAGGCCGACTGGCTGATCCACAAGGTCGCGCCGATGGAGACGCCGGATCAGATCGCCCATCGCTACGGTGTTCGACCCGATGCGCTGCGCATGTGGAACGGCATCAAGGCCGACACTGTGAAGCTCAAGCCCGGCACGCGGCTCAAGCTGCACCCGCGCAAGGTGCCGCCGCCGCGACAGAAGCACGAGTACTGGGTGCAGCCCGGCGACACGTGGGCGAGCATCGGCAACGCGTTCGGCGTGGACTCCCGCGATCTGCGAGCGGCGAATTGGGGCAAGTCACAGCGGCTGCAGACGGGAACGTCGCTCGAGGTCTGGGTCGATCCGATCGTGTACATGTGGCTCGCGGGCGATACGGATCCGCATGTGCCCATGGGCATTCGCCTCGGTGCGGTCGGCATCGGTCCGCCGCAGGCGGGTCGGCTCGTCAACGGCGTGCAGCTACCGAAGCACGAGGCGTACGCGCTGAAGTTGCCGCCGACCGCATTCGGCACGACGCACGCCGTCGCGCACGTGGTCAAGGCGATGGACGCGTTCCGCGAGCGCTCGACGTATCGCGTGCCGCTTATGATGGGCTCGATGAGCGGCAAGCACGGCGGCGCGCTGTCGGGCCACAAGTCGCATCAATCCGGTCGCGATCTCGACATCCGCTTGCCGCTGCTCGAGAAGCTGCCGCAAACGGTTGCCGTGAAGCCGGGTCGCGTCGACTGGATGGCGCTGTGGCGCCTGATCGAAGCGTTCGATGCGACTGGTGCGGTCGTCATCATCTTCCTCGACTACGAGATGCAGGAGCTGCTGTTCAAGGCCGCGGCGGAGGAGGGCGTCTCGGAGGAGCGCCGTGGCGAGCTGCTGCAGTATCCCCACGGCAACAAGGCGAACCTCGGCCTCGTGCGCCACAGCCCCGGCCACGTCGCGCACATCCACATCCGCATGACGTGCGGGCCGAGCGAGCCCGAGTGCGTGTCCGAGGCCGACTTCGACATCGACGCGGACTGACCGGATTCAGGTCGCGAAACGACTGGAAGGAGGGCGGTTCCGCGACAGCTCTGCCGGCGCGGAGGGAGGAAGCGGAGCTTCCTCCCCAGAAATTCAGTCGCCGATCGCCTTCGCGATGTCGGCGAGTGTCTTGCGCTGCGAGGAATGCAGCCCCGCGGTCGACTTGCCCATACGCACGAGCAGCGCGGCGGTTCGCTTGCGCGCCGCTGCCCGTTGATTCTGCGCGAGCGTCACGAACGCGTCGGTGCAGTCGTCGGGCTCGCCGCGCGTGTTGACGATACGCAGCACCGCGGTCTCGGCCCAGCCTGGCGCGCGATCGACGAGATCGGGCAGTGCCGCGAGCAATCCGTCGAGATACGCGTCGTCGAGACCCTCGAGCACGTAGAAGATGCTCCACAGCACGCCGTGGGGATCGTCGTCGTCGAGCGCACCGAAGAGTGTGCCGACCAGCGACGCGTCCGCGGTTTGTTGCAGACGCTCGACGAGCTGCGGCACCTCGTCGTCGACCTCCTCCTCGCTGCGCGCGAGCATGACGAGCCGACCGAGGACCTCGGAGGCACCGAGCTCGTCGATCGGGGTCGGCTTCGCGGGCTTGGTCGGCTTCGCGGGCTTGGTCGGCTTCGCGGGCTTGGTCGGCTTCGCGGGCTTGGTCGGCTTCG
>Ga0163144_10020392_pt1 | contig 13253 bp, 16 predicted proteins | sample OliLak19BULKMAT1_FD_123175 | JGI IMG/M metagenome (GOLD analysis project Ga0163144, IMG submission 123175) | Freshwater microbial mat bacterial communities from Lake Vanda, McMurdo Dry Valleys, Antarctica - Oligotrophic Lake LV.19.BULKMAT1 | ecosystem: Environmental > Aquatic > Freshwater >... | reverse complement strand
GGCTGCCTAGTTATCATCTCCTCTCACGCATGGCAAAGTAGCAGAGAACGAAGTTCAAGTGGAAGAGCTTCGCATTTTTCTCGAAACGCCGCGCCAGAAGGAACACCTTCGCTCGTCACCCAAAAATTCATGCTGACCGCCGACCTTTTCCCCGGACTTTTTGCCCAGTTCACCCACACCGCGCATTTCGATGAGAAGACCATTGATGCGGTCGGGATGCGAGTCGTCCTGAAAAACGACAAGCCCTACATCAAATGCCTTGTGAAACCGGCCCGCGTCTGAATTTCTCTTGCGCCTGCGCCGAAAAATTGGATATTGGACCTGCAATGCCTGCTCAAAACGAAGTCACGGTAGGTGCTGGTTCCAGAATTGCTCACGAGATTGCGAGTCGCAATGGACAAGTTCCGGTGGAGATCAAAGCCAGGATGGTCGGTTCGCGCGATGTTGCCAATTTTATTGAGCGGGTGGAATCGGCTCGGAAAATGAATCACAGAGTCTTGATCAAGGTCGGCTGACATCGACGATTTTTGCGATGCCGGGGCTGACTCGTTCATCACGTCTGGAGATTCACGACATCAGGAGACCCTTCTCAAACTTCCAATTTTTGGAAGACTTTTCATTTGAGGGCTATCCTATTCGCCGTCTCCTCTCTCAGGCGCGGTCACGCGGATGTGAGACTCTCGTCGTCGAGTCCATTGATGCCACCGGAACGGCACTTGAGGAAAACGAGGAGATTTCCCGCTTCTTTCCAGATCATGACATGCCCGATCTCCGTCGGGTTAGCTTCTGGAGAAGCGCCTTCGCCACGTCGTCCGCGCTGGATTTACAGGATCCGCAGGCTTGTCTCGGTTACGCCATTCTCAAGCGCGATGTGGTCGCCTCAATCGGGAGAGACCGTTGGCATGTTTTTGAATCCATCCTTGAGACACCCAACCGGGATCATAATTTCCATCCGTGTACGAAGACCTTCCAGTTCCGGGTAGGCGAGAGGGTTCTCAGCGTTAATGGGGTTGTATTCTGCCAACAAAACTCGTTGAACAAGGCATGTGCCCAGGTGGGGCTGCGAAGCATGTGTTCAACTTATCTGGGGGATACGAGTCTCTCTTTCAACCGGATCAACCAAATCGCCTTTGACGGGGTGCCGACGCCCACTCCGTGGAAAGGCCTGACGCTGCAACAGATTGAACGGGTTTTTGATGAACTCGACATTCCCCACTTTTCGCTGGATTACGCGTCGAATTCGGACGATATCCGGCAACTACTGCCTTATCAGAAACTGCTCTACAGTGGACTGGAAAGCGGTGCAGGTGCCATGCTGGTTTTTTCGATGAGCGGTTCCGGCGCTGGCAGTGTGATGCATATTATTCCCTTCTTCGGCCATACCTTCAATGAGGACAGTTGGCCGCCTGTTGCTGAAGGAGCTTATTTCAAAGTTGGAGAGGCCATTCGCTACATTCCCAGCGAGCAATGGATGAGCAGCTTCGTGGTTCATGACGATAATTTCGGTTCCAATCTTTGCATTCCGAAGGCGTATGTCCAAGCGGGCAATGCCCAATATGCGGTCGTCTTGTTACCAAGAAACTACCAGTATGGCGGCATTTATGCTGAGGTCGCGGCCGCTGATTATTTTTACACGATTCTGCCCAAGCTGGAGGCGGGAAGCAACCCTTGGCGGCGGCGTTTGCTTAAACATGTTGATGATCAGACTCTCGTCTTGCGCACTGTTCCGATCGGCAAAGACCAGTATCTCCAACACGTCACCGCAATGGATGACTGGGAGTTCAGAAAAGAGGACAAAGAAACAATCCGAGCTCTCGCATCGATCATGCATGAGAGGATGTGGATGATAGAAGTCTCAATCCCCGATCTCTTTCCTGCAAATAAACGCAAGATTGGGGAGATACTCCTGAGCGCGGAAAAACCCTTCACAACAGCCAACGATTTTTCACTCTTTGTTCTGGCGCGGTTCCCCGAGAGCTATCTCTTCTTTGATCGTCTTGATGCCGCCAGCGGCCTGCCAATGTTCAGTGAAGTCCCGAGCAGCCTGCTCTCGCACACAAGATTATTCAGTCAGAAAAGCACCCAAACCTGACCATTGGCGGGGCGCTGGCGTATTTCGGAAAAATCGGCAAGAGCTTCGACAATTTGAACGGACTTGTGTCCGGCAATCTTCTTGACTTCCGATTGCAGGATTCGGGCGGCATCCAGCTTGCCGATCTCTACGGTTACAACATCTACCGCGCATTTCGGCAAAGGGACCTCTCCTTTATGAACGCCCTGGTGGCAACACTCATGGCGCATCATCCCAAGGACTTTTCCGCCCGGGTGCGTTTCGCGAATTGCGACCCGCTCATCCGTCAAATGATCCTGAGTGCCATCGCGCTTGGCCGACGGGAATCGACTCAACACGCATAGGCGGGGCTTCCTCAGCCAAATCGACCGGGAAATCCCGGCGAATGGCGATTCACAGGAATTAGTGTGGAGAGCGTATTCTTCAAACAGCTCCCTTTTTCCCATCTTTTAGCGTGTTTCGCGGGCTGCTGTCGGCCTTACACTCCGTCCATGGATATCGCGACCACCCTTCAGCAGCATTTCGGACATGCCGAATTTCGTCCGGGGCAGGAAGATGTCATCAAGGCTCTACTGGCGGGACGCTCCGCCCTGGCCATCTTTCCCACCGGCGGGGGCAAGTCGCTTTGTTATCAACTCCCCGCCCTGCATTTGCCGGGACTCACCCTGGTCATCTCGCCGCTGATCGCGCTGATGAAGGATCAGGTGGAAAGCCTTGTCGCGCGGGGCATCGCGGCGGCGCGGTTGGACTCCACCCTCACTTCGGCCGAGGTCGTGGGTGTTTTTGAAGCCATGCGCAGCGGTACCCTCAAGCTGCTCTACATCGCGCCGGAACGGTTGATGAGTGAGTCCTTCATGGAGCGGCTCTCCCGTACGGAAATCTCCTTGCTCGCCATTGACGAATCCCACTGCATCTCGGAATGGGGTCATAACTTCCGGCCCGAATACCTGCGCCTCGCCGAGGTGGCCCGCCGCCTGAAATTGCATCCCGTGCTCGCCCTCACCGCCACCGCCACGCCGGCTGTGGCCGGGGACATTTGCCGCGCTTTCCAGATTGCGGATGGAGATCAAATCCAGACCCCTTTTCACCGCCGCAATCTCGCGCTCTACGTCACCCCCGTCGGTGCCGCCGAACGGCTGCCGCTGTTATGCCGGAAGCTGCAAAAATTCCGCCGCTTCCCCGCCATCGTTTACGTCACGCTCCAACAAACCGCCGAGCAGGTGGCCTCCTATCTGACCAAGGCCGGACTCAATGCGCGGGCCTATCACGCCGGACTGCGCGATGAAACCCGCAGCGAGGTGCAGGATGGTTTTATGGGCGGCCGCATTGACATCATCGTCGCCACCATCGCCTTCGGCATGGGCATTGATAAGTCCGACATCCGCGCCGTTTATCATTACAACCTGCCCAAAACCCTGGAAAATTATCAGCAGGAAATCGGCCGGGCCGGGCGGGACGGCAGCGACAGCCATTGCGAAATGTTCGCCTGCGCTGACGACACCACTGTTTTGCAAAATTTCGTTTTCGGTGACACGCCGACCCCGGCCGCCCTGCGCGGTGTGCTGGAACATTTGTTGGGTCAGGGTGATGAATTTGATCTCAGCCGCTACGACCTTTCGCACACTTTCGACATCCGCCCGCTGGTGCTGGAAACCGTGCTCACTTATCTGGAACTCGATGGTCACATCAGGCCCCTCGGGGCGTTTTACACCGGCTATCAGATGCGGTTGCTCAAATCCGAAGCCGAAATCCTGGCGGGTCACACGCCCGAACGCCAGGCCTTCCTCCAGCGCCTCTTCGGAGCCGGAAAACGCGGCCCCACCTGGCTGACCATCGAAGACCTCGCCGCCGCCGCGCAGAGTCTCGGCGAACCGCGCGAACGCCTGCAAAAAGCCATCAACTGGCTGGAAGAAACCGGCGCGGCTCAAATCAAACCCTCCGGCCTCCGTCACCGCTATCGCCTGGCGGGCGATCCCGCGCAGCGCAACGTCGCGGTCATCGCCCCGCGGATGCAGCAGCAATTTGCCGAGCGCGAAACTACCGACGCCCATCGCATCGAACAAATCCTCGCTCTCGCGTCCGACCCCACCTGCCTCACGCGGCACTTGCTGCGCTACTTTGGCGAGGATTTGGCAGAAGACTGCGGCCACTGCGGGAGTTGCCTGGAGACCAATTTTCCCCGCGAACCGCGCGTGATTCCACGCAGTCCCGTGCCCGCGCTTGGACCCGAAGACCTCGCCGCGATGCAGGAACTTAAAGCCCGGAATCACGCCGCCCTACAGGCTCCCCGCCAGTTGGCCCGCTACCTCTGCGGCCTTACCAGTCCAGCCACCACGCGCGCGCGACTGACGAAAAATGCGGCCTTTGGGATGCTGGCGAACCATCCCTTTCCCCACGTGCTGGAGCAGGTGGAAAGACTCTGAGAAAAAGCTGGAAATCCACCGTGTTAAAAAAGTCGAAATCTCCCACCGCATTTCAAGCGCGGGTGTATGCCGCCGTTCGGCGCATTCCGGCGGGAAAGGTGGCCAGCTATGCGGCGGTGGCGAGCGCTGTTGGTTGCCGCTCGGCGCGCGTGGTGGGTCAGGCTCTGCGCCTTTGTCCTGATGACGCTGTGCCATGCCATCGCGTGGTGGCGTCCGATCTCACGGTGGGTGGCTTTGCCGGCCGCGCCACGGGACCGGGCATCGCGAGAAAAAAGCGACTGCTGGTGGCCGAGGGGGTTCGTTTTGAAAAAAGCGGCCGGATCGCCGTGGCTTGTGCGTTACGGGATTCTCCCGCGATGGGCCACGGGGCGGTCTAAGCAAGCAGCATACGCGGCACCCTGGTGTTACGGTGGTTCGCGATTTCCGCATCGACCGGGGCAAAAGCGGGAAGTGATCCCGGTTATCATGCCGCCTGGGTAGGGAGGATTGAAAGCCTGGCCGGCGCTTCGCGACCGTTGCAGCGCGCCTTGCGTTGCAGGGGTCCAATCCTTCGTCGAAGATCACGGCGCGTTGGGGATAACGCGCCCTACCGGATTCCTGGAAAATGCTCGTCGAGGGTGGCGAGCACCCGTTCGATCGGGAGGCCGATGACGTTGCTTAACGATCCTTCGAGACATTCGATCAGGCGGCCTTCGTCTTCCTGAGCGGCGTAGGCTCCGGCCTTGTCCAAGGTGTGAACTTGGGCCAGGTAGGCGTCGAGATTGACGGCGTCGAGCGGACGGAATTTGACGCGGGTGGATTCCACGAAACGGCACATTTTTTCGCCGCTGCGATGCCAGAGGCAGACGCCGGTGAGCACTTCATGCACGCGGCCGCAGAGGCTTTCCAGCATGGCGCGGGCTTCGACGAGATCGCGGGGTTTGCCGAGGGTCTGGTTAGCGAGGGCGACCACGGTGTCGGCTCCCAGCACCACCCGATCAGGAAAACGCGCGCCGACTTCGAGGGCCTTGCTTTCGGCGTTGATCAGGCAGAGTTCCCGCGCGGTCAGGGCGGGGTCCGAGAGTTCTTCGATCCGGGCCGCTTCGACTTGAAAGTCCAGCCCGGCTTGGGATAGAAGTTCCCGGCGGCGCGGGGAGGTGGAGGCGAGTAAAAGCAGGGAGTCGGGAGCGGGGAGCTTAGTAGCCGGTGTCGTCGTCCGAAACTCCGTGGGCGCGGCGGATGCCTTCGAGCTGACGGCGAATACTGCGCGAGGAATCGGGGCGGTTACTCACGTTTGAAACGATGCCGAGGACGATTGGCAAAATGGTGGCCGCGCCGGCGCCGATGAGGGCGATGGCGGTGCGCTGGCGGGCGGTGTGTCCGATTTTGTCGGCTAAAAGGAGGCCGATGCCGAAGCCGACGGCAGCTTGGGAAAAGGCAACAATGCCGGTGACGGGGAGGTTTTCGCCAAATTTATTAAACGGAGAAGACATGGTTCGTGTTTGCGCAACCTAGGATTGTCGTGTGGTATTTTCAACTGCAAATGGAAATGAAACGCATTCTGGGGGTTGATACCGGTGAAGCCCGGGTGGGTCTGGCTCTGACCGACGATCTGGGCATGCTGGCCCATCCGCTGGAAACGATCGAGACGGCAAAGATAAATCCTTTGAAGCGCATTGCGGAATTGGTGGAGGAGCGCGCCATCACAACCGTGGTGGTCGGAGTGCCCCGCAATATGGATGGCACGTCCGGCCCGGCGGCGGAAAAAGCGAAAGCGTTTATCGAAAAACTGCGGCTGGCTGTGACTTGTCGGGTGGTGCCATGGGACGAACGGCTGACCACGGTGTCGGCCCAGCGCGCGCTGCGTGAAGCCGGGCATAAGGCGAAGAATCAGCGGGCCATCATTGATCAGGCGGCGGCGCAAATTTTGCTGCAAAGCTGGCTGGACGCGGCGGCAATGACGATTGACGAATGACGGAGGACGAAATATCCGCTTTGGCCTTCGGGCATTCCCTCGCCATGCGTCATCCGGATTTCGTCATTTCCCCATCATGCGTTTAAAACTGGTCATCGCCTACGATGGCGCGCCGTTTGTGGGGTGGCAGAGTCAGGAGGGCGGGCGGACCGTGCAGGATCTGCTCGAAGCATCCATGAAAAAAATCACCGGGGAGCGCGTGGTGGTTCATGGTTCGGGCCGCACGGATTCCGGCGTTCATGCCCTTGGCCAGGTGGCGCATGCGGATCTGCCCGATGGTTCGTTACAGCCTGCGGATTGGCTGCGCGCTCTCAATGCGACGCTGCCTCCGGCGATCCGGGTGCTGCGGGCGTCGCGGGCCAAACCGGATTTTCACGCGCGGTTTGACGCGAAGGGAAAGGTTTACCGGTACGTGATCCGGACCACGCCGGTCCTTCCTCCGCATGAGGCGGGCCGGGTCTGGCATTTGCCGCAGGAACTTGACTTGGTTCGCATGCACGAGGCGGCGGAAATTTTCGTCGGGCGGCATGACTTTGCGCCATTTTCCGTCAATCGTCGCACGGCGGTAAGGGACACCTGTCGGAACATCAGCCGGCTGGATATTCGTGCCAGTGAAGCGATGGTAAGTTTGACTTTTGAGGGCGAGGGGTTCCTCTACAAAATGGTGCGGATGCTGACGGGAGCACTAATCCGCGCGGCGCAGGGTCGCGTGGAAATCGCGGGACTGAGGGAGCGCCTGGCGGGCGGCGGAACCAAATGGAATTACGTTGCGCCTGCTGCCGGGCTTTACCTGGTAAAGGTGAAGTACTGAGCGGAGGCGCCTATGGTTGAGTGCCTGCCGAAGGGGTGGCCGCTGCCTTCGCTTTGATTTTCACGGCAAAATTATCGTACTCCACCTGAAGGCTGGCTGCTTCCGCGATGTACTTGAGGGCTTCGAAGGCCGGGATGTTTTGCAGGCTGAGGGTCACACGCCTTTCCACGCCTTCCGGCACCATCCACACGACGTTGACGGTTTGTTTGCCGTCCGTCTGTTTTCCCACCTGCTGCGCGACAAAAGTCACGGCCTCGCGGGCGGTGGCATCTTGAAAATCCACTTTGGGCAAAAGGATTTTTTTGAGGCTGGTGGAAAGCGAGTTGCCGGCTTTCTGCTGCGCCTGGATCATGCGGAGGTAATTTTGCGCGGCCTGATTCCTGGGATCGGTGGCGACGACGGTTTCCAGCAACATGCGGGCGGTTTCGTAATCGCCGCCGTGGAAGGCGCGAACGCCCTGTTCAAAGGTGGCTTTGTCGGTTTTGGTCTGGGCCAGCAAAGGGCTGGCCATGATGAGCAGGAATAGAGAAAACCATTTCATGAGGCAAGGCTACACCGGACCGGGAAAAGGTTCAATCTGCGAGTGGCTTGATTGACGGAGGGCATCTGTTACGGTGGGCGCGAGATGCGGAGGAGGATTTATTTTTGGCTGCTGGCGTTTGCTTTTGTTTTTGCCAGCGCTCCCCGAATTCGCGCGCAGATGAGTGATGAGGAAAAGAAGCAGCTTTTTCTCAAGGCGAGGGAGGACATTCGTCCCGTGCCACGCCCGGCCGCCTCCGCCACCCCGCGCCCGAGGCCGAAAACAGTTTCCACGCCCGGACCCACCCCGCGCCCGACGGTCGCGCCACGTCCGGAACCGGATGCCACGCCCGATATCATCGAACTGGAACCCGCCCCAACCCCGTCAAGGGAGAAGCCCGCGCTGGCTCCAAAATCCACGCCTGAACGCGAAGCTCCCCCGCGCGAATCCCCGACTCCGAAACCCACGCCCCCGCAGATTCCGCAGGGCAAAACCCCCGGCGGGGACCGCCTGGATGCGCCGATCCTCATCGAAAAATCGGGCTGGCAGGAAAGCCAGGGCGAGGAGCCCGCGCCGAAAAGCACCGGCGGATGGTTCCGTCGTTGGCGATACTTGAGCCCTTCGGTGCGCAAGGCCATTGACAATGCCCGCGTGCAAAAGGGGCGCTGGAAATACATCATCGTTCACAACAGCGGCACCCGCCAGGGCAACGCGCGCATTTTCGACACCTACCACCGCAGGGTGCGCAAGATGCCTAATGGACTCGCCTATCACTTTGTCATCGGCAACGGCAATTCCTCCGGCAATGGCGAGATCGAGATCGGGCCGCGCTGGACCAAGCAGATCAATGGCGGCCATGTAGCCAGCGATTATCTTAACAACATCGCCCTCGGGATCTGCCTGGTGGGAGATTTGAACCGCGACCAGCCCACCCCGGCCCAACTGGCGGCCTTGGACGAACTCATCGTTTATTTGCGTGGCCGGGTTGGAAAAATCAAAGGCAAGCAAACCATTGTCGCACCCCACAAGGCCGTGAATCCTCCGAACCGGCAGACCGATTGTCCCGGTGATCGTTTTCCTTACGGTTGGTTGAAACAAAAATTCGGTTCATAACATAGCGTCTTCATGAAAATTGGCATCACAGGAGCGACCGGATTCATTGGTTCGCGTGTCGCGGAACTGGCTTTCGAGCGCGGCCTGCAGGTCGTGGCCTATTCGCGGCAGGCATCCAGCATGCGATCAGAGCGCGCGGAAATCCGGTCGTTCTCCCTCGATCAGCCGCCGGATTTAAACGGCCTGGATGCCGTCGTCAATCTGGCGGGCGAATCCATTCTTGGTCTTTGGACGAAGGAAAAAAAACGCCGCATCCTCGAGAGCCGCATCCTCGGAACGCGCCGCCTGGTTGAGGCGATGGCATCCCTGGAAAAAAAGCCCCGCGTGCTCGTCAATGCCTCGGCCATTGGTTTCTATGGCGATACCGGCGAGATGCTGGTGGACGAGTCTACGCCGGCGGGTCACGGTTTTCTGGCCGAGGTGGCCCGCGAATGGGAGGCTGAGGCGGAAAAGGCAACAGCTCTCGGCGTGCGGGTTGTTTGTATCCGCATCGGATTTGTCCTCGGCAAAGGCGGAGCGCTCAAGCTCATCGGCCCCCTGTTTCGTCTCGGTCTCGGTGGACGTTTGGGCGGGGGCAAGCAATGGATGAGCGGCGTGCATGTGGATGATGTGGCCGGGCTGATAGTTTGGGCGCTGGAGAATGAGGCCGTGCGCGGCCCGGTCAATGCCGTGTTACCCGAACCCTTTCGCAACGGGGACTTCACCCGCGAGTTCGCGCGCGCCGTGCGGCGTCCGGCGTTTCTGCCCGCCCCGGCCTTCGCCCTGCGGCTTGCCCTCGGGGAAATGTCGCACCTGCTTCTCGACAGCACGCGGGTGAGTCCGCGACGGGCCCGGGAAGGAGGCTACGTTTTCCGGTTTGCCAGTTTACCACCCGCGCTTCAGGATGCCCTGTGCTGAAAAGTGCCCTTATGTCCGTCCCGCAAAACACCATCGCGATCATTTACGATTACGATCAAACCCTCTCGCCCACCTACATGCAGGAGGAGGCGCTCTTTCCTGTCTTCGGGATCAATTCCGAGCAATTCTGGAAACGCTGCGGCGAACTGGTCAAGGATCAGGGTTACGACAACGAACTCGCCTACATGAAGGTGATGCTCGACTACCTCGAGATGGACCGGCCGACCAACGTCGAACTGCGCAAGCTCGGTGAAAAACTGACTTTTTACAAAGGCCTCCCGGAAATGTTCGAGGAGTTCAAAGCCGGCCTTCTCTCCACCGAACACGAAGCTCACGGCATCAACGTCGAGCATTATATCGTCTCCTCCGGGCTCAAGATTTTGCTCGAAGGCAGCAAGCTCGCGCCTTTTGTGAAGGCGATTTTCGGCTGCGAATTTGCCGAGGATGCGCAGGGCCGCATCACCTTCCCGCGCCGCGTGATCAGCCACACCCAGAAGACGCAGTTCCTCTTCCGCATCAACAAGGGCATGCTCGATATGAGCGAGGACGTGAACGACCACATGGCACCGGAACTCCGCCCGATCCCGTTCACCAACATGGTTTATATTGGTGACGGTCCGACCGACGTGCCCTGCTTCACCGTCATGCGGCGCAATGGCGGCCAGGCCATCGCGGTTTACAACGCCGAGGACCCCACGCGCACAAGTTTTAAAAAGTGCTACCAGCTCAGCACCCACGCCGACCGCGTGAAGAATATCGCGCCCTCCGACTTCCGCCGCGGCAGCCATTTGCGCCTGCTTGTCGAGGAAATGGTACACGAGATCGCCGAGCAGATCGTCCAGCGCCGCCGCGACGATCTCGCAGCCGGCACGGTCAAGGCTCCGAAGTACTGAGGGTCGCTGATCGCCAAAGAAAAGTCGCGGCCCTTGCCGGGCTGGAACTCTCGCCCGCAAAACTCCCAAAAAAGAAATATTGATGCGGGCAATCATCGGACGGGAAGGGTAGTTCTTGGGGAACCGCCGATGAAGACCGCCCAGAGAGGGTCCAGAGAGGGTCCAGAGAGGGTCAGTCCCGCGTATTGACGCTTTTATTTGATTTCCACATTTCTCTCCACAGGGTTTGAGGCACTACTTATATTCAATTAAGGACCAGTCTTGCCATCTATCATCAATCTCTCGGAAAGGCTAAAATACATCAATACGCGGGACTGACCATTTCCCCTTTTCCGTTTTCCGCTTTTCCGCTTTTCTTGCGGTCGGGGCTGCGGCGAAAGCTGCCGCAGGTTTCGGGCTCAACCAGACAAAACCTTATATCAATTCCCCTAATTCTTCAACTCAGACCAACCAGTGACAATAGGTGACATCGTAACTAGCACCCCATTCGTCATAGGTGCGACACTCTTGACCGGAATTGGTATTTTTAAAACGCTTGGCTGGAAGATAGCTCTTACTCTTTTAGGAATTACTATTTTTTCCGCAGCCTCTACTTGGGGGTGGTGGTCAGCTCCTATCACTATCAAAATCCTGTTCTATAATGGCTGCGTAGCTGTTCTTTGGACCGTTATTGAAGCTGCGCGTTTCGCGCCGAGATAATACAGTTGAGAAACTAGGGGTGTGCAAAAGTTGACAAATCCACCCGCGCAACGCGGCAGCGTTACGAATAAAAACCACCCTCGCGCTTGCTCGGAGGGAGCCACACGATTTGCGCCCTGTCACGGGACCTGCTTGGCGATGACAATCGCATAACAGCGGTGAGGCACAGAGCCGCCTTGTCTCGCCGGGAAACTGGGGTCCGTCCATGCATACGTGCAAAATCACCTCAATTCCGCTGCCACCAATGATCCCTCGTTCGGAATGCGCAAAAAGTCCTCCCAAGTCCCCAGCCGACCCACCGGGAGCGCTGGCTGGCTGGGGAAATCTACGGCACCCCGGTTACGGAGAAACAATCATCGGATCGCCTGGAGCGAGGGAGCGAAAATGCCGGAGGTTCAGGGTGAGAAGAGACTGGCAGCCCGCTATTCTCGCGCCAATGAGGTGAAGCGCATCGTAAATCGCACCGCTCGCCAGGTTTTGGCTGGCGGTCACATTGAGGGCTTCCTGGTATTCCGTCGGGCCAAGGGGGATCAATTGGAAGTACGGCAACACGGAGTTCTCGATAAGACTGCGGGCGTCGGAGGGCAGCAACCGGGGTTTGAGTGGCAATGCGGTTAGCGTCGCATAAAGTTCAGCCAGACCGTGGGTGGTAAGGTGGCCTTGCATGCCGCCGTCCCGCACGGCGAGAAAATGGGGAAATGCCGCTCCGTGGTGGGGATGCTGTTGAAGCAGGGCCGCCACAATCATCGAGGTATCGAAGCAAACCTTCCTCATCAGAGACCGCCGACCTCACGGTGGCGGTGTTCGCGCTGCTGATCGAGAAAAGCACCCAGATCCCACGCGGACGGCGGAACTTCGCTGGAGCAAATGAGGAGACCGTCTTTTTCGGTGAGGGCAGGTGCCGGGCGGACAGGACGAAGCCGGATGCTGTCAGCCTCCAGAGAAATCTCCAGTTCGTCACCTGGCTCCAGGGCAAGTCGATCCCGCAGGGCTTTCGGCACGACCAGTCGATTCATTTTGTCCAACGTCAGAGTCATTGGCAATTACAATGACATTTGGTAATAGCTCTGTCAATTGTCCCGATGATTCACGCATAACCCACATGACCAACCACTCTCCGCCTGCCGAAAAAATCGCACTTTTTTCGCTCGCTCTTTCGCGGACGGGAGGATGTCTATCCGCAGCGGTTTGAGAGCCGCAAAACCGGCCGCGCCGGGTACTCGCCCACTTGCGGCAATGAATGGGTGCGCGGCGTTTGCGAAAAGCCGCGCATCAAGTGCTCGGAGTGTCCGCATCAGCGCTGGCTTCCCGTGACGGACGACGTGGTGCGCTGGCATCTCTCGGGGGAGGACGCGGGCGGACAACCTTTCGTCCTTGGGCGTTTATCCCATGCTCCTCGACGAGACCTGTTTTTTCCTCGCGGTGGATTTCGACCGGGAAGATTGGCGCGGGGATGCCGCCGCATTTCTGGAAACCTGCCGCGAACGCGGGCTGCCCGCTGTGCTGGAACGCTCGCGATCGGGCAATGGCGGGCACGTCTGGTTCTTTTTTGAAGAGGCTGTGCCGGCCACGCTCGCGCGCAAACTCGGGGCCTTCATCCTGACGGAAACGATGGAACGCCGTCCCGATCTCGGCCTGCGCTCCTACGACCGCTTTTTTCCCAATCAGGACACACTGCCCAAGGGTGGTTTTGGAAATCTGATCGCGCTGCCCTTGCAAAAACGGCCACGCGAGAGCGGGAACGCGGTCTTTCTGGATGATGCCTTCCAGCCGTGCGCTGACCAATGGGCGTTTCTGGCTGCGGCGGGAAAACTCCGCCGGGATGAGGTTGAGTCCGTGGTCGGAGAGGCCGAGCGTCGCGGACGTATCGTC
>Ga0163144_10020391_pt1 | contig 13253 bp, 13 predicted proteins | sample OliLak19BULKMAT1_FD_123175 | JGI IMG/M metagenome (GOLD analysis project Ga0163144, IMG submission 123175) | Freshwater microbial mat bacterial communities from Lake Vanda, McMurdo Dry Valleys, Antarctica - Oligotrophic Lake LV.19.BULKMAT1 | ecosystem: Environmental > Aquatic > Freshwater >... | reverse complement strand
AGTTGTGGTGACAGACCAAGATTTTCCATCGGATACCTATACGCTAAAAGCCATGTTGCCCCCCCATATGCACGTAGAAACCATCAAAAGCCATGACAATAACATGAGCATTGATACACAAGCCCTGCTTGATGCCATTGATGAACGCACGCGCTTAGTCAGCATTAGCCATGTACTGTTTCGTAGTGCCTATATCATGCCTGCGCAAGCCGTTATAGAGAAGGCGCATCGTGTGGGGGCGCAAGTGCTGTTAAATGGCTATCACAGCGTGGGCATTATTCCTGTGGATGTTACGGCGTTGGGCGTGGACTTTTACATTGGGGGGACGTTGAAATGGTTGTGTGGGGGTAGTGGTGGTGTGTTTATGTATGTGCGCCCCGACCTGTTAGCCTCACTCACGCCAAAAGTCACGGGCTGGTTTGCCCACCAAACGCCATTTGCCTTTAGCGAAGACTTTGTGCTTCGTGAAGATGCCTATCGCCTAGCGAATGGCACACCCGCCATTGTGGCACTGTACGCCGTACAGAGTGGCATTAACATCATTGCTGAAGTGGGCGCAAACGCTATCCGTGAAAATTCAGTGCGCCAAACAGAAATGCTTATTGCATTAGCGGATGAGGCGGGCTATACCGTAAATAGCCCACGCCAAACCGCAGAACGCGGTGGCACAGTCACGGTTGCACCGCCCCATGCTTATGAAGTATCCCGTGAAATGATTGCCCGCAACATCGTCATTGATTATCGTGAGGGGGCAGGGATTCGCATCGCACCCCACTTTTACAATACGGATGACGAAGTGCGCCTTGTGATGCACGCCATCGCCGAAATTTTAAGCGACGATAGCTGGAAACAGCACACCCTACGGGACTTTGTGACCTAGCAACCAAACGGCACGCTTAGGTTGACAGGCGTGCCAGCCTCGTATAGCTCATAGCGCAGGAACAACGTGCCACTAACAGGCAAATTGCCCCCAAAGAGCGTTATGTTCTCGACTTCTAGCGTTAGGTAATAACGGACGACGGCGTTTAGGGTGGGCGAAACCCACAGCTCGCCTGTCATCCCTAAAATTTGGCTGTCTGCGCCAAACCCCACATTCGGCAACACAAGGTCATCGGGTATAAACGCATACCGCCAAACGATTTCACTATTTACTGTGGCGCGTTGATACGCCGTTGTGGCGTTCTTGATGCCCCCTAAGAGTGTACCTGCGCTTAGTTCTACGGCAAGTTTGGCATCATCGGGCGCGTTTTGAACACACACACCATCGCGCACCAAAAACACATCCTCGCCTAGTCGTACCGCTTCATAATTCAACGATGGAATATCGGGCGTAAGGTTATTGGCTAAAGATGCAATCACGCGCCTGGCATTAGTAACGGGGTTATCAAAAATTTCGGCTTCGCTTAATGCGTTGGTGGTGCGTGGCGTGCGGGCAAATACGCCCTCAAAACTAAGTGAAGCTGTTGCCCTAAAGCCTCCTAGACGTTCTGTGTTGGCATCAATGCGTTCAAAAGCGACCGTATCAAAGCCTGTGGGGGGTGCTTCACGGGTCATCACGACGCTAGTAGCAAAGGCGTTAGGGTCAACTTGGGTAGGAAGAGGTGCGTTGGCGGGGTCGGTTCGACACGCGCCTAAGCCCACCAATAACACCCCATAAAGGACAATTTTATGAAAAGAGAACCGTTCTAAGGACACTGTGTTCCGCTTTCTGTGAAAAATTCAACAAAAACCAATTGACAAAGAGCGATTCGTTTCGTATCATTTTTTCACGGTCACCCGTTAAAGTAAATCGTGTCTTGAAATTTGGTAAGAGACAGCGTATACTTTCGGGGTTGGTGAGCGTAGCTTAACAATCAAACATGAACGAAGAAAACAGCTTACACCTCAATAACACCCAACACACATGCTTATGTTGTGGACTGTCGTTGCCGAAAAGTAAATCGAGGAACAAAATTTGTTCACAGTCTTGCTCGGCATCTTACAATAGTCGTGGTGTAATGAGAAATGCAAGAAAGCACACTTCCGAGTGCGCCCACTGCAATAAGCTGAAGGAACGACTTGTGAATAAATACTGTGATGAGTGTGCCAAACAGCATGTTTATCATAGACTTAAATCGCTTAGTGACGCAAAGCAAGACCGTTCCAGAAAATCGTACTTGTTAGGTAAGCGCGGTCATTGCTGTGAGGTGCGTAAACTAGACAGTTGGATGGGCAAGCCCATTCCTCTTGACCTAGACCACACAGACGGCAACCCTGACAATAACAGTGAAGAAAATTTGCGCCTCATCTACCCAAATTGCCACGCCCAAACAGATACTTACAAGGGTAAAGGCACTGGCAATGGGCGATACAGCCAGCGAAAAACAATGAGACGCTCTCGTTACGCTGATGGTAAAAGCTACTAAAGAACTTTACTAATACAAAAAAATGCCTCCTTAGCTCAATTGGCAGAGCACATTACTTGTAATAATGAGGTTAACGGTTCAAGTCCGTTAGGAGGCTTTTGGCGGCAATTTACGCCAATTAACACATTTTTGGGTCGGTGTCCCGAGTGGCAAAGGGGGGGGACTGTAAATCCCTTGGCTAACGCCTTCGCAAGTTCGAGTCTTGCTCGGCCCACTTGATGGGGGGAAGAAATTCCCCCTCTCCACGCCTCCCTAGCTCAGAGGTAGAGCACTTTCTTGGTAAGGAAGTGGTCATGGGTTCAATTCCCATGGGAGGCTCTGGTAACTCATCCCATTTTATAATGTAACTGAAGAAGCGGTGTATCATGGCGAGAAAAAAAGGCAATCGTATTCTGGTTAAATTGCGTAGTGCTGAAAGCGGTCACATGTACTATACATTCAAGAACCGTCAAAACACTTCGCAACGCTTGGAACTAAAAAAGTACGACCCCATTGTGCGTAAGCACGTTGTCTATAAAGAAACAAAATAGATAACGCGATAATAGAGGGGTGTAGCTCAGCTGGTAGAGTAGTGGTCTCCAAAACCATTGGTCGGGAGTTCGAATCTCTCCACCCCTGCTCAAGCAACCAAACACCGCCCTCAAGGCGGTGTTTGTGTATAGGCTACCAGACAAAGAAGCGGTAGTAAGATACCCTGTACCGTTTATCGTCTATAAAGGTTACAAACAAGGAGCAAGTCTCATGGCAGAAACAGCCACCGAAAATCAAACGAGCCGTCGTCGTCGCGGTAAAGAAGAAGAAGAAGAAGAAGAAGTTGCAGAAGAAGCCCCCGCCAATAAAGGTCGCGTTACACCTGGTCGGCGTAGTCGTGATAACCAAGAAGACGAAGGCAATTTTGTAACACGCGCGTTTGGCAACATACGCGAATATCTAAGTGGTGTTCGTGAAGAACTGCAAAAGGTGACCTGGCCCACCCGTGAAGAAGCCGTCCGCTTAACGCGCATTGTGCTTATAACCCTCCTAGTCGCTGCCATTGTAATGGGTACGATTAACTACTTGTTTAGCTTGTTCATCCGCTTTGGCATTAGCACACCCATTGCTTTTGTGGTGTTGTTTGCGGTGGTTGCTGGCGTTACCTTTTACGTTTTTCGCCGTGAAGGTAGCGGGCGTAGTGGCTATTAGTTTGTTTGAAGGATTGCGTCATGGCAGACGATAAGAAAAAACGCCAAGATTATGACCCCGACCCCATTTACTTGGATGAGGGTAATGATAACGTCAATATTGTGCTGGATGATGGTACAGCCTCCTACCGCAAAGCCGACACTGTAAAAGAGCGTCATTGGTATGTGGTGCATTGCTATAGTGGATATGAAAACAAAGTGCGCCAAGCCATTGAACAGCGTACAGAAACGATGGGAATGCGTGACCGCATTTTTGACGTGATTATCCCTACTGAAGAAGAAATCGAAATCAAGGATGGCAAGCGTCGCCCTGTAGAGAAGCGCGTTTTCCCGGGCTATATCTTGATAGAGATGATACTGGATGAAGATTCTTGGTACGTGGTGCGTAATACCGCCGGCGTCACCGGTTTTGTGGGCATGGGTAATGACCCAACGCCCCTGCTTCCTGAAGAAGTGAAGCAAATTATGGATAGGATGGACAACGAAAAGCCCGTCTTTAAGGTCAACTTTAAGGTGGGTGAGAAGGTACGTATTATCGGGGGTCCCTTTAATGAGTTTATTGGGCGCGTAAGCGCTATTGACCCAGACAAAGCCAAAGTGCGCGTCATGGTTGATTTCTTTGGGCGCGAAACCCCCGTAGAACTAGACTTTATGGAAGTTGAAAAAGCCTAGCCTTCCCCTTCATCCTCATTACACTACTGCGTGAGGTCTTAAGGGGCGAAAGCCCCTTGTCTCTAAAATGAAATTTTAACGAGTGAGGTTAAACCACAATGGCAAAGAAAGTAAAAGCAGTTGTAAAGCTGGCGATTAACGCCGGTAAAGCTAATCCTGCCCCCCCAATTGGGCCCGCATTGGCACAACACGGCATCAACTTGATGCAATTTTGTAAGGAATATAACGTACGTACCGCCGACAAAATTGGCGAAATAATTCCTGCCGAAATTACCATCTTTACCGATGGTTCCTTCAAGTTTGTGCTAAAGTCCCCTCCTACTTCTTTCTTGTTAAAGAAGGCAGCAGGCATTAAAAGCGGCGCAAAGAACTCCCTTACTGACGTGGCAGGACGTTTGACGAAAGCACAAATTCGCCAAATTGCCAACGAAAAGATAAAGGACATGAACGCTATTGACATTGAAGGCGCGATGGCGCAAGTGGCGGGTACTGCCCGTCAAATGGGTATTGAAATCGTCGATTAATTTAAGTCGTGGCAGGGCATTTGCCCATTATGACCACAGGAGAAAATAACTATGGCAGCAGAAGGAAAACGCTACACTAACGCCCTTAAAGAATTTGACCGCGCCAAACTCTATAGCCTAGAGGAAGCCGTTAAATTAGCAAGAAAAATGGCAACCGCCAAGTTTGATGAAACCATTGAACTTCATTTCCGACTTGGGATTGACCCCCGTCACAGTGACCAACAAGTGCGTAGCACCGTTCTACTTCCTCATGGGCTAGGGCGTAAAGTTCGCATCCTTGCCTTTGCCGAAGGTGAAGATGCCAAGTATGCCCTTGATGGTGGCGCAGATGTGGTGGGTGGTGATGAAATTATCGCCCGAATTCAAAGCGGTTGGCTGGAATTTGATGTTTCTATAGCTACCCCTAGCATGATGGCTAAGGTCGGTAAAGTGGCTCGTATTTTGGGCCCACGCGGTTTGATGCCTAACCCTAAGGGCGGTACAGTGGCTCCCGGTGAACAATTGGGGCGCGTTATCAATGAACTAAAAGCGGGTCGTTTGGAATTTCGTAACGACAAAACAGGCAACGTTCATATGCCCGTTGGTAAAGCCAGCTTTGACGAAGATAAACTCGTCGAAAATGCGCGTGTTGCCTTTGATGCCCTTCTAAGCATCAAGCCCTCAACTTCTAAGGGCGTGTATATGCGCCGTGTGGTGGTGGCTTCTACAATGGGCCCCGGCGTACGCGTGCAAGTCTAGGTCTACCTCACTCGAAACGTAACACTCTAAAACGGGGGGCAAATTTGCCCCCCGTTTTTTTATTCCCGTACCACGTCCAAGACAATTTGTGCATCTATGGCATCAGGGACACTTAGCCATAGGGGGCGCAATAGCTCGTAGTTGCACTCGCCCTCAATACTTAATCGCGCACGAATCATAATTTGTTTGGCGGTGTCGTCACGCTCTACGCGCTCTATAGTGTGTGAGGCGGTACACCCGATGCCATAGTTCCACACGCCAATGAGAACCGTTCCCCCATCAAAATTAAACGGATAGCGACGCACTACCCGCCTGCACAATCTTGAATTGTCGGCATCATCGTAAAAGCGAATATGGTCAAATGCCGTTCTGAGTATAAAAATGCGCTCACGGGCATCAAACGCGGATTCAAAGCAGATGCCCGACATCAACTCTGAGACATCTTGAAGGTCGCCGAGTAGGGTGGCTTCTGTGGGCAAAACAGGAACGTTAAGCGGTGTTTCTTCCGTGTTTACGGGGACAACGGCAGGTGAAACACCCAAGTTACACGCAGACAATGTAAGGGTAAGGAGGGTATATACGGTGGCAAAAACACATCTTATTGAAATTGGCATGGCTTCCTTGTCGCAACATCCTCAAAAACATGCTAATATGGACTATTATAAACGTTATCAATTGTTCCTGTCGGTGGGATAGGGTTTGCTCTTATGCGTATTCTTGTTATTTCAGATATTCATGCTAATTTAACAGCCTTTGAAACAGTGGTCAACCATGCAAAAGGTCAATGGGACTTTGTGTGGTGTTTAGGAGATGTGGTCGGCTATGGGCCCGACCCTAACGAATGTGTGGAACTGCTAAACACAATGCCTCATTTGTGTCTTGCAGGGAATCACGACTGGGCGGCATTGGGGCGTTTGGATGTACGAACGTTTAACCCCGATGCACGCCGCGCCGTAGAGTGGACGCAAGACACACTCACGCCCGCCAACGTTGCCTATTTAGAGGCGTTGCCGGTGACGTTTGTCATTGGGGATTACACGCTGGTACACGCCAGCCCCCGTGAACCCGTATGGGAGTATGTGCTAGAGCCATTGGTGGCGGCACTTAACTTCCCTCATTTTGAAACGCCTTATTGCCTATGTGGTCATACTCATCAACCCGTGATTTATGAGATGGTAGGCGAAAACGGCGACACTCGCGCCCGTGAACCGCGCTATGGGCAACCCTTTGATATGGCACGCAAGCGTCAAATTATTAACCCCGGAAGCATTGGGCAACCCCGCGACCAAAACCCTGATTCTGCTTATGCCATTCTTGACCTTGAGAAAGGCACATTCGAGCATCGCCGTCTGGCTTATGATATTGCGGATGTGCAAAAGCGTATGCGCCAACACAATTTGCCAGAACGCCTGATTGCGCGTCTTGAGCATGGTTGGTAGATAAGGATGCTATGAACACGCTTTCGCACCCCCAAAAGCCCCTTGAGGATGATAACACAGGGGGCAAAATGCGCGGTTATCTGTCTAAAATCTATCGCTTGGCAGATTTTAGTAGTGATGCTAATGGCTTTGTTGGCACATCGGCGTTGGCGGATATGCTGTTTGTGACTGCGCCTGCCGTTAATCGTGTGGTGAATCGCCTTAAAGAGAGTGGCTTGCTAGATCACGAGCCGTATAAAGGGATTCGTCTTACCACACAGGGACGACTAGAAGCTCTTCGGCACTTGCGCGTGCATCGCATTATTGAGGCGTTCTTGGTGAGTGTGATGGGCGTTGATTGGGGCGTGGTGTATGACGAAGCCAACCGCCTTGCTATTGGCACAAGTGAAGCCATTACTGCCCGCATGGAAGAAATGGCGGGGCATCCGCACTTTTGCCCTCATGGTGAGCCAATCCCTAGCAAAACTGCCACCATCGAAACCCCAAAAGATATTTTGCTCTCACAAGTTACCCCTCATGCCCACGTGCGCGTTACCCGCATGCGTACCCGTGAGAGTGACCGCTTAAAGTACATAGAAGCCCTAGGCTTAATGCCAAACGCCACGCTAGAAGTGTTGCACGTTGCGCCGTTCAATGGGCCCATGCAACTTAAAATTAACAACGAATACCGCATTATTGGCAGTAACTTGGCAGAACTCATTCGTGTGCAGGATGTTGTATAAAATGTATACGCGGACAGAGGCTGTCTTTCGTCAATTCATACGGTGTCATCATTTGACACATTTCGCAAAAAAAACTATACTTCCATTGTTTTCATTGGGCTTATTCTGGAGAGATGGCTATGCAAACTGGCGATAGCTTTCGTCTTGTCATGCGGCGGGGACCCCAGCCGAATCAAGTTTTTGAACTACGCGATGAAGCTCTTTCGCTAGGACGAGACATTACGAATACACTGGTTATCAATGACCGCGAAGTTAGTCGTCATCACTTGCGTTTTACACGCGGTGCAGATGGCTATACGGTAGAGGATTTAGGCAGTACCAACGGCACGTTTATTAACGGCAAGCGTGTGACGGGTGCGATTTTGCTAAAGAATGGCGATATGATTGGTTTGGGCGAAACGGTGACGTTGGGCTTTGAGCTAGTGCGGGCGGGTTCTGCGCCAGCTACGGCACAAACACCTAATTATCAGCCCACACAGCCCCAACAACCGCCTTCTGCTAGTGCATATCAGCCACCCGCAGGCTCACCCCCTGCACAACCCGCACCGTCGGCAGATCCCTATCGCCCAGCGACGCCCCCCTACACCGACCCTTACGCACCACAAGGGCAAGCTGCGCCCTATAGTGACCCTTATCAAGCCCCCGCAGGCGCGGACGCGCAATACTATCAGCCACAGGGCTATGGCGCGCCACCCCCACCCGGCTATGATTATGACCCTTATGCCATGCGTGAACCCGCAACCAATAACACCACGCGCATGATTTTGTTTGGGTGCTTGGGCTTGTTGATGTTTTGTTGCTGTATTTCGGTAGTGGGTTTTGTTGCGATTGACCAATTGAACCTATATTGCCAAATTCCGTTGTTTAACGACATCCTAGAAGCACTAGGGCTCATTAGTTGCGCGGTTGCTGGCGGATAAGCACGCTAAATTAATTGGGGCATGGCACACGCGATGCCCCAAACTGTATTCCCAATGCCCACCCTAGTTATTACACTTGTGGACATTGTTCTTAGGGTTTATCCCCCACTGCTTTCTTCATCCTCTAGTTCTTCTTCTGGTTCTTCTATAGGTCTAAAGTAATTGTTTTCCTCAAGATAAGCGCGAGCGACGCTTTCATGCGTTTCTTTGTTGGTGTCTACGCGCCCGTTGAGGGTACGAAGGGTATCACTGGTAATGCTGGCAAAGATAGGGTTTAGAATGCCCATAATTTGTGGGTATTCGGCAAGAATTTCTTGGCGGAACACAGGCGCGGGCTGAAAGAGGGGTTGCGCCCCTAAATTGTCCTGCAGTAACACAAGGTCATAGGCATCAATGAGCGCGTCTGTGGTAAATGCCATGCCCACGTTAATGCTATTTACGCCTGTGGACACCGCTTCTTCGGTAAGCGATGTGGTAGATCCGTTGATAACCAGCAGTTGCGAGCCGTCTATGTCGAAACCATAGGCTTCTTCAAACGCGGGCAAGCCATCGGGACGCGAGGCAAATTCTTCGTTTGCCACCAATAGCACAGTTCCTCCACCGTTCACAAAGGTGGCAAAGTCGCTCATCGTTGCCAAGCCATTGGTGCTGGCAAAACTGCGTGTTACCACCAAGCCATAGGCATTGCTACCCTGTGCCGGATGCAACCACGCCAAATCATTAAAAAGGCTGTCCATTTGGCTAACGGCACTATACCCTGCGATGGGGTCGGCTTTGTTAAGCGCGTTGGGGTCAAACCATTCAATGTCGGTAAAGAAGTTAAAGAGCGCTGTGCCTGTGTATTCCACATATACATCGGTTTGCCCGTTTAAGAGGGCGTTGCGGTTGGCATCTGTGCCACCAAGCTGGGTTCTGTCTTCGGTCGGGATGCCTGCTTCGTCTAGGGCAATCTTGACCATTTGCGACAGAATAATGCTTTCAGTAAATAGCTCGCTCCCAATGCGAACAACAGGGGGCGTTTGTGCTGAAATTGACATGCTAAACAGGGCAAGACAAATTACAAGCAAAAAGCGTTTCATGGGGCAATATCCTTTGGGTATGTCATACACAGAATAAAACCACAAGGGGCGTTAAGCACCCTGTAGCGCGTTTATCTTATGGGCGTGGCGTACTGGTAGCAAAGGGGGATGCGCCCCCACCACTAGGGGCAGACAAGAGCGACAAATTAGACGTAAACCACGCCACACTGTCGCCTGCATCCACTTCTGTCATTACCACCTTGCCGTTACCACGCAATGCTAACGTAAATTTGCCTTGTGTGGGGGCGGGTACTTTAGCGGCAAACGGCTTCCATGCGCCTTCATCAATTTGGCTAAGGGGGGAGTTCAAAATTTGGTATTCCTGCACCTGTTTCAGCCAGTTACCCCCATCCGAGAACTTGTATTGCTCGGTGGTAAGGTACATGGTTTGGGTGGTGGGGTCAATTAGGGCGGGTAAAATATCTGGACGCGCCCCAAACACAATCACAAATATCTTGCCATAGGTATGAGGCAAGGATGTAATGCCAATTTCACGGTAGCCCGCATTTTCAACCGTATTCTTATGGGTGGTTGAGCCTTGCCACCACTTTACCGCCACCGCTTCGGTTGCGCCCGCATAGGTATTTTCACCCACCGCCATACGCGCTGCAATGGCATAGAAGGGCCAATTATATTTCTTATTGAGGGCGCGTTCCATCGGATATGTGCCGTCTGCATCACGGTGAATATCCGATGGCAACGATGGGAAGGACAGCACGTAACGGGCTTGGTTTTCTGCCATTTGCGATAATACTGGACTGAGCCTAAAGGGTGCTAATCCGACACTCGCTCGCCAATCGTTAAGCTGCGCCAACATGGTGACTTCGCTTAGGCTATAGTCGTTTAGCACGCTATAGCTACTGGCAACAGAGGCGGGCGCTTCGGCAACGGGTGCTGGCGTGGCAATGGCAACGGCGGAAGCATCCACTTCAACATAATCCATTTCAAAGACCAGCAAACGGCTAACTTCGGTTTCAACAATTAAGCCTGCTGCCGAAATCCAGCCCGCACCCGATTTATAAGGGATGCGATACCACTGTTGGTTGCTGCTAACGCCTAAAACGCGCGTCACTTGGCTAACATCCACTTGCCCTAGCACTTCGCTATCGATAGAGGGACTCTTACGCACATTCAGAACGCCGTCAATTTCGGTGGCGAGTGTGGCAGTAATGCCATCAATGGCACTAGTGAGGGCAGAAACCGTTGTTGCTGGTAAGGGCGCACTTAAACCTTTTTCACCCATTCTTACGCCCGTGGCGGGTGCAAGCGTTTGGACGCTGCCCCCTGCCCGTACAATCACATCGCCCGTTTCGTTAAGGACATAGCTATTATCGGCGTTGGCTTGGATGGTGAACTTACCGTTTTGGGTAAATGCGCCTAAGTTGAGCGTGCTTACTTCTAGGGTGATGGGCAGTGAGCCGGTAGGTGACACGCTATGAATCGCTTCACCGTTGTTTTGCTTTAGCGTTACCAAGACCACATTGTCTTGTTGTTGAAGCTGGTCTATCACAATTTCTGTTTCGGGCTTTAGCGTAATGCTTACTTGACTTGCCAAAAATGCCAGTGTTGCCTGGCTATCGGCTAGAGTGCGCATACTATCGCCAGAGCCAACAATGCTCTCACGGGTTAGCGTAACCCATGCTTCGGTGTCCACGCGCTTAATTTCTATGCTACCGCGCTCTACGCTTATTGTACCGACAAGGTTGGATTGGCTTTGCACAATCCAGATTCCCCCCGTCAAGCACATCATTAAAAATAACACGCTGCGAACAATACGATTTTTCATGAGGTCTCCTACAAAAAGTCTCATTATTTTTCTGTATGATAACGGTTTTATATTACACTGAATTTCAAGAATTGTCACGCGATTAGGGCGCAAATTCTGCGCCCTTTGGGTTATTTTCTAAATTGGGTGCCTTTATGGTCTAAAAAGAGGTCGCGTAGGCGTAGGCGTTGCCATTTGCCAGTGGATGTGACGGGGATTTCTGTGCCAAAGACAACCACTTTGGGCGACTTTTCAAACGTTAATTGCTCACGGGCTTTAGCGATAATCTCCTCTTCGCTAAGGCTTGCGCCCTCGTCTAGCACAATGTACGCGCCCACTTCATCGCCGTAATAGTCGTTCTCAAAACCAATGGCTAAGCCTACTTTTACGCCCTCAATGCTTAATAGCACTTCTTCAATGTCAAACGGGCTAAACTTTACGCCCCCACGATTGATAAGCTCTTTAATACGCCCGCTGATAAAGAAAAAGTGTCGCCCTTGTGCGTCTTCTTCATAAAAGCCTTCATCGCCTGTTCTAAACCAGCCAAACTTAAAGGTTTCGCGGTTAGCATCGGGGCGATTGTAATAGCCTTGCATCACGTTATGCCCACGCACACAAATTTCACCGCGTTGCCCTGCGGCTAGGCGTTGCCCCTCGCCATCAGGATGAAAGATTGCCATCTCATTAGGCGCAATGGCACAGCCGATGCTGGGGTAGCCATAGTCTTGCATCCATAATTGATGCTCATCCCATGCCAGATTAGGGGGCAAGAAACAGCTAAAGCAGGTGGTTTCGCTTAATCCATAACCATGAATCACCTTAAACCCAAACGTATTCTCAAAGTCTTTAGCAAGCTGAATCGGGAGTGTGCCTGCGCCACAAATGACATATCTAAAGGGCTTCAGGTCTAGGCGATTGATGCCGTTACCGTAAAGCGTATCGCCGTTTTTGATGTTTTGTTTGGCTTCGTCCAGCAAAAATTGTAAGAGTGTGGGGACGGCAGACACGATTTGCACACGCTCTTTAGCAATGCGTTCCCAAAACGTTTTTACGCTAAAGCGATGATTCAGCACCGTAGAAGCCCCAACGGTCATGGGCGTAATGAGCGTCATCACAATGCCATTGACGTGGTGAATGGGCAACACACACATAAGGCGTTGGTTGCCCGTGATGGGATGCCATTGGGCAATGCCTTGTGCATCTACCAGTAAGTTATATTGCGTGAGTACAACGCCTTTGGGTGTGCCTGTTGTGCCACTGGTGTATACTAGTAACGCCTCATCTTCTAGGGTGGGGGCGTTTTCATTGCCTGCTAAAAGGGATACATCGCCACTTTTTGCGCCACTTTCATCGCCCAAGTACGTGATGGGACGGTTTTTAACGACATCGTAAAATTGCAAATAGCCGTCTCTGGGCGTACCCCCCACCTGAATCACACCCTCGATATTGGGTGCGCCTAGCTCGCCGTCGTCGCCGTTGCCCCCTTTAATGATGTGTTCGGAACGCTCAATGTAATCGCCCAGTACAAACGCCAAGCGTGCGCCACTATTGCGCAAGATAAATGCAATGCGCTTATCATCTTCGGCAACGTTTTGGGGGGCAACGGTTGCGCCTACAATCCAGCACGCCATGTAAATAATCACCACATCCACATGATTATGCCCAATGATTACCACGCGCTCGCCACGCTTAATTTTAAGGTCGTCATACAGTAAATTGGCTACTTGGTGCGCTTTTGCCGTAAAGTCGCCATAGCTTAGTTCTATGCGTGTGCCGTCTTGGTCATAGCCAATTAAATAGGTTTTGCT
>Ga0163144_10020390_pt1 | contig 13253 bp, 12 predicted proteins | sample OliLak19BULKMAT1_FD_123175 | JGI IMG/M metagenome (GOLD analysis project Ga0163144, IMG submission 123175) | Freshwater microbial mat bacterial communities from Lake Vanda, McMurdo Dry Valleys, Antarctica - Oligotrophic Lake LV.19.BULKMAT1 | ecosystem: Environmental > Aquatic > Freshwater >... | reverse complement strand
GCCCGACGGCTTTGGCTTCTTGCGTGCGCCAGACTCCAGCTACACCGCCAGCACTGACGACATCTACATCAGCCCGAGCCAGATTCGCCGCTTTAACCTGCACACCGGTGACATGATTGAAGGTGAAGTGCGTACGCCCAAAGATGGCGAGCGTTACTTTGCGCTGAACAAGCTTGACAAGGTTAACGACGGCGCACCAGAGGATAACAAGCACAAGGTGATGTTTGAAAACCTCACACCTTTGTTTCCGCGCGAGCAGTTCAAATTAGAGCGTGACATCAAGGGCGAAGAAAACCTGACCAGCCGGATCATTGACATCATTGCACCCATCGGCAAAGGCCAGCGCGCCCTGCTGGTGGCGCCGCCAAAGTCTGGCAAAACGGTGATGATGCAGCACATCGCCCATGCAATTACCGCCAACTACCCGGAGGTGGTGATGATGGTGCTGCTGGTGGACGAGCGCCCTGAAGAGGTTACCGAAATGCAGCGCAGCGTGCGCGGCGAAGTGATTTCATCAACCTTTGACGAACCCGCCGCGCGCCACGTACACGTCGCCGAAATGGTGATCGAACGCGCCAAACGTCTGGTCGAACTGGGTAAAGACGTGGTCATTTTGCTGGACTCGATTACCCGCCTGGCCAGGGCTTACAACAATGTTTTGCCGTCATCAGGCAAGGTGCTGACCGGCGGCGTGGACGCCAACGCATTGCAGCGCCCGAAGCGCTTTTTTGGCGCGGCCCGCAAGATCGAAGAAGGCGGCAGCCTGACCATCATCGGCACCGCACTGGTTGATACGGGTAGCCGCATGGACGAGGTGATTTTTGAAGAATTCAAAGGCACTGGTAATTGCGAAATCCATCTGGATCGCCGTCTGTACGAAAAACGTGTATTCCCGGCGATTCACCTGAACCGCAGTGGCACCCGCAAGGAAGAGCTGCTACTGGCACCTGAAATCCTGCAAAAATCCCGGATTTTGCGTCAGTTCATGTACAACATGGACGAAATCGAGTCGATGGAGTTGATGCTCAAAAACATGAAGGCCACGAAGAACAACCACGAGTTCTTTGACATGATGCGAAGAGGCGGTTAAAAAGCAGCCTAAGTCATTGATTTAATGACATAATGTAAGGCTTCACGGAAAGTGCTCAAAAATTGTTTTGAGTGGCTGCCTAAACGACGCGAGAGCGATACAAGGAAAGATTTATGAAAGACGGCATTCACCCCAACTACCGCGAAGTTTGTTTTTTGGACTTGTCCAACAACTTCAAGTTCGTCACCCGCTCCTGCGTCAACACCAAAGAAATGGTGAAAATGGACGACGGTCGCGACCTGCCTTTGTACAAACTTGATACGTCAAGCGAGTCACATCCTTTCTACACCGGCACACAGAAATCTGTCGACAACATGGGTGGCCGTGTTGAGAAGTTCCGCAACCGTTTTGGCAAAACGCCAGCCAAAGACGCTGCTGCTGTAGCCGCTGCCTGAAACGTCAATTCAGTCGCAATCTGAATTGCAAAAAGCAGCCTGAAATTCAGGCTGCTTTTTTTTCGACAGTTAATACGTAAAAATCAACATACTCTACGATCCAGTCATTTTCGGCACTTCTAGAAATTCAAATTTTCGGGATGAAGTGCCAGGCGTACGGCGCACAGCAACCGGATCGTACTTCAGGTACGTGAGGATTGCGAGCACCGAGCAACGACGCAATTCGCCCGAAAAATGAATTTATAGAAGTGCCGTTTTGAACAAGCCCTCCCCCGCCATCATTGCCCAAGCTGCCGTGCGCCGCTTGCCACGGCTGGCGTTGCTGCTGTTTTGCGCGGCGTATGTGCTGCCAGGGTTTTTTGGCCGCGCGCCTTGGAAAAACGACGATATTGCGGCCTTCGGCGTGATGCAGGAACTGGCTGCCAATTGGGCCAACTGGCTTTCTCCTCAATTGTTGGGGCAGCTCAACGGTTTTGATGCGCTGGTGCCGTACTGGCTGGGCGCTGCAGCGATACAGCTTCTGCCTTTTCTGGATCCGGGTTTTGCCGTCCGCATTCCATTTATGTTGCTGCTGGCTCTGAGTCTGCTGGCTACCTGGTACGCCATTTACTATTTGGCGCGTAGCCCGCAAGCCCAACCTGTGGCCTTTGCGTTTGGCGGTGAGGCCAGCCCAACCGATTACGCGCGCGCCATTGCCGATGCCGGTGTACTAGCCTTGATTGCCAGCCTGGGCCTGGCGCAGCTGTCGCATGAGACCACCCCCGCATTAGCCCAGTTGGGCTTCTCGGCACTGGTTTTTTACGCCATGGCTGCCAGCCCATACCGGCGTGCCACCCAGGTGTTTGGACCTGCGCTAGGCCTGCTGGTGGGTTTGACAGGCCTGGCTTTGAGTGGCGCGCCCACACTGGCCATGTTGCTGGGCACAGGTGGCGCGCTGGTGGAATGGACGCACATGCACTGGGGCAACAACGCCCGCACAGGCGGGCCAGACGGCACCGCAAAGCGCCAATCCTGGCAATGGCTGCTGCTGATTGTTGGTATCACTGCGTGCGTCGCCTTGCTGGTCTTGTTGCTGGACTTGTGGCGCTGGCGCATTCATTTGCCAGGTACGGGCGAGCAAAGCGGGTGGACGGACTGGCGCAAACTGGGCCGCCTGCTGCTGTGGTTTACCTGGCCGACCTGGCCACTGGCGATGTGGACACTTTGGCGTTGGCGCAGGCAACTGGCCAGCCGCCATGTTGCCTTGCCGCTGTGGTTTGTTGCTGTCGCGGTGATGGCCACTTTGACGACCCCAAGCGCTGACCGCAGTCTGCTGCTGAGCCTGCCGCCCATGGCAGCGCTCGCGGCCTTTGCGTTACCGACACTCAAGCGCAGCGTGGCGTCGCTGATTGACTGGTTCACCCTGCTGTTTTTTACCGGTTGCGGCATCATCATCTGGGTGGTGTGGATTGCCATGCAAACTGGCGTGCCGCGTCAGCCCGCCGCCAATGTGGCCAAGCTCGCGCCGGGGTTCGAACCAGGCTTTTCGTGGTTTGCCTTTTTGATGGCGTTGGGGGCCACTCTGGCCTGGGCCTGGCTGGTGAAGTGGCGCACGGGCGCGCACCGCACGGCCCTCTGGAAATCGCTGGTGCTGCCGGCGGGCGGTGCAACGCTGTGCTGGTTGTTGTTGATGACGCTGTGGCTGCCCTTGCTTGACTATGCCCGCAGCTACGCCCCCATGTCGCGCCAGGTGGCAAAATTGATCGGACCAACCGCCTGCGCTGAAATTTACGGCATCAGCAGCGCACAAGCCGCCGCCTTGCAGTACCACGGCAAACTCACGCTGCGCCAGACTGCACCGGACGCCGGTTGCGATTTCCTGATTGTCGATGCCGACTTCCAGTCAACTTTGGGAAATGTCGTCAATCTGCCCGACTGGGCTTTTTGGGCCACACTGCGCAGGCCCGTAGATAAAAATGAAAGTGTCCTGGTGTTCAAGCGTGTTGCCGATAGCGCAAAAGATACTCGCGCAACGCGCACTCCGTGAGCGAGTTAAGAATCATTTCACGGCACGCCGGCACGGTGCTTGTCGGCCAGCTCGCTGTCATGGCGTTTGGCGTGGCCGATACGGTGATTGCGGGGCGCTACAGCGACACCGCATTAGCGGCGCTGTCGGTTGGCTCAGCCATCTATATCAGCGTGTATGTCGGTTTGATCGGCATTGTGCAGGCACTGCTGCCGATTTGGGCAGAATTGCTGGGTGCCAACAAGCATCGCGAAATAGGTCGTTCGCTGAGGCAGAGCATTTACCTGAGTGGCTTCATCACTACCCTGGGTATGGCCGCGCTGTTGCTCCCGGGGGGGTTGCTGCGCTGGGCGCAAGTACCCGAAGCTATGCTGGGCGAAATACAAAGCTACCTCACGGTGCTGGCTTTTGCGTTTGCACCGTCCATTTTGTTTCGGCTGTACAGCACCTTCAACCAGTCGCTGGGTAAGCCGCTGCTGGTTACCTGGCTACAGGTGGGTGCATTGATGGTCAAAATTCCGCTATCGATCTGGCTGGTAGCTGGTGGCGCAGGTGTCGAGCCCATGGGAGTCGTTGGCTGCGCCTGGGCTACCCTCGTCGTTAACTATTTGCTGTTAGCCTTTGGGCTGGTGATGCTGCGCACACAAACACTCTACAGGCCATTTCGTATCTGGCAGCGCATGGAGCGCCCAAACTGGCCGACCATTGGCAATTTTGCGCGGCTGGGTATTCCAGCAGGTCTTGCGTATCTGGTTGAAGTCACCTCGTTTACCTTGATGGCGGTATTCATCGCCCGGCTTGGCGTCACCGCATCAGCCAGCCACCAGATAGCTGCCAGCATGGCCGCAGTGCTGTACATGATGCCTCTGTCGATAGCGATAGCTTGCAGCGCACGGGTATCGTTCTGGCTGGGGGCTGGCAGACCAGACCATGCAAAACGCATTGTTCTACTAGGTTTAAAGCTCACGGTGGTCATCTCAATGACACTGGTAGCTACTCTATTGATAGCAAACAACAGTCTGGCAGGCTTTTACTCGACCAATCCGGTCATCGTCAACACCGCATCCTCCCTGCTTGTGTGGGTGGCTTTTTACCATCTGGCAGACTGCATTCAAGCCGTGTGTGCGTTTTTACTGCGCTGTTACCGCATCACGATAGCGCCATTGGCGCTTTATGGTGTGTTGTTGTGGGGGCTAGGGCTCTACGGCGGTTATCTGCTGACGTATGAAGGTCTGGCAGGCTTGGCAGCCAGGCCGTCGCCAGATACTTTCTGGATTGCGAGCAGCCTGGCGCTGTGGCTGGTGGCAATTTGTTTTTTGGTCTTGTTACGGCGCGTTATACGCAAAAATCAAAACGCTGATGTTCTGCCCGCTCACACTGTTTGAATGCTTTGTACGCGCGCAGCTGGAAAAGTGATGGAAAACTGTGAACCCTGTCCAGGCTGGCTTTCAATGTGCAGCTCTGCGCCGTGGCGCTGCGCCACATGCTTGGCAATTGCTAGTCCCAAACCCGTCCCACCGGTTTCGCGCGAACGGCTGCGATCAACCCGGTAAAACCGCTCTGTCAAGCGCGGCAGATGCTCCGCTGCTATACCCGATCCGCTGTCCTTGACCAAAAACTCGCCGCGCCCATCGTTGAGTATTTTCCAGCTCACATGAACCTTGCCACCATCTGGCGTATAACGCACTGCGTTGGTCACCAGGTTTGACACTGCGCTGTACAGTTCGGTCTGCACGCCCGCAATTTCAAAACCTGTACCGACATCAAACCTGATGTCATGGCCGTGCGGCGCCAGCAACTTCGACAAAGCCTGCGCCTCCTGTTCGGACTGCGCAAACAGCGCGCTGGTGTTCACCCAGTCGCTGCCGCCAGGGTGTGGGCTACCTTCAAGCCGTGACAGTGTCAGCAAGTCATTGACCAATGTCTGCATGCGCTGCGACTGTTGCGCCATCAAAGCCAGGTAACGCTCGCGTTCAGGCTCTTTCAAAGGCAAGGTTTGCAGCGTTTCAATAAAGCCCGACAACACTGTCAATGGTGTGCGAATTTCGTGTGAGACATTCGCCACAAAATCGCGCCGCATGGCTTCAGCTAGCTCGATTGCTGTGATGTCACGCGAAAGCAATAGCTTGCGGCCCTTGCCGTAAGAGTGCGCGTGTACCGACAAATTAACCGGCCGCCCAGGAACACTTGTGCTGCCCGGAATCACCACATCATGCGAAAAGTCATTGGCAGCTATGTAGGTTTTGAAAGCCGGCACCCGCACCAGATTGGCAATGTGTTGCAACACATCACGACGCGCGTCAAAACCAAAATGCTCGGTTGCCATCTGGTTGCACCATTCAATGCGATCTTGCGCATCAAGCAACACCACCCCACTCGGTGAGGCCTGCATCGCCGCCAGAAACTCATCAAGTCGAGCCTGGCTATCCTGCAACAACTGATCCTGGCTTCTGGAAAGCCTGCGAATACGCTCAGCAGCCTCGCCCCAAAGGCCCGGCAAGCCGGGTGGCAAATGGGACGCGGCAGACGCTGACTCGCTGTTTTGTGCAGAACGAAGCCAGGCTAAAAACCGCACCGCATAAAAACTGTCAACCAGTAGCCAGACAAAAGCTGCAAGCAACATACCTGCGACCAGCCCCTGCCTTGATGCAGCCCAAAACCCCAAACCGCTACCTGCCAACAAACAGGCAGAAAACACCAGCCAACGATTGATCATGTCCCTGATTGTGCAGCAGCCATTGACACCATGGCGGTCAGACGATAGCCTGAACCACGCACGGTTTCAACCATATTGCTGGCAGCGCCCAGGGCTTCCCGCAAGCGCTTGACGTGTACATCGACGGTGCGCTCTTCAATAAAGACATGGTCGCCCCAGACCTTGTCCAGCAGCGAACTGCGACTGTGTACACGCTCGGCATGCTTCATGAAGTAATGCAGCAGCTTGAATTCGGTGGGCCCAAGCTTGAGTTCCTGATTTTGAAAAGAAATGCGGTGTGTCCCCGCGTCCAGCACAAGCGCGCCAACCGTCACGCTGTCATTTACCGACTCAGGGGCACGCCTGCGCAGCACTGCACGTATGCGCGCCAGCAGCTCTTGCGTCGAGAAAGGCTTGGTGATGTAGTCATCCGCCCCCGCGTCAAGGCCGGCTATTTTGTCGGGCTCGTCGCCACGCGCTGTCAACATCAAAATGGGAATGCTTTTGGTACGGGCCTGCTTGCGCCAGTGGCGCGCCAGCGACAAGCCACTTTGCCCTGGCAACATCCAGTCAAGCAAAATCACATCTGGCAAGACGGCATCAAGTTCCCGCTGTGCAGCCACACTGTCCTGTGCAACCACTGCGATAAAACCACCGTGCTGCAAGTTGACTGCAATCAATTCGGCAATGGCCGGTTCATCTTCAACAATCAATACACGCGGTTGATGCTTCATTTACGGATTGCGATGTTTGTTGTAATTTCTTTGTGGTGACTGATTACTGAACTGCTGACTCAATTTGAGCCATCGGCGTATGCCGGACGTCTTCACCCTTGACAATGTAGATGATGAACTCAGCAATATTCTTGGCATGGTCACCAATTCGCTCAATGGCTTTGGCGACAAACAGCAAGTCAAGGCTGGCTGAAATAGTACGCGGGTCTTCCATCATGTAAGTGATGAGTTTGCGCACAAACCCGTCAAACTCCTTGTCAATCAGATCGTCTTCTTTAAGAATAGTTAACGCCATTGACGTGTCCAAACGTGCAAATGCATCCAGTGCCTTGCGCAGTAAACCTGAAGCCAGATCAGCGGCAACGCGCAGCTCGGATGAAGGCAGCATACGGGCTGAACCGCTCTCAATAATAGACTTGACCATGCGGGCAATCTTGTCGGCTTCGTCACCGGCTCGCTCCAGGTTGGCCGTGGTTTTTGAAATGGCAATCAACAAACGCAAGTCACGGGCCGTAGGCTGGCGACGGGCGATGATCGAGGACAGTTCGCGGTCAATGTCAACTTCCATCGCATTGACACGCACTTCAGCCTCGCTGACCTGGTTTGCGCTTTCAGCACTGAACTGCGACAACGCATGAATAGCCAGGCGGATTTGTGATTCGACCAGGCCGCCAAGCTCCATCACACGTGAAGACACGCCGTTGAGTTCGCTGTCGAATTGGCTGGACAAGTGTTTATCAGGCATTTGGTTTCCTAGAAAATTGTTCAGCCGAAACGGCCTGTGATGTAGTCTTCAGTTGCTTTTTGCGTAGGCTTGAAGAACAGATCTTCAGTGACGCCAAACTCAACCAAATCACCCAGGTACATGTAAGCCGTGTAGTCACTGCAACGTGCCGCCTGTTGCATGTTGTGGGTCACGATGACCACGGTGTAGTCGTTCTTCAGCTCGGTAATCAGTTCTTCGATCTTAGCGGTAGAGATCGGGTCAAGCGCAGAGCATGGTTCGTCAAGCAGCAGGACTTCTGGCTTGATGGCAACACCCCGTGCGATGCAAAGCCGCTGTTGCTGCCCGCCCGACAAACTGGCACCATTTTGATTCAGCTTGTCCTTGACTTCACCCCACAAAGCAGCTTTACGCAGGGCCCACTCGACACGTTCGTCCATGTCGGAGCTGCTGAGGCTTTCAAATAATTTCACACCGAAAGAAATGTTGTCGTAAATCGACATGGGGAATGGCGTGGGTTTTTGAAAAACCATACCTACTTTGGACCGGATCAGAGCCACGTCTTTTTTTGAAGTGAGCAGGTTCTCGCCCTCAAACATGATCTCCCCTTCCGCACGCTGCTCAGGATAAAGCTCGTACATTCGATTGAAGATTCGCAACAAAGTAGACTTGCCGCAACCCGAGGGCCCAATAAAAGCAGTGACTTTCTTCTCGGGAATTTCCAGATTGATATTCTTCAGAGCTTTAAATTTCCCGTAATAAAAGTCAAGATTTTTGACAGAGATTTTGGGATTTTCTATTTTTGTCGGATTGGCGACCATGAATAACCTCGTATTTTTGAATTTCGTTGATCGGCGATCAAATTTTGTTGCGGGTCAGGATTCGCGCAAGGATGTTTAATCCAAGCACTGCCATCGTGATGAGAAAGACACCGGCCCAAGCCAATTGCTGCCAGTTCTCATAAGGACTCATGGCAAACTTGAAAATAGTCACTGGCAAGCTGGCCATCGGCTGGCTCATGTCAGAGTTCCAGAACTGGTTGTTCAAGGCCGTAAACAACAAGGGAGCAGTCTCCCCTGCGATGCGTGCCACTGCCAGCAAAACCCCCGTCACGACCCCGGCACGGGCAGCGCGCAGAGTGATTGCGGTAATAACTTTCCACTTCGGTGCGCCCAGCGCATAGGCAGCCTCTCTGAGCGCCGAAGGCACCAACTGGAGCATGTTTTCAGTTGTACGGATAACCACCGGAATCACAATCAAAGCAAGCGCCATGACCCCCGCCCAACCCGAGTAAGACTTGAACTGTGAAACAACTACGGCATAAACAAACAAACCGATAACAATCGATGGCGCCGACAACAGGATATCGTTGACAAATCGCGTCAAGGAAGCCAGCCAACCCTGCGGGTCATATTCAGCCAGATAGATGCCCGCCATGATGCCGATCGGTGTTCCTACAAACGTGGCCATTGTGACGATTAAAAATGATCCGTAAATAGCATTTGCCAAGCCGCCTATCTCATTGGGGGCGGGCGTCATCTGGGTAAATGTCGCAACCGCTATGCCGCCGATTCCCAGGCGAATGGTTTCAAACAAGATCCAGAATAACCAGAACAAGCCAAAAGACATGGCCGCCAGCGACAACACCAGCGCAACCGTGTTGGTTAATTTGCGCCTGGCAAACTTTGCCAGACGGGCGTTTTGCATTACAGCGCTCATGTTTTTGTACCTTCCTGCTTGTTCAATTGGGAAAGCATCACTTTTGACAGGGCAAGCACCACAAACGTAATGAAAAATAGCACCAGTCCCAGGTAAATCAAGGCGGCCTGGTGGAGCCCCTCGCCAGCCTCGGGGAATTCGTTTGCCAACGCAGACGTGATGCTGTTGGCAGCCTGGAAGAGACTCAAGGAGTCGAGCTGGTTAAAGTTGCCGATCACGAAGGTAACCGCCATGGTCTCGCCAAGGGCGCGCCCCAGGCCAAGCATGATGCCGCCCACAACACCAGCTTTGGTGTACGGCAGTACGATTTTTGACACCACTTCCCAGGTCGTCGAGCCCAGTGCATAAGCCGACTCTTTGAGCAGCGGCGGCGTGACATCAAATACGTCGCGCATCACAGCCGCGATAAACGGGATGATCATGATGGCCAAAATAATACCTGCTGACAAAATTCCAATGCCCACAGGCGGCCCGGAAAATAGTGCCCCCAACACTGGGACGTCACCAAACGCGCCCTGCAATGGCTTCTGAACATAAGTTGCCAGAATCGGACCAAAAACAAGCAAGCCCCACATGCCATAAACGATGGAAGGCACAGCGGCAAGCAATTCAATCGCAGTGCCCAGTGGTCGCTTAAGCCAAGCCGGCGCGAGTTCCGTCAAAAAAAGTGCGATGCCAAAACTCACAGGAATAGCTATCAGCAAGGCAATGAAAGAAGTGGCGATCGTGCCATAAATCATCACCAAACCGCCGTACTCATCCTTCACCGGATCCCAAGTACTGCTGGTTAGAAAGCCCAGTCCGTACTTGGTGATGGCAGGCCATGCACCATAAACTAAGGACGCCAGGATTGCGATCAGCAGGCTCAGCGTCAGCAGGGCAGCACCTTTTGCTATCCAGCCGAAAACCCTGTCGGGCAAAGGACCTTGGCGGCCTGAATTGGGTGGCGGTGAATTACTCATAGACCGTTTATCGACTTTTGCTTGCCCCTGGATTGGTGCATGACTGGCCGGAAGTGTAGATGACACGCAGTAGTCCCCTGTTAGGCACAAGCCGATAAATTGGAAAATTATTTAAAAGCTATCGGTTTGCCAGATGCGTCTTTGATTTCAGCCCAGGACTTCTCAATCACAGCCTTCACATTGGCTGGCATGGGCACATAGTCAAGTTCTTCGGCCATCTTGTCGCCGTTTTTATAAGCCCATTCGAGAAACTTCAGAGCTACCGTGGCCTGAGCAGGCTTGTCTTGCACTTTTTGCATCAGGATAAAAGTGGCACCAGTGATGGGCCAGGCGTCTTTACCGGGCTGCTCAGTCAAAATCTGGAAAAAACTCTTGGTCCAGTCGGCACCGACAGCAGCGGCTTTGAAAGCCGTATCGTCTGGCGAAACAAAAGTTCCTGCTGCATTTCGAACCTGTGCAAACGTCATCTTGTTTTGTTTGACATACGAATACTCGACATAACCGATTGAGTTTGGCAAACGTCTAACAAAAGCGGCAACGCCTTCATTCCCTTTACCGCCAGCGCCTAAAGGCCAGTTCACAGCGGTACCTTCACCGACTTTGGTCTTCCACTCCGGGTTAACTTTGCTCAGGTAGTTGGTAAAAATAAAGGTGGTTCCTGAACCATCAGCGCGCCGCACCGGCGCAATAACCTCATCCGGCAAAGCCAGCGTTGGGTTCAACGCCTTGATGGCCGGGTCAGTCCACCTGGTGATCTTGCCGAGGTAAATATCACCCAAAAGTTGCCCGTTGAGCTTGAGCTGGCCAGGAGCTATGCCTTTGATGTTGACAACCGGCACCACGCCGCCAATCACGGTTGGAAACTGAATCAGACCCTTTTGAGCCAGTACGGCATCCGTCAACGGCGCATCCGAGGCCCCGAAATCGACTGTCTTGGCTTCGATCTGACGCAAACCTGCGCCAGAACCGACAGACTGATAGTTAATTCTGACGCCAGTTGCCTTGTTGTATTCAGAAGCCCATTTTGAATACAAAGGCGCCGGGAAACTGGCGCCAGCCCCGGTAGCACCCTGAGCCATGGATGCGGCTGGAAAAACGACGGCTGCGGCAGCTACAGCGCTGATCAAAGATGATTTATAGCTCAGTTTCATGGAAATACCTTTCAGGTTGATAACAAACATGTGCAAACTGTAAGAAGCTACTGTGACAAAGGCATGACAAGCGTCCCGCCGGCGGGTAAATATGATTTCGGCCATTGGCGGTTGTGTCACACAGATTTCAAACGGCTGTCACGGTTTTGTCACTTATCTCTCCTATGCTTTGCGATGTCATTAACCAGGAGTAACTTTGATGTTGACCATTTTTCCCAAGCGCATTTTGATCGCCGTAGCCGTTGTTGCCACCTTTTCGGGCTGTGCAACCCAGTCCAGGCCCATGTCTGTGGCAGACACCCTCGCCGCAAAACCAGAACTCAGCACACTCAGCAGCCTGGTCGTGAAGGCCGGTTTGACAGATACGCTGAAAGGCACTGGGCCATTCACGGTCTTTGCGCCGACCAACGCAGCTTTTGCCAAGGTTCCCGCCAAAACGATGGAAGATCTGGGCAAAGACCCAGCCCGACTTAAAGCTGTTTTGACGTACCACGTGGTGCCCGGCAAGGTCATGGCAGCTGATGTCAAAAACAGCAATGCAAAAACCGTCAATGGCGCGAATATCGCACTGTCCAAGGCCGGTACATTTGTGACGGTGGAAGATGGCATGGTTCAAACGGCTGACCTGCAAGCCACCAATGGCGTGGTACACATCATTGACAGTGTTTTGATACCTCCCGCCCCAGCACGATAAGCAGGTCGCTTAAAACTTCACTTTCCAGAAAAGGCGCAGGTTGCGCCTTTTTCTTTTCCGACTTTTCGGTTTTTGTCTGCCGGGATCGGCTTTTTTACTCACAAAAATAGCCAGAAGACACTGTTTACTGGTGCAAACAGCTATTAATTTTATAGCGTTTACATGTCGTTTCCAGGCCGCTTTTCAGATATGACTATCAGGGATTTCACCATGTTGCAAAAAAAATCGACTTCAGGCCGCCGCCGATTCCTGCAACAAGCCAGCGTGGTTGCCGCCTGCGTAGCGGCACCGGCCCTGGCGCAACCGGGTAAAGGGGGCGCAGCACCCCGCAGCGTGACCATAGCGCAGCTGGTGGACGTATCACAAGCCCAGCAAGATGTCTCAAAGGATTTTTTGATTGGCTCGCGCGCTGCCTGGCAAGACATCAACCTGCGCGGCGGCATACGCGGCCGGCGTGTGGAGCATCTGACGATCGAGGCAGACGCAACCCCTGTTAGCGTTCGTGCGGCTTTGGACAGCGTTAAAAACAACCCGGCCTGCATTGTCATGTCAGGCTGTGCGGGCGACCAGCTTGCCACCGAGATCGTCACGCTGGCGCGGCAGGACGGCCTGAACATGGCACACGTCGCGCCATGGCTGCAAAACTCGATCACCGAGATAGACGACAACACGTTCCCGATTTTTGCAGCCCGACAGGAGCAGATTGCCCATGCGCTGAAGAATCTCGCGGTCATGGGCATCAGTGAGATTGGCGCAATCTACGGTTCTAAAAGGGACTACGCTGCATACCAGACAGAAGTTGAGCGCGTTGCGGCTGCCATGAAACTTAAAATACAGGCGTTTCCGGGCCAGGGCGACCTGCGTGCGCTAGGTCAAAGCTCACATCTAAAACGCCCGCCGTGCTGCTCTTCGTGGGCGGCACGCCCGAGCTGGCGGAGTTCACCCAAGGGTTGGAAAAGCAGGCACGCCAGCGCTATGTTGTCGCACTGGCAGATGTTAATTTACAAACCATGCAGCAAATGGGCGCAGGCCGCAACACGCCAGTGATTGCAACGCAGCCTGTGCCCATGGTCACGTCCAGCAT
>Ga0163144_10020388_pt1 | contig 13254 bp, 13 predicted proteins | sample OliLak19BULKMAT1_FD_123175 | JGI IMG/M metagenome (GOLD analysis project Ga0163144, IMG submission 123175) | Freshwater microbial mat bacterial communities from Lake Vanda, McMurdo Dry Valleys, Antarctica - Oligotrophic Lake LV.19.BULKMAT1 | ecosystem: Environmental > Aquatic > Freshwater >... | reverse complement strand
GTCGGCCGACACGAGCGTCATGCCGTGCAGATCGAGCCCGGCGAGATCGGTGCTGCGCAGGTCGGCGACACCCGTGCCCGCGGCGGCAACGCGGGCCTGCACCTCGAGGGCGCTCAGGCGGACGCGGGGCGTGACCGTCTGCGCGCCGAGCGGTACGCTCGCCCCAAGCGCGAGACCGATGGCGGTAACGGCAAGACGGAGCGGGTAACGCATGCGTGGCACTCCCGAGGCAAAGGGCAGAAACGAAACGGGACCGCTCCGGTGTGGAGCGGTCCCGTCCGCTGTCTGTCAGACGTCGCTCAGCGGCTGTCCGGCTTCACGGCCGGCCGACCACCAGCCACCTTGCCGTCGGCGCGCAGCTTCAAGTAGGCGTACATGTTCAACATCTTGTCGGGCTCGAGACCGGCTTCGCACCAGGCAGGCATGCCCTTTTCCTTGCGGCCCTGGCAGACGACGCTGATGAAGGCGCCCTGATCGGGCACGGTGCCGCCGTCCTTCAGCGAGACGATCAGCGCCGGGGCAAACGACGAACCGACGCCGAACTCGCCATGGCAGCGCGAGCAGTTGAGTTCATACTGCTTCCAGCCGGAGTACGCGTCCTGCGGAATGGTGTCGCGCGGGACCTCACGTGCCTGCTTCTGGTAGCTGTCCCAGTTGACCTTTTCCTGCGCCGATGCCGGCGAGGCGACGACGACGAGGGCCAAGGTTGCCGCGCCGACGGCCAGGGTGCGGCGAGCGGAGCGGAAGAGGGAGCGGATCATTGCGTGTGCTGCCTTTCGTACGTGGGTGGTCCGGCCTGCGATGCTTCGAGAGAGCGTGCGTCCGTCTGTGTCCTGCCCCTGCGACGAACCGTCCAGCAATCCATACACCGGCCTCAGCGGCCGGGTCCGCCAACTTTGCTTGCCGGCGCGTCCGGCAGCAGCGGGATGTTGAACGACTTCAGAATCGTCTCGATTTCGGGCCGCTTCGTATCGAGCACCGTCTGCAACGAGTCGCGCAGGGCGCGATCACGGCGGCGGGTGGCCATCGCGAACCGATATGCAAACGGGATGCCGCTCACGGTGTCTGCCGTGATCGGCGTCAGGGTCAACGGCACGCGGGTGTCCCGTGCGAAGTAGCCGGCGAGCGGCCCCCACACGAGCGCCACATCCACCGTGCCGTCTTCCACGGCCTTGATGATCGACTCGGGCCGATCGCCAGCTGTGGAGTAGAAGGTCGTGAAGCCGATGAGGTTGCCGACGACACCATGCTTGCTCAGCGCCATGGCGGGCGGGGTGTTTTCCGCATCGGAGTTGAGAATGTTCACGCCGATCTTCACGCTCTTGAGGCGCGGGTCGTCGAGCGACGTGATGTCCAGCTGGCGGTCCGTGCGCGTCACGAAGACGTACGAACTGCCGAAGTACGGCCGCGTCGTGAGCGCCATGTCCATGCCGACGGGCGCGGTGATGGCGATGTCGCAGTAGCGGCCGTTGAGCGCGCGAGAGAAGAAGCCGCGCCGAACCGGCCACCAGGCGAACTCGACCTTGCGGTTCCAGGTCTGCCCGATCAGTTCGGCGATCTGGTTTTCGAAGCCTTCACCCTTCTCGTTGGAGAGCGGGAGGTTGTCGGGATCAGCGCAGATACGCAACGACGAACCGGCCAGCACTTCCGGCTCGCCGGTCTGCTGCGCGGCGGCAGGGAGGCAGAGGCACGCGGTGAGCGCGGCGGCAACAACATGCGAACGAAGCAGTGAGATAGTCACGCCCTCGGTCCTGTCTGGTGATGCGAGCCCTCGAACAGTCGGGGGAGGCTCGCGGAGGTCCTACGAGAACGGCGCCGGATCGCCAGGGCGGTCCGGCGCCGTCCTTGTTTCGGAGCGGCCTGGTACTGCGGAGCCCGAAGGCTCCGCAGCGAGGTCGATTCGCTGGTTAGAGCGAGAAGACCGTCAGGACGCCACCCTGCGTGGAGAACTGGCCCGCGTCGCCGAAGGCGCCGAGCGCGCCGAGACCGGCGGTCGGGTCTTCTGCGCCGATGCCGGCTGCGACGCCGATGCCGGCCCAGCCACCGATGCCCGAGAGCACGGCGACATACTGCTTGCCAGCGGCGGTGTACGTCATCGGGTTACCGATGATGCCCGACGGGGTCTTGAACTTCCAGAGGAGCTTGCCGGTCTTCTGGTCGACGGCCTTGAGCCAGCCTTCCATCGTGCCGTAGAACACCACGCCGCCAGCCGTCGCGAGCGCGCCGCCGTAAGCTGCGAGGGGTTCCTTGATCTCCCAGACAACCTTGCCCTTTTCGGCATCCCAGGCGAGGAAGCGACCGCGGTGACCACCCGGGCCCGGGAACATGCGCACGATCGCGCCGACGTACGGCTGACCGGACGAGTACTTCACTTCGACGCCTTCGTAGTCCATGCAGATGTGGTTCGCAGGAACGTAGAAGAGGCCGGTGAGCGGCGAGTACGCCGCGGGCTGCTGGTCCTTGAAGCCGATGGCGGCCGGGCAGATGCCTTCGGTGTTCTTCTTGGACGTGGTGCCGTAGCGGGGATCCTTGACCGGGACGCCGGTGGTCAGATCGACCGACTTCGCCCAGTTGATCGGGCCGAACGGCTCGGCGACAAGCACCTTGCCATTGGTACGATCGAGGGTGTAGCCGATGCCGTTACGGTCGAAGTGCACGAGCAGCTTCTTGCCACCCTTGTCGATCAGGATGTTCTCGTTGATGCCGTCGTAATCCCACTCGTCGTGCGGCGTCATCTGGTAGATCCACTTGACCTTACCAGTTTCCGGGGTCCGGGCGAAGATCGACATGGACCACTTGTTGTCGCCGGGGCGCTGGTCGGGGTTCCACGAGCCCGGGTTACCGGTGCTGTAGTAGAACAGGTTCAGCTCCGGATCGTAGGAGTACCAACCCCACGTCGTGCCGCCACCGATCTTCCACTCGTTGCCCTGCCAGGTCGAGGTGCCGAGGTCCTTGCCCTTGTGCGACGGGTAGTTCGTGTTGCCGTCGCCCTCGAGCAGCACTTCGTTGTCCGGGCCGGTGGAGTAGCCGGTCCACATGTGCTTGCCGGTCACGGCCGAGAACGCGGTCACGCGGCCACGGACGCCGAACTCACCACCGGAGATGCCGGCGATGACGATGTCCTTGATCACGATCGGCGCGTTGGTCATCGTGGCGCCCTGCTTGTAGCCGGTCGCCTCGGTGCCGGCGTTCGACTTGTCGAGGTGCTTGGACTTCCAGAGCTCGCGGCCGGTCTTCGCGTCAAGCGCGAGGAGCTCGCCCTGGAGCAGCTGGATGTAGAGCTTGCCCGACGGGTGGTACGCGAGGCCACGGTTCACGAGGTCGCAGCAGGCGATCGGAATCGCATCCGGCGACTGGTTCGGCTTGTGCGCCCAGATCTGCGGCGCGCCTTCCTTCGACAGGTCGAGCGCGTACACGTTGTTCGGGAACGACGTGTGGACGTACATGACGTTGCCGACGATGAGGGGGTTGCCCTCGTGGCCACGGAGCGTGCCGGTCGAGAACGACCAAGCGGCCTTCAGCTGGCCGACATTGGCCGTCGTGACCTGCTTGAGCGGCGAGAAGCGGCTCAGACCGTAATCGATACCGGTCATGTGCACTTCGCCGGCCGGCGCGTTCAGCGTCCACGCGCCGGAGCGCGCGCCCACTTGCGCGTCAGCAGCGACTGCGCTGAGCACGAGGCCCATCGCGGCGCCCGACAGCACCTTCTTCATGCGGTTCATACAGTACCTCTAGTGAATGGGGGTGACTCGACCTGCAATTTCAGTCCCACAACCAACCGTGCACCAACTGTCCTTCTCCTGCCCTCGACCGCGAGGTGACACGTCCGGTGTCCATCAAGAGATCGCCTCGCTGCGTGCGGGGCGCGGCTCCGGATGAAGTCGCCTTACTGCGCGCCGTGCGTGGGGGAGCCAGCAGGCCATGCTCCCAGAAAAGCAAAAACCGAATGGCCGCCCGCAAGATGCGGCGTCACTCGGTTGGAATTGCGCCGATGCAGCGTCACCTCGCGGGTGACCGTCATCGTGGCGCGGGCAACATCAGTAATGTGGTGATTTGGTGCATCATCCAGATGGCAACGCGGCGCTGCACCTTCATGTGAAATTTCGTGCGAATTCGTCCAGCCCCGCCACTCGTGCGTCGGAGTCTGACGGGAATCGATCTCCCACCAGGCCCCCGCTCCCGTCCCCCCAAGCCGACAAAGCGGCGAGATGAGTGGTGCCATGGAGTGCCTCGAGCAATTGTGTGCGACTTTGTATCGACCTCGTGTCAGTCAAGCTAGACACGTTGGGACAGAACTGTCAACACTGTTTGTCGGTCTTACCCTGACAGGACGTCAACCAAACCCGACGAACCCTGTGAAATCTCGGCAGTTGCGGCGATCCAGCGCCAAGAACGCGCATCCGTCGCGGGGCTACTTGATATGTGAAGGGACGTGTAGAGTACCGCCCGTCCGCCACTCTGTCAATTCTCCGGGACAGTCGTGCCGATGTTCTTGACAGAGGCCCCGCTCGAGGCAAATGCCCCGTGGATGATCTGCCCCGTCGCACCGGCCAACGGGCGGATGGCGGTAGCAATGCGCCGCGCCTCCTCCGGCCCATCTACGATGGCGTACGCCGCCGGGCCCCAGGACGACTGGCCGACCCCCGCTGCACCAAGGTCGCTCATCGCCTGCACCAGCATCTCGGTGCGGCCGGGGGCAAAGCGGCCGCCTTGGCTCGACGCGAACCAGCCGCCGGTGAGTCGTTGGACTTCGCTGAGGGCGGTGCCAAAGGCTGGCAGATCGGCTTCGACGAGGGCCGGCAGCAGTTGCATCAGGACCAGATGCGAGACGCGCGCGACCTCGTCCTCCGGCGCCTGCGGCAGCGACGCGAAGGCCTGCACCTCGGCCTCGCCGCTCAGACCCGGCATCCCCTCGGGAATCGCGAGCACATAGCGCCACGAGGCCGGCATTGCGTGCCGCACCAGCAGCGGAGCGACCCGTTCGATGCCGGGGCGGCGCCCACCTTCGAGAATGAAGCCGCCCAGCGCGAACGCCCACGTGCCGATGGCGCTGCGGAGGCCGCGTCCCGACGCGGTCGCCAGCTCCGGCGGGGTCACGTCGATGCCGTACAGTTCGGCCACGGCCCGCGCCACCGCAAGGCCAAGCTGCGTTCCGCTCCCGAGGCCGCTGTGTGCGGGAATGCTGCGCTGCAGATGCACGGCGATGCCGCCCCTGATGCCCCAGTGCGCCAACGCCTTTCGGGCGAATTCCGCCACGCGAGCCTGCTCCTCGCCCTCGGTGCGCACATCGGCCGCGCGGCGCGCTTCGAGTCGGAGCGAGGGCGTGGGAATCGCAACACCGAGGCCGCCGAAGCGACGGCCCAGCGCACCACGCAGGTCGAGCACGCCGAGGTGGAGGCGTGCGCCCGCCTCGATGGCGACGGCATCGGGGGCCACGGGACGGTCGGTCATGCGACGTCGGCCGGCAGCGGCACGCCCGCGGCCGCGACATGCGCCGTCAGCAGATGCCACGCGTCCCACTCGCTGGGCCCCGCGGTCTTTTCCATGATGACCTTCATACGTGCGAACTCGGCGGCGATCTCTGCGGCCGGCAGCAGATGGGTCCGCGTCGCCAGAATCGCCGCCTCGAGCACCGCATGCCGCGCGCGGTTGAAGCCGAGGGCTTCTCGGGGCCCATGCCCCGCATGCACCACACGCATGACCAAGCGTGCTCGCGGTGGCGACGCATCGATCGTGACCGTCTCGAGTTCGCGCCAGCCGCAGGCGGCATCGAGGCGGACACCGGCGATGCGGCTGGCGGGGACCGTGGGTGCCGTGGCGGTGCCGATGGCGCCGCGCGCGAAGAGCAGGACGTCGTCGGTGAGGTTCACCACGGCATGGCCGGTGGCCCGCACATTTCGGAAGGTGGTGGTCTCGAGGAACGGCTTCAGCACGATTTCGTGTTCGCTCCATTCGACGCCCATCGGGGCCACGTTGATGCGGCCTTCGACATCGACGGTGGTCACGAGCGATTCGACGATGAACGGCATGTCAGCGCACCGGCGTCATCGGCATCGCATCGGCCTCGACGGGCAGCAGCAGCACCGACGGGTCGGCGCCGCGCAGGAAGCGGCCCAGCATCCGGTAGCCATGCTCCGTGAGGCACGACTCCGGATGGAACTGCACGCCGAGCACCGGATGGACCGCGTGCTGCACACCCATGATCTCGCCATCCTCGGCGGTGGCGGTGACGATGAGCTCGGGCGGGAGCGATTCGGGCGCGATCACGAGCGAGTGATACCGCGTGGCGAGGAACGGACTCGGCAGCCCCTCGAAGACGCTCGCACCGGCGTGATGAATGCGGCTCGTCTTGCCGTGCATCGGCCGGGTGGCCCGCACGATCTCCGCGCCGTATGCGGCGCCGATCGCCTGATGGCCAAGGCAGACACCGAAGATCGGCGTGGTGGGGCCAAGTGCACGGATCAACTCGACCGAGATCCCGGCTTCGGCCGGGGAGCACGGGCCGGGCGAGACGATGATCCGATCGGGCCGCAGCGCGGCGATCTCGTCGACGGTGTGCACGTCGTTGCGGATCACGACCGGCGTCTCGCCCAACTCGGCGACGTAGCGCGCCAGATTGTGGACGAACGAGTCGTAGTTGTCGAGCAGCAGGATCATGGCGCGTCTCCGGCGAGCGCGCGCAGCAGACCGCGGGCCTTGTGCACCGTCTCGTCGTACTCGCGGGCCGGATCGCTGTCGAGCACGATGCCGCCGCCCGCACTGAACGTCAGCCGTCCCTCGCGCGCCACGAAGGTGCGGATGACGATGCTGGTGTCCATGCCGCCATCGAGGCCGAACCAGCCGATGCTGCCGCAGTAGATCCCGCGTTCACTTGGCTCCAGTTCGGCGATGATCTCCATGGCGCGGATCTTCGGCGCACCGGTGATGCTGCCGCCGGGAAAGGTGACGCGAATCAGCTCGGCCGCATTCGCACCGTGCCGCAGTTCGCCGGTGACGGTGCTCACCAGATGGTGCACCGTGGGGTGGCGTTCGAGGGCACAGAGCGACGGGACCAGCACGGTGCCGGGCGCACAGATGCGGGAGAGATCGTTCCGCAGCAGATCGACGATCATCACGTTTTCGGCGCGATCCTTTTCGCTCTCCAGCAGCGCGCGGCCGAGCGCCAGATCGTGCATCGGCCCGACGCCGCGGCTGATCGTGCCCTTGATGGGCCGCGTCTCGACGCGGCCGTGATCGACCCGCAGGAAGCGCTCGGGTGAGGCGGAAAGCACGTGCACGTCGTCCCAGTGCAGCCACGCCGAAAATGGCGCCGGGTTCACCCGACGCAGTCGGCAGTAGAGCGCCCAGGCATCGCCGTCGAGCGGCGCCTCGAAGCGCTGCGAGAGGTTCGCCTGGAAGATGTCGCCCGCGCGGATGTATTCGCGGACGCGCTCCACGGCATCGAGAAAGCCGCGATGCGTGAAGGTGGAGCGCAGGCCGAGCGTCTCGGCGTACTCGATACCGACGACCGGGTACGTCGGCGGCCGCGGCTCCCCAGCGCGCGGCGTCTCGGGTGCCGGCGCCGGCGTGCCATGCTCGAGATGCATCAGAAATTCGGTTGCGCGCGCCTCGGCTGCGGAGGTGCGGTCCGTGCCGGCGGCCGGGATGCCGGTGCTGATGAGTACGGCGGTGCCGACGTCGTGATCCCACGCGAGGACCACGTCGTACAGCGCGAGTGCGAGTTCCGGAAGATCGAGGTCGTCATGACGCGCCGGCGGCAATTCCTCGAGTGTCCGCCCGAAGCCGTAGCCGATCCAGCCGGCAAAGCCCCCTTGGAACGGCGGCAGGCCCGGCAGCGCCTCCGTCTTGTGCATGTCGAGGTGGTGCTGCAGAGCGGTGAGCGCATCGTGCGGCAGTGCGGTCCAGGTGTCGCTGCCGCGCCGGCGGCATTCGGCGTGCCCGCGGTGATGCCGCAGGACGAGGATCGGATCGGCACAGAGATAGGAGTAGCGCGCCGTCGGGCCGCGCTCGCGGCCGCCATCGAGCCACGTGACATACGGCAGCCCTGCGTACGCGGCCGCTGCCGCCTCGGGATCGGGGAGGTCACTGAACCGATGCACGACGGGCGGCAGGGCCGTGCTCATGCCGGTTCAGCCGCTGGACGACGCTTGCGCATGGTGAGGTCCACATGTTCGCGGCGTTCATCTTCGTCGGGGGTGAGATAGCCCCACGAAAGCACGCCTTCCTGTCGGTACGACTTGCCGAGCTGCATGGCGAGCTTGGCCTTCTGCAGTTCCTTGCCGAGATAGAACGCGTGGCCGGCCTCGTCCACCGCGAGCGCGTCGAAGATGCGCTGGATGTCGGTACCGCGGACGAAGAGCTCGTGATTGAAGACCGTGATGCACTCCGCGTCGGCGAAGATGCGGAAGTTCGGGTCCTTCACGTCGGCTTGGAGGGCCCGCAGTTCCGCTTCGTTGTACTGCAGGATACGCGGGTCCTTCACCGTCACGAGCCGATCGTCCACGTGCTTCGGGAGCTGCTGCTGCGTCACGGCGTAGTGCATGAGCCGCCGGGCGATATCGATCTCCCGTACCGCACCGCGCGCCCATGGAATCACCTCGGTGGTGAGCACCGCGGTGCACCCCGTCTCCTGCGCGATGGCGATGAGCAGCGCGTGCATGCCGGTGGTGTCGGCGGCTGTGAGTTCGGTGAGATTGCCGACTCCCATCATCTGCCGATACTGCGGCCAGCGGCGCTGCACTTCGGCGTAGCGCTCCAGCGAGGCCATGAAGCCGAAGCCGATCGGTTCGATGATCGGGTCGATGAGAAACGCGACGCCCCATGCTTCGAGCTGCGCGATGTTTCGCGCCAGCGTGTCGAGCCCCTGCCCGAAGTCCGGAATGACGACGAAGCGCACGCCGGTGCCGGCGTACTCCTGTGCCACCTCGAGGTTGCTCCCGTTGACGCTCAGCACCAGCGTCGCGCCGGCGGCGATACCGGTGCGGATCTCCTCGGGGTCGAACGAATCGATCGAGACCTTGCCGCCGAGGTCGCGAATGGCACGCACCGTGTCGGCCAGATCGGGGAAGGCCCGGCCCGGCGTGCAGCCGACGTCGACGTAGTCGGCGCCGGCCTCGAGGAAGCGCTTCGCCTCGGCCACGCGCGCCTGCATCGGCAGCTTGGAGGCGTTGTTCAGTTCGGCGACGATCTCGATCGTCCAGGCGCCGTATTCGATCGCCTTCGCCTTGCGGCCGAAGAAGATCGGCAGTTCGCGCAGATCCTTCGGCCCTTTCTCGACGCGCACGCCCAGATGCTCGGCGAGGAGGGCCGGATCGCCCTCCACGAGCCCGGGCAGCACCACGAGGTCGGTGTCCGGCGGGACGATCAGGAACTTGGTCAGCCACGGCACGGTCATCAGCGCGGCGACCGTGATCTTCATCACGGCCACGTGCACCTCGAACGGGGGAGCGAGATCCGCGAGGGTACGCCGAAGCGCCGGCTCAGCGAGCCGGCCCGTGACGAAGGTGACGCGCGTCAGCGCGGGTCGCCCGACCGGATCCACTTGTTCGGCGTCCCTGCGAGGGCGCCACCGGTGGGGCGCCAGAGCACGACGTCCTCGATCTTGCGCGCCAATTCGAAGTCCTTGCCGGTGATCCCGCCGGCATCGTGCGTCTGCAGCTTCACGACGACACGCGCCCACGTCACGGACAGGTCGGGATGGTGATAGGCCGCCTCGCTGAGGTACGCGACGGTATTCACCAGCATCAGCGTGGCTTGCCAGCCGTCGGTCTTGTAGACGCGGCGGATCCACTCGTCTTCGTAGTACCAGCCCGGCAGGGCGGCGAGCTGCTCGGCGATCTGCGCTTCGGTGTAGGGCGTATCCTTGGCCATCGGAGTCTCCTCGTGGTGCGTCGGCTCAGCCGACGACACCGCCATTGATCTTCAGGGTTTGACCGGTGATGAAGCCGGCAGCATCGGACGCAAGGTAGACGGCGGCCGCCGCCACGTCGTGGGGGACACCCCAGCGCTGCAGCGGCGTCACCGACTCGACGTACGCTCTCCAGGCCGCGCTCGCCTCTTCTCCGAAGGCCGTCTCGATGAAGCCGGGCGCGAGGGTGTTCACGCGGATCTCCGGCGCCACGTCGCGCGCGAGGGCGGTCGTGAACGCGGCGACGGCACCCTTGGCGCAGGCGTAGATCACCGGGTTCTCGCCCTTCATTCCCTGCCAGACATGATCCCAGCTCAGGTTGAGGATGACGCCGCGTCGCGTGCCGCTTGCCCGGAAGAGTCGGACGGCCAGCCAACTGGCCATCGCCGTCCCGCGCACGTCGACATCGAGCACGAGATCGAGCTTCTGCTCGCGCGTCAGGCGCGCCCCGTCGCCGGTGAGGATGTCGGCGCCGGCGTTGTTGACCCAGAGGTCCACGTCGGGCGCGCGTGCCCGCATCTCCTGCTCGAGGGCGGCGATGCCCGTTTCGCTGCCGACGTCGGCCGCAAAGCAATCGGCGACGCCGCCGGCGCCACGAATTGCCGCGACGACGGCCTCGGCACCGGAGGCATTGCGCCGGTACGTGAGGAGCACGCGCGCCCCGCGCTCTGCGAAGGCGGAAGCCATCGCGGCACCGATGCCGCTGGAGGCACCAGTCACGAGCGCGGAGCGGCCTTCAAGACTGCCGAAAGCGGAAACGGAATCAGGCACGGGTAGGCTAGACCGGGGAAAACTCGTAACATACCGTCCGGCGGGACTAGACCCAAGCGTCGGCCAAGGAGTGTGGATGCGATTGCTGGTAAGCGTGCGGGATGCGGCAGAGGCACGGGCCGCGATCGCGGGCGGGGTGGACCTGCTCGATGCGAAGGAGCCGACGGCGGGTGCGCTCGGGGCGGTCTCGCCGGCGGTGTTCGCCGCGATTCTGGCCGCCACACCGGCCCACCTCGCCGTGAGTGTCGCCCTTGGCGAGGTGGACGACCCGCGGGGGTTGGCCCGGACCATTACCGCGCTGCCGTTCCGGGCAGGGCAGGGGCCGTGCTATGCGAAGTTTGCGTTGCGCGTGGCGGACGCGGCGGCGCCGGCGCTGCTCCATGCCGCTGTTGCGGCCTCCGAGGCGCACCCGGCGCGTCCGCGCATCATCGCGGTGACGTTTGCGGACGCACAGGCGGCGGGAGTGGTGCCGCCGATTGCGCTGTTGCGGGCGGCCGCGCGCACGGGCGTACACGGTCTGCTGCTCGACACCTTCACGAAGGACGGGCGGAATCTGCTCGACTTCCTCCCGTCGGATTTCCTCGGCGCATGGATCGACGGCGTGCGTACGGAGGGCCTGCTGGCGGCGGTCGCTGGTTCACTCGAGGCATCGCACGTGCCGCTCGTGCAGCGGATGGGTGCCGACGTCTTTGGCGTGCGTGGGGCGGCGTGCGTGGGCGGGCGGAGTGGGCAGGTCGATGCGGCTCGGGTGCGCGCACTCAAACAGGCGTGTGCGGAGCTAGCGCCGTCCAGCCACTGAGCCGATCAGCACCGCGGTAAGGTCCGGCCGGGCGACGTCGGCGACCTCCACTGCCAAGCCGTAGGGCACGGTCGCTGTGAAGGCCGCGTCGGTCAGCTCGGTGAGCGTGCCGGCCGTCGGCTTGAGCAGCACCAGCCGAGCGGCATCGATGGCGCCGGCGAAGTAGGCCGCCAGACTGTCGCTCGTGACGTCCCACGAGTGCGGCAACGTATCGGTGTTGCGGAGCCATGCCGCCGGCGCCATGACCGGCAGGAGGCCGCTGTCGAGCGCGGCGCCGGCCTGATACGGCGAGAACACCAGCATCGACGCCGGTAGCCGAGCCGCGAGCCAGTGCGCCAACTGATCCATTGCCGTGACGGCCATCCAGTGTGCGGCATGATCACCGAGGTGGAACTCCGCATCGGCCCGACGCACCGCGTCGGCAAACGGTCCGCCTCCACCGATCACCACCAGCGGCGTGCCAGCGGCGTGTGCTGCGGCGATCGCCACGCAGGCGTGTGCCAGACCGCGTTCGCGCGCCAACAGTCCCCCGCCAACCTTCACGACCGTACATCCGGCAGTTCCCGCGCCGTCCGGCCGCACCACCAGCGGGACGATCCGCGCGCGCACCTACGCCGCTCCGGCGAGCAGGAGAGCCGCGCTCGCCGCCGGGGCGATGAGATGCTGATCGCCGAGCAGGTCGGCGGCCGGAAGCACCTCGAGGCCCGCCGCTCTGGCCGCGTCCTGCCCCATCCACGCGCCGAGTCCGACGACGATGGCGTGCCGCAGCGTCGGGTGCCGCGTCAGCATGCGATGGACGGCGGAAGTGACGCGCTGCGACTGCGCGTCGGCGATGGAAAGGGCGATGGCATCGAGCGCTGCATCGTCGAGCATGGTGCGATCGGCGCAGAGAATGCGCGCCAGTCGTTCGCCGCAGAAGTCGCGCGTGGCGGGCCGACCGTCGGGGGTGGCGGTGTCGTACGCATCGGGGTGCAGCATTCCGCGCCAGACGTGCACGTCGCCGGTGAGCGCAAAGCCTTCGGCGCTCACGCCGGCCATCGCCCGGGCGTAGGGCACGTGCGAGACGAGGGATTCGACCGGGGTGCGCACCGCGCCGCAATAGAGCAGCTCGTCCGCGGCCAGGCGTCCCGGATCGTCCAGGCCCAAGGTCGTCGGTGCCCCATCGATGATGGGAATGAGATCGGTGGTGGTCGATCCGATGTCGATCAGCAGGACATCACGATGCCGCCGGCCGATGAGCCGTGCGGTGACCGCCCAGTTGGCGGCCGCCACGCTCCGCCACGCTGCGCGCGCCTCGTCGACGGTGCGCCAGATGCCGTCTACCCCCGCCACGAAGACGTCCGTCTTACCGAATGCCGCCCGAAAGCCATCAAGGACCCACGCGACGCCGTCGCGCTTGGTCCGGAACTGCTGCGACAGCTCGGCGGTCATCGTCACGGCGTGCCGCGTTCCGGCGCTCGCACCCACTTCGGCGGCGAGGTCCCGCAGGAATTCAGGGAGGAGGCCCGGTGCGTGCTGCACCTCGTACGTCTTGAAACCGGACCCGAGAATCCGCCCCTCGCGGACGAGAACGGCCTTGGTGTGCACACCGCCGACGTCCCATCCGACGATGTCCGGCTCAACTCCGAGCATCAGACTGCCGTAAGTTGCTTTCATGGACCTCATCCCTGTGCTCGATCTGTCCGGCGGCAATGCCGTCCATGCCCGTGGCGGTTCTCGACGTAACGAGTATCGGTTGGTTTCGTCGTGCCTGACCCCTGGGAAGCAGGGCGATGCG
>Ga0163144_10020387_pt1 | contig 13254 bp, 7 predicted proteins | sample OliLak19BULKMAT1_FD_123175 | JGI IMG/M metagenome (GOLD analysis project Ga0163144, IMG submission 123175) | Freshwater microbial mat bacterial communities from Lake Vanda, McMurdo Dry Valleys, Antarctica - Oligotrophic Lake LV.19.BULKMAT1 | ecosystem: Environmental > Aquatic > Freshwater > Lake... | reverse complement strand
TGATCGCCGAATGGATCGCGGACCTCGCCCGATTCAAGCCGCCCAGCCGGCTGCTGAATCTCGCCGCGCGCGCGCAAGTCGGCACGGGGAGCGACGTTTTGATTCCCGGTTTCGTAATCGCCGGAGCTCCCCGCGCCGTGCTCGTCCGCGCGGTCGGTCCAACCCTGACGCAGTTCGGCGTAGCCGACGCTCTTGGCGCGCCGGTGCTCACCCTTTTCGACGCCGATTCGAAGCCGATTGCGACGAACACGCGATGGACCACCGCGACCAATCTGGACGCGTTGCGGGGGGCCGCGATCCGGCTGGGAGCGTTTGCCTTGCCGGAAGATTCCGCTGATTCCGCCATCTTCGTCACGCTGAGTCCTGGGGCGTATACTGCCCAGACGTCGGGGGTAAACAATACCTCGGGCGTAGCCCTCGTTGAGATCTACGAGGATGGAGTCGGTTTCCGCCCTGGCTCAATTCCGCCGGGCGGCCGGCTCGTCAACACGGCGGTGCGGGCGCAGGTCGGCACGGGGGCAAACGTGCTGATCCCTGGACTCGTCGTCAGCGAAGGCGCGCCGAAAACGGTGCTCATCCGCGCGGTGGGCCCGGGTCTGGAGCCGTTTGGCGTATCCGGAGTCCTGGCACAACCCGTGGTCACACTGTTTGCTGGGGCCGAGGGGTTCGTCAGCAACTCCGGCTGGAACAGCGCCGCCAATGCGAGAGAGATCCGAGCCGCAGCGATGCGCGTTGGAGCCTTCGCTCTCGCGGAAGGGGGGCCCGACAGCGCCATCCTTGTCAGTCTTAGTCCCGGCCCGTACACCATTCACGTCAGTGGCGCCAACAATACGAACGGCATCGCGCTGGTCGAAGTGTACGAAGTTCCATAGGCAAGATATTGCCGTGCGTGAGAGGGCTTCCGCTCTTACGGCGTTCGTCCAGGGACTTACCAGCCCGTCGCTCTTACACTTTAGCATTACTTGCCCCTTCCCATACCCTGCTAGCGATCCGCTGATGCTTGCTCACGGCATCGGCACTCGGGTTGCTCCCTTTGGTATCAGAGACCCGTCGAAAGGCTTGGACTCCGCCCGGGGCAGGGTCTTCAGGAGAATCTCGCTTACCTCGACGCGCATCGGTGGCCCCTGATGAATTTGAAGGGCCAGGAGCCCAAGCAGGGCACGGGCGTCTGCCTGGAAATCCCACAGTTTAAACACCGTGCGCCCATTGATCCGGTGTTCGATATAATTGCCGCGCGCCAGAATGCTATATTCATTCCACGCAGTCGCATTGGTCGTCACCAACCCCAACTCCTCCACCAGCCACTTCTCACCCCGCGGGTCTATGACAACGGAATGGCCGTTGCGCCCGATCAACTTCCGTCCGCGTTCCTCATAAAGCTGCCCGTTGTTTGGCGGTATGGGGTGAATATCGCACTGGTACCCTCCAACCACCCAGCGACCCACCTCCGGATGCTCCCGACTGCGATACTGGACACCTGAATTGTTGCCTGTCTGTCTCATTTTAAGGCGTAACTCGAAATCCGTCACGGGCCCTCCCGTCCAAATCAGGAACTCGTTATAAGCAAGCTTCCCGGCGGCGGTGGTCTGCCCCACGATCACACCGTCGACAACTGACCACAATTTGGGGTTGCCGTCCCATCCCTTCAAGTCAACCCCGTTGAACAAAGGACGAAATCCATCAGAATCTCCTGCCCACCCGAGCAAAGGGAGCATCAATCCAAGGCAAAAACGAAGCGCGTTAAATTTTAGGGTGCTCACTCTGGAATGGTTCATGATGGTGATGGTATGCTTGGGATAAATCGACTATCTTATATAATACCCACGACTGATGTGATTTTCACTTTGGTGGAGCCGCGGAAGTAGTGCCCGAGCATGCTCGTGGCCGATTTGTTTTCGCAAGACCTGGCCTGCCACGACCGAGGTCTTCCTACTACGGAAAATTCCAATCTCATGATATTGGTGTCATCAGAGCGCTAATTACGCGACAGAGATTCGCCTTCGGCATGAGTCTTCTCCTACTCAACCAGGAAAGCAGCCTGGGCTGCTGCGAGCTTCAAGTAGGGCGGCAGCCGATCTTCCCGTAGTTGAAAGACCAATACGTTAGCACCCTTGGCCGCGGCGATGGTAAATCGCGTGCTGATTTCAATGGGCGTGCCGTTGAGCCACGCCGCGCGAACGTCCCCCTGCAGTTCGAAATCGACCCGGCGATCTCCCGCCGCGGTGCTGAAGCGCACCGCCGCATACAATCCTCTGGTTTGGGCGCTCGGTGCGCCGAGTTCAGGCAACGACTCCCTGATGTACGTGTCAGTCAATGACCCATCGACAAAGGTCGTCAGCGGCACCCAATCCGTCAGCGTCGGATCGCCTTGTATCACCCGTTGGATGCCGACTGCCTGGTTCTGGCTAGTCACCTTGTAAAAATTCCAATGCCGCGCCATCGGAACCCGAGCTCCGTCGTGATTTGATTTTTCGCCCAGCACCGCCAGGAACTTGATCAAATCTCTGAGCTCTTCCGGCAGCAGGCTATCCACAAGTCCAGCTGGCATGAGCGAGCCTATCGCAACTCGAGACTCCACCTCGACCTTTGCAATCGCGATCACCTCGTCACCGGAGGTGCGAAGCTCAATTTGCTCCGGCGTCTCCTGCTGAATTATACCGCTGATCACGCGGTTGTTTTTGGTGACGATCTGAACGGAAAGGTACCCCACCTTGATCCGGGCGTTAGGATAAATAAGTGATTCGACGAGGTAGTCCGGTTGTGCACTCAGCCCGATGGTGGTGAGATCGGGCCCAATTTTCCCACCTGCGCCGCCGATCGAATGACACGCCACACAAGACAATTCCGGCCTCCTATAAATAGCCTCGCCCCGTGCTGGATCTCCCGTGGCGATAGCCTCCCGGGCCATCTGCTTCAGGTCAGCCGGAGTTAATTGTCTGGCGACGTACGCCACTCCCGCGTTCCGCATAAGCGCCTGAGCGAGTTCCTGATGCTGCGCATGCTCACGGGTTGCTCGCACTCCAGCAAGAGCGACGACTGTCGGAATCGGGGCATTCGGCAGAACCTTTGCTAGAGCCACACCTGCTCCGTTGATCGACAGTAACTCGCGCCACACGGCTAGAGCCTCGTCCCCCTCGGACAAGGTCTGCAGCATCGCGATTACATCTTGCGTAGCTTCATCCGCATTCCACTGGGCCAAGGTCAGCACGGCGGATTGTCGGATTGCAGCAACCTGAGTTTCCTTTGCGAGTCGGCGCAGAAGATGCGTTGCGTCCACGCCGGCCGACTTAAGGAGCGCCTGCAACGCCAGGGAGCGTTCGGCATTTGTCGTCTCCGCACTTCGCGCAATTTCAAGTAAGTGAGTTGAATATGCCTCAAGGTGCCAGAGTCCCGCTAGATGCAGGGCACCAAGCCGGCCCGGCCCGGACGGGTGGTCAAGAAGTTGAGTTAAACCCACAAGATCTCCCGCAGGATTCTGTCCCCTCACTCGTGCTGCGTCGGTCAAGGCCTGCAAGGCCCGCAGTGACGCGGATTCGCTGAAGCGACCTTGAATCAAACGGTCGAAAATTATTCGGAGGTCGCTCGGGAGGCCGGACGCGCCGATCAGCTCAATCCAAGTACCCTCTCCCTCCGCAGAGATCGAGTTGCGGGCCAGCAGCACCCCGAGCAGGGGACCCGCGACAGACGGCCGGATCGATCTCAGTACGAATGACAAATGCTCTTCTGGTAAATCAGCCTCGAGGCTCCCGCGGTGCACCGCCTGCGCCCAGACGTCCGCCAGCTCATTGATCGTCAGCCAGAGCGCATAGTCGATGAACGGATCCATGGGATGGTGCAGCACCCGCAGCGCCGCTACGGCAGCCGGGGCCGAAGTCTGCTGGCCAAGTGCGCGCACGGCCTCGAGACGTACCCGCGGGTGTGCGTCCTCCACCAAGGCGGAAAGCTGGTCGAAGGGAATCTCATTCCCGAGGGCACGCACGGCAGCCGCGCGGACGTTCGGGTCGTCGGACTGGTATAGCTTGTCTGCCCACGCCTCGACGGGTTCATTGAAGCCCTGATACATGTTCATCCCAGCAAGCAGCGAGCGAGCTTCAGTGATGCGTGAGGTCCACGCCTTCAATTCGGGCACCACCGCGTCCCTTCCTCTCTCAAGTAAGACCCGCCGGGCACTGGCTTGCGTATAGGCATCCGGCGAGAGTAGCATTTCCAATAGTGCGGGCGTGGAAAGTTCTGTATAGTTAACCCGCGTCAGTGGCGCCCGCCCTTTCGCCGCTATTCGCCAGATGCGTCCGTGGGCTTTATCTCGCCTGGGATCGCGAAAATCCACCTCACCATGCTGGATAATCGGGTTCGACCAGTCTGCAATATACAACGCACCGTCGGGCCCCAGCTTCACGTCAACGGGTCGGAAGGAGGACGAAGTGGACCGCACCAGGTCAGGCATGCGCTGTGTAACGAAGCCGGCGCCCTCCTCCGAAATCTTGAACCGGGCGATCCGGTGGGCACGAAAGTCGCAAGTGATCATGTCACCTTGCCAGTCCTCCTGGAAATGCCGGCTCCGGATGATTTCCAGTCCGGAAAATTTCGGGTAGCTGCCAGGGCTCACGCTCTGAAGGATGCGGCGGGCCGGCGCGACTGTGACGTACGTTGCCCCCGGCACGCCCCAGTTGATACCGCGGTTGCCGGCGCCGTCGGTGACGAATGACTGTCCAAAGGCATCGAATTGATGGCCCCACGGGTTGATCCAACCGCGATAGACCAGATTGATCCTCTGATCGCGCGGATCGAAGCGCAAAACGCCACCTGCCTCGTGGCGAAAGACACCATGGGGAGTCTCGACATGGGTCCGTATATTATTAGACTGGTTCAGATACATTCGCCCATCGGGGCCCCAGAGCAAAGTATGGAGATTATGGTGCGTGTCCTCTGTACCGAATCCGCTGAGCACAATCTGTCGAACGTCCGCCTTACCATCCCCGTCGGTGTCCTTATAATGAAGCAATTCCGTCGACTGGGCAACGTAAACACCTCCATCCCCGGGCAGGATTCCCGTTGGTATATGCAGGCCATCGGCAAACACTGAAGTCTTATCGGCCCGGCCTCGTCCCGCGACATCTTCGAGCACGATGACTTTATCGATCTTCTGTTGTCCAGGTTCGATCTGAGGGTAGATCTCGGAGGTTGCGACCCAGAGCCGACCCTGGGGATCGAAGTTCATATGGATTGGCTTGGTGAGTAGAGGGGACTCTGCCCAGAGCGTGGCTTCCAGCCCTTCCGCCGTAATCAGCGTGGGCAGCACCTGAACGGACTGTGCGCTTTTCTCCCGAAGCTCGGCACTGCGTGGCGGCGCTTTTTCGTTGGGGCGAAGATGACGCAACGCGGCAATGCGCCTTTCCTCGTCAGCAATGAGGGTATGGAATCGGTCAATTTCGTCTGCATTTCGACCCTGCTCGTGTTTTCGAAAGCCGAATAAATACGCCATATTCGCCGGCCGGGAGTAGTCGAAAAACAACTCATTTTTACGCACGATTGCTTCGCGTAGTGGCTCCACCTCAGAGCTGGTCCGCCATGCGCCGGGACGCTCGTATAGTTCGGCCTCCATCATCGTAGCAAGCCGGTGATAACCTCCACCATTCGAGTGAATACCATTGGACGTGAGGCGCGGGAAAGGCGTCACCGCCGCCTTCTCAAACCCATCAAAGAACGAAATAAAGCGCGCAGCGTTGGTCGCGGCCAAACGACGGATGGCGGCATCGTAGGCCCGCAGCGTCCGATTGTGCTCGGTGGCATCCGGCCAGGGTGGCCCCAGGGTTTCGTGCGGTATCGGACCCAGCAAGACGAGCCGGATAGCAGGAGTAAGCTCCCGAAGATTCGCTAACAAGCGTTCATAGTCGGCGATAAAGTCCTCAAGTCCCTCCGTGCCTTCGAACGAACTGGCCATGCCGTAGCCAATAAAAACGATCGTCGGCTTAGCCTCTTTCAGCTGCCGCGACAGATGGGTCCTGCCATCATGCGCGGGCGATTTGGTGGCTTGGAAATGACTGAGGCCGAGGCGCGAGACGCCGGCGGGTGTATCTCCGCTCCATCCCAAGTTACGAAAAGTCACCTCTCGGTTGGGATGCTGGCTGGCGAGCATCACCTCCATCCAACCGTGAAATTGCTCCCGCTCGATCAGGGTGTCTCCCAGGAACACCACCCGGTCTCCTGCCTGCAATTCAAACGCATCCGAGTTTCGCCGATTGCATCCAGGCGTGAAGGAAAGAACTGCCGTCACAATATAAGCCCAGCACAAGCGCCCCGGAGTCGTTAACATAGAAAATGAATGGCTGACGCATGTAACTACCTCAGCCGACGCGAATTTTCGTTGCTACCTCACCACAGAGGAGGGACAGGCGGTGGCGGCTTTGGCCAAGGCGTAACGCCCGGTGGCAACGTCTGCGGCTGCTGACGGCGCCTCGCATCAACCACTTCGACCAACCAGGCGGGCGGAGTCTTATTCTCAAGCTTACCGTAGATATAGGGAAGCGGGGGCACCATCAGGGTCGTCATCTCGCCGAGCGGTAGCCGCTCTGCACTCAGTTCCCGTAGACGGCTTTTGAGGCGCACCACGATCTGAGGATGAACGGCCGCTATATCGGATGTTTCGCCCGGATCCCGGTTGATATTGAACAACTCATGTCCGACCAGCTTATAGTCGCCTTGGCGAATTGCCGGCACTCTGACACTGCCGCTAACTTCAAAGACAATTTCGTCGCGCGGGCTCGGCTGCCCCTGCAGCAGCATCTTTGTCATATCCAGTCCGTCAAGCGGGCGCTCCTGGTCCAAGCGGCCGCCCGCCAAGCTGACGAGTGTCGGATAAAAATCGGTCATGTGCATCAGTCCGTCACTGGTTCCGCCAGCTCCTATAACGCCTGGCCACCGCACCATTGCGGGCACTCGAACCCCGCCTTCCCAGTTGGTATCCTTTTTTCCACGCAAGGGGCGATTGCTCTCTTCGGTCAGACCGCCGTTATCGTTCGCAAAAACCACAATGGTGTTTTTAGAAAACCCCCGTTCTTCGAGCGCGGCCAGGATGCGTCCAACGCCCTCATCCATGATTTTCAAGGTCGCGCCGAACACGCCGAACTCCGGCACATAGCGGGGCGCATGATCAAGGGGGCCGTGGACCGCGTTGTAAGCGACATAGAGGAAGAACGGCCGATCGCGTTTCTGAGCCGCGATGACCCGCTCGGCCTCGGCGGTGATCAAATCCGTGACATAGCCCGGCTCCTGCAGGGGCCGTTCATTCCGGTGCCAGTCATAAACAGTAAAGTGCGCCGGCGTGTGATGCAGAATCATCTTGGTCGAGTAGTCGATCCCCCATGCATAGTGACCATACTGATGATCAAACCCACGTTGCAGGGGGAGGTGCTCCTTGAGCCACTCGCCAAGGTGCCACTTTCCCGTGATCGCGGTATAGTATCCCACCTCACGCAGAGCCGTAGCAAGCGTCCGCTCCTTTATATCGAGTCCGTGGATCCGCCGGGTGTCCTCGCCCGCGGGCGTCTTTGGCAAGGTGAGTCCCAGCCGGTCGAGAAATTCCGATTTCCCAAAATCTTCCGACCGCCAGTCCATCCAGGTGCGAAATGGGTACCGTCCCGTCAGCAGGGCGGTGCGGGTGGGGGAGCACACCGACTGGGCGTAAAACTGGGTCAGTCGAAGACCCTCCTTCGCCAGCCGATCGAGATTCGGCGTCAGGCGAGGATCGCCGCCGTTGAAGCCCGGGTGGGCCCACCCCATATCGTCTGACATGATAAATACGATGTTCGGCCTCACGGCCACGGCTCTATCTGACGCAGTCTCCGCCGCGGAAAGTGCCGGGCCGGAGAAAAGAAAAAGCACTGCTACACTACAAAAGGTGACTAGTTTCATACACAAGAACTGACGCTGGAGCGGCCGCCCCTCGCCAGAGGCGGAGCGCAGTTGAAGGAAAAAACCGGGTAGTTAAAACCGGTACGTCGTGGAAAAGAAATAGGCCCGAGGCTGAATGGGAATATATTGCAGCAGGGTGTTGGCCCCGGTGGACGGCAATTCAGTGAAGCTCTGCCGGTCTCCGGGATTCACGCCCCAGCCCCGCCACGTCATCACGCCTTCGCTATCCGTCAGATTGTTGACGTTTAGATTCACCGAGAAGCGGTTTGAGAAATTGTACCCCAAAGCCAGATCGAATTGATTGAAGCGGGGAAGAATAATCACGTTGTGCACGTTGCCGGCCCGTTCTCCCATGTGCTTCCAGGCCAGATTAGCCATGAACTTTTCCGTGCGGTAATCAAACGAGGTGCGCAAAATGAAATCCGGATTATTGTCCGAGCGTTTGCCCGAGAAATCGCGGTATTGGTCGTCGTCCCTCCCGTTGACCCCCGCGATAAACTGCTTCCAAACGGTGCCCTCCGAATCCTGCCAGGAAAAAACCGAACGAACACTGAATCGGTCAGTCAGCCGCACCGCTCCCTCAAGCTCAAGTCCATACGAAGTGACCACATTGTAGATGGGGTCAGGATAATATAACGTGACGCCATCCGCTTCCGTTGCCTGCGGATTGGTCGTGATGTCCCCCAATCGGCTCCAGAAAGGCGTCACCTTGAGGTTTAGTTTCCCGTGGTTATAGCGATAACCGACTTCCCATTGCTCGATGGTTTGCGGTCGCCCCTTGAGATTATTGATGCGGAACGTTGAGTTATAGGACTGGAAGAAAGCGAAATCCGGCGCCTTTTCGCCATCGGTGTGGCGCAAATAGACTGAATTCCTGTCGTCGATTACAAAGTTGGTAGCGATCGACATGGAGAAGCTGTCCACGTTCTTGTCGTAGTTCCAAGTGTTTGCGGGATTTGGAACCGTGAAGCGATTGTCGTACATGGTGTGCGGAAGTCCGTCGGCGCCGCCATACGTGGGGTCCCAGTTCCCGCGCGGATTTTGCACCCCGCCCAGATTGACTCCCTTGACGGCATAATTCTCTGCCCTTACGCCCCAATCGAGACTCCACCGTTTGGTGATTTCCCACTTGTGACCGAAGAACCCGGCGAAGGTCTTCGCAATGGCTTTATTGCGGGAGTAATTGACCCCCAGCGCGGTATATCCATTTTCATTGGTGAGTTGAACCGGCTGCCCATTCCAGCCGGCGACGGCGTCGAGGGCTGCGGCTGGTGTTCCCGCAGGTGCGTTTCCCGCCGTAGCTGGAATCCATCTGATGGAGTAGGGATCCGGATGCTCCGTCAGCGGCATCGCGGCGCGACCGCCGGTGGTCACGCGAACGGAGATATCCGCATAACCGAAGTACCCGCCCGCCGTGAACGTCATTTTATCCGTCCGTTTGGTAATGGATAGCTGCTCCATGATTTCCTTCATGCGATCATTCCGCACACTGCCTAAGACGGTATACACGGGATTGAACGATCCCGGTGCGATCTCGAGGTTGCTGTTCGGCACCTGCGAGGACCTCACGATTTGTCCGGGATTCGATGGCGCGGTGCTGTTCACCGTATAGTTCCCGTTTGAAGTTACTTCAGCGATGAGAGCGTCGCTGTGACGATCACGGAACTGGTACGTTCCGGCCGGGACCCGGCCATTTTGGGTGCCTCCCGTGAATTGGATGCCCATCGTACTGAATAGACCGGGCCAAGCCAGGCTAAGCGGCGAAACATTGGCACTGGTGTTCCGGTTTATCCAGTTTCGACTGGCCTTGACGTTGTTATTAATGGACCAGCCGTCGCTCAATTCATGCCTCCAATCCGCCCCCGCGTAACGCTGTTGGGAATGTGCCTTCTTGGTGTTGTCCCAAGTGTCGAACTGATCGGCGGCCTCCCGGGGAAAGACATGTTGTGCCTTCGGGAGCAGATTGTTGCTGAACCGACTTAAGCCGGGCGCTTGCTTGGGATCCTCCGGGTTGAGTGCCAGCAGGTATTCGAACCAATGATTACTATCATCAAAATACTTGGCGTATAACTTGATTGAGCCGCTGCCGTAATCTTTAAAGACGTTCCCGCGAATTGAACCACCATCATTCATGGGGTAGCCCGAGGGGGGGCGGTGACCATCCGATCGGCGATAGAATCCGCCAACGTTATATAGCCATCCGGTGGATGCGATGGGTCCGCTGAGATTTAGATCACCCCGGTAGAAGGGGGAACTTTTTCCCTCCAACCCGAAACGCGTCCGGATTTCTCCGCCATGCTGCGGGGTCCCCGTCTTGCTAATATAGTTGAAGGCGCCCCCAGGAGCATTTGTCGAGGTGATCGAAGCGCTGCCCCCACGCACGGCTTCAACTCGGAGTAGAGTCGCATCCGGGCGGAGAAAATAGTCCGGGCCAAAGTTGCCGAGATTCACATTCGTTATCGGCAGGCCGTCCTCCTGCATCGACACGTAATAATATCCATTGGCTCCGTCGCTGGTATTCACCGACACACCGCGCGAATAGACCATACCTCGAATTTCGCCGAGCGACGAGTTGACGAACACTCCGGGGACATTGAGCAAGAGATCGGCGGCGCTGACCGGGACCTGCTCGGCCAGCGCCCGCGCGTTGATGGTTGAGATGGAAGCGGTGGCCTGCTGAACCGAAGTGGCAGTAAAGACGCCCGTCACCACGAATTCCTGCAAAGCAATGGCTTCGCCCGTATTATTTGTGCCGGGATTCGGTGGGTTACCGCGGGGCGGCGTTTGTTGCCGGTCGTTCGCCGCTGGTCGGTCCCCGCTGGGACGGTTGTCCGCCCGTTGCACGGTGAAAGCGCCGTTCTTTTCATCCTGTGCGGCCACCAGTCCAGTACCGGCGAGCATGCGATCAACCGCTTCCCTGGGCGTGAAGCTTCCTTGCACCGCAGCGGTCTTCACCGTTCTGACTAAATCACTGTCGACGAGGAGCGCACGTCCCGATTGGGCCGAGAACACCTTCAGCGTTTTCGCGGCGGAGTCGGCGGGTATGTCAAATTGCCGCCTGGCAACTTCCTGCGCCGAAACCACGAGGGTGAGAAGCATCGACAGCAGCGCTAGCGTGGGAAGAAAGCTGCGCTGCGAGAGCACACGAACGTGCGAACTAAGGGGGTTTTGCATGGGGATAAAAGGTCCGGCTGTTGCACTTGCTCAGGTGGAGCAGACGCCAGGGTATACAACCAAGACTGACGAACGTGCGTTCGCGTTTACGCTTGTGAGGCGCCGACGACGATTAATTTCCACGTGACACGCAGCGTCTCTGGAGAGCGTTACAATTTGCGCAGAACCACCACGTCGAGTGAGCGTTCGGCTTTCAGATTCAGGCCGGCGGCAAGGGAGCGAGCGAATCCTTCAGGATCGTCGGACCAGAATATGCCGGTGATTCGGCGGTCCCGCAACGCGGCGTCTCCCAGGGAAAGCTGCAGCCGATTCTGTCGGTTGAACAACTCCAATGCTTCATTCAAAGGCGTCTGGGTGAACTCGAAGCGCCTTTCCCGCCATGCGAGTGCGGCTTTGATTTCAATCGCGCCCAAGGTGCGAACGTTCCACTCGGATGCCGAGATGGTTTCGAGCGGAATCACGGCATTGCTCCCGGCGGTGAGCTCAAGCGAACTCCGCGGAAGCCCTGCCCTTGGTCCCATCGCAGTGCCTGCCGCCTGCTCAACCGCGACGCGCCCTTCCGTTACCAGCACGTCGATGAGCGTGGGTTCAGAGCGAACGGAGAAGGCGGTGCCAATCGCACGTACCTCGATGTCCCCCGCAACCACCACGAAAGGGTGGGCGGCATCATGGGCAACGGTGAAGAGTACTTCTCCCTGGATGAGGTGGATACCGCGCACGCCGGCGGTGTACGCCACTGCAATTGCAGCGCCAGCGTTCAACTCCGCAACCGAACCGTCCGGGAGCACTTGCCGATCAGGGCTGACCGCCACAGTCGGGGAGATCCGATCGGCGCGCCCCGAGTCAGACGGGGAAAGCAGAAAAGCGAACACTGCGGCGGTGGTGAGTGTCGCAGCAGCAAAGGCTCTTACCTTTAACTGATGAACCTGTTGTCGGTGGGCTTTGGCCAGTGCCTGCAGCACCGGTCGAGCCGTCCCAGCATGACGCGGGCGATTCAAAGTCAGCCACATCGCATTTGCGTCCGAGAAAGCGGCCGCGTGACGCGAGTCAGCCGCCAACCACGTCCGCAGTTCTGCGGACTCGACTGCGCTGAGTTCACCGTTGGAGCGCGCCACCCAGTCGGCAGCGACATCCCGGATCACGCGAGCTGGCTCACGTGCTCGGCCCGGAAGATTCATCACCGCTCTCCTTTCTTCCGCACGTATTCGACACATTTGCTGATTCCGCGCGCCATCTGCACCCGAACGGTGGTTTCTGTGATACCCATCCGGCTTGCGATCTCAGCGTTGGACAATCCTTGCAACGCGGCCATCGCAAGGATCTCACGGCAGCGCAGAGGAAGCTGGGTCATGGCTTGCACGATGAGATCGTGTTGTTGCTGCGCATTGGTCGATTCGGCCGCATCGCGGCTCTGATCCAAGACATACGAATCGGGCAGTTCGTTTATCGGTATTTGTGAATAGAAGCGGTTACGTCGAAAAATTGTGAGCGCGGTGTTGCGTGCAATGGAAAAGAAATACGCCTTGCTCGATGCGATGGTCCCTGTGGCCTTCGCCTTGAGCAGCTTCAAGTAGGATTCCTGAACGACGTCATCGGTGTCGATCGAGGGAAAATTGCGTTGAAGGTAGCCGCGCAAAGCAGGCTCGTGCGTCCGGGCTTCGGCAATCAGCCACTCGCTATCCTGAGATTTGGATACCGGCGTGTTCGTTGCGGCGGGGAAAGGCAGATTCACGATAAGAGCGGCTACGCGATGCGCCCGTTAAAGATTGGGCAGGCGGTGGATTGCGGCAAGGCTGTGCGCAGAGCCTGCTAGGCCGGGGTCGGACGTCAAGAGATGGGCACGGTTACGCTGAAGTTGGTCGGACGCGAGAGCCGCCAATTCGCGCGCATGCTAGTGTAGTGATGGGCTTCAAGTTGTAATGGGCGCGGTGAGCGTTGATGGCGGCATCAGCACGGCGACACTGGTAAAGCTCCCGTCGCGCACGATGTCTCCCAAACGTCGGGCGCGAACAGCAGCTCCGGCGTCGCGCTGGTGGAGATCTATGAAGACGGAACTGGTTTCCGTCCCCGTTCAATTCCGTCCGGTGGCAGACTCGTCAACACCGCGATGCGGGCGCAGGTCGGCACGGGCACGAACGTCCTGATCCCGGGGCTCGTCGTCAGCGAAGG
>Ga0163144_10020386_pt1 | contig 13255 bp, 11 predicted proteins | sample OliLak19BULKMAT1_FD_123175 | JGI IMG/M metagenome (GOLD analysis project Ga0163144, IMG submission 123175) | Freshwater microbial mat bacterial communities from Lake Vanda, McMurdo Dry Valleys, Antarctica - Oligotrophic Lake LV.19.BULKMAT1 | ecosystem: Environmental > Aquatic > Freshwater >... | reverse complement strand
GGGTATGGATTCTCATTATACGGTGTTGTGGGCTTAAAACCAAATGATTGATAAAATGTGTCCAGATTCAGTCGATCCAGCGTGTCGAGAACGATTGTAGAGTATTGAACACCCCCCTGTTCAATATCTTCTAAACAGGTTTGCATAAGCTGGCGACCGACCCCCTTACCCTGATATTCAGGCAACACAAAGAGACGCTTAATCTCTGCGGTGGAAGCATCGAATCGGTAGTAGCTGATCGTCCCCACTGGCGTCTCATCCTCCAACAGAAAAAAGAGGTTCCCGCCATTATTGGGATGATACTTGACCGCAAGCTGTTTCTTTTCCTCATTAAAAGATTTGATTTCGGGCTGAACGTGATACTTACTTTCTAAAAAATGTTCATAGAAAGTAAACAGATGAATGGCCTGTTTTACAAATTCAGTATTCACTAACTCGCAGTCTATATAAGGTTTGATGTACAGCATAAATAATGGTAATCCTGTAAATCAAATCGCGTTAACGTGTTGACTCTGTTAAATAAGCTCTGAAAGAGCCCGAGCCTAAAAAATCATGTCATCCTGAGCGCAGTTAGCCCGCCCGCCGAAGGCGGGATAGGTGCAACGAAGCCGAAGGATCTTGCTAGATAAAGCTAGTCTATGCAAGCCTTTTGGGTGTTACTCAAACTGGTAAGATCCTTGAACACGAGCCTCTTCTTACGTCGATTCTCGGCTCAGGATGACAAGTTGTTAACTTTGTCAGAGGTTACTTAATTTAGTAAAATCAAGAACGGTGGGGTGTAAAGTTCACCCCACCATAATTGGTATACCTTAGTTTTTGTCGCGTTGGACGTTCTTGGATTCGCTGAGCCAGCTCATCATGCCGCGCAACTGGCGACCCGTTTTCTCCAACGGATGCTGGTTATCGGCTTCCACCAAAGACTTTAACTTTGGCATACCTGCGCGAACATCTTCCGTGAATTCACGCGCAAACGTGCCGTCCTGAATCTCTTTCAGAATTTGACGCATGGCATCTTTGGTATCTTCAGTCACAATGCGAGGGCCACGGGTGACATCGCCGTAACGCGCGGTATCACTGATGGAATAGCGCATGTCATCCAAGCCGCCTTCGTACATCAAGTCCACAATTAACTTCAATTCATGGAGACATTCGAAGTACGCCATTTCAGGGGGGTAGCCCGCTTCGGTTAAGACTTCAAAGCCTGCCTTCACAAGGGCAGTGGCTCCACCACACAAAACCGCTTGCTCACCGAAGAGATCGGTTTCCGTTTCGTCTTTAAACGTGGTTTCGATCACGCCACCGCGTCCGCCACCGACGCAGGCTGCATAACCTAGGCCGATTTCTTTTGCTTCGCCACTACCATCTTGGTGAATGGCAAGAAGACAGGGCACGCCGCGTCCGCGTTCAAATTCAGAGCGCACCAAGTGTCCAGGGCCTTTAGGGGCAACCAAGAACACATCCACTTCAGCAGGAGGCGTAATGTATCCGTAATGAATGGCGAAGCCGTGGCTAAACATGATGGCTTGGCCTTTTTTCAGCTTGCCTTCAAAGTATTGCTCGTAGACGTCTTTTTGAACGACATCGGGGCACAAGAAAAGAATGATATCGGCCCATTCCGCGGCATCTTCAAATGAGAGGGTTTCCATGCCGTTGGCGTGGACTTTCTCAGTGGTTTTAGACCCTTCACGCAAGGCGATCTTCACGTTCGCGCCAGAATCCTTGAGGTTCATAGATTGTCCAAAGCCTTGGCTACCGAAGCCAATCACGGCAATTTTTTTGGAGAGCAGTTTGCTGCGGTCAATATCTTTATCGTAGTAAACGGTGAGGGGTGTTTGGTGTTCAGCTGTGACAGCGTTCATAGGGGAATGTCCTTTACTTACAGAGGGATGAGCACATGGCTCGGTGATTAAAAAATAAACTCGTCATTGCGAGGAAGCGAAGCGACCGTTCGCGCTGTAGCGAACTTACGCAGACACTAAGACAGGACTGCCTTGCGGAAAGGGAGGGATACTCACGCCCATCGGCTCGCAGACAGGAAACTCGCTCGCGTCTTTGACGCGTAGAATGTAGACTTGGCGATCCAGAAACTTGCAGAGCTTGCGCATATCGTGATCGTCAGCCATGGCAAAGGTGGTGGAAATTTGCAGCATGTCACCCGATAGTTCGCTCATAAGCATTTCAGGAATAATCCCGCGGTGCGTGAGCGCGCCGAGGACGCGATCCATCGCCCCAAGTTTGGCTTGTGTCTGAACGATGAGTGTGCGAGTGGTCATAGTACTTCCTTTAATGTTGTAAGTGTGGAAAAGGATTTAGTGGGATGAAGGTTCAAGGATAAATAAACAGCTTGGAAGGCGTGTACGCCTTGTTACATAACTGACAAATGGCTTATTTAGTCACAGAAGATTCGCCCAATCAACCCTTTTCGGTGAGCATGTCGTCATTCCCTGCGCCACTGGGCACCCACGGGTAGACATCGACTTTTTCATCCACCACAAAGTCAATAATGACAGGGCGATCCATAATTTTAAGGGCAGCTTCCATCACCCCTGCTAATTCATCAGGGTGCTTAACGCGGAACCCGACACCCCCAAAGGATTCGGCCAGCTTGATATAATCAGGCGAGTACATCCATGCTTGGGATTCGCGTCCGTACATTTTGCCCTGCCATTGACGAATCATCCCTAAGTGGGCGTTGTTGATGACACAAACTTTGACAGGCAATTTATACACGGCACAAGTGGCCAGTTCCTGAAGCGTCATCTGGAAACTACCATCGCCTGCGATATCCACAACGGTTGCGTTCGGATATGCGGCCTGAATACCAATCGCGGCGGGGAAGCCAAAGCCCATCGTGCCAAGCCCCCCCGAAGTGACCCATGATCGCGGACGATCAAGGTTGTAGCGTTGTGCGGCCCACATCTGATGCTGACCCACTTCGGTGGTGACAAAGGCATCTTTCGGGAGGTGCGCAAAAATTTGTTCAATGGCATATTGTGGGCTTAAGTGATTAGGATGACGAGGGCTTTCTGTTTTGCGGTTCTTCCAGAAGCTGATTTGTTCAAACCATGCATCGCGTGTCGCCATGCCTTCCACGTACTCATGCTCTTTTCCGTCAGACGCGCTTAGAAAGTCGTTAAGAACATGTTTGATTTCTCCTTGAATTCCCAGACCCGCATCGACGTTCTTGTTAATGTTTACAGGGTCTAAATCAATGTGAATGATTTTGGCCTTGCGAGCGAAGCGATCAGACTTGCCTGTTTGGCGATCGTTCAAACGACTACCAATCACAAAGAGAACATCCGCGTTTGCAATCGCGATATTTGACCAGAAGTGGCCGTGCATCCCTGTAAAGCCGAGGCTACATTCGTGTGAAGTAGGAAAGCTGCCCAATCCCATGAGCGTCATGCCTACAGGGATTCTAAAGCGTTCTGAAAACGCTTTTAATTCTTCAGTAGCCAGAGCGTTATTCACGCCTCCGCCCGCTAGAATGACAGGTTGCTTGGCATCCTTTAAATAATCGAGGGCTTGTTGAATATCGGCAGTCGTGTAGGTTTCATCATTGACATAACCAGGGATATTGAGTTCAACGCTTGCATAGTCGTATTCTGTTTTAGCGTTGATGACATCTTTCGGAATATCGATCAGAACAGGGCCAGGACGGCCAGTCGTCGCGACATGAAAGGCTTCTTTAAAGGCACCCGCTAAGTCTTTGACATCGCGAACAATAATATTGTGCTTGGTACAGGAGCGCGTAATAGACAGGATATCCGCTTCCTGAAAGGCATCATTGCCCAAAAGATGTGAAGGCACGTTTCCTGTGACCACAACCAACGGTGTGGAATCGTAGTAAGCATCCGCAACGCCTGTCACTACGTTCGTGGCGCCTGGGCCTGAAGTGACCAACACAACCCCCGCTTTGCCCGTGGTTCGTGCATAGCCTTCTGCCATGTGGCAGGCTCCTTGTTCATGACGAACAAGCAGGTGACGAATCTGTGGGTAATCAGGCAAGACTTCGTAGATGGGTAAAATAACCCCGCCTGGATAGCCAAAAATGGTATCGCAGCCTTCTTCAATAAGAGATTCCACCACAATCTGAGCCCCACTGAGTTCGCGTGGACCTTGCTGGGGCTGCCACGGTGCCTTTGCGGTCTGTTCATTAACAGAGACATCCTTAGCGGAGATAGAAGAGTGTGCGGATGATGCGTGCATGGTGTGTAAATCTCGCTTATTTCGCGTCCAATAATTAACGTGTGGTGTGAGGGTGATGAATCATCCCGCCGTTAGGGGCATGAAAACAACAAGGTGAGCCTCTGTGTTAGAGGCTCGTGAAGGAAGTGGGCATTTAGGGGTCTTGATTACGCGCCGACATCCAACCGAGCCTGAATAAGCAACGGAAGAATAAGCACAAGACGAATCACATTCAAAATAACGCCACGTAAATTACGGTGATCAATTAATCCAATAGGTTGCGTGTTCATCTATTAGGAACCTCTCGCATGGAATGTGATAGTGCATTTCAATGAAACGTAAAGAATCCCTTAAAATGTATGTTAAAGCTAGCATAGACAGGTCTAAAATACAACCAAATTGACCAGAATGTTACGAGTACCACACGATCACATAGATGTTGCTAAACGCCCCCTTGTTTTCTCTTGTGCGTTTTTATAATAGACCTCTTTCGAAACTGCTCAGTAGGATGCAATGTTCGCTAATTGACATCCGATAGGATGACACAATCACTCGCGTAGTGGGAAAGACAAACGGCTTGACTTGTTGATTGGCTTTGCAATCCCTCGCGCCCTGCGCACAGAAGGTGCGCCTAATGGGGAGTTTCGAAAGAGGGCTAATGTAGGGGTGAGCCTTGTGTCCACCTAAATAAAAGGGCAGACTTTAATGTCTGCCCTTACCGTTAGAAGAAAGTTGTAAATTTACGCTTTTACAGCACCTTGGTTAGCAACAGCGACCGCAGCTGCTGCGATGGCATCGGCATCGCCAAGGTAGTAATGCTTAATTGGTTTCAAATCAGCATCCAATTCAAAGACCAACGGCTGTCCTGTGGGGATGTTCAATTCAAGCACGTCGGTTTCACTTAAATTATTCAGGTACTGAACCAATGCACGTAAGCTGTTGCCGTGTGCGGCAATGACGAGCTTCTTGCCTGCTTTAATATGCGGCACAATCTCGGAGTTGAAGTAAGGCACAACACGCGCAACCGTGTCTTTGAGGCTTTCACACTTTGGCAATTCTGCTTCGCTGAGGTGAGCATAACGTGGATCATTCCCTGGGTAGTGCTCGCTAGAGGTTTCTAACGCGGGTGGAGGCGTATCGTAGCTACGCCGCCATATTTTGACTTGATCGGCTCCGTACTTTTCAGCCGTCTCGGATTTATCGAGGCCTTGGAGCGCACCATAATGACGCTCATTAAGATGCCAGTCTTTAATCTCGGGGATGTAGAGTTCATCCATTTCTTCGAGCACATAATGAAGTGTTTTAATCGCACGTTTTTGAACGGAGGTGTAGGCTAAGTCAAAACTGTAGCCTTCCGACTTTAAAAGTTTTCCGCCCTCTTTGGCTTCTTGAACGCCTTTTTCGGTGAGGTCGACATCCGCCCAGCCCGTAAATCGATTAGAGAGATTCCATTCACTTTGGCCGTGACGAATAAGAACGAGTGTATACATAGGGAAGATTCCTAACGACGATAACCGTCATTGTGAGCGAAGGGTGGCAACCTGTAATGACAGGAGCAGTAAGGCATCACTCTTTTTATTTAGACACTTTCTAGTGTAGCGGAGTCTTAAACACACATCAAGTTTATGATAATCTTAACTCATGACCATTCCCCTAGACTACGATGGCTGGAACGCCTACACGCGCAGTAAACTCGCCACTAAAAAAGGGTTACGCACCTTTCAGGAGCGGGAAACCTGGTGGTGTTCTGTGGGCGGGAATGTTGGGACGGAAACCTATGGTAAGAATAAGCAATACAATCGTCCTGCTTTGATCTTGCGTAAGCACAGTAAGCAACTCTTTTTCGGAATTCCACTTACCTCAGTGATTAAACCTAATATTAAACCTAATAGAGAAGACACTCATGTTTGTGATTTCAAAGGCAAAACACAATGTGCTCTATTATCTCAAGCCCGAGCATGGGATTCTAAGCGTCTCTCTCATAATAGGGGACAAATGTTGATCCCTGAATTTGAAATCATACAAAATAAGTTTGTAGGCTCATTGAGAAACCCTTAAAAATAGTCAACTCCCTCATGAAATGAAGGAGTTGCGAGCCGCTAATGCGGATAATAAAGAACATTTCTATTCCTTACCGTTACTATAGTATAGCACTAGGCTCTTCATAATTCAGCCCTTTATCGATAGAAAGCTTCCACCACATGAACATTGTTTTTATGGGAACCCCGCAATTTGCCGTTCCGACGCTACAAACCCTCATAGATGCCGATGACATTAACATCCTAGGGATCATCACCCAGCCTGATCGCCCGTCAGGGCGTGGCAAAAAGCTCACGCCCCCGCCTGTGAAGCTGTTGGGAGAGTTGCATAACATCCCGATTTTCCAGCCTGAACGGCTGCGGAAAGATGAAATGGTGATGCAGTGGCTCGATGACCAAGCCCCCGATTTCATTGTCACCATCGCCTTTGGACAAATTTTGCCCAAGCGGGTATTGGATGCGGCCACGTTCGGCACGGTGAATGTTCATGCCTCGCTTCTGCCTGCCTATCGCGGCGCCAACCCGATTCAATGGAGTGTGCTAAAGGGTGATTCCACCACAGGCCTTACGACCATGTTTAGCGATGAAGGAGTGGATACAGGCGCGATGCTGCTTAAAAAAGAAATAACCATCGAACCTGATGAAACAATGGGAGAACTCACTGAACGCTTATCTCTAATGGGCGGAGAGCTTCTCTTAAAAACGCTTCGCGGTGTCATGGCGGGAGGTGTTCAGCCTGTTGCTCAAGATGAATCTCTGGTGTCTCATGCCCCGAAATTACAGAAGACTGATGCGGCCATTGATTGGACAGCCTCCACGGACTCTATTTTGAATCGTATTCGTGGATTATCCCCGTGGCCAGGGGCACTTTCACAGCTCAACGGAGAAGACACGCTCAAGCTTGGAACCACTACGCTATTCACTGGTGATGCGGCTGAAGAATCGAAAGAAAGTCTTAAGGGAGCGGTAAATGGGCAGATTCTTGCTATACTTAAAGAAGGTATTTTCGTTAAAGTGAATAATGATACGTTGTGCATCCAGCGGTTGCAACCTCCCAGTAAACCCATGATGAATGCGGCAGATTGGGCACGTAATGCGATTAAGACGCAACTTGAGACTGGAAGTATTTTTAGGCTAACCTAAAGCCCGCTGAATTAACTACCGTTATTAACTTTAATGACTAGATGCATTATTCTGTATTCAAAATGTAACGTTTGGTTGAGTTTCCTTCATTTTGTGAGTCAATGATCCGACTCATGTACTAGATCACTTAAACACGTTATACTTGTAGAGGTATCCGCATGTTGGATACAAAGGGCTAAGACCACTGGAGCGATTATGACGAACTCTCCCCGCTTTCACAACTTACTATTAACGATCTCTCAACTGCCTGTATTGGGTAAACTCTTTTTACGCTCGCCGTGGGCTATCCATCTGATGACACCGATCCGTATTGAGTCGCAATCCAAGCGTCCTCGTCGCTAGGCTATTTAGTCAGGGTCTCTTTCACACTATCTGTTAAATCTACGCACACATCCATGTTCTTTGTTACACTACTGAATGTAACAACCAGAGCATGGATTATTTGTATTCAGTGAGGGGTATCCAATGTCACAGCATCCGATGAAAGAGTTTTACAACGAAACGTTTTATATGGCGCAACAACAACTCGATGACGTCGCTAAAAGCATTAACTTGGATGCAGGGATTCATGAGCGTCTACGATTTCCACGGAAATCCATCATTGTTTCTGTGCCTATTAAACTGGATAACGGACTCACCAAGGTTTTTATGGGGTATCGTGTTCAGCACGATCAAACCCTCGGCCCTTCCAAGGGCGGCATTCGCTTTCACCATGATGTTCAGCTTGGAGAAGTGGCTGCACTTTCTATGTGGATGACCTGGAAATGTTCACTGTTGAATCTGCCTTATGGTGGAGCCAAAGGCGGCGTCTGCTGTTTTCCTGAAGAAATGAGCGACGGCGAACTTGAACGAATGACGCGTCGTTATACAACAGAAATTTTGAGCATGATCGGGCCTGAGAAAGATATTCCTGCGCCTGACATGTATACCAACGAAAAAATTATGGCGTGGATGATGGACACCTATTCCAACTTTATTGGGTATGCAGTCCCGGGTGTGGTAACAGGGAAACCCATCGCTATTGGCGGAACCGTTGGCCGTACGGAAGCGACAGGGCGTGGCGTTGCCTTAGTCACTGATCTTGCTGTTCAACGTCTTGGGATTTGTGGAACGTCTCCTACTGTTGCCATTCAGGGCTTCGGAAATGTGGGAAGCGTTACCGCCAAATTCCTCCATCAAAAAGGCTATAAAATCGTCGCCATTACCGATGTGAAGGGCGGGTTGTATGACCCGAATGGCATCGATATTCCACGTTTGCAATCGCATGTGCGTGAACATGGCTCACTTGAAGGTTACGATGGCCCTGGGGATCGTTTGGATCATTCTGCTATTTTTGAACTGGACGTGGATATTCTTGTGCCTGCCGCGATTGCGAACGTTATTACGGAAGCCAATGCCGATAAAGTGAAAGCCAAGATTGTTGCTGAAGGCGCGAACGGTCCCATCACGACAGTGGCTGATAAAATTCTGGAATCAAAAGGCGTTTACGTCATTCCTGGAATTCTTGCGAATGCGGGGGGCGTGGTGGTCTCTTACTTTGAATGGGTGCAGGATATTCAGCATTTGTTCTGGGCTGAAGACGAAGTCAATAACAAGCTTACCTTCCTGATGACCAAGGCCTTTGAAGAAGTGTATAAGATGGCCAGCGAACGCAACGTATCACCCCGTAGCGCGGCCATGATGATTGGTGTAGGCCGTGTCGCTGAAGCGAAGAAGCTCCGTGGGTTGTATCCATAAAACCAGCACAACTTTTCCGTCACCCCTTTGAAAAAAGGGGTCTGGCTCGCGAATAATAATACGAACGAATTGCGCCCCTATCGATGCGGTGGGGGAGGAAGGCGCCTGCTGCCTGCTGGCATCTCGCGTCCTGATGTTTTCATAAAGGTGTTGCTATTAGCGTAGGAGGCGTTGGGCGATTTGGGCAGGGGGGACTGAACCGCTGTTTTGGCGGAAGGGAAAATCTGTGTTGTTGGTTTGTTTGTCAACGGGTGCGTGATTTGAGGCGGTGTATCTCCCACCATCTGCGTGGACGCAGGGGTCATCGTCGAGCTGCCTTGTGCGATTACATGAGGCGTAATCATAATAATGAGTTCGCCATTGCTCTTGCCGCCATCAAAGGTTCTCGTGAGACCGCCAATAAAGGGAATGTCTCCGATAAAGGGAATTTTGTTGGAGGTATTGTTTCGCAGGCTCTGTTTGAGTCCACCCAGCACAAAGCTTTCGCCGTTTTTAAGGATGATATTTTGTGCCACGAGTTCGCGTTGGGAAATCAACTGAATATCGCCCACGGCAGAAGGCTGTGGGAAGGAGATGATCGGGTTCACACGCATGGAGACATCGCCATTGGCAGCGATTCTTGGCAGAATATTGAGATTGATACCCGCGCCTGTAATGTTGGCGATGCGAGCTACCACGTTGTTGTTCTGATCCCGCACATCGGAGAAGCCCTGCACGACTTCATCCACAATGCTAATGTTTGCTTCTTCTTCGTTCATGGTCAATACCGAAGGACGCGCGACAATCTTTACCAAGCCTTCTGTTTGCAGGAAGTTCAATATGGCATTAAATTGAGGCGTCTGCTGGATAGGGTTTTTCGTAAAGCTGGCTGAGGTCAGGCCATTTAGGTTAGCATTGAAGCCAATGACGGCTTGCGCGCGGCCACCCAAAGCCGCCTGAAAGGAAGGGGTCATCTGCTTATCGAAGTTTTCCGCCAGTTCGATGATGCTGAGTTCGATATACACCTGCTGACGCTGACGGTCATACTCCTGAATAAATTCATCCGCCTGCTGCAATTGTTCGGGGGTCGCGAGGATGGTAATCGTATTTAAGCGACTATCGGGCAAAAGAATCGGTCCGTTTGGATTCACGGTTAAATTGCTCTGAACCAGTCTACGCTCACGGAGGCTCATGGTTTTGGAAGCGGCAGCGGCTTGCTGACTGCCTGTACTGGCCATGACGGTTTCTGAGCCTGAGCCTTCCTGAAGTTGTTCATTAGCGCTTGAAATTTGTCTAGAACTGTTGAGGTTTCTGCCAATAACGGATGATGATGCATCGCCCCCTGTAGCGCCTGAAGGAGTGGCGCCTGCTCCTGAAGCCGCATTGTTAGTTCCGCCGTCTTCTTGGAGGTAAGCGGTAGATCCATTCGTGAAGACCGTAGACGTTAAGGCCAAGGCCACTTTACGCGCCCTTACGTTGTTCAGGCGCCATGTTTTCTTGGCTCTTGGAATGTCAAGCTCACTCACAATACGCGCTGCTTCACGGGCTTCCTGTGCATCGCATTTGAGGAGAATACTATTGGTAATCGGGTCTGCAACGGCGACAACATTCGTTGTGGCTGCTAAGGCATTACCTCCCCCCCCTCCACCACTTCTATTTCCACTGGTTGGGGGGGGAGGGGTTCCGCTTGATCCTGCTTGTGCTGTGGCACTAAACAGGGTTTCATTTAACAACTGAGCCAAAAACAGGGCGGGTAGATGCTTTATCCATAGGATGTGGCCTTCTTGCTGGCGAAGCCCCTGAGAGCCATCCGAATGGTGCTTGGTCACGTAAAGTGTATCGCCTTCAACTTGATAGTAAAGCCCCCCCATCTGCTTTAAGGCTAGCAAAACATCTTCCACTTTCACACTGTTAAAGTCTACAGAAACAGGCGTATTCAGTTCAGCATCCAACACGATATTGAAATTAGCCTGCGTTGCTACCGCTTTTAAGACTTGGGCAATGGGTAGTTGATTCACTTGCAGGCGAACCATTTTATGGGCATTGGGTAGGTTTTCAACGCGATTGGCGTGCGCCATTAACGGCAGAGTCAAACACATGCTACAGAGAAACAAGGTAAACAAGCGAAGGGTGATAGGGGAGGGACGCATGAACAAATGGCCTTTGATTAAAATGAGTTATGAACAGGGGGCTGTAGAGAAGCGCGTCTGGCCGTTTCTGCAGTGCGATCAATGCGGTGGATGGGGGTTGGCTCTAGCTGGTTCAAGATATGGGGCGTGACGATAATCAATAGCTCACTGCGCGTGCTGGATTTGCGGGAGGCACGGAACATTGCGCCAATCACGGGGAGATCCCCCAGTCCAGGAACTTTTTGTTCCGTGGATGAACCGCGTGTATCAATGAGTCCTCCAATCACCATGCTTTGGCCGTCCTGAAGGGCTACTGCTTGGGCGACCATGTCTCGGCTACGCACCAGTTCAATGGTGCTGGTTCCTGAACTAACACTGTTGTAGACAGACGTCACCATAGGGCGAACACGTAACGTCACTGTGCCATTGGCACCAATCTTCGGCAAAATATCTAGCGTAATGCCTGCTTGCCCAAGCAGGGGAGTGGTTTCTCCAAAAAAGCTATTTTCTCCCGCTGTTGAAAACTGCTGACCCCGTAAAATCTGATCGGTAATGTTAATAACGGTTTCGCTATCGTGGGACGCCACAATTGTGGGACTCGCGATGCTCTTGGCTTTTCCATTCTGTATAAGTGCCTGAATCTGAAGGTTCATCACGTTAGGGTTATTGCTGTTTTCAAAGAAAGAAACGTTGTTGGTCAATCCAGGGGTTAATGCCCCTAAAGCCACGGACCACGGACTACTGCCTTCTGAATAATCCAGTTTAAACCCGAGTTCTTTTAATGCGGTGGAAGACACTTCAACCAGATCAGCCCGAACGGATACCTGTGGAGGCTTGGCATCCAGCATCGGAAGGAGTTCTTCCACCTGAGCCAGCTGTGACGGGGTGGCCACCACCGTGACAGTGTTCATCTTACCATTGGGAAGCACCACAGGCCCCAGCGTATTCACTTCATAGTCAACAGTCGCAAGGGTATTGGTTCGTGTGGTAATGTTGGCTTGGCGCATAGCGCTCTGTTCTGCACCGCCACCGCCGCCAGCTCCGCCGCCAGCTCCGCCGCCGCCTTGAGCGCCTCCCTGTCCACCACCACCACCACCGCCTCCAGACGTGCCTGTAATAATTTCATTGGCTCCCGCGCCTTCGACAACAACATCCATTTCTTCAGAAATCGTCATTGATGACGTGATGTCGTTATTGGCTCCAACGGAGCGAGTCCCAAATATAGCCGCCTGAATCTGATTGGAGACATTTACTGCTTGCGCGTAAGAGAGCTGATACACGCGACGCTCACGCGGTATATCCAGTTCTTTAAGCATGGATTTCACAAGGCTGATTTCATCCGACGTACCGCTTAATACGAGTGTATTGTTGCGTTCGTTCGCTTTAATCACCGCATGACCCACGGGAGCAGTGCCTTGTTGCTGATTTCCCGAACTAAACAGTGCCTCGTTCAAAAACACGGATAACCATGCAGCACTGGCGTGGTGGACATGGACAACTTCTGTATTGGCGTTGTAAAGGCCCCGTTGGCGTCCTGATTCACGAGAGGTGAGCATCCAGATGTTGCCTGGATACGGTTGCATACTCATGCCGTACATCCGACAAAGCACATCGAGTGCTTCACGCGTGCCGATGTTGTGAAGCTGTAAGCTTGCGTTGCCCTGAATGCTATCATCCATCATCACATTGAGATGCCCGATCTTCGCAATCACGGGGATGAGTAAGCTTAAGGGTTCGGCTTCGGCATCAATAGATAAACGGCCTGAAGGATGCACTTTTACATCTGCATATCCCTGTGAACGCGGAAACCATCCACAGGCGAAGGTGGATACCATACACAGCGTGCCTATAAAGAGTGGTAGAATAGGGCGTTTTATCATCATTGTCTTCATTGTCCATTTGTTGGGTCTAATACCATTTATAGGAAGTAAGGGCGGATGGATGGATTCTAGGCGACGACTCTTTTTGTAAAATAAGTGTATACATAATACATGGTTGAACAAAAAGAGGCGGCAACAACGAAGACGCGATACGCCCTTG